>Ga0272446_1004730_pt1 | contig 15764 bp, 17 predicted proteins | sample YNPCB0061_FD_194587 | JGI IMG/M metagenome (GOLD analysis project Ga0272446, IMG submission 194587) | Hot spring microbial mat communities from Yellowstone National Park, WY, United States - YNP-CB-006-1 | ecosystem: Environmental > Aquatic > Thermal springs > Hot (42-90C) > Sediment | place... | reverse complement strand
GTCCATCGCTTCGTCGTCCTCATCCGCTGCCTCCGCCCGGCACCGTCCGTCGGCGCCTGAACCCGAGTTCAGTCGGATTTCAAGATCCCGTCAGGGTACGCTCCGGCGGATAGGTACCCGCGCCTGGCGGGAGCGCCGACGCGCAGTTCGCCGCCGAGCAGAACGCGCGCGTGGTGCGCAACGCCGAGGAGTATCACCGCGCGATGATGCGCGGCCGCGTGTCGACGTGGAACCTGCGCGACACCCACATGGCCGATACGCTCGACGCGCTCCGCGTCCACCTCGCCGCCACGCGCACCGAGGCCGCCGGGCCGCCGAAGATCGTCGTCTGGGCGCACAACTCCCACGTCGGAGACGCGCGCGCGACGTCGCTCGGGCGCGTCGGCGAGCTCACCCTCGGACAGCTGGTGCGCGAGCGGGCGCGCGACCCGCGCGCGGTGGCCATCGTGGGCTTCACGACGTTCAGCGGCACCGTCGCCGCCGCCGACGACTGGGGCGAGCCGGTGCGGCGGATGCGCGTCCGCGAGGCGCTCCCCGACAGCTACGAGGCGCTCTTCCACGCCGTCGGGGTGCCGCGCTTCTTCCTCGACCTGCGCGACCTCGGCGAGGCGGCGGGCGCGCTGCGCGAGCCGCGCCTCGAGCGCGCGATCGGGGTCGTCTACCGGCCCGACACCGAGCGCGAGAGCCACTACCTCGAGGCCAGCCTCCCGGCGCAGCTCGACGCGGTCATCCACGTCGACGAGACGCGCGCCGTCGAGCCGCTCGAGCGACAGGCGGGGTGGGACCGGACCGAGCTGCCGGCGACCTATCCAGACGCGGTGTGACCCGACCGACCCGAGGAGACGACGACGATGGATGGCGAGCGACAACGCGAAGAGCCGGGGGCGCTCGTCGAGATCCCGACGGATCGCGCCTGGCTGGGGGCGAACCTGGTGGTGCCGGCCGGCGCCGAGGGGATCGTGGTGTTCGCGCACGGCAGCGGCTCGAGCCGCTTCTCGCCGCGCAACCGCTTCGTCGCGCGGGCGCTGCGGGCGGGCGGGCTGGGGACGCTGCTCGTCGATCTGCTCACCGTCGACGAGGAGCGGGTCGATCTGGTGACGGGCGCGCTGCGCTTCGACGTCGATCACCTGGCGCGGCGGGTGGTCTCCGTCGCCGACTGGGTGGCGACGTGGCCCGAGACGCGCGGGCTGCGCGTGGGGCTCTTCGGCGCGTCGACGGGCGCGGCGGCGGCCCTGCTCGCGGCGGCGGCGCGGCCCGATACGTTCGGCGCGGTGGTGTCGCGCGGCGGGCGGCCCGATCTGGCGGGCGAGGCGGTCGAGCGCGTGAGCGCGCCGACGCTGCTCATCGTCGGGCAGCGCGACGAGGAGGTGCTCACGCTGAATGAGGACGCGTACGCGCAGCTCCCGGGGATCAAGGAGCTGGCGGTGGTGCCGCACGCGACGCATCTCTTCGAGGAGCCGGGCGCCCTCGACATCGTGGCCGAGCTCGCTCGTCGCTGGTTCGAGCGCTTCCTCGCGCCGGGGCGGCACGCGCTTCGCAGTCCACCGGCACCATGAGCACGAGACGGTCTCGCACCACCAGCACGAAGGCCACCAAGGCGACGAAGGGGAAGAGCACGACGACCCGCCGCCGCGCAGCCGCGAGCGCCGGCGGCACCGAGGCGCGCGGTCGTCGCGGCGCAGTGACGGCGAAGCGGCGCGGCGTCGGGCTGCAGCAGCCGGTGCGCCCCGACGCGGCGCTGGCCGAGGTGATCGGCCCGAGCCCGGGGCCGCGCACCGAGCTCACCCGGCGCATGTGGGACTACATCAAAGGGCACAAGCTGCAGGATCCCGAGGACCGCCGGATGATCCGCCCCGACGCCAAGCTGAAGAAGGTCGTCGGCGCGAAGCAGAAGGTGTCGATGTTCGAGCTCGCCAAGCACCTGAACGCGCACGTCAGCTAGGCGCGACGATGGCGACGGAGCGCGAGTCGCCCGAGCTCGTCGACAGCGCGGTCGAGGCCGGCGAGCGACGGCTGCAGCGGCTGACCGGTGGGCACGTCGTGACCGCCTTCATCGGCGGGCTCGCGGTGAGCTTCGGCGTGCTCGCGATGGCCTGGACGGCGGGGCCGTGGGGCGTCGTGCTCACCTACGAGCAGGCGCACCTCGTCGGGGCGCTGGCGTTCCCCATCGGGTTCGTCATCCTCGTCGTCGGCAAGGGGGAGCTGTTCACCGAGAACTTCCTCCTGCCGGTCTCGGGGGTGATGGCGCGCCGCGGGAGCGTGGGGGCGCTCCTCGGGCTGTGGGGGACGACGCTGGCGGCGAACCTCGCGGGGGCGCTGCTGTTCGCGATGCTGGTCACCGTGCCGGGGGTGCTCGCCGACGGGGCGCGGGCGTTCCTCATCGAGCTCGGCGAGCAGATCGTGGCGTCGTCGACGACGTCGCTGTTCCTGAAGGGCGTCTTCGCCGGCTGGCTGATGACGGTGCTGACGTGGCTGCTCTTGGCGGTGCGCGCGACCGGCGCGCGGCTGTTCGTCATCTGGATGATCGGCTTCTTCCTGGCGGCGGGGCACTTCAACCACGTCGTCGTCTCGGCGGCCGAGCTCTTCATGGCGATGCGGCTCGGCGCCGACGTCACCGTCGCCCAGTGGTGGTGGCGCAGCTTCCTCCCGGCGGTCACCGGCAACCTCATCGGCGGCGTCGTCTTCGTCACCATGCTCGCCTGGCTGCAGGCGCACTCGCTCCGCGCCCGCTGACCGCGCGAGTGTTCGTCGCGACGTCGCGGCTCGAGGCGCTTCCTTTCACACGGAGAACAGAGTGCGGAGCGCGGACGGAGATTTTCTGAAGGACAGGAAACTCCGTGTGCGCAGTCTCGTGGCGTTTTATCCGGTCAGAAGGCGCCGCCGAGGCCGGCGGTGGCGAAGAGGCCGGTGGTGGAGGCCTGCGGGGTCGTGCGGAGGTGGGCGCCGCTCTTGGCGAAGAGCGCGGCGCGGCCGAGGCGCAGCGAGAGCGCGGGGCCGACGGTGGCGTCGAGGAGGACGTCCTCGGGGCCGACGGGGCCGTCGTCGCGCCCGCAGTCGAGATCGAAGGCCACCCGCCCATCGAGGCCGACGGCGGCGCCGCGCCCGACGTCGACGAGCACCGCGCCGCGCACCTCGCCGTGCCGCTGCGCCTCGACGAGCTCCTGCGCCACCAGCGCGTTGGCGGCGAGCGTGAGGCGCCCGAAGCGCCGCCCCGCCGCGACGACGAAGGCGAGTTCGGGGCGCCCCTCGTGCCCGAGCGCGCGATAGACCGTGCCCGCCGTGAGATCGACGCCATGGCGCGCGGCGCGCAGCAGCACCACGCGCGCGCCGGCGACGGCGCCATACGGCGCGCCCGCGTCGGTGGCCGCGCCCGTCTCGGAGACGACCGCGCCGCCGGTGAGGACCAGCCGCCGTCCCACCGTCACCGACGCCGTCGTCGAGAGCGCGCCGGCGGTGTGCTCGGTCGAGAGCTGCGCCTCGCGCGGCGCCACGATCGCCAGCTGCGCCGCGCCGACGGCGGTGGCGACCGGAGCGCCGCCGACGACGGTGGCAAAGTCGCGCGGACGATCGGGCTCGCCGCCGCGCGACGACGACGACGACGACAGCGCCGCGAGCGACAGCACCGCCGCGGTCGCGCGCAGCCTCATCGCGCCCTCGCCGCGAGCAGCCGCGCCAGCGCGTCGCCCGCGATCCCGAGCAGCGGCGGCGCCACCAGCGCCGGCAGCGCGCGCGCGATCGCCAGCCGCCAGCCGAGGAGCGGCGCCTCGAACGTCACGAGGCGGATCGGGCTCAGCAGCGTCTTGGCCGCGATCAGCGTCAGCACCGGCCCGACGGCGGCCCCGCGCTGCACCAGCCCCGCGACCATCGGGAAGAAGACGTACGGCCCGCCCGGCACCGCCAGCCCGAGCGCCCACCCGACGAGGTGCCCGCGCGCGCCCGACTCCGCGCCGAGCGCGCCCGCGATCACGCGCGCCGGCAGCAGCACCTCGACGAGCCCGGCGAGGAGGAAGCCGAGCGCGAGCTCGATCCACACCGCCGACAGCAGCCGACCCGACGCCGCCAGCGCCTCTCCGACGAGCGGCGGGCGGCGCGCTCCGGCGAGCGCCATCAAGCCGCCCGCCGCCAGCGCCAGGACCACCACCGCCGCGTCCACGCGCCGCCGCCTCACCGCACGACACGCACGCGACGACGCGCGGGCACCGCCACGCCCGCCGTCGACGACGACGCGTCGGCCGCCTCGCGCGCGGCGCGCACCCGCCCGTGCTCCGGCGACCGCGCGCACGCCGGGTCCGTCGCCGTCGCGCGCCCCGTCCACAAGAACGCCTGGCAGCGACAGCCGCCGAAGTCCTCGGCGCGCCGCTCGCACGAGCGGCACGGCTCCTCCATCCACGCCTCGCCGCGGAACGCCGCCATCGCCGGCGAGCGCTCCCAGATCGCCGCCGGCGGCCGCTCGTCGACGCGCTCGAACGTCAGCCCGCGGATCGCCGTCGCCGCGTGGCACGGCAGCACCCGCCCGTCGGGCGCGACCACGAGGGTGCGCCGCGCCCACCCGCCCATGCAGGCGCGCGGCTGCCCCGCGTGCAGGTCGGGCAGCACGAAGACGACCTCGACGCGCCCCGCGAGCCGCCGCCGCGCGACCGCCGCGATCCCGCGCGCGCGCGCGAGCTGCGTCGCCGACGGCAGGAGCGCCTCGCGATGCACGTGCGCCGAGCCGAGGTACTGCGCGTTGGCGAGCTCCAGCCGGTCTGCCCCGAGGCGCTCGGCGAGCGCCGCCGCCTCCTCGATCTCGTCGAGGTTGTCGCGATGCAGGACGAGGTTCAGCGTGAGCGGCAGCCCCAGCTCCTTCACCCAGCGCGCCACCGCCAGCTTCTCGTCGAGGAGGTCGCGCCCGGCGATCGCGGCGGCGCGCGCGCGGCGCGTCGACTGCATCGAGAGCTGCACGGCGTCGAGGCCGGCGGCGCGCAGCCGCGCGAGGCGTGCCCGGTCGAGCGGGACGCCGCTCGTGATGAGGCACACGTAGAGGTCGGCGGCGCGCGCCGCCGCGACGAGCAGCTCGAGGTCGCGCCGGAGGAGCGGCTCGCCGCCGGTGAAGTGCGCCTGCACGACGCCGAGCGCCGCCGCCTCGCGCAGCGTGCGCACCCAGGCCACCGTCGAGAGCCCGGACGTCGCCGGCGCCTCCGTCGGGTTGGCGCAGTAGGCGCACTGGAGCGGGCAGGCGTGAGTCAGCTCGGCGACGAGCGTGTAGGGGCGACATTCTTAATTGACAGCATCTGCCGTCACTGACGTCGCGCCGCCCTCGCCGTCGCTGGTCGAGAGGAGCCCGCGCTGGCGCAGCGCCTCGAGGAACGCGGTCAGCTCGTCCGCGGGCGCCCCCAGCGCGGCGGCGAGCTCGGCGAGCGTCCGCCTCCCATCGAGCAGCGCCACCACGCGGGCCGCGCTCTCGTCGAGGCGCAGCGCGCGCTCCGGCCCGACGAGGAGGACCGCGCCCCCCTCGCGTCGGACGCGGGCGTGCGCGCGCAGCCGCGGGCGCTCCGCCGGGCTCACTCGACGTCGCCTCCGCAGGCCGCGCACGACGCGTCGATGCAGTCGAGGAGGTGCCACAGGATCTCGGTCTTCCGCACCAGCGCCGCGACGCAGCGGTCCTGCAGCTCGCTTGTCTTCGCGTGCGCCTCGACGAAGGCCAGCGCCTCGTCGCCGTCGCGGCGCGCGCGCCCGAGCCGCGTCCGGAAGTAGCCGAGCGCGGTCGCGTCGACCCACGGGTAGTGGCGCTCCCACGACGCCACCCGCCGCGCGAGGAGGTCGGGCGCCAGCCGCTCGGTGAGCGACGACGCCACCGCCTCGACGAGCGACGCCTCGCGCACCAAGGTCACGTAGGCGTCGCAGGCGAAGCGCACGCCCGGCAGGATCCGCGCCGGATCGTCGAGCTCCGCGTCGCCGATGCCGACCGCGCGCGCGAGCCGCCGCCACTCGGCGAGCCCGCCCTCGTGCGCGTCGGTGCCGTCGTGATCCTGGATGCGCCGCAGCCACGCGCGCCGGAACGCCGGGTCGTCGCTCTTGGCGACGATGAGCGCGTCCTTGATGGGGATGCGCGTCTGGTAGTACCAGCGGTTGCGCACCCAGGCGCGCAGCTCCTCGCGCCCGAGCGCGCCCGCGTGCATCCGTCGGTGGAAGGGGTGGTCGTCGTGGTAGCGGCGCGCGCTCTCGCGCTGGAGGCGGGCGGCGAAGTCGGTCACGCGAGCACCTCCACCCCGTCGTGCCCCACCTCGACGCCGTGCGCCTCGACGGCGCGGCGCTCGAGGCTGTCCTCGACGAGGATCGGGTTGGTGTTGCTGACGTGCGTGAGGAGGCGGCGGCGCGGCGCGAGGCCGGCGAGGAAGCCCAGGCTCCCGTCGGGGCCGCCGAGCGGCCAGTGCGCCATCGCGCGGGCGTCGCGCGCGCCGAGGCCGCGGGCGGTCATCTCGTCGTCGCGGTAGAACGTCCCGTCGAAGATCACCGCGCGGCAGCCCTGGAGCGCCGCGGCGACCGCCGGCGACGGCCCGGCCACCGACGGGAAATAGCCGATCGCCCCGGCGTCGGCGCGCAGGACGAAGCCGACGTTCTCCTCCGGCGTGCGCGGCACGGCGCCGTCGAGGTGCAGCGCGGCCTTCCCGGGCGCGGCCACCGCCCGCACGCGCATCCCGAGCGGCGCTCCGTCGACGTCCGCGAGCGGGACGTTTTCGTCTAGCGGCAATGGGCGGAAGACCACCTGCCGCGCCGAGCGCATCAGCGTGACCGCCGCGGGCGGCGGCTTCCCGCAGTGGAACTGCGCCTGCGCGCAGTGCGCCGGCGTCCGCGCGGGGACGGTGCGCGCGCGACGGCGAACGCAGGCCCCCAGGCGCGCCCCGCAGAGCGCCGTCTCGTCGTCGGGGTGGGCCACCACCACCATCACGCGCGGCGCGACGCGCCGGCCGAGGGGGCGCGCGATCCAGGTCAGCAGCGCGGCGGGGTCATGGGCGTCGGTCATGATCGCATCCTCGTTCCGCGGTCGTCGTCATCGTCGTCGGGGCGCCGACCCGCGCGCGCAGCGTCGGCGCGAGGGCGTCCCAGTGCTCGGCGCGCATCAGCTCCGACGAGCGCCCCGCGTAGAGCCGGAAGGTGAGCCGCCGCGCGTTCAGCCCGACGAAGTGCGCCCCCGCGCGCCCGAGGCCCGGCTGGTGCGGCGGGAAGGGCGAGCAGATCGACACGTCGCTCGTCGGCACCACGTGCGGGCGCGTCGGCAGGAGCGCGGCCACCTGCAGCCCCTGCTCGTCGAGCTCGGAGGTGAGCATCGCCGGGTGGCGCGCCAGCGTCGCGGCGAGCGCGCCGTCGAGGGCGAAGCCGGGCGGCAGGCCGCGGATGCCGCTGTTGAGCGGCCGCTCGTCGCAGAGCCCGGCGAAGCGCCCGAACGCCGGCCGCACGTCCTCGGCCAGGAGGCAGCGCCCGTCGCCGTCGTCGAGCCAGGCGCGGACGGCCGGCGGCAGCTCCCAGAGGACGACATCGTTGTCTAGCGATAATTCCCAGCGCTCGGGCCAGCAGCGCAGCGGCGCCAGCTTCCAGGCCACGCCCTCGGCCAGCCCGGGATCGAGGAAGGGCCCCAGCATCGGCGGCAGCGCGTCGACCGCGCGCCACTCCAGCGACGGCGGGCAGAGGCCGGTGAGCGCGCGCGCCTCGTCGAGCGGCAGCGAGTTCACGCACACGCAGTAGCGCGCCGACGGGCCGAACAGCCGGTAGGCGCCCCACACCGACAGCCGCAGCGCCTCGAACCCGCGCGGCGCGACGTCGCCGATGGTCCAGCGCACGCCCAGCCGCGCGCCGAGGCGGTCGCCGCTCGCCGATGCGGTCACGCGCGCACGCGATCGGCGGAGGCCGACGTCGTGGTCGCGGCGGCGGCGCCCGCGCGCACGATCCAGCGACGGAAGAGCGGCCGATCGACCGCCCCCCAGCGGTACTTGTGCGCCTCGCCGCCGCGCAGGAAGTCGAGCTCCATCGCCCCCTCGCGCTCCACCGACTCGACCAGCGCCCCGACGACGACCAGCCCCGGGGAGATCTTGTCTAGCGCCGGATCGAACCCGCTGAGGTAGGCGTAGGCGCGCCGCCGCGCCGCCATCCCGTGCACGACGGCGACCCAGCGCCCGTCGGAGGCGCGCAGCCCGATGAGCCGCAGGATCCCCGCCGCCCACAGCGCGCGCGCCGCCTCGCGGTGGAAGCGCTGCACCTCGGGCGCCGCCAGCACGCCCGACCCGCCGCGCCGCGCCCAGCGCGCCTCGTGCAGCCGGAACAGCGCCTCGACGAGCTCGTCGACGGTGCCGGCGCGCGCCGCCTCGACCCGCAGCCCCTCGCGCGCGGCGCGGCGACGGGCGTCGGCGAGGCGCTCGCGCTGCCCGAGGGGGACCCCGCGCAGCGGCGCGCCCCCCGGCTGGAGCGGCACGATCGGGCACCGCTCTCCGTCGGTGACCGTCGCCGCGAGGCCGTAGGGCAGCGGCGTCTCGAGGAGCAGCGACCCGGCGCGCAGCTCGCCGAGGTCGGCCACCTCCCACGGCTGCGCGACGAGCGCCCCCACCAGCGCCGCGCCGACGGCGCGCTCGTCGTCGCCCGAGTCCACGAGGAGATCGCGGTAGTCCGACACCCCCGCCCCGGCGAGCGACACCACCTGCCGCCCGGTCCCGTCGGTGAAGTGGAACAGCGGCAGGATCCCGACGGCGCGCTCGCCGCGACGCGCCACCAGCGCCGTCGACGCGCGCGGCTGGAAGGCGCGCATCCAGGGGAGCAGCCAGGCCGGGTGCTGAAAGGGCGTGGCGGTGTCGTCGCGCTCCCAGAGCGCCGCCCACTCGGCCGCGAGCGCCTCGATCCCGGCGAGCGTGGTGCGCGCCTCGACGGTGAGCGGCGGCGCGATCGACGGCCGCGGCGCCCGCCCCTCGCCACCGGCGCGGGCGGCGTTGTGCCCCGCGCCATTTTCGTATAGCATTAAATAGCGCTCGAACATCGCCCGCTCGTCGAAGCGCGCCTCGGCGGCGCGGCGGCAGGCGCGGCGGTCGATGCTCTCGCCGACGGTGCGCACGGCCTCGGCGAGCTCGGCCACCCCGCGGGCGAGCAGCCCCGTGCGCCCGTGCTCGACGATCTCGGGCAGCGCCCCGACCGGCGCGGCGACGACGGGCGTGCCGCTCGCCAGCGCCTCCATCGCCACCAGCGAGCTCGTCTCGGGGACCTCGCTCGGGATCACCACGCAGCGCGCGCCCGCGAGGAGCCGCCGCTTGCGCGGAAAGCCGATCGGCCCGACGAAGCGGCGCGTGCGCCCCAGGCGCGGCGCGATCTCGCGCGCGAAGTAGCGCTGGTGGCTGTCGTAGCCGAAGACCTGCCCGGCGAGGACGAGCGGCATCCCCGAGACCCGCGCGGCGTCGAGCGCGAGGTGGAACGCTTTCTCCGGACAGATCCGCCCCAGCACCAGCGCGTAGCCGCCGACGAGCGACCGCGCCCGGAAGCGCTCCACGTCGACCCCGTTCGGCACCACCACCACGTCGGCGAGCGCGCAGGTCGCGCGCTGCGCCCGCGACACGCAGACCCAGCGCACCCCGTCGCGCGCGACGAGCGCGCCCGGCGCATAGAACGACGGCGGCAGGTGGAGCGTGACCACCACCGGCAGCCCCGCCCCGTCGAGCGCGGGCAGGTAGGCGTGGAAGTCGACGCCGTGCAGGTGGACGACGTCGACGGGGTGGCGCGCGACCGCCTCGGCGATCGCCGCCCGCACCGCCGCGTGCACCGTCGCCCGCGCGCGCTCGTCGACGATCGCCGGCGGAGGCGGCGTCGCGACGAGGGTCCCGCGCACGCGCGATCCGGCGCAGGCCACCACCACCGAGCCGAGGCCGCGCTCGACGAGGCGCGCGTCGAGCGCGGCGACGATCTGCTCGGCGCCCCCGACGGCGTCGGGCCCGACGGGCTCGAAGGGGTAGGCGACCTGAAGGACGGTGAGCATCGGCCGGAGGACTGTTTGCACGCTCGCCGTGCGCTCCATCCGGTGTGGACCCGAAACCACCCTCTTCGCCGAAATCGATGCGCGCGGCGCGACGAGATATCATCTCGGCATGATCCCTGCCCGCTGCCCTGCTGGATGAGGCGGATCGTCGCGGCCACGCTGACGACGCTGGCCCTGATGATGACGGTGACGCTGGCGACGCCCACGACCGCGCGCGCCGACGGGGGCACGCTGCGCTGGGGCGTCGACGCGCAGGGGGGCGCGCCCTACGCGTTCCAGGATCCGACCGATCCGAATCACCTCATCGGCTTCGAGGTCGATCTCGCCGACGCGCTGGCGGCGCGGCTCGGCCTGAAGGCGCGGCCGGTGCAGGGGCAGTGGGACACGCTGCTCGATCTCCTCGGGCGCGGCGACTTCGAGGTGGCGCTGAACGGCATCGAGGCCTCCGACGAGAAAAAGCGCGTGTGCCTGCTGTCGCGCCCCTACTACGTCGCGCCCGAGCAGCTCACCGTGCGGCGCGGCGACGCCAAGGCCCCGCGCACGATGGAGGCGCTGCGCGGGCGCCGCGTCGGCACCCTCCCCTCGTCGCTGGCGGAGCAGATCGCCAAGCGCGCGGGGGCCGAGGTGCTCACCTACGAGAACGGCCAGGACGCCATCTACGCCGACCTCAAGCTCGGCCGCACCGACGCCGTGCTCCTCGACGAGCCGGTCACGCGCTACTACGGCGAGATCGAGCCCAACCTCGAGGTCGTCGACGGCGACTTCGGCGAGGTGCGCTACGCCGCGGCGGTGCGCCTCGGCGACGAGAAGCTGCGCGACGCGCTCGACCGCGCGCTCGAGGCGCTCTCCCGCGACGGGACGCTGCGCGCGATCTACGAGCGCTGGGGGCTGTGGAACGCGAAGACGGCGGCGCTCCTCGGCGACGCCAACCCGAAGCGCGCGACGGCGCTCGCCACCAGCCTCGAGGCGTGGCGCGCCTCCGTCGGGAAGCAGCCCGGCTTCTGGGCCCGCCTCACCACGCGCTATCCGTCGCTGATGCCGCTCTTCGCGCGCGGCGCGGCGGTGACGCTCGTGCTGTCGCTGGCGGCGATGGCGACGGCGATCCTCCTCGGGATCCTGCTGGCGATCGGCCGCAGCTTCGGCCCGCGCGTGGTGCGCTGGGCGGCGATCGGGATCATCGAGCTGGTGCGCGGGACGCCGCTCTTCGTGCAGCTGATCGTCGTCTACTTCGGCCTGCCCGAGCTCGGCGTGAAGCTCCCGCCCGCCGTCGCTGGCTGGGTGGCGCTGTCGATCAACTACGCCGCCGCCGAGGCGGAGAACTACCGCGCCGGCTTCGAGAGCATCCCGTCGGGGCAGCACGACGCCGCCTGGGCGCTCGGCCTCTCGCGCTGGCAGACGATCGTCCACGTGATCGCGCCGCAGGCGCTGCGCGTGGCGCTGCCGCCGATGACCAACGACTTCATCGCGCTCCTCAAGGACAGCTCGCTGGTGGCGATGGTGACGATCACCGAGCTGACCAAGACCTATCTCAACCTCGCGTCGGCGACGCGCGATCACCTCGGGCTCGGCCTCGTCGTCGCCGCCTGGTATCTGGTGCTCGGCCTGCCGTTCGCTCAGCTCGCGCGGGCGACGGAGCGGCGGATGGCGCGGAAGCTGCGCCGGGTGGCCTCGTGACCAGCGGAGCGGCGCGACACCGCGCGACAGAAGCCGCCCGACCTCGCACGGCGCGAGCGCGCGGGGTCGCGCGACGCGGAGCGAGACGATCGTGATCACCGTCGAGGCGCTGGAGAAGTCGTACGGGGCGGGGCCGGTCCTGCGCGGCATCAGCTTCGAGCTCCCCGAGGGGCGGCTGGCGGCGGTGCTGGGGCCGAGCGGCGCGGGGAAGTCGACGCTGCTGCGCTGCCTCGTCGGGCTCGAGCCCTTCGATCGCGGCCACATCCGCGTCGGCGACGTCGACGTGCGCAGCCCGACGGCGGTGCGGGCGCTGCGCGGCAAGGTCGGGCTGGTCTTCCAGGCGTTCGAGCTCTTCCCGCACCTCACCGTCCTCGAGAACTGCACGCTGGCGCAGGAAAAGGTGAAGCGCGTCGGCCGCGAGGAGGCCGCGCGCCGCGCGCGGGCGCTCCTCGACGAGCTGGGGCTCCTCGCCAAGGCCGAGACCTACCCCGATCACCTCTCGGGCGGGCAGCGGCAGCGGGTGGCGATCGCGCGCGCGCTGGCGATGCAGCCGGAGGTGCTGCTCTACGACGAGCCGACGAGCGCGCTCGACCCGTCGCTGCGGCGCGAGGTGAAGGACACGCTCCTGCGCGTGCGCTCGACGCGGGTCACGCAGATCGTCGTCACCCACGACGTCTCGCTGGCGCGCGAGTGCGAGGAGCTCTTCGTCATCGACGAGGGGCGCATCGTCGAGCGCGGCCACCCGCGCGACGTCCTCGAGGCGCCGCGGACCGAGGCTACGCGGCGTCTCGTCGCGGGCCGAGCGGGCTGACCGCCGCCCTCCGGTCGAACACCGCGCCGAAGAGCTGAAGCAGCGACAGCACCACCACCGCAGCGACGGCGAGCACGGCGACCGGCAGCTGCGGCGCGAACAGCATGAGCACGAAGGTGACCGCCACCATCGCCGCGAAGCCGAGGACGACCGTCCGCGCCGTCGACGGCGCGAGCGGCGGGTCATACTTGCCGACGACCTGCCCCGTCCGGTCTCCCACGTCGCCCATCCACGCCGGGTGCCAATCCGGCCCGCGCAGCCACACCGCGATCGCGTCGCGCACCGTCGGGGCCCGCCGCGTCCAGCGCACCAGGTCGACCCAGTAGTGCACCTGCGCCCAGAGCGGGTTGAAGCTGGCCAGCGGCTTGGTGAGGCCGTAGCGCGGCTCCTCGCGCTCCTCGGCGAACGTCCCGAACAGCCGATCCCAGACGATGAAGATCGCGCCGTGGTTCTTGTCGAGGTACTGCGGATTGGTCGCGTGGTGGACGCGGTGGTGCGACGGCGTGTTGAGCGCCCACTCCAGCGCGCGCGGCAGCCGCCCGACGAGGCGCGTGTGGATCCAGAACTGGTACAGCGTCGAGAACGACACCTGCGCCGCCCACACGATCGGCGGCACGCCGACGATCGCCAGCGGCAGGTAGAAGGGCAGCGCGGTCCAGCTGGTCAGGATGCCCTGACGGAGCGCGACCGCCAGGTTGTACTCCTCGCTCTGGTGGTGGACGACGTGCGCGGCCCACAGGACGTTCACCTCGTGGCTCGCGCGGTGCCACCAGTAATAGAGGAAATCGACGCCGACGAACGAGATCAGCCACGGCCAGGCCGCCCGCTCCCAGGTGACCACGCGGGTACGGTCGTAGACGGCGGTGTAGAGGGCGACCATCGCCGCCGTCGTGAAGAGCATCACCAGCTGCTGCGTCATGCCGCACGAGATCGCGTTCACCGCGTCGTTCACCCGATAGACGCGCGCGCCGCGGCGACGGGCGATGGCGAGCTCGATGGCGATGAGGACGAAGAACCCGGGGACCGCGAGGGCGATGTAGTTCACAGGCTGCATGCGGTCTTCAGCCTGCGCGCCGGCGTTTGCGTCTGGGCGCCGTTCATTTCGTCGTGGGCGCCAGCGGCGTTATCCTCGGGCCGTGCGCGCCGTCGACGAACGCACGTTCCTCCGCCGCCCCGCCGGGAGCATGGTCGTCGGGCCGTCGTGGGTCTACGGCGCGCTCGACGAGCGGCTGCACTTCTCGATCGTGCACGGCGCGGCGACGGACGACGGGGCGCTCGACGGCCTGATGCGCCTCTGGCGCAGCGAGCTCGCCGACGGGCCGCGGCGGGTGTCGCTCTTCGACGCCGGCGCGCTGACGGCGATCCCGACGCCGGCGTTCGAGCGCGTGACGGCGTTCCTCGAAGAGAACCGCCCGCGCCTGCAGACCACGCTCGGCGCGCAGGCGCTGGTCTGCCCGCCGGGGTTGCCGGGGTCGATCGTCGCGGGCTACTACCGCGTGTCGCCGCCCCCCTACGCCGTCGAGGTCTTCACCGATCGCGGCGCCGCGCTCGCCTGGCTGGGGTACGCGCCCGATGCGCTCTCGGTGGTGGAGCCCTTCGTCGTCGACGAGCCGCTGGTGCGCGCGCTGCGCGAGCGGCTGGCGACGCGCGGGCCGCGCGGGGCGACGCTGGCCTCGGAGGCGCGGGCGCTGGCGGTGTCGGAGCGCTCGCTGCAGCGACGGCTGCAGGCGGCGGGGACCAGCTTCCAGCGCGAGCTCGTGCGGGCGCAGGTCGAGCGGGCGATGCGGCTCCTCCTCGAGACCGACTGGAAGCTGGCGGCGATCGCCGCCGACGTCGGGTGCAGCTCGCTCGCCGGCTTCAGCGCGATGTTCCGGCGCGAGGTGGGCGCGCCCCCGTCGGAGTGGCGGGCCGCGCGGCGCGGCGGCGCGCGCACGTGACCGCCCTTACAGCGACGGGAGCTTGGGCGCGCGCGGGAAGTCGATCTCGGTCTGGGCGACCAGCGCGACGGCGTTGGTGAAGGCCTTCAGCGCGACGTGCGCCAGCGCCTCGACGACCTCACCGTCGGAGAGGCCGGCCTCGCGCGCCGCCGCGAGCTCGGTGCCGGCGCCCGCGCCGCCGGTCCGGACCACGCGGCGCACGAGATCGAGGAGCGCCTGCTCGCGCGCGTTCGCCCCGCGGCCGGTGCGGACCGCGGCGATGTCGTCGGGGGAGAGCCCGGCGCGGCGGCCGAGCGCGGCGTGCGCCGAGACGCAGTAGCCGCAGCCGTTCAGCTCGCTGGTGGCGAGGTTGATGGCCTCCACCTCGCGCGCCGAGAGGCGGCCGCGGCCGAGCGTCTCCATCGCCGTGAGGAGCGACGCCAGCGCCTCGGGCGAGTGGCCGATGGTGGCGAAGAGGTTGGGGACGGTGCCGAGGTTCTTCTTGAGCGCGGCGAAGAGCGGGCGCGAGCCCTCGGGGGCGGTCTCGACGGTCGGGGGGGCGATGCGCGCGGTGTGGGTCGTCATGGTGTCCTCCTGTGTGAGACCAACCTGCCGTCTCGCGCGCAGCGGCGGTAGCCACGACGGAGGCGAATCATCTTTGCGTGCGACGCAACAATCGCCGATGCTGATGGGCGCATGGACCTCCTTCAGCAGATGGCCACCTTCGTGCGCGTGGTCGAGTCGGGCAGCCTCTCGGCGGCGGCGCGCGACCTGCGCCTCTCGACGGCGGCGGTGAGCCGGCAGCTGGCCGCGCTCGAGGAGGAGCTCGGCGGCCCGCTCCTCCTGCGTTCGACGCGCCGGCTGACGATCACCGACGGGGGCCGCGCCTACTACGAGCGCGCGGCGCGCATCCTCCGCGACGTCGACGAGGCGCAGGCCACCGTCCGCCCGCGGCCCGGCGCCGCGGGCCTGGTCGTGGTGAGCGCGCCGGTGACGCTGGGGCTCGAGCGCGTCGCGCCGCACCTGCCGTCGCTGCTGGCGCGCCACCCCGACCTGCGCGTCGATCTGCGCCTCGAGGATCGGGTGATCGACCTCGTCGCCGACGGCGTCGACGTCGCGCTGCGCGGGGGCACGCCGGCGCCCGACTCGACGGCGCTGATCGCCGTCGAGCTCCTGCGCACCGATCGCCTCCTCGTCGCCGCGCCGGCCTATCTGCGCCGCCGTCCGCGCATCGCCGAGCCGCGCGATCTCGCCGCGCACCGCCTGCTCGTGCAGCGCGCCGGCACCGGCAGCCTCGTCGAGTGGCGCCTCACGCGCGACGACGTCGAGGTGGTGGTGCACGCACCGGACGTGCTCCGCTCGAACGCGCTCGCGG
>Ga0272446_1004729_pt1 | contig 15766 bp, 14 predicted proteins | sample YNPCB0061_FD_194587 | JGI IMG/M metagenome (GOLD analysis project Ga0272446, IMG submission 194587) | Hot spring microbial mat communities from Yellowstone National Park, WY, United States - YNP-CB-006-1 | ecosystem: Environmental > Aquatic > Thermal springs > Hot (42-90C) > Sediment | place... | reverse complement strand
AAAGTTAGTATCAAACTTGTCAATTTACAAGGGCAAGAAATAACGAATAAGCTCCACACAATCACAGAAACAGAGTTTAAATGGAGTGTAGAAAACCATTTACAAGGTGTTCATGTTTTAATCATAAAATCAGACCACAATCAATACCATTATAGAATTATACTTGGCGAAAAATAACATTGGCTTGGCGAAAAGCGGGGCTAAGGTGCTACTTTGTACGGTAGTGCTGTGAAATAAAGTTTGTGCTTGGTTGACAGTGAAGTGCTTCGAAATCGCCACCTTCGGGTAGCTGTAAAACGTTATGCACAACTATGGGACAACCGAGAATACCAAAATTATATCTTTGTAAACAAAAAATAAATAACAACAATAAAAAAATGACGAGTATGAAAAAAACGCTATTAATTTCAGCAATTGTAATGTTGACAGGCATTGCTTACGGACAAGTAACAAACGGTCTTGTTGCGAAGTATTCATTCAATAACGGAAATGCCAATGACGAAGTTGGTTCGAATAACGGGATTGTTAATGGGGCGACCTTGACAACTGACCGTTTTGGTAATACAGGAAAAGCCTATTACTTTAATGATAATGGAGATAATATTGACCTTGGAAACAGTCCAACTCTTAAACCTACCAATGGTTCCATTTCTTTATGGTTTAGGAGAACAGCAATATCTAATAATGGAATTGGTTATCTTTACAATCCTGTTATAATGAATAAAGCTCACTCCGGTGGTGCAGGCTACGAAGGTTACTGTATATATATCACTACTACCGATAGTAAAATTGTTCCAGTAACTACAGATACAACTAATTTTTCACAAACTTTTTTCAGTTTTAATTTTATAGTTCAAGATAGTGTATGGACTCACGTAGTATTGACATATGACTCTGATTCTTTGAAGTTATATATAAACAATTCTTTAGACAAATCTGCTAAAAAAAATTACACAAGTCTTTTTTCTTCTCTTTATTCTGTTGTGTTAGGACACAATACCTTTGATATGTCAAATAATCGCTCATTTAAAGGTGACATAGACGATATTAGAATTTACAATAGAGTTCTTACTTCATTAGAAATTGACACTTTATTCAATGAGTCAAATCCAATGACAACAGGAATTAATAATATTTTAGCAACAAATAATTCAATCGACATTTATCCAAACCCGACAAACAGCCAAATAAACTTTTCTGTTCAGACCAATGTGCAACTATCCAGCGTAACAGGACAAATCCTTTTAGACAAGAAAAACGTAAACTCGCTTGACCTTTCCAACCAACCGGCATTTACTTTTTGACATTTACCAATAGCAACGGACAAGAGGTGCAACGAAGTAAAATAGTGAAAGAATAACTGTGCATAACAGTAGCTACCCAAAAGTGGCGGTTCAGTGGTTCAATCAAACTTTGTGCTTCTATCAAAGTTTTTGCTTGGTTGACAGTGAAGTGTTTCGAAATCCGCCACTTCGCCAAGCTGCAAAACGTTGTGCCTCAATTTTAAAAATACAAAAACCTAAAATAAATTTGCATACTAAAATTAGCGTACTTATCTTTGTGGCAAGAACAAAAAATAAGTCATATGCAACAAGAACAGATTATTGCAGTATTGGGAAAACCCTATTTTTCAAATGATAGGGTAATGCTTTATAACCTTGACTGTAAAAAAGGTTTAGAGCAACTCTCTGAACATAACATTAAGATAAATACGACCATAACAAGTCCGCCTTACAACATAGGAAAAGAGTATGAAAAACCTCTTTCCTTAAATGAATATATCCAATGGCTAAGCGAAATAAGTAATTTAGTCTATAAAATCACTAAAAATAATGGGGCTTACTTGCTTAATTTAGGCTATCTAAAAATAGAAAATCAAGCAAGAGCCTTACCTATACCCTATTTGATATGGGACAAAATTAATTTTTTCCTTAATCAAGAAATTGTATGGAACTATGGTGCAGGTGTGGCTTGCAAGAATTATCTTTCACCAAGAAATGAAAAAATTTTGTGGTATGTTAAAAATGCTGAAGATTACACTTTTAACCTTGATGCAATTAGAGACCCTGATGTGAAGTACCCTAATTCTAAAAAAAACGGAAAATTAAGGACAAACACATTAGGAAAAAATCCATCGGATGTTTGGCAAATTGCTAAAGTAACTTCGGGTGCAAACCGTTCAGCACAAGAACGAACAGAACACCCCGCACAGTTTCCCGAAGATTTGGTTTACAGAATGATAATGGGATTTACCAACGAAAACGAATGGATTTTAGACCCTTTTTTAGGAAGTGGAACCACAGCAGTAGTAGCTCTAAAAAACAAACGCAACTGCATTGGTTTTGAAATTAACCCTAACTATTGCGAAATGGCTAAAAGGCGAATTTTAGAAACAGAATTGACTTTGAAAGCATCGGAGGCTATTTTGTTTTAGTTTTTTCGTACAACACTTTGAGTTTGTATTTGTAACTTTCTGTACTTAAACGTGCTTGTTGCCCTGTTTGCGAGGCTTGTCCAATCCAATCAGTATGTTCTAAAAAGCCAAAGCGTATAATAGTGATTTCAGGTTTCTCATTTTCGGTAAATTTCTCATAATTAATCGTCAAATAGTAACCTGATTTTACTTTTTGGGAAGTCGCACTTTCTTCTTGGGCATAACTTCTGTTGCCAAATACTTGTTTTTTGTCAGAAGAAGCCTTTATCTCAACTGAAAAATCATTATCTTTTATGCAAACTAAATCTTTTTCTGATTTTGTAACACCTCTTCTCCACGTTCTTGGGTGTCGTTTTTCTAAGTTTAAAGCTACTAATTCGTGCAGAAGAAAACTCATAATTTGAGGTGTGGGAAAAATATCTTTTCCAATAAAAAAGTCTCCAATCTTAGATTTGAATATCCATTTCCAACTTTCTAAAACCACTTCTACAATTTCACTTGTTTTGAGTGGGTGGCATTTTATTAAATTTTCAGTTATAACAAGCCATTCACTTTCCAGCTTATTCAAGTATGGTGATTTCATTTTCAGAGTTCTTTTATGAGTTCAGCAATAGAAATATTGAGAGCATTGGCTATTTTCTCTATGTTGAGCAGGGTTATATTTTTTTCAGCCCTTTCCAACATACCAATATAGGTGCGGTGTACGCCAACGAGTTCAGCGAAATCTTCTTGCGAAAGATTTTTTTCTAATCTTTTTTTTCGTATTATTTCACCGAATTTGATAAGTGTTTGAGATTTAGCCATTGTACAAAATATTTTTGCACAAAGTACGCTATATGCTAACTAAAAATCTACATACTATAGTTAGCATAGCAAGAAAACAAGAATAAACTGAGGCTAACATGAGTAACCGTTGCACAACTACCTCTAAACACTTAAAAAGCCCACTACTCAACTTCAATCCATACGTTTTAAAGAATCGCTCGTTTTTACTGAAAAATTGTCCCTTTAATTTTCAATGACTATATCCCCTTCAAATAAGCCAAAAATTTGCCTTCTATTCCCTTTTGAAGGTCTTTGTTCAGGGCTGCTACTTGGGCTTTGGTTTTTTTGAGCATATTATTTTTACATTAGGCTATACTAATGCAACTGATACAGCATTTTGGGAGTGATTTCTTTGCGTCCTTGCATAACTCCTCTTAACAGCAGTGTTTCGTTTTCATTGATTTTTTGTTTTTTATTTCTATTGTCCAAAATGTTTTTTACCATATGAAAAATATAATAAAAACAATGAAAAGCGGTGATAAAAAGAGAGCTGGAGGGTGCTTTTTCAAACTCTCAAATATTAAATTTTAATTCATTGATAATCAATTTTTTTATATTTTTTAACAATTTTATTTTAGACAACAATAGAGAATTTTTCTACATATTTGTGTATATAAAAATGTATGTCCAATCTAAACCAGACCTATACCACAAGTATGTTAGCAGAAATTTTAAAAACAAAATCATGATAAAAAGATTATTAAGATTAACAACAAGAATTATTGGCAAAAATATTATTTCAAAGTTTTTAAAAAAAATCTCATTGACATCAAGGAGATTTGCCTCCTTTTGCCACTACGTGCAACAGAAATATGAATGGGGCACACCACCGCAACCAGAGTGGTTTGACCATTATTGTGACCAATTTTATCAATTTAAAATATCGCAAAATCCTTTATGGGTTGAGCGTGGGGTTTTTGGGCTTTTAGCAATAGAACAAGGTGCTAATGTTTTAGAGCTTTGTTGTGGAGATGGTTTCAATGCCTACCATTTTTATTCAATTAGGGCTAAAACAATTATTTCTGTAGATTTTGACAAAGATGCAATACTGCACGCAAAAAAATATAATCAAGCAAAAAATGTGGAATTTCAACTATGCGACATTAGAAATGAAATGCCTGAAGGAATATTTGATAATGTAGTATGGGATGCTGCAATAGAGCATTTTACCGAGAAAGAAATTGATGAAATAATGAAAAACATTAAAGATAGGTTAAAACCTGAAGGTATTCTGTCTGGTTACACAATTGTTGAATTGCCTACTGGACAAAAAAGTTTAAGTCATCACGAAAGAGAGTTTAAGTCAAAAGAAGATTTGAAAAGTTTTTTTGAGCCACATTTTAAAAATGTAAAAGTTTTTGAGACCATATATCCATCAAGACATAACTTGTATTTCTATGCATCAGACGGTATTTTACCATTTGACAAAGAGTGGAAACATATTACTATTAAATAAAAGCTTCTGCTAACAGCACATTTCAATAGGCGGGGTTTCGTGCTCCACAGACAGTTTAGTGGTAGCAGAAAGTTTTGTGCTCCGCATCAACATTTGTGTTGAAAAGCCCGCCCATCGCAAATCTGCAAAACGTTGTCCCGCAATGCCTCCGCTTCGCTTCGGCACTGCGGGGCAACGAGGCTGAGATTACATCTCTTGTTGTGCTTGTGCCTTCGCTAACGCTTCGGCACTGTGTACAACTCCGCCCCGTTATCGGTCAGGCTAAAAGACGACACAACCAAAGAAAAAGAACTAAAAAAACAGTAACATATGGCAAGTATTAAAATCAAAGACTTTTTTAACGGACGATTTTTTGAAATTCCAAAGTATCAACGTGGATACGCTTGGGAAGTCCAAAATATCAGAGATTTGTTTGATGACATTATCGAATCAATTGAATCAAATTCCAATCATTATATTGGGACAATTGTGCTTTCAAAAAGTGAAGATGATGATGAAAAATTCTACATCGTTGACGGACAACAACGCACCACGACAATAACATTGATAATAAGTTCACTGATAAAACAACTTCCGGAAAAAGATGCTTCATATTATGAACGTTTCTATATAAAGGAAGATGACAGATATAGAATTTCACTATTAAACCGTGACCAAAATTTCTTCACAAGCATTCTAGAAGGAACAATTAATGAACCGAAAAACAAAAGTCAGCGATACTTGAAGGAAGCCATAGAAGAAATCAATTTCAAGGTTTCCCAAATTGCGGACAAATTAGAATTCTTGAAATCCGTAGTGAAACTTGAAGTAATGGAATTTGTTGAAAATTCTGAAGGTGATGCAATCCGAATATTCCAAACAGTAAACGACAGGGGAAAGCCACTTTCAAATATGGAAAAGGCGAAAAGTCTTTTGATTTATTTCTCTAATCGCTATTTAAACAAATCTTTGGACAACACTATCAACGAACGTTTTAGTGATGCTTTTGAGATTTATGATGACATTAAACACCTAGGCGAAGAACTTGGAATTAATCTCATAAAAAATAGAGATTTCAACGAAGACAATTTAATGCGTTACCATTTTGTTACTTACAGCAATGAAAATTACGACCCAACTGCCAATTACGTTTTACAGTTTTTAAAAAATCAATTGACGAAATTTAGAAATGAAACATCTGATACTAATTATCCTGAAATGCATCAGTTCATTTCTGATTATATCGCAAGTTTAAAAAATTTCTTTACGAACTGTAAGGATGTAATTGAACGAGCAAAAACGGAAACGAAATTTTTCAAAATTTTTGCAATACTAAATCTATCAGCAACTCTTTATCCGTTAATAATCAAACTACAAGGACTCGGCTTGCTAGACAAATCACTCTCAGGAAAAGGACGAGAAAGTTTTAACTTTTTTGACCTTGTTGAATTAATTGAAGTAAGGGTATATAAAACGAGAGGAACAGACCCGAAAGCTGACATTGCCCGACTTGTATATGGAATCGACAATAAAAAGGCTGATGAAATTGAAAATTTTCTTATTTGGTTTAACAGTCGTTGGATGCCGAAAGAACAATTTCAATCTAATTTATCAAGGTATATTTATGGTAATCGTGCTTTAAATCATATTTTCATTACCTATTGTGAATATCTTAATAAAACAGAATACTCAATGAACGAACTACAAGACTTAGTTGGTAAATCACCAAACATTGAACATATTCTTTCACAAACACCCACATTTGACCCCATTGCACTCGGATTTGATAACAAAGAAGATTTTATAAACTTTAAAGACACAATTGGCAACCTGACTATTTTAGAAAAAGGGTTAAACTCAAGTGTTCAAAATAAAAACCCAATAGACAAGATAGATGTATACGGAAGGAGTTTGTTTACAATGACAAGAGTGCTTGGTTCCGAGATTGACACCAATAAAGGATTCAATAAAAAATCAGTTCAAAAAAGAACACAAATTCTTGCTGAATATTGTATTGAGCGTTGGTGGTGCGACAGGTCAATTGAAAGCCCTATGACGACCGTAACCGTAGAAGAAGAAGTTGAAACAAATGACGAATGACAAAAGCCCGAACCGCTAACAGCACATTTGCGATAGGCGGGGTGACGTGCAAACTTGGAGCTTTGCATTTCATATCAAGTTCAGTCCAGGTTGACAGTTTTGTACTCCGAAACCCGCCCGAACGCAAAGCCCGAAACCGTTAGCGGCAACCCTAACAAGAAAACTCAACTATAATAAAAATAAATGGTTTCTGACAGACAAACTTTGATAAAATTTATTACAGACACATATCCTATTTCGGACTATGCTGCAAAACTTATTGCTGACAATTTTGAACGTAAACTGTTACCTAAAAACACCCTGACACTCAAAGAAGGTAAGGTTAATTCCGATTACATATTTTTAGAAAATGGGTATATGCGTTCCTTCGTAATAGACATAGACGGCACAGAAGTAACGACTAACATTTACAAGCCTTTACAAATGGTTTTTGAAGTTGGTTCATATTTTCAACGCAAGCCCTCCACCGAAAATATTGAAACAATTACGGAATGTACCGTATGGACAGGTAAATATGAAAGTTTTCAAAATCTTTTTCATTCCCTGCCTGAATTTCGGGAGTTTGGCAGAGCTATTTTGGTGAAAGGGTTCATTTCATTCAAAGAGAGAACTATTGCTATGATTACCCAGAAAGCAGAATTAAGGTATGAACAACTTTTGAAAGAAAATCCCGAAATTTTTCAGCACGTTCCGTTAAAATATATCGCTTCCTATTTGGGGATTACTGATAGCTCATTAAGCAGACTTAGGAAAGAATTTACGAAAAAGTAATTTCTTGCCATTTGTCAAGTGGATTAGATTATCCACTAGCTAAATTTGCATAAATTAAATTTAAAAATTTATGCAAACTATCACAGTTCAACAAAACAACATAGAAAGACGATTAACCCTCGTAGTTGTTTTTTGGGGCATTGCCAGTTTTTTATTAGGTTACGTTGGATTTTTCAATCTTATTCCCCGACCAATCTTTGGTGCAGTAGTGGTAATTATTCTTTTGAGTTTGATACAATCGTATCAGTTCAATGGTAGATTTAAAGACTTTTGTAATACAATTCCATTAAAAGCCATTGCCTTGTTTCACGCTTGGAGAATTTTTGCTGGTTGGATTTTTCTTTCTTATAGCGGAGTGCTATCAGAAACATTCATAAATAATGCTGCGTATGGCGACATCATCTCAGGCTTCTTAGGTTTGAGTGTTTTTGTTTTCGGACATACAAAACTTAACTATTACATTTTTAATATCATTGGTTTGTTGGACTTTATTATCGCTGTTGGTACAGGTATTTCGCTAACTATTATTGGGGATAATGGTATGGCTTCAATTATTCAGCTACCATTGATTATGATACCTCTTTTTGGTGTTCCATTATCGGGCTTTACACATTTTATTTCACTTAGCCGATTAGTGAAAATGAAGGACAAAAAACTAACTGAAATAATTGAATAACATGAGTAATGAATTTAAAAAACTTGCGGTGTTCGGTCTAATAATAAGTTTATTGACATCAACGTATGTTTCATTTTTGGGAACTATCGTACGACAAGGATTTGGAACAGAAAACTTTGTTTACAATTGGTTAAGTTTAGTACCAAAAGCATACCTCGCTGTATTACCATTCGTTTTAATAACTGGACCTTTGGTCAGACGCTTTGTTGACTGGTTATTTGTAAAAATTTCTTCAAATAAATCATAAGATAAAAGGGCAGCCGCTAACAGCGGTTTTGCGTCACGCGGGGTGACGTGCAAACTTGTAGCTTTGTGCTTTTATTCAAGTTCAGTGCAGGTTGACAGTTTTGTGCTCCGAAACCCGCCCGAACGCCAAGCTGCAAAACTTTGCATGACATTTTAGGAAGGAAAATCCAAAAAAATCGTAACCTTGCAAAAAGCATACAATATGACCAAAGCAAAACCATTATTAAAAAATACGTTGAGCCTTTTTTGGGTGGTGGACTTATTTTTTGCACTCTCATAACGCTACAAAATTGAAAATGCTTATTTGTCAGATTTAAAAAAGATTTGATTTTGACTTACCAAGTCATTCAACAACGCTCTAATGATTTGTTGGACTTTTTGGAACAATATCAAAAAGACTACGACCAAGCTGAACAAGAGAAACGCAAAATTTATTTATAGCTGTTCGTAAACATTTCAATTTACAACGCTTTGAAATAAACTACAAAAAGTTGTCTGATAACTGGATACAACATTTACAGAGTTTCGGCAAGTAGGGCAGTGAATTGCAATGGCGAAAAACGGATTAGCGAAATTTTGTCTTCCAATTTTTTATCCATGCAATTTTTGCAGGTATTTCAAGAATTTTTCTAAGTACATCAAAATAAAGAGTTAGGCATAAAACGAAAGTCATAAAAAGAATGATACACAAATTATAATTTATTGTTTCCCAATAATAACCCAAGAAAACTTTATAAGGACTATAAAAATGAGAACTCCAATCCAATGGATTAAATTCCATTTCAGGTAATAAATAAATCGGTTCAACTAATTGGATAATACGATGATTTTTTTCAATAATACGAGGTTCAACTGTTTTCATTTGAACTAAGTCATTTAATCCTTCATTTTCGCAACGATTAGATAATTCTACCAAAATTTCGGGATTTTTGATTTTTCTAATGAACTCGTCTCTTTTTTTATTGACATTGTTTAAAATTTGAGTATAACGATTTCTTATAGCACTGTATAAATCGTATAAATCTTCTTTTTCTTCTTCATTTTTAGGGTTAAAGTTTTGAGTTTTTAATTTATGGTAAATAGCATCAAACTTACCTCTGAAGTAAGGCATTTCAGGTTCAATGAGTTTAGCAATATTTACCAATCGTTCTTTATAAGCATCAGATTCTGGATTATTTCTTACCTCATCAAAAATTCTATTAGTTTTAATTTCGATATGTTCAATCCAATCATTAATCATAAATTTTGCATGAGAAATTTGCCGGTCATATTCATAAAAAAGGGATTTAAAGGAATTATTTTTAAATTGATTAACAGCAAGCGCTTCAAATCCCCATCTAGAAACCATTAACTCAGCAGCTAAAGGAACTTTTCCAGGAGTTGACCAATTCGGATTTAATTTATCAAAATTTACTACAATACCGCTTAAAATAATTTGAGGAACCAAAATCAAGGGAATCAAAATATAAACAGTGACAGAGTTATCAAAAGCAGAAGATAAATTAAGTCCTAAAATATTGGCATACAAGCATAAAACAAACATTACTATAAAATAAGACATAAACATTCCGGGTTCAATTTCTAAAATTGTGTTACCAACGAAAAGAAAACTTAATGATTGCAGGATACTAACTATAGATAAAATCAAAATTTTAGAAATTAAATATCCTGAACGGCTAAGTTTTAAGAAACTTTCTCTTTTTAAGAGTTTTCTATCCTTAATAATTTCCTCTGCACTAACGGTAAGACCAAAAAATAATGCTACTAAAACTACAACAAATAAATAAATAGGAATATTGGAATTGGTTTTGAACCAGTATTGAGGTTCATTAAAAGGTTTGTATTTTAGTAAATATGCTAATATATATGCTAATAAAGGTGCTTCTAAAAGATTAATGAGAATATAAGGTAAGTTTCTGATTTTGGCTAAAAAATCACGAGTAATAAATATTTTAATTTGTTGATAACGTGAAGGAAAATGAAATTTTTGAACGGGATAATTTAAGATATTTTCAAAATTAGGTTTCGGTATTTTTTTTAGAAAAAGACCATGCCAATATTCGGGGGAAAATTTTCTTTCGTAAGTTAAATTACCATTTTCATCAATAGCTTTTTGTTCAAGAATGTTTAATAATAAGTCTGGATTTACATGTCCACATTCCTGGCATTCTACATAATTAGGATTTACATAGTTCATATTTTCTTTGAAGTAGGTAATGGCTTGTATTGGATTACCGTAATATACAGGAAAACCACCGTTATCCAATAAAAGCAATTTATCAAATAATTTAAAAATATCACTAGAAGGTTGATGAATCACAACAAAAACGAGTTTTCCTTTGTTAGAAAGTGCTTTAAGGAGTTCCATAACGTTATCAGAATCTGCGGAAGAGAGACCTGAGGTCGGTTCATCTACAAACAAAACATTGGGTTCACGAATGAGTTCTAAGGCAATATTTAAACGTTTTCTTTGCCCACCTGAAATTTTCTTGTTTAGTACATTGCCTACCTGTAAATCTTTGATTTCATAAAGTCCTAATTCCTTTAATTGTTTTTTTACTAATTCCTTTAATTCATTTTTATTTAAATTACTGAAAGCCAATTTAGCAGAATAATACAAGTTTTCCCAAACAGTTAATTCTTCAATCAATAAATCATCTTGTGCAACATACCCAATGATTCCTTTAATCATCTCGGGGTCTTTATGGATATCGTATCCGTTAAGTAATACTCTACCTCTTGATGGTTTTAAATTACCATTTAAAACATTTAATAAAGTGGATTTTCCAGAGCCTGATGCTCCCATTAAAGCTACTAAATTTCCACCACTTTCTGAAAGGTTAATATTATGTAAACCAATATGACCACTAAAAAACTTATATTCAACATCTTGTGCACAGAAATAAATTTTTTCTTGTTGCTCTAAATCCTGAAAAAAAGACTCAATAGTGGAATAATAAATAGGCATGATTTTTTCGCCTCTAATAATAGAACCATAAGCAAGCGGATAAATCACATAAGGTTCAATGGAACTTCCATTCAAATTATAATCTGATTTTCCAATATATTTTATCAAAAAAATTTCAACAGATGGCAAATAAAGTACCCCAAAGGTACCCTCTAAATGTTCAACTTTGATACTTTTTCTAAATTTAACTTCTGTATTTCTAATCAAAAGCAAATTATTTAATGGACAATCTCGTAAATTTTTATTGGTTACAAACTCAAATAAATCGTCTTTATCGCTTTCAGAAATTTTAAAAATCTCTACTAATTGATCCAATTTATTTTTAGCATCTGAAGTAAGTATTCCATCAATAAAAAGCAATTCAAAAATCTGAACATAAAGTAAAACTTTTTGTTTTGGTGTTAGTAAGGAAGCAATTATTTCAGCTACCTTAGAAATATCTAAGGTCTCCGTTTTACATAAAGATTCGTATTTAGCTACATACCTTTTTGCAGTATTATCATCTAAAAATTGATAAAAATACCTATACACCACTTGTTTTTCTACATCAGATGGAAGGTTCTGGGTAGCAGCTGAAAATAATTGAAGTATATTCTCTAATAATTGTATATTCATTCAAAAAATAATTTATTAGGCAAAAATAATTTTTATTTTAAATTAAAAAATTTTCTATATTGCGGCTTAATTTTATTAAGGGTTATGAATAGTTTTATACTCAACCTAAGTTTAGTTGTAATGTGCGTTTTTATCGTTTCTTGTAATAAAGAAACCGAAAAAAAAACACCGATAGATACCGATATTTCGTTAGCTAGCGATATTCATAGGTTGGAAGAGGAATCTTTAAGAGCATTTTATTTTTTAGAGCATATAGAACAATATAACAAAGTTCCTTCTTCTACTTTTCCTGCCTGTGCAAGTATAACATTCGATACCATAGCTAATAAAAAAGTTATTATTGATTTTGGCAATGGTTGCAAATGTGACGCTATAGACGGTAAATTTAGAAAAGGTAAACTGGAAATTGAGTGGACTGGTAATTATTATGAGCCTAATGGTAAAAGAAATATAAAATCTAACAATTATTTTGTTGGAAATGGTTCTAAATATTATCAGTTCTCCATTGATATGACTGTTACTACAAATTCTTATTTACAATTTTCTTCCACAGAGAACATAACTTTTCATAAATCCAATGTGGATAAAATTTCAAGAACGTCAACCAAAACTTATCAATGGGTAAAAGGAAAAAATACTTACAATGAGCTTTATGATGATATTTTCCAAGTACATGGTAATGGCAGCGGTAAAGGTATAGATAATAAAAATTTTACTACCAGTACTACCCAAAATGAAGCCATTGTTTTAGATATGGGTTGCAAATGGTTAAAAGATGGAATTTTTTATTTAGACCCAGAAAATAAAAACCAAAGAAAAGTTGATTATTCCGTTTGTGACTCTTATGCCAATGTAACTATTCAAGGTAGAGTGTATAGCATTAATTTCTTAACGTTAGAATAATCTTTTTTGCTAGTATTTCAGAATTGCACATATTTAACCAAGGTTACTGCCTTGTTGGTGTCGGAGTCTTAAAATTTTTTATTATCAATTTTTTAGCTGTTTTATATAAGACGTAAAACACAAAATAAAAATTTTCGAAAATCGAATAAAATTTTAGAAATTTGTTTGAACTCCAACAAAAGTTACTAATTTTGGCAATCTAAAAATATCATTAACTGAATTGTGAATGTTAGGAGTTGTTCAAATTAACCTAGAAGACTTATTAAATGCCTATGAAAAAATGTGCTGGGTACATTATATGGCATTGACTTATGATAATCATAGAGATATATGTAAAATAGTACATTCTACATCAAGAGGTCATGAAGCCATTCAATTAGCAATAGCATGGCATTTAAAACCGATAGATTATGTTTACCCATATTACAGAGATGAAAGCGTTTTATTAGGTATAGGAATGACACCTTATCAAATGATGCTTCAGTTATTGGCAAAAAAAGAAGACCCTTTTTCAGGTGGTAGAATGTATTATGCACACCCGAGTTTACGAGATTCTGATAAACCGAAAATTCCTTATCAATCATCAGCAACCGGAATGCAAGCCATTCCCTCAACAGGAGCTGCTCATGGTATCAAGTATAAAGAAAAACAAAAACTTTTTTTACCTGACGAAGAATTACCTATTGTTATTTGCTCTTTGGGCGATGGTGCTATTACAGAAGGAGAAGTCTCTGAAGCTTTTCAAGAAGCTGTGCTTCATCAATTACCTATTATTTACGTTATTCAAGATAATGGCTGGTCTATATCAGCAAAATCTCATGAGTTTACTGCTATGTCTCCCATTGAATTTGCTAAAGGCTTTAAAGGTTTAGAAACTATTTCAATTGATGGTTGGGATTTTATAGAATGCTATGAAACTATGCGAAAAACCGTAGAAACGGTTAGAAAAGAAAGAAGACCCTTCTTAGTGCATGCAAAAGTTCCTTTATTGCACCATCACACTTCCGGAGTAAGAAAAGAATGGTATAGAAGTCCCTCAGAATTAGAAAGTTTATTGCAAATTTGCCCACGCATTACTCTACGTAATCAATTACTTAACATGGGTATTGAAGAGTCTGTTGTCATAAATATAGAACAAGAAGCTGAAAAATTAATTTCTGAGGAATTTCAAAAAGCTATTCAAGCAGAAGAACCATCATTAGATAGTTTGTTTGAGTATATTTATGCACCAAGTCCTATTACAGAAGAAAAAGGTGAACGAACCCCTCAGAATGGTCAAGAAGTGGTTATGGTAGATGCAGCATTGCACGCATTAGAAGAATTAATGAAGGAATATCCTGAATTGGTGTTTTATGGTCAAGATGTAGGGGGCGAATTGGGGGGCGTTTTCAGGGAAGCAGCATTATTAGCCAAAAAATTTGGAGATAATCGTGTATTTAATACTCCTATTCAAGAAGCATATATCATAGGAAGTACTGCGGGTATGTCTGCTGTGGGTTGTAAACCTGTCGTTGAAGTGCAATTTGCAGATTATATTTGGCCGGGAATCAATCAATTATTTACAGAGCTTAGTCGTTCTTATTATTTGTCTAATGGTAAATGGTCTATTCAAAGTCTTATTCGAGTACCAATTGGTGCTTATGGCGGCGGCGGACCCTTTCATTCCTCAAGTGTTGAATCCGTTTTGTGTAATATCAAAGGAATTAAAGTAGCTTACCCATCCAATGCAGCAGACCTAAAAGGTATTTTTAAAGCAGCATTTTTAGACCCTAACCCGGTTGTATTGCTTGAACATAAAGGTTTATATTGGTCGAAAGTTCCTGGTAGCAAAGCTGCAAGAACCATTGAACCTGATGAAAACTACGTCATTCCTTTAGGTAAAGGTCGTATATTCTTGAATGCTTCTCAAAGCGCTATTGATAACGGTGAATCTTGTTTAGTAGTTACTTACGGAATGGGAGTTCACTGGGCTTTGAATGCAGCTCAAAAATTTAATCAACAAGTAGAAATTTTGGATTTACGTACCCTAATGCCCGTTGATTGGGATTTAATTAGCGAAAGAGTAAAAATCCATAACAAAGTTTTGGTAGTTACAGAAGAAAGTACGGTAAATACTTATGCAGAGGCATTAGCAGGTAGAATAGGAAGAGAGTTTTTTAAATTATTAGATGCTCCTGTAAAAATTGTAGGTAGTGAAAATGTACCTGCAATTCCTGTAAATATGAATCTAGAAACTTTTATGTTACCTAATGCAGATAAAGTTGCCCTAGCAATTCAAGAAATTTTAGATTTTTAAGTTACTTATGAAATATTTTATCATTATAATTATTTGTTTAAGTTTTTTTAGTTGTTCTAATAAAAACACTGCGGAAAATGCAGTGATGATTTTTCATGATGCTATTAAACGAACGGATATTAATACCGCAAAAACTGTTGCTGCTCCTGAAACCGTTAAATTTTTAGAAACTTTGCAAGAAGTCAAGGATAAACTATTAGCTAATGAAGAAAGCAAAGCTAAGTTTGAAGAAAGCAATGCAAAAAAAATCAAAGAATACGAAGCAGAAGGTCCTTATTCTTGTTCTTGTAAAGATGACGGAGTAAACAAAAAAATTTGTGAAGTAAAAAATAAAGACGGTAAAGTTTCTATGAACAACGTAAAAGTTGAATTGATTGAAAATAAATGGTTAGTCAAAATAAGTTTTTTTTAAAAATTTAGATTTTTGGCACTAAAATTGAATGTTAAACATTAAAATTAAAATATCTATGCAAAAAATTAGTTATTTCATTCTAACC
>Ga0272446_1004728_pt1 | contig 15767 bp, 7 predicted proteins | sample YNPCB0061_FD_194587 | JGI IMG/M metagenome (GOLD analysis project Ga0272446, IMG submission 194587) | Hot spring microbial mat communities from Yellowstone National Park, WY, United States - YNP-CB-006-1 | ecosystem: Environmental > Aquatic > Thermal springs > Hot (42-90C) > Sediment | place... | reverse complement strand
CTGCGCCGCGGGTGGCCATAGCTCACCACAGCCGCGGCTCGGGGCGATCCACCAGGTCGGCACAGCCCATCGCGGCGGCATCGAGCAAGTCATCGTGTTCTCCAAAGGGGAAGGTCACCATCTCTTCAAACAGCTCGCGCTGGGTAGGGTCCACTTGGCCGTTGTCGTCGCCCTTCAGTCGGAAGCAACCGTTTTCGACCGCCACACTGAAGGCCGCGATCCGGGCCGCTTTCGCGGCCACCTGCGGAACCGCCTTGAGCTTCGGGCCGAACAGGGTGTTCCGGGCGAACAGATCGCGCAAGCCCTGGAACGCCGCGTTCGACTCGAACAGGATGAGGACCGGATTCCACTGCCGGTCGAATGCCTCGATGAGGTTGACCAGCTCCGGGGCGGGCACGCGCCGGGCCACGGCCGCCAGAACGCGGATTTCGACGGCGGGCCCCACCGCAGCGGACGACCACCGCGGCCGATTCGCCGTGCAGCCGAGCACCACCAGAGCGGAGCGGTCGGCCCCCGTGGCCGTGCTCACGGCGGGATCCACGGCCAGGATCACGCGATCGCAGGTGGCAGGCGTGGTCCAGAATTGCACCCAGGCCGCGCGAATCGGCGTGTCCTCATCGGCAATGGGCACCAGCCGATACCCGCGGGCGAAGGACGCCGAGCCGATCTCCGCCTGCCGGGCCCGCAGCCGTTCCGTTGGCCATTTCTCCGGCCAGACCGGTTCCAGGTTGGGCCCAATCGCTTCCCGGAACAGGGCGTAGGCCCCGTTGCGCTTCAAGCGGGCGTTCAGATCGTCGAGGTGCCACGGCGTGAACAACCCCCAGAACCGGCCGGTCGGTTCGAGCAGGTTCATCAGGTTGTTGGCGAAATAGTCGGCGACGCGGTCCCGCTCGGCCTTGCTGTGCAGCGAGCGAACATCGACCACATCGTCGCAGACCAGTAAATCGGCCCGCGTGCCGGTGCTGCCAGCGCCGATGCCGAACGCCGCCACGCTGGGGCCAATCACCTCGGCGGGGCGCGCAATCGTAAAAGCCTCGGCGGACCACGGCTGAGCTGGCCGCAGATGCGGGAAGACGGCCCGGACCCGGATGTTGCGAGTGATGGCCTCGCGCAGAAAGCGGCTGCGTTCGACGGCAATGGCCTGCGTGGCACACACCACTTTCACCCGCAACGCCGGGTTGCGACCCAGTTCCCACACGATGCGGCCACACACCTGGAAGCTCTTGCCGTGGTCCCGGGGCAGCTCGATCAACGCCAGCGGATGCTGGCTCAGGAACGCTTGCAGCCGGTCGTGAACGGCCGCTTGCTCAAGGGCGTGGCCCTCGGAATCGGTAAAGCAGTAGCGGAGGAACGTCGCGGGATCACTCCGCGCCAGCGACCGGATTCCCAGAACTTCCGCACTGTAGCGGTAACGGAGCTTGCCGCAAACGGAGGGCCAGTTCTTGCAGTTCTTCATCGCTATGGGCCTCAAGAAACTCAGCGAATAAACGGTCGGAAGTTGGCGGGGCCGACTCGGCTTCGCTCTGGCGGTCGAGCCGGGCCAGTTTCATCCACAAATCCACGAGGTACCGGGCCGCATCGCGGCGGACGGTATCGGTCGACGAGCGGAGCAATTGCCGCAGGACCAGCACGGCCTCGGCACTGGCTTCGGCCAGGTTCCGGCGCTCGGCGCGCTGAAGGGCCGCCTGCCAGCGCTCGGCGAACACTTCCGGCCAGCGGCGGACCTTGGCTAGCCGGCGATGCAAGGTTCGGGCGACGAGTTCCCAGCTACAGCCGGCGGCGCGCAGTTCCGCGGCGCGCAGCAGCACGGACTCCGAGGGAGGTTTGAAAAGAGTCATGGCGAATTCCACCTTGAAGGACGACCCGCTCGAAACCCAACGGCGGGTCTCATACCCAATCGCGGCGGAGGGTTTCTTGCTGGAATGGCTCCGGCCGGCAGGCCCGCCGGGTCGGAATCGGCAGGCCCCAACGACCCGCCCCACCCAACGCAACCGGATGCACACGATCAGGTCTATGAGAAGTATTTCCGATAGTGAACAAATGTCAAGTCCGTCGAAAAAAGTGGCTACGCGACGTAACTGGCGGCCCGCCCCAAAAACCGGCGGGGCGAAGGAAGGCTTCGCCGGCGGTGCGGCGGGGGTATGGCGAAGCCCGTGGCGACCCTGCCGGGCCGGGTGGTGGAGCGGGGGGTTATTTCTTCGGCTCGGGGTGAGTCACATAGGGTGCCACACTGCCGTCTTTGGGGCCGATCACCTGAGTCGTGCCGCCGCGCGATTCGCGAATGAGAACGGCGAAGGGGTCGCCGGAGAAGCACACCTCGTTGAAGAAGGCGAAGACGGCGGCGTCTTCGGTCACGAACATGGGAGCCAGCTTGCCCTGGGTTGTCGTGTAGCTGAAGGTGCCGAACACCTCACTGCGGCCGGGCTTTTTCGTGGCCAGAAGTGTTCCGCCGCGTTCCGTCTTGTAGCCGAGGATCCACAGATCGGCTCCGTCGTTGGTGAGGTGGGTGCCTTCGTTCTCGATATTCAGTTGGCGGGCCCAAACCTTTTGCCCCGGCAGCAGGCGGAGATCATCGGTCGTGACATCCTCGAAGAACACCTCGCCGGGCTTGTGAAACCGGATGGACCGGCACCCCAGGCTCCGGAAGACGACGGTGCGGCCGGTCTTCACCTCGATGCCGCCGTTAATCGTGCTGAAATGCTCGATCACCACGACCTTCGCCGGGCCATCCGCCACGATGAGATCCGGTTTGGACCGGGCGGTGTAATCGATCCAGGCTCCGCAGCCCAGCAACCGCCGGACGTTCCCGCGCACCACGACGGGTTGGTGAAGCGTGTAGAAGCCGGGCAGAAAGACCGTGGTCGCTCCCGAGTCGATGGCTTTCTGAATGGCAGCGGCGGAATCGGTTTTGCCCGTGGGATCGGCTCCGAAGGCATCGACCACCGCCCAACTCGTGGGATCGTCCCAGGGAACCTCGGGCGTCGGCCGCACCGGCAGCCGCAGCGACCGAGCCGGCCCGCCGAAGGGCCGCGTCGCGGGGTGGGAACAATACTCGTCGATGGTGGGTCCGGCGCTGCCGGGCTTGTCGGTCCCCGTTACGCGCAAGGCCGCCGCATAATCCGGCGTCGCCACGTCGGCCACGGCCCGACCGTAACCGGTGGTCGCCACATCCCGCAAATACATCCGGCCGCCATTGTAATTCACCACCGCCGGCAATTGCCGTGCCCCCGCTCGCCCGGTCAATTTCGCATCGACGACCGCGAGGTGGCCATAGCTCCGAATGGCCGGCACGGCGGCGTCACTGAGCAGCTGGCGAATGGCGATCGACTGCCCGTGGTTGTCGAAGCCAAACTCACTCTGACCCGACAGGGTGATGTGTTCGAAGGTCTGGCTGTTGACTGCCCGGGCGGTCGTGATGCCGCGGCGAAAGCCGTTCACCTGCACATGCTGCACGAGCAGAGGTCCGTTCATGTCACGATGGCCCAGATCCAGCCCCACCAGCCCCTGGCCATCCTCCGAAGCAATCACGCAGTTGCGAACCGCTCCGAAGTTATTTGAATAAAACTGCAGACCAATCGCACCGGGATTGTTCTTGCCAACGGTGAAGGTCAACCCCTGCACGTAATTGTGAAACCAGTCGGCCGAGCCGAAGCCGCCGCACCACATGATCGCCCCGGGCTTGTGCGGGTCGGTGAACGTACCGTCTTTCAAGCGAATCACCGTTTGCAGCGGGTTCTGACCTTGCAGCCAGTTGAAGCCCCAGGCCGGCTGCTTGCGGCTATTCTGGTTGGACCAGTTCAACGTCCGCGAGACGAGATACGTCCCCTTGGGGAAGTACAGCACTTTGTGCTGGCCCATCAGGTCGGTCAAGGCCTGCTGGATGGCGGCGGTGTCATCCGTCACCCCGTCGCCTTTGGCGCGATAGGGCGGCTGCGTCACATCGACAACAGCGGCCGTGGCCGGGAACCGGTCGTTCGCGGTGCGGTTCAGTTGGGCACCGGTGACGTCATCCGCCCGAGTCGTCCTGGCTGCGGCCAGCACGAGCAGAAGACCGAGTACGCGGACCCAACCCCGGTCTCCCCACGAACGACCCGTTCCCATTCGGAAGGCCCCCCCTTGTTGTCCGCAGTGCCACTCACTGCGGACTGCCGCGCCACTCATTTGCCGACGCAAACCAATTGCCGACGCAAACCAACGCCGAGCACGATGATTCCCCCGAATACGATTAGCGTAGCCGGTTCCGGAACCGTGGCTACCAGCGAGTAGTTATCGAACGTCGCCGAGTAGTCGGCGGGGTTGAAGTCCAGGGTCGGGTCTTCAAGAGCCAGCAGATAAAGTACCGCGGAGCGCAGAACCGGCGATTGGATGTACGAGGGGAGAAGTTGAGAGTGAACCGGTGTGCCGTGCCCGTAAGGTCATGGGTTTCGAGTCGGCGAGCCGTGTTGGTGCGGGCCGGGTTGGTTATCGAGTCGGCGAGCCGTGTTGGTGCGGACCGGGTTGGTTATCGAGTCGGCGAGCCGTGTTGGTGCGGGCCGGGTTGGTTATCGAGTCGGCGAGCCGTGTTGGTGCGGACCGGGTTGGTTATCGAGCCGGCGAGCCGTGTTGGTGCGGTCTTGTGGGGTATTCGAGCCGGCGAGCCGTGCCCGTCAGGGCACGGTTCCTACTTCGGGGCCGGCGCTCCTGCTGCCGAGGGGTCCGCTCGCAGAATCCGCTCCAGGGTTTTCCCCTTGGCCAGTTCATCAATCAGCTTATCGAGATAGCGGATTTCCTGCATAAGCGGCTCCTGGATCGCTTCCACGCGGACACCGCAAACCACTCCCGTGATCAGCCGCCGGGCCGGGTTCAGTTGCGGGGCTTCACGAAAGAAGGTTTCAACATCCACTTGCTTGTGCAGTTGGTGCTCCAATGCCGGGAGCGAATAACCGGTCAACCAGCAAATAATGGTATCGACTTCCGCTTTGGTGCGGCCCTTCCGTTCGGCCTTGGCGACATAGTGCGGGTAGACCTGGGCAAAGCTCATTTTGAAGATCCGATGCGGTGTGGTCATGCATTCCCCTTCGATGGACGGAGCGAACTGGTCGTCGGCGGTGGTTCACGGAAGCCGTACCAGTGAATCAGTGAATACACCCCCAGCGGCCGCCATGCAATTCCAGAACGGGCGTTGGTCGGTCAACCGCAGCTGGTGGGGAGCCACTCGTGCGGCTCGTCCATTCGGCTCAACTGCCGGCGGGGTGGATTGACAGGGGGGCGAGCCGGGGGACAATAACCTGCGTCGTCCAGTACCGTTTCACCCGCTGAAGGACTCTCCCATGGCCACCGCTACGGCACCCGAACACGGGACTCAGGCCCCCCGCTCCCCGAAGCCCATTCCGCCCCAGGTCCCCGATCAGAAGCTGTTCATCGGCGGCCAGTGGGTGGATTCGGTTTCGGGCAAGACATTCGAGACGATCAACCCGGCGACCGGCGAAGTGATTTGCCGGGTGGCTGAGGGCGACAAGGCCGACATCGATCGGGCGGTGAAAGCAGCCCGCGAGGCCTTCGAGGACGGGCCGTGGCCCAAGATGCTGCCTGCGGAGCGGGCCCGGCTCCTGAACAAACTGGCCGACGCCATCGAAGCCAACCTGGAGGAATTGGCCGCCCTGGAAACGCTCGACAACGGCAAGCCCATCACCGACTCGCTGAATGCCGACCTGCCGCTGACCCTGCAATGCTACCGCTACTATGCCGGCTGGGCCGACAAGGTTTATGGGCAGACCATCCCGATCAACGGGCCCTACTTCACCTACACCCGGCACGAACCGGTCGGTGTCGTGGGCCAGATCATCCCGTGGAACTTCCCGTTGCTCATGCAAGCGTGGAAGTGGGCACCGGCGCTGGCCTGCGGCAACACGGTGGTGCTCAAGCCGGCCGAGCAGACGCCGCTGACGGCTCTGCGGGTGGCGCGGCTGGCGCAAGAGGTGGGCTTCCCCGACGGCGTGATTAACGTGGTGCCGGGTTATGGCCCGACGGCGGGCGCGGCCCTGTCGAGCCACATGGACGTGGACAAGATCGCCTTCACCGGTGAGACGAGCACCGGCAAGATCGTGATGACGGCCGCGGCGCAGAGCAACCTGAAGCGCGTCAGCCTGGAGCTGGGCGGCAAGTCGCCCAACGTGGTGTTCGCCGACGCCGATCTGGACGCGGCCATCGAGGGGGCGTACTTCGGGCTGTTCTTCAACCAGGGCCAATGCTGCTGCGCCGGTAGCCGGCTGTTCGTGCAGGAAAAAGTGTACGACGAGTTCGTGCACAAGATGGTGGCCAAGGCCAAGAGCCGCAAAGTGGGCGACCCGTTCCAACCCGACACGCAGCAAGGGCCCCAGGTCAGTCAGGAGCAGTTCGACCGGGTGATGGGCTACATTCAGCATGGCAAGAAGGACGGGGCGAAGCTGCTTCTGGGCGGCGATCGCGTGGGCACCCGGGGCTACTTCATCCAGCCAACGGTCTTCGCCGACGTGCAGGACGAGATGACCATTGCCCAGGAGGAGATCTTCGGGCCGGTGATGAGCATCCTGAAGTTCAAGGACGTGGACGAGGTCGTGGCGCGGGGCAACCGCACCTTCTACGGGCTGGCCGCCGCCGTGTGGACGAAGGATATCACCAAGGCGCTGCAATTGGCCAACCGGCTGCGGGCCGGCACGGTGTGGGTGAACTGCTTCGACGTGTTCGACGCCGGCGCACCGTTCGGCGGGTACAAGATGAGCGGCATCGGCCGCGAACTCGGCCAGTACGCCCTGCAACTGTACACCGAGGTCAAGACGGTGACCATCGCGACGGGCGACTGAAGCGCAGAGGGGGGATTTCTCGGGTGCGACGCGTGCCGGCAGCTGCTCAGGCTGTTGCGTGATCGGGCGGTCGGTGGTTTCCTTTTGCCCAGCGAACGGTTACCCTGTGAGTGGCGTAGTAACCTCGTTGGCCGGGAGACCCTCTTTTGATGATGCCGCTCCCCAACCCGGACGCGAACGAGCCCCGCCGCTCCCCCGTTGCGGCGTCCCCGTCGGACACCGCGCCGCCGGAGCAGACGGCCGCCTATGCAGTGGCGGTCGACGCGACGGTGGACGTGCCCGAACCCGTCGGGGTGCCCACGCCACGGGTGGTCCCGAGCGTCTCGCCATCGGTGACCGAAGTCGATGTGACCGGCGCGTACGTGGCGACCGAAGCGGGCGAGCCGGAGGCCACGCAGTTCCATTCGGGCGGAACGGAGCGACCCGACCCCACCGTCGCAGTCGAGCCCGGGGCGGCAGCCTCAGCGCCGGATGCTCCCGGCACGGTGATAGGCCGGTTCGCTCTGCGCCAGTTGTATGCTAAGGGTGGCCTCGGCGAGGTCTTCCTGGCCCGGGACACGGAACTCAACCGCGAAGTCGCCCTCAAGCGCATCCAGAACCGCTATGCCGATGATCCCGTCAGCCGCCGCCGCTTTCTCGCCGAGGCGGAACTGACGGCCCGACTGGATCACCCCGGCGTCGTGCCGGTCTTCGGGCTGGTCGCCGATGGCCACGGCCGCCCGTGCTATGCCATGCGGTTCATCCGCGGCGAGACCCTCAAAGACGAAATCGACCGCTACCATCAGCGGTTCAGCGAGCCCCGCTCCCGATCGTCAACCGAGCGGACGGAGAAAAGCGGCGGAGCATCCCAAGCCCCCACCGTCGCCCCGTCGTCTCGCGAAGCGGACGCAAAGGCCCCGTCGCGTTCGGTGGCGTTCCGGCACCTGTTGCAACGATTCATCGCCGTTTGCCAGGCAATCGGTTACGCCCATACGCGCCGCATCATTCACCGCGACATCAAGCCGGCCAATGTGATGGTGGGCACCTTTGGGGAAACGCTGGTCGTGGACTGGGGCCTGGCCAAGTCGCTGGACGACGACCCCGACATCGAACGGCTACTCAAAACCGCGGCAGAGGCCGGCTACCGGCACGACCCGGAAGCGACCGAATTGCCCTCGCATGTGACGGCAGCGGGAACGGCGATCGGCACGCCTTCGTACATGGCCCCCGAACAGGCCGCGGGCCAGATTGACCGCGTCGGACCACTTTCGGACGTGTATTCGCTGGGGGCCACACTCTTCGCCATCCTCACCGGTCAGGCCCCTTTCAGCGGCACGATGATCGAGACGCTGAATAAAGTTCGGCGCGGCGAGGTCCGGTCGCCCCGCAGCGTCAACGCGTCCACTCCCCGGGCGCTCGATGCCATCTGCCGTAAAGCCATGGCTTTGCGGCCCGAGGATCGCTATCCGTCGGCGCTGGCCCTGGCGGCGGATGTGGAGCGTTGGCTGTCGGATGAACCGGTCAGCTGCTACCGTGATCCGTGGCTTGCGCGGTTAGCCCGGTGGGCCCGGCGGCACCCCGCCCACGTCGCCACGGCGGGGTCGCTTCTGGTGGCCGGGCTTCTGGCAGCCGGCAGCCTGGCCTGGGCGATCAACGAAGGCCGCAAGAACACCCAGGTGCAACGGGATCGGGCCATCGAAGCCGAGCAAGCCACCGCCGCCGCCCTCGACCAGGTGACGCTGGAACAACGCCGCACCGCCGCCGCCCTGGCCCAAGTGACCGCCGAACAACACAAGACGGAAGCCGCCCGCGCCGTCGCCCGCGCCCGCTACGACCTGGCCGTCGCCGCCTTCAATACGCTCGTCACCGACATCCAGCGCCAACTGGCCGACCGGGCCGGCACTCAGGAAATGCGGCAACGCTTGTTGCAGCAAGCCCAGCACGGCCTGAAAGCGTTGCTGGAAGGTGCGGGGGCCGAGCGCATCGGGGCCGACCGCACCCTCGTGGCTGCGCACCGCCAAATGGGGGAAGTGTACCAGCTGCTGGGTAACACCCGCGACGCCCGCCGGGAACTGGCGGCGGCCGCGCGCATGGCGACCACCCTTCACAAGGCCCAGCCCGACGAAACCACGACCCGGGATCTGGCCCAGACCTTGGTCAAACTCGCCGAGGTGCAGCTGCAAGCGGGGAACACCACGGCCGCCCAAAGCGATTGCGAATCGGCGATCGAGCTGTACCGTGCCGCGCTCGAATCCACCACCGACCCCGCCACGGTCCGCGAAGAGCTGGCCAGCGCCCAGGACTGGCTGGCCGAAATTCTCCTGACGCGGGGACAAAGCGATCGAGCGGCCACGCTGTGCCGCGAAGCCCTCGCCATTCGCCGTCAGGCGGCGCGAGCGGCCCCCCCCGATCTGGAAGCCCAGCGGCAATTGGGAGAAAGTCTCGCGCGATCGGTCGATATTCTGATCCGTGCCGGTCGAACGACCGAAGCGCAGGAGGCGGCCGCCGAGTGTCTGCAGGTCCGCAAGCAGGTGGCGACCCAGGCTCCCACCCGGCCCGATGTTCGCCGCGAAGTCGCCGCCGGCCACGCGGCATTGGGGAGTGTGCTGATCGACCGCGGTTCGCTGGCCGATGCGCAGAAGGAATTCGCCGCGGCTCAGACCGTGCTCACCGACCTGGTGGGCGAAGACCCCCGCAACGCTCTGGCCCGCTCCGCCCTGGCGGGGGTGCTGGGCCGCCTCGGCTTCATCAAACTGCGCAGCGGGGAACTGGATGCCGCGTTGGCGGACGCCACTGCGGCCCACGAGCTGTGCAAGCAACTGGAAAGCGCCGATCCGGAGAGCGCCCGGGCCAAGTGGGAACTGGCCTTTAGCCAGGAGGAACTCGGCCGCGTGCTGCTGGCCCGGGGCCGCGCCGACGAGGCGCTGGCCAGCTTCCGCCGCAGCGCCGAGTTGCTCCGCCCTCTGGAGCAGGCCGACCCCGAGGCCGTTCGTGCCAAGTACGAGCTGGCCCGGTCCCTGGAGCGAGTGGGGGAGGGGCTTCTGGCGCTGCGGGCGGCAACGGATGCCGTCATCGCCTTGAATGAGAGCGTGGTGTTGCGGGAACTCGTCTTTGCGGTGGATCGGGATAGCGCGCGGGCCAAGCGGGAGCTGGCCGGGGGCCTGAGCTGGCTCGCCGAGGCCTACCGAGCGGCGGGGCGGCCCCTCGCGGCCCGCAGTGCCGTCACCACAGCGGTGATGCGCTTGCGGGAGGTCGCCGATGTGGATTCCACCAATCCGGCCATTTGGCGGGAACTGGCATCCACCACCGGCCTGTGGGCCGAAATCCTCGCCGAGACCGCGCGCCCCACCATGGCTCTGGTGGCCGCGGGTCGGGCGCTCGAACAATTCCGCAGCCTGGCCGACCGCGACCCGGCGAATCTGCAAGCGAAGGCGGATCTGGCCGCCGCGTGGGAGCGGCTCGGTGCGATCTACGCCAAGCAGGGGCAGTCGGACCCTGCCGGCCTGGCCACGCGCACCGCACTGGAGCTGCGCACGCAACTGGCCCGGGAAGTCGGTCACACGAAGACGGCTCGCCGGGAACTGGCTGTGGCCATGATCCGTGTCGCCGATACCTCCGCTGCCGTGCGCCAGTTCGCCACAGCTCGGAAATGGTACCGCGCAGCCCGCGAACTGGTGGCCCCCGATCCAAGCGATCCGCAGACCACCACCGTGGCACTTTTGGCCGACGAGAAGCTCGCCCTGTTGGATGCGGTGGATACGCTGACCCGGGATCCGGCCAATGGCTTGGCCCGCGTACCGGCGGCATTGCAGCTACCGGCGCTTCGCAGTGCGGTGGAGTGGCTGGTTCAGGGTGAGCAGCCGGTCGCCGCCGGTGCTCTGGCGGGGCAACTCGCCGCCCAAAGCCCGTTGCCCGAGGATCGCTACCACGCGGCCCGGGTGTTGATCCGCTGTGCCAACTCACCTACGATCACCGAATCGTTGCGGGCCGCGTTCACGGAGGAAGCGCTGAAGGTGCTCGACCAGGCGGTCGCCGCCGGCTTCACCGATGTCGAGGCCCTCGCGGCCAAGGACTGGGAGCGGTGCCGCCGGCTGCCGACATTCGGCCAGCTTCTCCAGCGGATCGCCGAAGCCACGCCGGTGGCACCCCGGCCCCGGGAGCGCTAAGTACCGCTGTCGCGGAGCCAACTAGCTCTTGGGCCCCTCGGGAATGAGGGCTTCCGCCGCCGCGGCGGGTTACCGCTCGTGGTGCGGGGGCACGAAAATCGCCTGCAGCAGCAACATCCCCGCACCGACGACCAGGAAACAATCGGCCAGGTTGAAGACGGGCCATTCAAAATAATAGAAGTGCAGAAAATCGCGGACGCCGTTGAACACGAGCCGATCGTACAGATTGCCGACGGTTCCAGCGAGGATCAGCCCCAGCGCCGCCATCAGCCACTTCTCCCGGGCCGTGGTGGGGCGCATTCCCCAGATGAGGATGGCAATGGCCGCCGCCAGACTCACGCATGCGAAGAAGCCGTTCGCCCGGCCCTTGTGCTCGCCGCCCATGCCGAAAAGGGCACCATGGTTGACCCGCGGCATGATGGGAGCGCTCCAGGTTTGCAAGCCAGCCAATCCGCAATCACAGAGCGGGGCCTGAGGGTCGAACTGCGCAATCAGCTCGAGCCAGCCGGGCACCACCTGGCGGGTAAACGAATAGGGTGGGTCTTGTCGGGCGGCCTGCGAGGAGGGATTGTTGTACAACCAGCGAAACACGCCGTATTTACTGGCCTGATCGGCTACCAACCCCACAACGGCCAGGCTGAGGAGCAACCAACGGTAGGTGCGATCGGCCATAAGTCCCAGTCCTCGCGGTGTCCAGCAAGCCGCCGGATTCCGGTTTCACGATAGGTGGGTCGTTCGAACAAGTCAAGCATTCCGGAACCGGTGCGGCCGCTATAGCCCCTGCCACCCGGAGACTCAACCCGAACCCGGTGGCCGATCGGGTCGACGTGGCCTTGACCCATCCGTGGACTGGCGGAATGATAGGCTGAGGTCTCTTTCTAACGTAGGTATTGCCGTTCCGGTTCTGCCGGCGGCCCCGGTTAGGCCGGGAACGAGGGTCACGTCATGAGGCGGGGCAGTGCCGGATTGATTGCGGCTGTGCTGGCCCTTGCCGGCTGCAAAACCGCCGACCACAAATCCACCGACAAGGAACCGCTTGGGCTGGCGGCTGCACGCTCCAAGACCAAGGACAAAGAACCCAAAGGAAGCACCTGGCTGGATCCAGTGGGTAAACTCCCCGGCTCGGACACCGGAGTACCCAAGGCCGGTTCGTGGGCTACTGATCCAAACAACCCCCGGTTCGATGCCAAGGCCGAATCGCAAGATGCGGTGGGTGGACGGGTTGTGGATACCTTCAACCGGCCCGCCAAGAATGTCTTTGTGCGGATCGAGGAAGTGAACGCGCCGCCCGGCAAGACCCCGATGGGCATTTACACGGATCAGAACGGCTACTTCTTCACGCGGGGACTGAAGCCGGGGAAGGCGTACAATCTGACGGCGGAAGCCACACAGGAGAGCAAGCCGCTGGTGGGTTCGGTGCAAACGGTCGTTCCTAACCCTGTGCTGACCATCATCCTGCGGGACGATCTGGGCCCAGTAGGCGGGGGAGCGAAGGCGACGGACTCCGGGGGCTTCCCGCCGCCGCCCACGCCCAACGATACCCCGACCGACCGCCTGCCGCCGATGAACCTCGATCCGCTGTCGGGCCGGGGTCAGCAACGCCCGCCGGCCAGCGATGGCGCGTTCAGCCCGGGCGGCGGTGCCATCCGGCCGGTTCCGCCGACCATCGGTACTCCGCCTGGTGAAACCCCCGCCGGCGGCGGCCTGCCCCAACCGGACGACCTGAGCGTACCTTCGCCCAAGGTGGAGCGCCCCGAGAACGTCGCCGGAATTCCCCGGCCGCCGTTTACCCCGCCGGCCATCAGCGTTCCCGGCCCGGCCACGCTCCCGCCGCCTTATCCCACGCCGTTACCGCCCGTGGGCAACATGGCCGACCCCAAGCAATCGCGGGGCCTACCCGCCGGCAACTTGAAGCTGCTGGATACGCTGCAGCGGCCGTGGGATTTCACCGCCCACAAGTCCGGTTCCGTGGTCCTCCTGGAGTTCATCACCACCACCTGTGGGCCGTGCAAGCGAGCCATTCCCGTGCTCACCGATCTGCAGGCCCGCTACGCTGCGGCCGGCTTGCAGGTGATCGCCGTGGTGTGCGACGACTTGCCCGAAGCTCAACGGGCCGCCGCCGCGGCCAAGTATGCGCGCGAGCAGAATCTCAACTATGCCCTGTTCATTGAACCGGGGGAAGCCGGTAGTGTCCGCGACCGCTTCGATGTCAAGTCCTACCCCACGGCCGTGCTGCTCGATTCGTCCGGTGCGGTGCTCTGGCACGGCCACCCCGCGGATCCGCGGAACCCGATGGAACACGCCGTCAAGAAGGCATTGGGCCGCTGACCCCTCGCCGCTAGCGGCTTCGCAGCGCATCTCGTAACATCACTTCTATACCCGGCGGGCTGAAACCACGCCGCTTGCCACACCCAATTCAAGGACACCCCCATGCGAATCTCCCTCGCATTTGCTCTGGCTATAGTGATCGTCCTCCACGGACCAACACCTCCCGCTCGCCTGTTCGCCCAACGGGAATACGGCTTCGACAACACCAAGGCATCAGGCCAGCCGTATCTCAAGCCCGAGGAGACGGTCGCGAAGTTCAAGGTACCCGACGAGTTCGAGGTCAAGCTCTTCGCCGGCGAGCCGCTCGTCACCAACCCCGTCGCCTTCACCATCGACGAGAAGGGCCGCGTCTGGGTCGTCGAGTGCTTCGAGTACCCGAAGCGGACGCCGAAGGGGAAGCAGCCCCGCGACCGCATCGTCATCCTCGAAGACACGAACGGCGACGGCGTGTGCGACAAGCGGACGGTCTTCGCCGAAGGCAAAGACTTCCCCGTGCCCGAGGAGCGGAAGAAGGCCGGGCTGGGGGCCTTCGACCTGTGTACCGGCATCGAGGTGGGCCACGGCGGTGTGTTCGTCGGGGCCGCCCCGTACCTGTGGTTCATCGAGAACAAAGACGACAAGCCCGGCAAGTTCGAGGTGCTGCTCAAGGGCTTCGGCAGTCAGGACACGCACGAGACGCTCAACACCTTCCAGTGGGGGCCGGACGGCTGGCTCTACGGCCTGCACGGCGTCTTCACGCAGAGCAATGTGCAATCACTCGACGGCCCGGTCACCCGCATGAACGCCGCCGTGTGGCGGTACCATCCCACCCGCAAAGTTTTCGAAGTCTTCGCCGAGGGCACAAGCAACCCCTGGGGCATGGACTGGCGGAACAGTGACGGACAATTCATCCTCTGCTGCTGCGTCATCCCGCACCTGTACCACATCGTTCCCGGCGGCATCTACAAGCGGCAGGCGGGCGCGAGCTTCAACCCGCACGTCTACGGCTACCTGAACGAGATCTGCGACCACACCTTCCACAAGGAATCGGGCTGGGCGCATGCCGGGTTGATCAGCCTCGACGTGCCGCACATGCCCGAGCGGTTCCGCAACAGCGTGATCTTCGGCAGCATCCACGGCTGCAGCATCAAGCAGAACATCTTGAAGCCCAACGGCTCGACGTTCACGGCCAGCCGCGGCGACGACTTCCTGCAGAGCGGCGACAGGAACTTCCGCCCGATCAACCTGAAGTGGGGCCCGCTCGGCGACATCTACCTGATCGACTGGCATGACCAGCACCCCTGCCACCAGACCCACCCCGACGCCTGGGACTACGAGAGGGGGCGCGTCTACCGCATCCAACTGAAGGGCACGAAGCTGAAGAAGGCGGAGGACCTGAGCCGCCTCGATGCCCCCGGACTCCTCACCGCTGCCGCCGCGACCGACCCCTACCGCTGGCGGACGGCCCTGCGGCTGCTCCACGAACTGCCGGCCGACCGTAAGCCGAGCATCGCTCAAGTTCGCCAGGCTGGGATCGACCGCCTGCCGGACGCCCGCAAGGCGTGGCTGGCGCAGGCCGTGGACGCCCTCACGGCCCGGCAAGTCGCCGACTTCGGACCCGACCTTCCCGGGGTCAAGGACGCCCCGCCGGAACTCCTCGGCTGGTACGTTCGCCTCATCGCCGAGTCGGGACATGCGACCGCCCAGACCGTGGCCGGCTTCGCGCAGATTGCCCTAGGCACGAAGTCCTCGACGACCCGCCGTGAACTCGCTTCCGCCGCGATCCGCCTCGCCGACACGCACGACGTGACGCCGCTGGTCCGCGCCCTGCTGGCCCACAAGGAGGACGTGCAGGACCCGGTCATCCCGCAACTGGTGTGGCTCGCCTACGAGAAGATGCTGGCGAGCGGCCGGCGTCAGCCGGCTGTTCCGCCCAAGCAAGAACAGCCGGCTGACGCTGGCCGCTCGCCTCCGGCTGACGCTGGCCGCTCGCCTCTGGCTGACGCTGGCCGCTCGCCGATCGGTGATGAACTCGCCTGGCTCGCCGAGCAGGCACCAAGCAACATCTTCGTCCGCGACCAGATCGTGCCGAAGGTCATGCGCCGGCTCGTCGCCACCGGGAAGCCCGAAGACCTGAAGCTCTGCATCGACTTCGTGGCGAAGCTGAAGGACGCGAACACCCGCGAGAAGGCCCTCGACGGGCTGGCCGTCGCGCTGGAGAAGCAGACCGTGCCGCCACCCGCCGGCTGGGCCGCCCTCCAGGCCGAGATCGCCCGCGAGAACAACCCGAAGCTCGTCGCCCTGGCGAACCGGCTCGCCGTCAGCTTCCGCGACCCGGCCGCCCTCAAGCGGGCCACCGAGGCCCTCAGCAGCGTCCACCTCACCCCCGAAGCCCGGGCCGAGGCCGTCCGCCAACTCGCCGCCCTCCGCGCCGCCGAGAGCGTTCCGCTGCTCCTGAACGTCGTCCGCAAGGACGGCTCCGACCTCGTCCGCG
>Ga0272446_1004727_pt1 | contig 15768 bp, 12 predicted proteins | sample YNPCB0061_FD_194587 | JGI IMG/M metagenome (GOLD analysis project Ga0272446, IMG submission 194587) | Hot spring microbial mat communities from Yellowstone National Park, WY, United States - YNP-CB-006-1 | ecosystem: Environmental > Aquatic > Thermal springs > Hot (42-90C) > Sediment | place... | reverse complement strand
GCCGGTGGAGCGCCTGCTGGTCTTCGACCTGGAGACGGCGCCGGACCTCGACGCCGGCCGCCGCCTGCTCGGGCCCGCGGCGCCGGCGGAGGACGCGGCGCTGCGCGCGGCCCTCGGCGTGCGGCAGGGGGCGGCGGACCCGGCGAGCGCCTTCCTGAAGCCGCCGCTGCACCGCATCGTCGCGCTGGCCGCGCTGCGCGCCGAGCGGCCCGGCCCCGGCGAGCCCTGGCGGCCCGTGCGCCTCTCCGTGCTGCAGGCGGCGGAGCGGCCGGAAGCCGCGATCCTCGCGGACCTGGAGCGCAGCGTCGCGGCGCGGCCGCATCCGGTGCTGGTGGGCTTCCACTCCCTCGGCTTCGACCTGCCGGTGCTGCGCTACCGGGCGCTCGCGCTCGGCGTGCCGATGCCGAACCTGCTGAACGACGGGGTCGGGCGCCGCTACGGCTACCGCTACGGGTCCGACCATCTGGATCTCTGTGACCTGCTGTCGGGCCACGGCGCCTCCGCGCGCCCCTCGCTCGCCGAGGCGGCCGCGCTGGTCGGGCTGCCGCTCAAGCAGGGGCTGGAGGGGGCGGGGGTGGAGGCGGCGGTCGCGGCCGGGCGCTCGGCCGAGGTCGCGGGCTACTGCGCGGCGGATGTGGCCGCGACCTGGCTCGGGTTCCTGCGCTTCGGCGTCGCCCTCGGGCTGCATGGCCCGGAGGCGGCGCGGCTGTCGGCCGATGCCTTCGCGTCCTTCTGCGAGGCCGAGCCCTGGCCGGGACTGGCCCCTGCCATCGCGGCGGCGCGGGCGCTGGCGGAGGGCTGAGCCCCCTCGGCAGCCGCCGCCCGCCGCACCATGTTCCGTGCCGCCCCGGAGACGCCCGCCATGCCCCGCCCTGCCCGCTACACGACCGTCGCCATCCTGCTGCACTGGCTGATCGCAGCGCTGATCCTCGGGCTGTTCGTCTCCGGCCTGTGGATGACGCAGGCGATCAACGACCCGGCGCAGCGCCTCGCGGCGTTCCAGACCTATCAGACGCACAAGGCGATCGGGCTCTCCGTGCTGGCGCTGTCGCTGCTGCGGCTGGCCTGGCGGCTGCTGCACCCGCCGCCGCCCCTGCCGGACGGCACCTCCGCCTTCACCCGCATCGCCGCCGGCGCCGTGCATTGGGCGCTGTATGTGGTGATGGTCGGCGCGCCGGTCGCCGGCTTCGTCATGGTGTCGGCGAGCCCGCTCGGCATCCCGACGATGTATTTCGACCTGTTCGCCGTGCCCCACTTGCCGCTCGGCCCCGATCCCGCGCTCGAGGCGCAGGCGAAGGCCGTGCACCGGGCGCTGGCCTGGGGCGGGATGGCGCTCGTCGCGCTGCACATCCTGGCCGCGGTGAAGCACGAGCTGCTGGACGACGACCGGCTGCTGCTGCGGATGATCCCGGGCGGGCGGGAGCGCCGGGGCTAAGCGCTGCTCCGGACCCGGCGCACCGCGTCCGCCCAGCCGGCCCGGCGTTCCGCCGCCTCGCTCGGCGCCATGCGCGGCGCGAAGCGGCGTTCCAGCCGCCAGTGCGATGCGGCACCCTCGGCGGGCGCAGGCAGCAGCCCGGCGCCGACGGCGGCGAGATAGGCCGCGCCGAGCGCCGTCGTCTCGGCGAAGGCCGGGCGGTCCACCGGCAGGCCCGAAAGGTCGGACAGCGCCTGCATCGTCCAGTCGCTCGCCGCCAGCCCCCCATCCACCCGAAGCACCGCTTGGTCGAGCGCCACGCCGTCGGCGCGGATGGCGTCCAGCAGGTCGCAGGTCTGGAACGCCACGCTTTCGAGCGCCGCCCGGCAGAGCTCGGCCCGCCCGCTGCCGCGCGTGAGCCCGAGTATGGCACCGCGCGCCCCGGCGTCCCACCACGGCGCGCCGAGCCCGACGAAGGCCGGGACGAGATGCACGCGCTGCCCCGGGTCGGCGAGCGGGGCGAGGCGCGTCGCCTCCGCCGCCTCGGCGATGATGCCGAGCCCGTCGCGCAGCCACTGCACCGCGGCGCCGGCGACGAACACCGCGCCTTCCAGCGCATAGGCCCGCCGCCCGCCGATCTGCCAGGCGATGGTGGAGAGCAGCCGGTTGCGGGAGGCGACTTTCGCCTCCCCCGTCGTCACCAGCAGGAAGGCGCCGGTGCCGAAGGTGCATTTCGCCATGCCGGGGGCGAAGCAGGCCTGCCCCAGCGTCGCCGCCTGCTGGTCGCCCGCCATGCCGCGCAGCGCGATGCGGCCGCCGAGCAGCGTCGTCTCGCCGTACTCGGCCACACAGTCGCGCACCTCGGGCAGCACCGCCTCGGGGATGGCGAGGGCGCGCAGCAGCTCCGCGTCCCACACGCCGCGGCCGATGTCGAACAGCATGGTGCGGCTGGCGTTGGTCGCGTCGGTGGCGTGCACCGCGCCCCCCGTCAGCTGCCAGGCCAGGAAGCAGTCCACCGTGCCGAAGGCGAGACGCCCGGCCTCGGCGGCGGCGCGCGCGCCCGGGATCGTCTCCAGCAGCCAAGCGAGTTTGGTGGCGGAGAAATACGGGTCGGGCAGCAGCCCGGTGCGCTCGGCGATGAGCGGCGCGAGGCCGTCGGCGACAAGGCGCTCGCAGCGCTCGGCCGTGCGCCGGTCCTGCCAGCAGATGGCGCGGTGCAGCGGGCGGCCGGTCACGCGGTCCCACAGCAGCACCGTCTCGCGCTGGTTGGTGATGCCGATGCCGGCGACGCGCGCGGGCTGCCCCCCGGCCGCGTCGAGGGCGGCGCGCAGGCAGGCGACGGCATGGGCGGCGATGTCCTCCGGCGCGTGCTCGACCCAGCCCGGCGCCGGGAAATGCTGCGGCAGCGGGATGCGATGCTCGGCGAGCGGCACCAGCCTGTCGTCGAAGGCGATGGCGCGGGTGGAGGTGGTGCCCTGGTCGAGCGCGAGCAGCATGGACGGAATCTCCCCGGCCCCGAGGCTGCCCGCTTGCCGCCCGCCGCGCCAGCCGCGACAAGCGGGGGGTGACCACCTGGCTCGACGCCTTCGTGCCTGCCTTCGGGCTGCTGCTGCTCGGCGCCCTGCTGCGCGCGTGGCTGCTGCGCGAGGAGGCGGTGTGGGCCGGCATGGAGCGCCTGGTGTTCTGGGTGCTGCTGCCGGCGCTGCTGGTGGCCGCGATCTCCGCCGTGCCGCTCCTGGAGCTGCCGGTCGGCGGCATGGCGGTGGCGATCTGGGGCGGCCTCGCCGTCGGCACGCTGGCGTCGCTGTGGCTCGCCCGCGGGCTCGGGCACGGGCACGCGGCGACGACCTCGGTGCTGCAGGGCGGCATACGCTTCAACACCATGCTGGCCTTCGCGGTGGCCACGGGGCTGTGGGGGGAGCGGGCCCTGGCCCTCGGCGGCGTCTCGGCGGCGCTGATCGTGCCGGCGGTGCAGGTGGTGATCACGGTCGGTTTCGTGGCGGGCGGCGGCGGGCGGCTCAAGCTGCTGCCGATGCTGAAGGGGCTGCTGCTGAACCCGCTGCTGCTGGCGTGCCTCGCGGGCTTCGCGGTCTCGGCGCTGGGCGGGCTGCCGGCCGGGGTGCGGCCGCTGCTCTCGGTGCTGGGGCAGGCGGCAGTGGCGGTCGGGCTGCTTTGCGTCGGCGCCGCGCTGTCGGTGCGGGTGCTGGCGTCTGGGGCGGCGACGCTCGGGGCGACGACGCTGCTGAAGCTGGTCCTGGTGCCGGCGGCGACGCTGCTGCTGGCGCGGCTGATCGGCCTCGACCCGGTGGCGACCGGGCTTGCCGTCATCTTCATGGCGATGCCGACGGCGACGACCGCCTATGTCCAGGCCCGCGCCATGGGCGGCGACGCGCCGCTCATGGCGGCGCTGATCACCTGGCAGCATGTGGCGGCGGTGCTGACGCTGCCGCTCTGGGGGCTGCTGCTCGGCGGCGGGTGATCAGGCGCGCTCGATCAGGCCCTTCGCCGCAAGCTCGGTGAGGAAGGCGAGGCCGGCCTCGCCCAGCTCCTCGGGCGTCACGCCGTCCTCGAGCCGCGAGAAGCGCTGCCACGCCTCGGCATCCAGCGCCATCACCCCGCCCGCCCAGCGCAGCAGGGCGCTGCCATCCGGCTGCGGCACGGCGTGGTGGTGCTGCGCGTCGGACAGGCGCCAGCGTTCGCCGGGCGCGGGCTTCGGCGCGACGAGGCCGCGCGCGGGCAGGGCCGGAAGCTCGTCGGTCAGCGTGCCGAGGACGATGAGGGCGGCGTGTTCCGCCGCCTCCGGCCCGGCCAGCGCGGCGAGCGCGGGGGCGAGGGCGGCGGCGAGCGCCTCGGGCTCCGTCGCGCGCCAGGTCGGCACCGCGGCGCGCAGCCGCGGCTCCTCCTGTTCCAGGCGGTCCAGCAGGCGGCGCAGCAGCGCCGCCGCGCAGGGTTCCAGCAGGCCGACGGTGATGTGCAGCGAGGGTTCGCCATCCGCCTGCGCCATCGCCTCATGCACAACGCCGCGCGGGAGGTAGAGCGCATCGCCCGGGCGCATCGTCAGCTCGAAGGGCTCGCTGTCCGGGACGAACCGGTTGTCCCAGGGGGTGCGGGGCGTCGGGTCGGGGAAGGGCTGGCCGTCCCAGATGCGCCAGCGCTTCTGCCCGGAGACCTGCAGCACCAGCACGTCATGCCCGTCGAAATGCTTGCGGAAGCCCTGGGCGCCGGGCGGCGTCAGGTAGATGTTGGCCTGCACCGGGTGCAGGAAGGCGCGCTCGAGCCCGCGGCAGAAGCGGGCGAGCGGCGCGTGGTGCCGGTGGAACTGCGACAGCACGAGCGTTGCGCCGGCGTCGAAGCGGGCGTGGAGCGCGTGCGGGGCGACGCGGCCCTGCTCGTCGGTGAACGCCTCGGGCGGGACGGCGGCGCTGCCCTGGCGCGCGCCGTCGGCCATGGCGACCTGCGGCGTGGCGGCGGCGTCGGTCAGCAGGAAGGCCTCGATGTCGGCGAGCGACAGCAGCCCCGCATAGCGCCCCGGGTCGCCATGCGGCAGGTGGCGCGTCTGCCGCGCCTCGCGCAGCGCGAAGCCCTCCTCGGCCGGCATGGCGCCGAAGGCCAGGCGCCAGGCCGTGTCGGCGAGGGATTCGGCGGGGCGCGGGGCCTGCCCGTCCGGCATCAGCGCCAGCCGCGGCCGTAGCCGGCGGGGTCGGTCGGGTCGCGGTCGGTGATGCCGGTGTAGCGGCGCCCGCCGCGCCCGCCGCCCGGCGGGTCGGTCGGGTCGCGGTCGGTGATGCCGGTGCGGCGTATGCCGCCGCGGCCGCCGCCGGGCGGGTCGGTCGGGTCGCTGTCGGTGATGCCGCTGGTGCGCCAGGCGCTGCCGCGGCCGCCGCCGGGCGGGTCGGTCGGGTCGCTGTCGGTGATGCCGGTGCCGCGATAGACCGGCCCGCCCGCCGGCACGCAGGCGGCAACGGCGGCGGCGGCGGGCACCACGGCGAGCTTCAGGATGGTGAGGCGGCGGCCGACCCGCGGCGGCGCTGCGTCCGTGTTCGGCTCGCGGTCGTCGGTGTCGGCCATGGCGCATCCTCCGTCGCGGCGGGGGCGGCGGAGCGGCCGTCCCGTCCTTCGCGCGCCTGGAATGATGGGCACGGTTCGGCCCGTTCGCGCAAGGCGGGTCGCTATTCCGCCGCGGGCAGCAGCACGATCGAGACGTTGCGGCCGGGGCGGTTCGGCGTGCCGGTGGCGAAGCGCGGGCTGCGGGCTTCCGCGCGGATGCGGTCGCGCTCGACGCCGTGGCGCACGGCGAGCGCCTCGGCCACCGCCGCGGCGCGGCGGGCAGCGAGCCTGGTCGCCGTCTGCGCCCCGCCCTCGCTTGCGTCGGCATGGCCGAGCACGCAGATGTCGCGCTCGGGCGCCGCCTGCGCCCGTTCGGCGGCCGCCGCGATCGGGCTGGCGGCGGCGGGGCCGAGCCGGTCGCTGCCGCGGGCGAAGGGGATGTCGAACACGTCGTCCTCGAGCTGTTCCGCGCCGACGCAGGAGAACTCCCGCAGCTGCGCCGCAGCCGGGCCCGCCGCCAGCGCCAGGACCAGCAGCGCGGGCAGCGCGCGGATCATGCCGGGGCCAGAACCCCGGCCTCCGACAGGCGCTTCAGCAGCGCGGGCGCATCCGTCCCCGGATGGGCGGCGGCGAGTTCGGCCTCCGTCACCCCGGCGCGCGGGATCAGCCAGGCGATCGCCTCGGCCTCGGGCGGCGAGAGCGGCAGGGTGCCGGAGGCGGATTTCAGCACCCACTCCGCCCCGCGGCGCACCGGCTTCGCCGCCGGGTCCAGCACCTTGAAGGCCGGGGCGTCGCCGGCATCCGCGCCCCTCGCCGTGCCGAGGCCGCGCGCGGCCAGGATGTCGTAGCCGCCGCGTTCGAAACGGTAGCCGGCGACGAAGCCGGCCAGCACCTCGAGCACCTTCGGGTCGCGCGCGAGATCGGCGAGCCGCCGGCCGAGGGCGGCGGCGCGTTCGGTCAGCGCGAAGCGGGCGGCGGCCGAGCCATCCTGCCGCGGCAGGGGCTTGCGGAACTCGGCGTCGTAGATCGCGCGCTCGTGCAGGATGTTGAGCAGGTCCATCCCCAGCGGCGCGTGGACGCCATAGGCGATGTGGACGGAGGAGGGGGCTTCCGCCAGCGCGTCATGGTACCAGCCGCGCGGCAGGTAGAGCAGGTCGCCCGGGCGCATCAGCACCTTCTGGCGCAGCCTGCCGCGAGCGCGGTCGTGGTGCTCCTGCGTCTGGCTGCGGAACAGCGGGTGGGCGATCGGCCATTCGGCGCGGCCTTCCCAGATGTTCCAGGTCTTCTCGCCCTCCACCTGCACCGCCCAGACGTCATGCGTGTCGTAGTGCGTGCGGAAGGCCTTGTGGCTCTGCCAGGAGATGTAGACATTCGCCTGCGCCTTGCCGAGGCCGGCGGATTCCAGCGCGTCGGAGACGGCGGCGAGGCCTGGCGTCAGGCTGTCCACATCGTTCATCACGACGGAGGCGCCGCGCGCGATCCACTGCTGCACGCGCGCCGCGACGGGCTGCAGCACCTGCGTCCCGTCGCGGCCGGTGGCCGGCGCGCAATACTCCTCGGGCGGCACCGGCGTCTCGTCGAGCACGAGCTTGAGCGAGGCGCTCGACCAGATATGCGTCATGTCGAGCAGCCGGTTGATCTGCCGCCAGGACAGCACGGACGCGAACTTGGCCGCGCCGCCCGGCACGTGCAGCGGCTCGCGGTCATGGATGCGGGCGAAGAACTCGGCCTGGTCGAAGGGCGCGAGGAGGTCCTGGAGCGTCATCGTCATGGCGGCAGGATACCGCGCCGGCCGCGCCGCGTCAGCACGCACGCGCTTGCGCGCGCACCCGCCCCGGGCCGAGGATCGGCGCCGGGAGAGGACCGCGCCATGGACACCACACCGACCACGGCACCCGACCGGCTGCGCGAGCAGTTGCTCGCCGCCGCCGCCGCCGCCCTGCCGCGCGTGGCGCCCGGGCTGCCGCAGGACGCGGCCGCGCTGATCGGCCCGCTGTTCGCGGCGCTGCCCACCGCGGAACTCGCCGCCGAGCCGCCCGAGGCGCTGGCCGAGGCGGCGGCGTCGCTGTTCGCCCACGCGCTGCGGCGGCGGCCGGGGGAGGCGTCGGTGCGCGTCGTCCCGCCCCGGCGCGGCGCGCATCCGGTCGCCGAGATCGTCACCGACGACATGCCCTTCCTGGTCGATTCCGCGCTGGCCGCGCTGGCGCTGACGGGGCGCGGCGTCGCGCGGCTGCTGCACCCCGTGCTGCCGGTGCGGCGCGACGCGGAGGGCGCCTTCCAGGGCTTCGGCGGCGAGGGCGCGCGGCCGGAGAGCCTCATGCGGATCGAGACCGGGCCCGGCGCCGGGCGGCTGCCGGGGATGCCCGCGGCCGAGGGCGATGCGGCGCTGCTTCGGGCGCTGAAGCGCGGGATGGCCGACACGCGCACGGCCGTCACCGCCTTCCCCGCGCTGCTCGACAGGCTGGGCGCGGCGGAGCGCGAACTGGCGGATGTGCCCGACGCCGCCGCCTTCCTGCGCTGGCTGGCCGAGGACAACTACGTGCTGCTCGGCCACCGGCGGCTGGACGCGGCGCCTGGCGGGGGGCTCGTCGCCTCCGAGCAGCTCGGCCTGCTCGCCGACCCCGCCGTGCCGGTGTTCGACGCGCTGCGCGACCTCTCCTCGGTGCCGGAGGCGCTGCGGCACGCGGCGCTGGATGCGGGGCCGCTCGCGGTGATGAAGGCGAATCTGCGCGCCACCGTGCATCGCCCGCAGCATGCGGATGTGGTGCTGACGCGCATCCCGGGCGGGGGCGTACGGCTGTTCCTCGGGCTGTTCGCGGCCTCCGCCTACAACCGCAACCCGCGCTCGATCCCGTGGCTCGCCGGCAAGGTGGAGCGCATCCTGGCGATGGCGGGCGTCTCGCCCGACAGCCATGACGGGCGGGCGTTCCGCAACATCCTCGACACCTGGCCGCGCGACGAGCTGTTCCAGGCGGAGGATCGGGAGATCCTGGCCGCCGCGCGGGTGGCGCTCGATCTCTCCATCCGGCCGCGCGCGGCGCTGTCGGTGCGGCGCGACCGCTTCGGGCGCTTCGTCTCCATCCTGGCCTGGCTGCCGCGCGACAATTTCGATTCCGCGCTGCGGCAGCGGGTCGGCGCGCTGCTGGCGCATGCCTTCGGCGGGCGGCTTTCGGCCTGGTACACGTCGCTCGGCGACGGGCCGCTCGCGCGCGTGCACTTCATCGTCGGCACCGTGCCGGGCGCCGCGGCGGCGGTGGACGAGGCGGCGCTGGAGCGCGCGGTGGCGGAGGCCGCGCGCGGCTTCGCCGACCGGCTGTCCGAGGCGCTGGCCGCCGAGCGCGGCGAGGCCGAGGGCGCAAGGCTGCTGGGCCGCTGGGGCGACGCCTTCCCGCCCGCCTATCGCCAGACGGAGACGGCGGCGCAGGCGCTCGCCGACATCGCGCTCGCCGAGGAGGTGACGCATGGCGGCCGCGCGAAGGCGGCGTTCTCGCGCCCGCCCGGCGCCGGGCCGCGCACGCTGCTGCTGCGGCTGGCCAATCCGGACGGGGCGCTGCCGCTGGCCGATGCGCTGCCGCTGTTCGAGAGCCTGGACCTGCGGGCGATCGAGGAGGTGCCCTATCGCCTCGCGCCGGCGGGCGGGCCGGTGGTGGTGCTGCACGCCTATCGCCTGGAGGCCCGCGCCGACTGCCCGGAGGAGCGCTTCCCCGGCATCACCGGCGCGCTGCACGCGCTGCTGGCCGGCTGGGCGGAGGCGGACGGCTTCAACCGCCTGGTGCTGCGCGCCGGCCTCGACTGGAAGGAATGCTGGCTGCTGCGCGCGACGTATCGCTGGCTGAAGCAGGTCGGCTTTCCCTTCGCGCAGGCGAGCGTGGAGGATGCGCTGGCCGCGCAGCCCGAGGCCGCGCGCATCCTGGTCGCGCTGTTCCACGCGCGCTTCGACCCCGACGCCGCCGACCGCGACGAGACGGCGCTGGACGCGGCGTGGCAGGCGCTGCTGGACGGCATCGCCAACCCGGACGAGGACCGCATCCTGGCGCGGCTGCGCGTGGTGCTGGACGCGATGCTTCGCACCAACTTCTTCCAGGCGAAGGACTACCTGGCGTTCAAGCTGGACAGCGCGCGCGCGGGCGACATGCCGGCGCCGCGGCCGTGGCGGGAGATCTTCGTGCATTCCCCGAGCATGGAGGGCTGCCACCTGCGCGGCGGGCCGGTGGCGCGCGGCGGCATTCGCTGGTCCGACCGGCGGGAGGATTTCCGCACCGAGATCCTCGGGCTGATGAAGGCGCAGATCCTGAAGAACGTCATCATCGTGCCGACCGGCGCCAAGGGCGGCTTCGTGCTGAAGGGGAGCGTGCCGGAAGGGCGCGAGGCGCTGCAGGAGGCCGGCGTCGCGGCCTACCGCACGTTGATCCGCGGCATGCTGGACCTGACCGACAACCTCGACGGCGACAGGGTGGTGCCGCCCGCCCGCGTGCTGCGGCGCGACGGGGACGACCCGTACATCGTCGCCGCCGCCGACAAGGGCACCGCGACGTTCAGCGACATCGCCAACGCGCTGTCGGCGGAATACGGGTTCTGGCTGGGCGACGCCTTCGCCTCGGGCGGATCGGCGGGCTACGACCACAAGCGGATGGGCATCACCGCGCGCGGCGCCTGGGTGATGATCGCCCGGCACTTCGCCGAGATGGGCCGGGACATCCACGCCGAGCCCTTCACCGTGGCGGGGATCGGCGACATGTCGGGCGACGTGTTCGGCAACGGCCTGCTCGTCTCCCGCAAGACCAGGCTGGTCGCGGCCTTCGACCACCGGCACATCTTCCTCGACCCCGATCCAGACCCGGAGGCCTCCTTCGCCGAGCGCGCGCGGCTGTTCGCCCTGCCGCGGTCCTCCTGGGCGGACTACGACGCGCGGCTGATCAGCGCGGGCGGCGGGGTGTTCCCGCGCACGGCGCGCTTCCTGCCGCTCTCGCCGCAGGCGCAGGCGCTGCTCGGCATCGCCGCCGAACGCGCGACGCCGGCCGAGGTGATGCGCGCGATCCTCAAGGCCGATGTGGACCTGCTGTATTTCGGCGGCATCGGCACCTACGTGAAGGCGAGCGCCGAATCCCACGCCGACGCGGGCGACCGCGCGAACGACGCGATCCGCGTGGACGGCCGGGAGATCCGCGCAAAGGTGATCGGCGAGGGCGCCAATCTCGGCATGACGCAGGCCGGGCGCATCGAGGCGGCGCGGCACGGGGTGCGGCTGGACACCGACGCGCTCGACAACTCGGCGGGCGTCTCGACCTCCGACCACGAGGTGAACATCAAGATCCTGCTCGCGGGCGAGATGGCGGCAGGCCGCCTGACGCGCCCGCAGCGCGACGCGCTGCTCGTCGAGATGACGGACGAGGTCGCCTCGCTGGTGCTCGCCGACAACCACGCGCAGCATCTCGCGCTCGGGCTGGAGCAGGCGCAAGGCGCTTCGGCGCTGCCGGCGCAGGCGTCGCTGATCGCGCGGCTGGAGCAGGCGGGGCTGCTCGATCGCGCGGTCGCCGGGCTGCCGGACGCGGCGACGCTCGCCGCGCGCGCCGCCTCCGGCGATGCGCTGACGCGGCCGGAACTGGCGGCGCTGCTGCCCTTCCTGAAACTGTGGCTGACCGACGCGCTGCTCGACAGCCCGCTGCCGGACGACCCGGCGCTGCTGCCGCTGCTCCTCTCCTATTTCCCGACGCCGCTGCGGGTGCGCTTCGCCGAGGGCATCGCGCGGCACCGGCTGCGGCGGGATCTGGTGGCGACGTCGCTCGCCAACCGGCTGGCCAACCGCATCGGCTGCGCCGGCTTCGCACGGCTGGCGGCCGAGGGCGATGCGGTCGCCGCCTGCCGCGCCGCCTGGCTGGCCGGGGAACTGCTCGGGCTCGATGCGCCCTTCGCCGAGACGGACGCCGCCGCCGCGCCGCCCGAGGCGAAGCGCGAGGCGCTGCTGGCGCTGGCGCGGCTGCAGGAGGCGGCGGCGCGCGACCTGTCGGCGGAAACCCGTCCGCTCGGCGAGGCGCTCGCGGCGCTTGCGCCCGGCGTCGCCGCGCTGGTGGCGCTGGAGACGGCGCGCGCCGCGCCGCTTCGCCCCGGCATCCCGGAGGCGGCGGCGCGGCTGGTCGCGGCGGCACCCGCGCTGGCGTCCGCGCCCTCGATCGTGCGGCTGGCGGATGCCGCCCAGGCGCCGCCCGCCCGCGCCGCCGAGGCCTGGGCGGAAGCCGGCGCGCGTTTCGGGCTGGAGGCGCTGCGCGGCGCGATCGGCCTCGCACCTGCCGCCGGCGCCTTCGGGCCGCGCGCGCGGGCGGCGCTGCTCGAGGATGTCTCGGCCAGGCAGGCGGCGCTGGCCGCCGCGCTGCTGGCAGGCCGCGCGCCGGCCGGGGCGGAGCCCGTCGCCTCCCTGGTGCGCGAGGCCGCCGCCGCCTGCGACCTTGCCGCCGCGACCGTCGCGCTCAAGGCGCTGGCGCGCGCCGCGTGAACCGCCGCGCGCTTGCCTGGGCGTCCTACGACTGGGCCAACTCCGCCTTCCCGACGGTCGTCTCGACCTTCGTGATCGCGGCCTATTTCGCGCAAGGAATCGCGCCCGACCCGGCGACCGGCCAGGCGTATTGGGGGTGGATGCAATCGGCGGTCGGGTTCGTGGTCGCGCTCGCCTCGCCGGTGCTGGGCGCCATCGCCGACCGCGGCGGGCGGCGGCGGGCGATGCTGGCGGTCTTCACCGCGCTGACCGCGTCGGCGACGGCGACGATCTGGTTCGCCGAGCCCGATCCCTCCTTCGTGCTGGTGGCGCTGCTGTCGGTCGCGCTGGCGAGCATCGGGTTCGAGCTCGGCACCGTGTTCTACAACGCCATGCTGCCGCAGGTGGCGACGCGGGAGACGATGGGGCGCGTCTCCGGCCTCGCCTGGGGCCTTGGCTATGTCGGGGGGCTGGCGTGCCTCGGGATCGCCCTGGTGGCCCTGGTGCGGCCGGACCCCTCGCCCTTCGGGCTGGACCGCGGAGCGGCGGAGCATGTGCGGGCGGTGGCGCTGCTGGTCGCCCTGTGGATCGCCGCCTTCGGCTGGCCGGTGCTGGTGCTGCTCAGCGACCCGGCCTTGCCTGCCGCGCGGCCGCGCTGGCGGGAGGCGGCGCGCGACGGCGTGGCGGAGCTGATCGGCATCCTGAAGCGGCTGCCGCGCACGCCCGACCTGCTGCGCTTCCACTGCGCGCGGCTGTTCTACACCGACGGCCTCAACATGCTGTTCGCCTTCGGCGCCATCTTCGCCGCCGGCGCCTTCGGCATGACGATCGAGGAGATCCTGTTGTTCGGCATCGCGATGAACGTGACGGCGGCGGCCGGCGCGGCGGGTTTCGCGATGGTCGAGGACCGCGTCGGCTCGCGCAATGTCGTGCTGGCGTCGCTCGCCGCGCTCATCGGCCTCGGCACGCTGCTGCTGCTGGTGGAGGGCAAGGTAGCGTTCTGGGTGCTGGCGCTGCTGCTCGGGCTGTTCATCGGGCCGGCGCAGGCGGCCTCCCGCACGCTGATGGCGCGCATGGCGCCGCCTGGGGAGCTGGGGGCGCAGTTCGGGCTGTTCGCGCTGTCCGGCCGCGTGACGGGCTTCGTCGGGCCCTTCGTGCTGGCGGCCGTGACGGCGGCGACCGGCAGCCAGCACGCCGGCATGGCGCTGGTGCTGGTGTTCCTCGGGGCCGGGCTGGCGATCCTGGCCTTCGTCGCGGAGCCGCGGCGCGTCAGTCGGTGAAGGGCACCCTCAGGCGCAGCGCAGGCGCGGGGTTGCGGACCAGCCGGTCCTCCCGCAGCGCCGGGCTGCCCGGGGCGAGCGCATTGGCCGAGGCGGATTCCCGCATGCCGAGGACGGTCGGCTCCAGCCGCGGCAGATCGTCGCGCACCGCTTCGCGCGGCCAGTCCATGCCGCGGTTCGGCACCGGGGCGTGGCCTTCGCCTCGGATCGAGGGGAGGGGGGCGACGGGGGAGAGGTTCATCGGCCGGTCGAGGCGCTGCGCCGCCGCCGGCAGCGCGATGATGCAGGTGAGCAGCAGCGCGAGCCTCGTCATCCCCGCCTCATCCCCCTGGCAGCGGGGCCGTGCCCCGCGCGTCCTCGACAGGATTAAGATAGGCGGGTGGCAAAGGTCCAGTCGGATGTTCACGCCACGCGTGCAGGGCCCAGCGGACGGTGGGGAAGGCGATGTCGTCCCAGGGGATGTCTTCCCACGCGAAGGCCCGCACATCCAGGCTTTCCGGGCCGGGGGCGAAGCCGGGTTCGGCCAGGCGGGCGCGGAAGATCACCTGCACCTGGCCGAGCCTCGCCACCGAATACACCGCCAGCACGCCATCCAGCGCGATGCGGGCGCGGGCTTCCTCCCATGCCTCGCGCGCAGCGCCTTCGGCGACCGTCTCGTTCATCTCCAGGTAGCCGGCGGGGATGGTCCAGAAGCCGCGGCGCGGCTCGATGGCGCGGCGGCAGAGCAGCACGCCGCCCTCCACGCCGACGACCGAGCCGACCACGACCTTCGGGTTCTCATAGGCGATGAAGCCGCATTCGGCGCAGGTGAGGCGTTCGCGGTCGTCGCCCTCGGGCGTGCGGCGGACGAAGCGGGTGGCGTCGGACATGCGGTGAGGGTGGGGCCCGGGGCGCGAACCGGCAAGCCTCAGCCCGCCACGAGCCGCCGCGCCAGCCAGAAGGCGGCCAGCCCGAGCGCGACCGAGGCGGCGACGTAGGCGCCGGCGAGCCAGGGCGAACGCTGCCACAGCGTCGCCGTCTCCAGGCTGAAGGCGGAGAAGGTGGTGAAGCCGCCCAAGAAGCCGGTGACGATCAAGAGCCGCGCGCCGCCCTCCACGCCCGCGCCGGCGGCGACGCCGATCAGCGCGCTGCCGGCGATGTTCACCGCCAGCGTGCTCCACGGATAGGCGGCGCCGAACCAGGCGAGGCTGGCGAGGCCGGCGCCGTAGCGGAGCGCGCTGCCGAGCGCGCCGCCAAGCATGACCAGCGCGAAGGCGGCGGGGGAGGCGGGGTTCATCGCCGCCGCCCGCGCGCGATCTCGGCCCGGCGCGCGGCCCAGGCGTCGAGGCGGCGCTTCACCTCGGCCTCCGCGCCGCGGCCGGAGGGGCGGTAGAAGGTCCGGCGGGCCATGCCGTCGGGGAAACAGTCCTGGCCGGAGAAGGCATCGGGGTCCTCATGGTCGTAGGCGTAGCCGGCGCCGTAGCCGAGCTCCTGCATCAGCCGCGTCGGCGCGTTCAGGATGTGCTTGGGCGGCGGCAGGGTGCCGGTCTCGGTCGCGGCGCGCAGCGCTTCGCCGAGCGCCAGGTAGGCGGCGTTCGACTTCGGCGCGGCGGCCAGGTGCAGCACCACCTGCGCCAGCGCGAGGTCGCCTTCCGGGCTGCCCATGCGCTCATAGGCCTCCCAGCCGGCCAGCGCGAGCGGCAGGGCGGCGGGGTCGGCGGCGCCGACATCCTCGCTGGCGAAGCGGGCGAGGCGGCGGGCGATGTAGCGCGGATCCTCGCCGCCCTTCAGCAGGCGCGCGAACCAGTAGAGCGCCGCGTCCGGGTCGGAGGCGCGCATCGCCTTGTGCAGCGCGGAGATCAGGTTGTAGTGCGCATCCCCCGCCCGGTCGTGCAGCGCGGCACGGCGGGCGACGACAGCGGCGAGGGCGGCGGCGTCGAGCGGGTGGCCGGGGGGCTCGGCCAGCACCTGTTCGGCCATGTTCAGCAGGTAGCGCCCGTCGCCGTCGGCCATCGCGAGCAGCGCGGCGCGCGCCTCCTCCGTCAGGTTCAGCCGGCGGCCGGCGTCGGCTTCGGCGCGCGCGAGCAGGGCGGACAGCGCGGCGCGGTCGAGGCGCTCCAGCACCAGCACCTGGCAGCGCGAGAGCAGCGCGGCGTTCAGCGCGAAGGAGGGGTTCTCCGTCGTCGCGCCGACCAGCGTCACCGTGCCGTCCTCGACGACGGGCAGGAACCCGTCCTGCTGGGCGCGGTTGAAGCGGTGGATCTCGTCCACGAACAGGAGCGTGCCCTGGCCGCGGCGGCGTCGGGCGCGGGCCTCGTCGAAGGCGCGCTTGAGCTCGGCGACGCCGGAGAACATCGCCGAGAGCTGCGCGAAGGCGAGCCCCGCCGCCTCGGCGAGCAGCCGGGCGATGGTGGTCTTCCCCACGCCCGGAGGCCCCCAGAGGATGAGGGACGGCAGGCTGCCGCGCGCCAGCATCCGGGTGATGGTGCCGTCCGGGCCGAGGAGGTGGTCCTGGCCGACCACCTCGGCCAGCCGCGAGGGGCGCAGCCGGTCGGCGAGCGGGCGGGGGCCGCGCGGGG
>Ga0272446_1004726_pt1 | contig 15771 bp, 16 predicted proteins | sample YNPCB0061_FD_194587 | JGI IMG/M metagenome (GOLD analysis project Ga0272446, IMG submission 194587) | Hot spring microbial mat communities from Yellowstone National Park, WY, United States - YNP-CB-006-1 | ecosystem: Environmental > Aquatic > Thermal springs > Hot (42-90C) > Sediment | place... | reverse complement strand
GATGTTCAAGAGTATTACTATAGTTGGCGCTGCCGAAGGCGTCTAACGCCAACAGGCGCGCTAGAGAACGCGCCCTACACAACGTTACGAGATTATTTTGTTAAAAACCATTATCTCCGGGCGGAGCGGGGATTGCGGGAATTTTCGGATAGGTTCTAAGCAGAACAACCCTCCCGAAGGTTTGGTTTTACTGCCAAAATCTCGCTTTCTAAAACCTTCGGGCTTCGCCCTCGCAACGACATCCTTGCAACAGAGCAACATACGACCCTAAAGCACAGGAGGGTCTCTTGTGGCGGCTCGCTCTTCCGTTCTTTACCTTCTGGTACAATGCCTCGCATGAAAAAATGGCAATTCTGGTTTGGGGTGCTCATCAGCATCCTATTTTTATGGCTGGCTCTGCGCGGGCTGCATCTGGACGATTTTTGGGGCGTGGTGACAAAAGCCAACTTTGCGTGGATTCTGCCTGGTGTGGCGGTGTATTTTGTGGGTGTGTGGGTGCGGGCGTGGAGGTGGCACTACCTGCTGGCTCCCATCAAGAAAATTCCCACGCAGACCATGTTCCCCGTTACAGCCATCGGCTACATGGGCAATAACATCTATCCCGCCCGCGCCGGGGAGGTGTTGCGGGCGGTCATCCTCAAACGACGGGAGGGGGTGTCCGTCTCGGCTTCGCTGGCAACCATCATCGTCGAGCGCATTTTCGACGGTGTGGTCATGCTGGCATTCGTCTTTGTCAACCTGCCCGAACTGGCAAAGTTAACCGGCGCTTCCGGTTTTGTTGGCAACATTCAGCAAGTGGCGTTGATTGGCACAGGAGCCTTCCTCAGTGCGCTGGCGGTGTTTCTCCTCGCCGCCATGTTCCCCCGCCGCACCGCAAAGACCGGCGCCTGGGTTATCGAACGATTTCTGCCCCGCCGGCTTCACGAGCGGGTGATCAGCCTGATGAACAAATTTCTTCACGGGTTGGAGTCGCTGCGTTCGCCCTTCAACGTGTTGATGGTTTTCTTCACTTCAGTCATCATCTGGCTGTTGGAAACGGGCAAATACTGGTTCGTGATGCATGCTTTTGATTTCAGCGTCTCCTTTTTTGCGCTGATGCTGATGAACGGTATCGTCAACCTTGCCACAACTATCCCTTCTGCACCGGGCTACATCGGCACGTTCGACGCGCCCGGCATTGCCGTCCTCACCGCCTATGGCGTCAATCAGGCAGTAGCGGCTGGCTACACGCTTGTTCTGCATGTGGCTTTGTGGCTTCCGATTACAGCGCTCGGCGCGTACTATCTGGCGCGGGAGGGAATCCGCTGGAGCGAAGACATCCGCAAGGAGTTGGGGGAGCAGGATTCAGGTCAGGGGTGAGGCGCAGTGGAGAAAGGTGTGGGTTATACTTGAATAACGATGGTACGCACTTGTCCCGAAGGCGTTATCGTGCGGTATTTAGTTTGAAATTCGGGTTTGATGCAAGAAAGTCTTCAGGACGTTCTGCGTAAGGTGAGCGAAGAAATCGCTGCTGCTGTTTCCTTTTGCGAAGGCAGGATATCGGTATGGCACAGCCCGAAGAATTTACACGCAAGAAAATGAGGGTTCTGATCGCCGATGACGTGCAGGAAGCGCGCCGCAATACCCGCCTGATGCTGGCAGCCATAGAAAACGTGGAAGTAGTGGCGATGGCTGCCAACGGGGCACAAGCCATTCAACTCGCCAGAGAGCATCATCCCGATCTTGTGTTGCTCGATATCAACATGCCTGAAATGGACGGATTGACTGCTTACAAGGAAATTCTGAAGTTTCGTCCGCACACGGGCTGTATTATTCTTTCGGCTGAGAAAGATGCCGCCACCTTGCGCGCCGCCATGTCCATTGGGGTGCAGGAGTACCTTATCAAACCTTTTACAGTGGACGAGTTGGAGGCAGCCCTTGCGAGGGTTCGCGAACGCATTGAGGAAATGCGCCTCAAACTGGCACAGGCAGCGCAGATTCAAAGACAACGCGAAACTTATCTGTTGCAGCTGGCAGTGGAGTATGCCAGGTCTCGCCGCACCGATGATAAAGCCGTTGAGGTCTTCGAGCAGTTAGCGGAAAATCCGCGCTGTGAGATACGCTGGCTTCAACACCTGGCAATGATTTACGTATTGCGGCAAAGGTGGGATCGGCTGAAATGGCTGGCGGAAAAGATGGAGCAAAGAAACAAACAATCGGGTTGACTGCCGTGTACAACACAACACACATTATGAAACGGGAGAGTACATGAAAATAGCCATCATTGGCGCGGGGTTTGGCGGCATGGCAGCCGCCTATGATTTGCGAAAGGCAGGTCACGAGGTCACTGTTTTTGAATCGGCTGAGTATGTGGGCGGGCTGGCAAGCGGCTTCAAAGAGCCGCACTGGGATTGGTCGGTGGAAAAGTTCTATCATCACTGGTTCCAAACGGACAGGCACATGCTTGGCTTGATTGACGAATTAGGTTGGAGGGCAAAGGTTATCTTTCCGCGCCCGTTGACAGTGATGTATCACGAGGGGAGATTCTACCCATTCGATTCGATTTTCAAAGCGCTTCTTTTTCCAGGACTGGGGTTCGGACTGAACAAAATCCGTTTTGGTCTCATCGGACTCTTTCTGCGCCTCACGAATGACTGGCGCTCGCTGGAAAAGGTCACGGCAGATGAGTGGATGATGAAATGGGCGGGGAGGCAGGTCTATGAGCAGATGTGGAAGCCGCTGCTGGTGGGGAAGTTTGGACCGTTCTACCGCGAGGTCAATATGGCGTGGATGTGGGCGCGCATCAAGGCGCGGACAACACGGCTGGGCACGTTTGAGGGGGGCTTTCAACAGTTTGCGGATATGTTCGCGGAGAGGCTGCGTGAAATGGGCGTTGAGATTCGGCTGAGGGTGAGGGTCGAGGCGATTGGGGAGGAGCAGGTTCGGTTGTCGGTGCGAAGCGGGGGGAAGTCTGAAGCGTTCGATCAGGTGCTTGTCACCACGTCGCCGAATCTGCTGGCGAGGATGTGTCCGAGTCTCCCGGAGAATTATCTAAAGGGATTGCTTGAGTTGAAATCTATGGGGGCAGTGGTGATGGTGCTGTCGCTGAAGCATCAGTTGTCGAGAGAGGGCTATTACTGGTTCAACCTGCCAAAGGAGGCGGGGTATCCGTTTTTGGCGCTGGTGGAGCATACGAATTTTGTTTCAGCGGAGCATTTTGGCGGCGATCATATTGTGTATGCGGGCGATTATCTGGAAGCGGGTCACGAGTATTTTTCGCTCAGTGATGAGGCTTTGCTCGAGCGGTTTTTGCCTGCGCTGAAAAAAATCAATCCCGCCTTTGAGCGGGATTGGGTGAAGAAGGTGTGGGTAAACAAGACGAATTATGCTCAGCCTGTGCCGCTGGTGAATCACTCGCAAAATATTCCCACTATTCAAACGCCCATCAGAGGTTTGTATTTTGCTTCGATGAGCCAGGTCTATCCGTGGGACCGCGGGACGAACTTTGCTGTGGAGATTGGGCGGCGTGCGGCAAGGATGATGATGGAACAGGACCTCCAGAAGTAAGGGAAAAGACAGATCATGGGGAATCTGTGTGCGGACGTTAGAGAACGTCTGCTACGCCACCACGATTTGGCACACTCTTTACAGATGAGCCAAAAAGGCTTTTATCGTTTTCCAAACCACATGCGGGAGAGCAGGTTGTCTTTGCGGATGAACTGGTGATAGAGCGCCGCGCCGACATGCAGGGCAATGAGCAGGATAAGCAGCGTGGAGATCAGCCCATGACCAATGCGCGGAGGGTAAACGAAGAAATCCGCAGGATAGGGAGCCGCGCCGCTGAAAACGGCGGGCAGATTTGCCTGCTGGAACATTCCCAGCCCGCTGACTGCCATGCCGATGAGCAGCAGGTAGAGAAGGAAGTGCACTGCTCTGGCAACGAAGTTCAGAAAGGCATTGCCGGCGTCGGCGGGAGCAGGCCGTTGGGTGGTGAAATATAAAATGATGCGGATGATCAGCAACACGGTGATGAACGCGCCGATATAGGCATGGGTCTGCAGCATGGACGGCTTTTGCGGGTTATCAGCCGGTATGCCAGGCAAGACGAACTTCCCCACGCCCAGCATCATGACGACGAGCAGGAACATCAGCCAATGGATGGCAACATGAACAGGATGGTAACGTGTGGGGGTGGTCTGTGTGGACATGGCTCTCCTCCAGGATTGGGTTGGTTTTGATATTTGACAATCGGACAGCGGTTTCTCTTACACCTGCTGAAAGCGCCGGAGCCGCTTTTATCGGGCAGAGACCGTTCGCCCGTTTCTCTAGGTGAACCGCACAGGTTGGAGTAAAATGATTATATATGTTTGACCCCCGCCGGAAGCGGCGGGTACCTGAATCTCAAAGGAGACCTTTTTCATGTATCACACGCTTATCATTGTCGGCAATGTAGGAAAAGACCCTGAAATGCGCTACACCCCTTCCGGGCAGGCTGTCACATCGTTTTCAGTTGCCAGCAACCGCCAATATACCGCCGGCAACGGCGAGCAGGTAAAGGAAACGATTTGGTTTCGCGTCACCACCTGGGGGAAGCAGGCAGAGGTGTGCAATCAATACGTCAAGAAAGGGATGAAGGTGCTGGTGGAGGGACGCCTGACCCCCGACAAAGCCACAGGAGGACCGCGAGTGTGGACAAAACAGGACGGGTCTGCCGGCGCTTCTTTTGAAGTCACCGCTAACACTGTTCGCTTCCTCTCTTCACGCGGGGAGGGCAGTGAGTCGCCCATTCAGAGCGGCGGCTTCGAAATGGCTGAAATGCCACCCGAAGACGACATTCCCTTCTAAACCTGAGATGGTACAGGTCTAATGAAACGGGAATGCCCTGTTTGATTAGACCCATTTTTTTCAAAAAAAACATGAACACTCCCTCTCCTCAACCTCAACCGCCTGGTCCCCGCATGGAGATTCCGGAAGGTCTTAAACCGTTCTACACCAATCTGGCACGAATCGCCCACTCCCCCGCCGACATCGTCATAGACTTTGCCCAGATCCTGCCGGGAGAGACGAAATCTACAGTGCAGGTACGCGTTTTGATGAGCCCGCTGAGCGCCAAATTGTTGTTACGTGCCTTGCAAGAAAACCTGGCACGTTATGAAGCCGCCTTCGGCGAAATCACTGTTCCGCACGCCAGCAACCTGGCAGATAACCTCTTCAAAGGCATTCAACCGCCCGAACCGCCCAAAGAATAAACAACAGACTCATTGGTGAACAACGCGCAAGCGTTCCCCTTGCCGTGACAGGCAGGAGGGGAGGAACGTGCGCAACGCGCTGCCGAGCAGCGTAAGAGCATTGGGCGCACTTTCTCACACATGAGCCAGACAACAAAGGTCATTATGCATAAACTCGAAAAAATAGCCGAACAAATCCGTCAAGCCTTCGAACAGCGCAATACTGTTCGGGAGGAAGCGCTGAAGCAGGCACGTCAGTTAACCCGTGCCTGTTCGCTTGCCATCCGCGCTGTGCACCGAAACGAATTCGACACCATGGAGAGTTATCTGTCAGAAGCGCAGTTGCTTGCCGACGCCTTGAGAAAAGATCTGCACGACTACCCCGACCTGTACTACGCAGGCTACTCGCAAGATGCCCTCAAGGAATTTGTCGAAGCCAACGTGACCTGCGCCCTGATCCAAAATCAGGCGCTTCAGACACCCGAAGAACTTGGGGTGGAATACACCACCTACCTCAACGGGCTGGCAGAGGTGGTAGGTGAACTGCGCCGCCGCATCCTCGACATCCTGCGTTCGGGATATTCTCAGGAAGCAGAGCGCCTGCTCAACCACATGGACGACATCTACTCTGTATTGGTCACAATGGATTACCCGGATGCCATCACAAACGGTCTGCGGCGGCAAACCGACAACGTGCGCGGCATCATCGAAAAAACACGCGGCGACATCACCTTCAGCCTGCGCGGCGAAGACCTGGCTCAAGCAATCCACCAGCTGGATAGACAATTGCGGGGTAATCAGCTCAAAGTGGATGAAAATAGCGAGGTCGCCTTTCTCAAAAACGACGAGTAAACAGCATGGCGCGCGGCGGTCGCAAATACCCTCTCATTGTTTACCGCCACCTGCTCAACCGCTGGTGGACTCCCATGTTCGCCATCGGGCTTGTGTTGTTCTGGCTGGCATCTCAGGATTATGCCGATCCTTCAATCCGTCTGCTGGGGCGGTGGCGTTTTCTGGCGGGCACCGGCATTCTGGCAATTCTCACAGGGTTGTTCTTTCTCCTCCTGCGGCAGGTGGCTTATGTGCAGCCTCACCGCAGCTATCTCAAAGTGGTTACGCCTTTTTTGCGTTTCAACATCTCTTACAAACGGCTCATCAAAACGACCACCGCTGAGATGCACCAACTCTTCCCGCCGCGCAGCATGTCGGGCTGGGTGCGGGAAATGTTCGAGCCGCTTGCCAGTCAGACAGCGCTCGTGCTCGAATTAAAATCAGACCCTCTGCCGCGCTGGGTGTTGCGATTGTTCCTTTCGCGCTTTTTCTTCAAGGATAAAACGCCTCATCTGGTTATTCTTGTCCGCGATTGGCTGGGGCTGAGCACAGAAATAGATAGTTTTCGCACGGGCAGCGGAACGCCGGGCAATCCAGCCAGGGAGAGGCGGAACGATTCGATCCTCTCGAGATTGCCCCCAAAATGAACCTCTACTTTGCCTGCTCAATCACCGGCGGACGTGAGTTGGAACCGCTGTATCAGGAAATTGTCCGCGCGTTGCAGGAGATGGGTCACAGCGTGCCGACGGCTCATCTGGCTGAATCAGGCGCGGGGAGGCGTGAAGCGGCGTTGAGTCCTCAGGAGGTGTATGCGCGGGATACGGCATGGCTCCGTGAATGCGATGCACTGATTGCAGAGGTCAGCGTGCCTTCGCATGGGGTGGGGTATGAAATTGGCTTTGCGCTTGGGTTGGGAAAGCCCGTGCTGGCAGTGTTTCAGGAGGGACGCACGGTTTCAAAGATGATCAGCGGAAATCCCGCCTCGCTTCTGACCGTAAAGCCGTATCGCACTTCGAAGGAGGCACGCCAGATTATTGAAGAATTTCTTGCTGGGCTCGTTTGAAGCCAGAGAGAAAATTCCTGCTTTATGTCACCGGGTAACGGTTACTTTTTGCATGGCGAAGCAGGGAGAGGTGAGGTATCATGAAAACGGAGACAACATACAGACACCTCCAAATGCTCCTCATTGTCTCCTCCTTTGGCGAAAGCCGCCGCCGGGCAAATCACCCGGCGGCGGCATTGCTTTAGAGCATGCTTCAGGAAGCAGGGGGAGGTTCTTGTTTTCTGCCGACAGGAAGAGCGGGGCTGTTGACGGGCAGGACAATGAAGAATGTACTTCCCTGCCCAACGCTGGATTCAACCCAGATGCGCCCCTGGTGAGCATCCACTATGCTTTTGACAATTGCCAGCCCTAAACCGGTGCCTTCCTGGTTGTTGATGTTCCGCCCCCGGTAAAATTTGTCGAAAATGTGCGCCTGGTCTTGAATGGGGATGCCGGGTCCGTTATCCGAGACCTGGAGGATGACCTGGTCACCTTCGGCGCGGAGGGAGATCCGCACTTCGCCTTCGGGGTAGGAATATTTGATGGCATTGCCGACGACGTTATCCAACACCTGGCGTAAACGAATGGGGTTCGCCCGCAAAGGCGGCAGGGATGGGTCAATTTCCGTTTGCACTTTGATTTGTTTGGCTTTGATTTGTCCCTGGAGCATGTCGAGGGTGTAACGCAGGAGTCCATCCAATTGCACCCATTCACGGCGGGTGTCGAGTCCGGCTTCGATGCTGCCGATGTCCAACAGGTCGTTGATGAGGGAAGTGATGTGCTGAACGCTTTCCTGAATGCGCTTGAGGAAGTCCTTTTGGTTGTCGTTAAGGGGACCAGCGCGGGCAATCAGTTCGGTGTAGCCAATGACAGAGGTCAGCGGAGAACGCAAGTCATGCGAAACGGTATGCACCATTTCATTGCGGACACGATCTACTTCTTTCAGGTAGGTGATGTCTTGCATGGTGATTACACAGCCAATGTCTGGGATGACCGTGTATTGTGCGTTTGCCACTCTGCCATCGGGAAAGTTGATTTCATGGTATTGAAGCGGGTCGTTGTTGGAACGATGATTGTTTGTAATCAGGGCGCGCAGGTCGGGGTGTTGAATGACATCCAGGACGGGTTTGCCAATGGCATCCTGCTCGTTCAGCCCAAAGGAGTTGCACATGGCAGGGTTGACCAGCAGAATTTTATTGTTCTCATCCAAAATCATGACATTATCGTGAATGCTGTTGATAACGGTTTCCAGGCGAGAGCGTTCTGCTTCTGAAATTTGAGCGCGTTTTTTGAGGGAAGAGGTCGTCCGCCGCACTTCACGGCGAAGCCAATCGCCAATGCGGTTGGCGCGTTTGAGCGTGCCTTCTACGATGTCCACAATGTCATCGGTACGCAGAGGTGGGGCAAGGTAACCATTGATGCCCAGTTTGAAGACCTGTTTGGCAAACTCCGGCGTCGCCTGATTGGTATAAACGAGAAAAGGCAGGGTGGGAAAACGTTCGAGCAATTCCGCGATAATTTCCAACCCATCATGTCCGTCGAAACGCTCGCCCACCATTAAGAGAGCCGGGGTGGTTTCCTCCAGCAGGCGGTTCAAGGAGGTGATATCTGCCGCAATGGCTGTTTTATAGTTGACGGCTTGCAAGGCGCTATCCATCAACTTCAAGGTGTGAGTTTTATCGAGCGCCAGCAGGATAAGGTCTTTTTTGGGCATGAGGTTCAGCAAAAATTTTACTTGGTTTTCGCGGTGGCAGGTACGGCGGGCATCGTCTTTTCTGCCGCGGCAGATAACCTTTGCAGGGCGGCGCGGGTAGTTTGCAGCGCCTGACGTTGATCATTCGTCAACACACCCGGCATTTCGGTCAGCAGAAAATCTACCGACTGCATTGCCGCGCGTACTTCTTCGGTTACGACATTACGAATATTTTCCAGGATGAAAAACTGCCGCTTTTGCGCTTCGCGGGCAGACTGTACCGCTTCATTCAAAGCACGGAACAAACGCGTGTTGACAAGTGAAATCGAAGCATAATCGGCAACCGCTTCCAGCAGGGTTTGTTCAGATGCAGTGAACGGCTTGGCTTCACGCCGTACAACCAGGAGTATGCCGATCACCTCCAACTGCACCTTGATCGGCACCACACAAACCGACTTTCCCAAACTGGCAATCCGAAATTTGGTCAGCGGGTCGCCTTCCATGGCGAGCGTTTCTCCAGAAAGCGCAACCAGCGCACTGATACCATCGTCCAAAGGCATGTTCATCTTCTTCGCCCATGCCTGCGGCAGACCGCGCTGGGCGGCAAGCACAAAAGTCTTCCCATCCCGCTCACGGATGAGCAGCCAGGCAATATCAGCACCGGTCACCTGCGCCGCACCGTCCACAATCTTCTGAAAGAGAATCCGCTGGTCGGTAATCGAAATAACCGCCTTACCCAGCCCAATGATGGCAGTCAACTCGCGCACTCTACGCTGCAACTGCTCATTCATTTCAGCCACCTGGCGATCCAAACGGCGGTTTTCCCGCTCGCTTCGGACGCGGGCAAGCACACGTTCCACCGCCGAGAGCACTTCGGCATCGCGCGCGGGCCACAAGATGTAATCCGCTGCTCCAAGCCGGAACGCCTGAATAATATCCTGCTCCTGCCCTTTGTTGGCAACCACCAGCAGCGGCGTATCTACCCCTTGCGAAGCCAGCGCCACCAGCAAGTCTTTGGTGCTCAAGCCGGGCAGGTTGAGATCAGCGATGATCAAATCGGGGGGAGAATGAAGAGCCTTCTTGATGGCGGAAGATGCGTCGGTAACAACATCTACCTGATAGCCCACATAATTCAACGTCTGGCGGGCAATCAGGTCGCTGATTTTTGGGTCATCTTCAACAAGCAGGATGCGGTCCCCGGTAGTTTGCATGATGTCTCTCAATCTGATTGTGCGCTATGACCATTGTAACACCCTCGCCGCAAATCGTGAGCAGGCAGGCATTGCAGCAGTCTTTCAAAAGGAACCGTTACAGGGAAAAGACCGGGCGCGCCGTGCCGGTCTGGATGCCACGATGATTGCGAATGGGCGTCACCGGTCCAAACCGACCGAGAGCCTGCTCTTGTTTCTCAGACAGTGCGCCCAACTGACGCAGAATCTCCAGCGTCACTGCCGGGCGAACGCGGGTGCTCCACTCATAATGGACATCCATCCGTGCGGGGTCTCCATCCAGCACTTTGAAGGCAATGCCCACGCCAGGTGACTCTTTGCCCAGCACGCCAGGCATGAGCCCAACAATCTGGTAACCTTCGGCGCCGCGCTTGCCAATGATCCGTCCTTCGCCTGCCCGCATTAATTCGCAGTCGAATTCGCCGTCTGCGCTTACCATTTCGGGGTGAGAGGTCATGGCAGAGGTAATTTGACGGCAGGCATCGGCGCGTTTTTCGGGCAGGGCACGCGGGTCACACAGACGCGCCATGCCCAAAGCAGCATTGTAAAGCGGCATGGCAAAGTTTGGGGCGGAACAGCCGTCAATGCCGAGTTGAATGTTTTCGGACGGAATCAGGCATAGGTCAGAGAGGGAAGCGAGGATGTCTTGTTGAATGGGGTGGTTGATGTCGAGGTATGTCTCGAGGGGCAGTCCGCGCATTTTGGCGTGGGCAAGCATGGCGGCGTGTTTGCCGGAGCAGTTATTTTGAACAGGCAGCGGAGGCTGGTCTCGAAGGATGAGCGTTTTGAAGGCATGCAGGTCGCCGGGGAGGTGTGCGCCGCATTGCAGATGATGCTCGTCAACGCCAATTTTGTTCAGCATCTCCCGCACGGTTTGGACGTGCAGGTCGCTGCCTTCATGAGACGCGCAGGCGATGGCAAGCTCGCGGGAGGTGAAGTGAAAATGTTCGATGCCGCCGCGTTCGACGAATGGTATGGCTTGAAAGGGTTTAGCGCTGGAGCGCAGAAAGGCTATCAGGTGCGGGTCACCAAGGGAAGCGAGCAGAGAGCCGTTTGCATCTACGACGGCGATGGAACCGTAGTGAGTGGATTCGACGATGCCGCCGCGAGTGACTTCGAGGAGAGGTTGCGGATTCATTATTCGTCTACGGCGGTGAAGGAGGCGGCTGAGGGGTAGTGACGCGCGAAGTAGTTGCGCAAACCGAAGCGCAGGCGCTGGAGGTATTGTCTCTGCCGGGCGGCAGGCGCTTTGAATTCTTTCAGGAACGTGTCGGCAAGTTTGTCGGTCATGGCGGGGGTGACGGAGCGTTTTGCGCCCAGTTTTTCGATTTTTTCGTGAATTTTTTCGAGCAGTTCGGCTTGCGCGCGGACAGTTTGAAGGGGAACGACTCCGCCGCGGCCGCTCACGATGGTGTATCCTTTGAAGGCAGGGCTTTGCAGGTGGTGGAGTGTTTCGAGCCAATCGGGAAGATGGGCATGGGCAAGGAAGGGAGGCTGGTTCTTGACAACGGCATCGCCAACGAAGACGATTTTTTCTTCCGGCAGGATGACCCAGATGGCTCCGCTGGTCGGACCGGGATGGCTTTCGAGCAGGACGGGGGTATTTCCCCAGTGCAGCGAGAGGGTATGGACGAAGGAAATTTCCGGCGGCGCCCAGCGCACGCTGCCCAGCCCAGGGATGGATTCCCAGTTGGCGCCGGTTTCGTCGCCCTGGGCTTTGAAGGTGTTGGGGCGGTTTTGGAAGGCGCGGGCGGTCATTTCATGAGCAATGACGGTGCAATCCATCATGCGCACGCCCAGGGTACGGTCGGGGTGGGAATCGAGGTTGATGAGGATGCGCTCGTGTCCATCTCCCAAGCCCATCAGGGAAGCGCGCCAGGTGCGTCCGTCTTCGGGTGCGGGCGGGGCGTCAATCTGGATCAACCCGCGTGGTTGGACGATGACGCCCAATGTCACGCCGGCGAAGCGTTCTTCAATATACACATTCTTTGCAATGGATTCCATCTGACGATTGCTCCTGAGTTTGTGGAAATTTTCTTCGCTTGAATTCGGCTTGCGCGCTGGAAATGCGGCGAAGCGTTGGAGAGATTAATTTTAGCGGCAAATTTGACCTTCGGGTCGCTCGCTTCGTTTCTCCTGAACGGATGTTATCTTACCACCAACCGGCACGGGGAATTATAACGCCCATGTCAGATGCACATGGGCGTAAGGCGTTTGGGCTGCAGGCTCTCCCCCCTGGAGGCAAGCGGACCAGTTTTAAAGCAAAGGCAGAATTCTACGAAGCGGCGGCGTCTATCTGTTCTTTGGTTGCCACTGGAAAGGTGAAATGGAAGGTGGAACCCTTGCCGGTGTCGCTCTCCACCCAGATGCGCCCGCCATGTCCCTCTACGGCAAGACGGCAAAAAGCAAGACCAATTCCCAAGCCGCCCACTTTGCCTCTGCCGCCAATACGGGTGAATTTATCGAAGATGTGAGCATGTTCAGAAGGAGGGATGCCGGCGCCCTGGTCTTTGACCCAGAAATGCACCCACTCTCCCTCCCCGCGCGCGCCCACTTCTACCGTGCTTTCGAGAGGCGAATACTTGCTGGAGTTTTCGATGAGGTTGATCAGCACACGCCGCGCCATGTCTTCATCCACCCAAATGGGCGGGAGTGTTTCTGGCAAATCCTGGATAAGGGTTTGTTTGCGTCCGCGCAGGGCAGGTTCCACATCTTCTATTGCCTTGCGTGCCAGCGCCAGCACATCTACTACCGATTGATCGGCAACCGGCTGCCCAGACTCGAGACGGCTGACATCGAGCAGAGAACTGACGAGGCGTTGGATACGGTCGGTGGAGTTTTCAGCAATTTTGAGGATGGAAAGAACCGTAGCGCGCTCCTCTTCGGGCACCATGGTGGCAATCACATCCAGGCTGGAGACGATGTTTGCGAGGGGCGAGCGCAGGTCATGGTAAATCATCGAGGTCAGGTCTTCGCGCAGGCTGTCCAGTTCCTTGCGTTCGGTGATGTCGCGCAAAATCCATTGGATTGAGTCGGTGGAGTCGAATTCCACGCGGCGGGCATGCACTTCCACAGCGATTTGCGTTTTGTCGCCCTTGTGCAGCGCAGATTCATAGGTAACCGCGCGTTCGTTGCGCAGGAATTCGAACTCCATGCCGGTCTTGTTCCAGTTGACCTGGTGCAGTTGTTCGATGCTCATGGCTTGTAACTCTTCACGCGTGTATCCGCTGAGCAGGCTCAACTGGCGGTTGGCTTCAATGATGCGTCCTTCCCAATCGGTAATGACAATCGGGTCAATGCTCTCTTCGAACAATTCACGATAGCGGCGGTGTGCCGCCTGCAGCCGTTCGAACAATTGCGCGTTTTGAATGGAAGTGCCAGCCAGACCGCCAATGCCCGTCATCACCAGCAGGGCATCTGGGTCGAACACGCCCGAAAGGGGGTTGATTGCTTCAAGGATGCCGATGACACGCCCCTGGGTTTGGATGGGCGCGATGACCATTGCCCGCATCTCGATGCCCTCCAGCCTGTCTGCCTCGCCAAAATTCTTTTCCTGTCTGACATCGGGAATCACCACCCCGCGCCCATCACGTGTCACCGTGCCGGTAATGCCCATGCCCAGCGGAATGGTTTTCCCACGAATGGCGTGTTCATTTTTGCCCGCTGCCGCATGGAAGATAATCTTGTCGTCTTCCACCATGCCCAGCGCCACCGTCTCCACCTGCAGCGCCTGCAAGGTTTGGATGAGGATGCGCTGATACACTTCATCCATTCGCAGAGAAGCGTTCATGGCGGCAGCGCCTTCTGCCAGTGCGGTCATCACCCGCGCCTGACGCTGGCTTTCGGTGTAGAGACGGGCGTTCAAAACGGCAATCCCCGCCTGATCGGCGATGGCTTGCATCAAGTCGAGCTGTTCATTGGAAAAGGCATTGGGTTTGGTGTGGACCAGCGTGAGCACCCCCACCAGTTTTTCGCGCGCCAGCAGAGGAACACAAATCGCCGATTTGGAACCAATGCGGTCGGTGTCGTCCGGGCGCATCAGCCAGCGTTCATCTTTGGCGGTATCAGCGACGTAAACTGCCTTGCGGTTCTGGATGACCCAGCCTGCCAGCCCGCGCTCCATTGTGTCGCGCATTTGCTGGGTGGTGTGCTCATGAATCTTTGAGCCATACACAATGGTGGCATCTACCGCCTTGCCGGAATCGTCCAACACCACAATGCTGCAGCGTTCGCCGCCCACATTCTGCAGAGCGCCATACAGCACACGTTGAAGAACCGTCCGCAAATCGAGGGCAGTGGCAAGCTCCCGGCTGACGTTATAGAGGAGTTCCAGTAATGCGCGAGTCCGATCGGGATTTTCAGAAAGCGCCATAGGTCAATAGGATAATCAAAGTATAGCACATCCCACCCTGCTTCCAGTCAAGGTACAATAGGGCGCATGACTCTCGACATTTCCCGCATTAAAGCCTTGTGCTTCGATGTGGATGGCACACTCAGCGACACGGATGATGTGTACGTCCACCAGGTGACGCGCTTCTTTCCGCGTTTTCTTTTCAAAGACCCTAAACATGCCGCGCGCCGATTCGTGATGTGGATCGAAGCGCCGGGCAACGCCCTGCTTGGTCTCACCGACACGATCGGGTTGGACGATGAAATTACAGCGCTTATTGACTGGCTGTCACGCCACCGCAGACCCTCCTCAAAGACCCTCTGGCTCATCCCCGGCGTGGACGAAATGTTGAGGCAGTTAAAGGGGCATTACCCTATGGCGGTCGTCAGCGCACGAGACGAAAAAGGGACAATGCGGTTCCTCGAGCAGTTCGACCTCGTGCGCTATTTCGACACCATCATCACCGGTCAATCGGCGGCGCATACCAAACCCTACCCCGACCCCATCCTGCTTGCCGCGCAGAGGATGGGCGTCCAGCCGCACGAATGTCTCATGATTGGCGATACAACTGTGGACATGCGGGCGGGCAAATCGGCTGGAGCACAAACCGTCGGCGTCTTGTGCGGCTTCGGCGAAGAACCCGAATTAAAGCGAAAAGGGGCGGACCTCATCCTGAAAACCACCCCCGAACTGACCGCGGTGCTGCTAAAACATGTCAGTGCGGGGTAAGCGTTCCTCGAGGGTTCAAACAAAAAGACGGCGGTTGAAACCGCCGTCCTGTTTTTAGCGAGCCATCACAATTCCATTACCTGATCGGCGCCGCTCTCAGCCTTCGCACCAGCAGGATGACAATCACCAGCGCCAGCGTCATGAAAAACATGGCAGGCAAACCTGCTTCGTCGGCAAAGCCGGTATTCGGCAGTGCAGTGGAAGTCGGGATAATCGTTTGGGTGGAGACAGCAATTTGAGTGAACGCTGCGCCAACCGTCGCCGTGGCAGGGTTGGGCGTTTCGGAGGGAGTGGCTGTCGCTTCGACAATGACCGGGGTGTTGGTAGGGGGCACTGTTTCCGTCACTGCCGCCTGCGTCTGCGCCTGCACAATGGCTGTCTGTGTGAGCGCCGCTTCAATGGTCGCCTCCTGGAAAGCGGCTTGGGTCTGCGCCGCTACTTCGCTTGCGCGGTTGGAATTGGCAGTGATGAATACATAACCAACCACACAAAGAAGCGCAGCCAGAATAAGGACACCCAGCCCACCCGCTGCTAACAGAAAAGTACGATTGCTGGATTCCTCCGGCGCTTCCTCTTCTACATCAAAGGCATCATCAATTGGATCATAATCGTTTGCTGTCATGGAGCATTCTCCTCTTCATTAGCATTGC
>Ga0272446_1004725_pt1 | contig 15772 bp, 12 predicted proteins | sample YNPCB0061_FD_194587 | JGI IMG/M metagenome (GOLD analysis project Ga0272446, IMG submission 194587) | Hot spring microbial mat communities from Yellowstone National Park, WY, United States - YNP-CB-006-1 | ecosystem: Environmental > Aquatic > Thermal springs > Hot (42-90C) > Sediment | place... | reverse complement strand
GCAGATTCCGCGCGGTCCTCGCAACATCGCCGATCAGCTTCTGCGGTCTGCGTCGAACCCTGTCCTGTTGCTCGCGGAAGGAGGATTGAGCGGCTCAGCTAGACGGCAGTACAACAATACGGCACGTGGGCGTGCGCGCGCGCGTGCGGGTGAGGAGTGTGGCGTGGCACGTGGAGCGTGGCACGTGGAGCGTGGAGCGTGGAGGGTGAGGCGCGTGAGCCGTGCGGTCGTCACCAGGCGCGAGCCGACGCGGGGCGGGTGGGCACGCGAACTCGGTTGGTGCAGGTGGGGGAGCGTCTGCGAGCAGCTTCGCCACGAAAACCCGGTCAGAACTTGCGGCGCACGGAACTAGGACGCCCGCGTATGCAAAGAGAGAAGGTGCCGGCTCATCGGCGAACAGTCCCTGCTTCGACCGTCGACGCACTTCGACGCGCCCCCAAATTCCGCGCAACCAACGGCCGACCGGCGCCGGAGACAAGGCCCTAACGGCGCTGGTCTACGGCGCGGACTTCTCCGGGTCTTCCGTGGACATGCCGAGCGTCTCGGCGCCGGCTTCCTTGGCACCGTCGAGCGCCGCTACCACTGCTCCGTAGTTGGCGTCGTCGTCAGGCACCACGAACACCACGCGGTCCACCGGTGCGCGGGGATCGAGCTTCTTGCGCAGCGCTTCCACGAATTTGTCGCGTTCGAGCAGGTCGTCGTTCAAGCGCAGCTCGCCCTTCGCGTTGATGCGCACCACGAGCTGATCCTGCGGCACCTCGTCGACCTGGTCGACCTTCTCGGTGCTCGGTACGCGGACGTTGATGTCCTTCTCGAGCAGGGGAGTGACCACCATGAAGATGATCAGCAGCACGAGCACCACGTCGACCAGCGGCGTGACGTTGATGTCGGAGGTGAGCCGGGCCGCCGGCTTGATCACGACCGGCTTGCGGCGGTGCACGGCGGCGCGGGACCTTCGCGGCGGCTCGCCGTGGCCGCCCGGGTACAGTCTATGATCGCGGTCGGTCATCTCGATGTACCCCTCACCGCTGTTGGGCCTTGAGCTCTTCGACGCCGAGGGCGACGCCCTTGGCGCCGGCTGCCCGGGCGATCTTCATGACCCGGCGCACGTCGCCCGCCGTCAACCTGGCGTCGCCCTTGAGAAGGATGGGCCGATCAGGACTCGACTTCAGGTGGTCCGCGATTTCGCGCTCGAGCCCGGCTTCGTCGACCTCGGTGTTCTCGAACCAGAGCGTCTTGTCCGACGTGATCGACACGATCATCGGATCGCCCCGCTTGCCGCCCTCTTCGATCTGCTTGGCGGTGGGAAGGCTAACGTCCTTCCCCCGCTGGAGCATGGGCGTGACGACCATGAAGATGATCAGCAGCACGAGGACGACGTCAACCAACGGGGTGACGTTGATGTCATTCCTCAGCCCGGTTTTTCCGCCGCCTGCGAATGCCACGAGACGTCACTCCTTCACGAGGGGTCGGCGTCGGTGTCGCCTTCGATGCGGCGCTTGCGCAGCGCGCGCGCGACGCCGTCGAGCATCTCGTTGGACGATTCGGAGATGTCGATGGCGCGCGCGTCGATCCAGCTCTGCAGCCAGTTGAAGCACATGACCGCGGGGATGGCGACGAGCAGGCCGAAAGCGGTGGTGACAAGCGCTTCGGCGATGCCGGCAGACACGGTGCCCAGACCACCGGAGCCGGTGGCAGCCATCTGCTGGAAGGCGGTGACGATGCCCATGACCGTGCCGAGAAGCCCGACGAACGGCGCAGTCGAGGACACGGTGGCGAGCAGGCCCTGCCCGCGCTTGAGGTTCTGCACCTCGCGAGCGGACTGGCGCTCGAGGGCCCGGGCGACAGTCTCGATGATGAAGTCATCATCGCCCTTGGGTGCCGTGCGGAAGGCCGCGAGGCCCGCGCTCACGACTCGGCCGAGGTAGCCGGTCTTGCCCTCGAAGGTCGTGTTGGCAGCACGATCGAGCTCCCCTGAAAGCAGGATTGGCGCCATCTTTTCGCCAAAGCGCTTGGAGTTCGTCCACGCGGAGTAGAAGACGAGCAGGCGGTCAATCACGACGTAGACCGACGAGATCGACATGATGAACAGCACGCCCACGATCGCGCGGGCGAAGATGCCCATGTGGCCCCAGAGTTCGACGAGCGTAAACTTCATGGTGGTTCAGTTCGCGCCTCCCTTGCGCGTTGCTTCGTGGATGAGGGAGAAGCGTCAATCCTGCAGCTTGAGCCGGATGTTGAATACGTAATCGACGCTCACCGGTTGCCCCTGGAACATCACGGGCGTGTAGCGTTGCGAGGCGAGAGCGTCCAAGACGGCCTTCTCCATGTGCGGCAGAGACTTGATGACACGGCAGTTGGTCAGGGTGCCTTCGAGGGTGATCGTGCAACGCACGATCATCATGCCTTCGACACGGGCGAGCATCGCCTCGCGAGTGTACTGGGGATCGTGGCCGCTGATGCGCGTGGGGCGAGTCATGCCCGGCCCGAACGGCAGCACCACATTCGTTGGCTTGGGAGGCGGAGCAGAGGCGGTGGGCACGCCACCGAGCACGCCACCGAGCACCCCACCAAGCACGCCGCCCGGCACGCCGCCCGGTACTCCGCCCGGCACGCCCCCGGGCATGCCGCCCGGTTCGCCTTCGGTTTCCGGCTGCTCCTGCTCGGGGGGTTGCGAATCCGGGTTCTTCTTGGCCTCGACGTAGGTGTCCGGCTTCTTGATGACCTCGTGCTTCTGCACCTTCGGCTTGGGATTGGACACCCCGCCCGGAGGAGGAGGCGGAGGGGGAGGCGGCGGCGGCGCCGCGAAGAAGGTGACCGTTGGCGCAGGCTTGTCTTGATCGCTCAGGGCCGCGCGCGCCGAGATCACCAGCGCCAGCGCGATCACCGCGCCGTGCGCCGCCAGCGAAAACATCGCCCCGCCGACAGCTCTGCCGGCAGACCGCTCGCTCTTCTTCAGGACTGCGTCGAACATCGAGCTCGCTGTTTCGATAGCACCGACCGCGCCCCAGCGCACGCGCGGCGCAGGTGTTTCGCTCCGCGTCGATTACTGCAACTGGGGCGGCGTGCCGTCGGGCACGCACGTCATCGTCGCCTCGTCGCACTTCATCGGTATGTCGGGGCTGATGCCCGAACCTTCCGGATAGCCGTTGTCCGGATCCGGGTACGGACTGCACAGGTGCTGGTCCGCCTTCTCGCACACGCCGCCGTTGCACACCGCTTCATACTGCGTGCACTCCGTGGAGTCCGTGCATTTCACCGGAGCCTTGCATACGATCCCCACGCAGGTAGCTCCGAAGTCGTCGCACGCGGTCGGATCTGCCCCGCAGCCCAGCGCCTTCGAAGGATCGTTGGGGTCCGGGAAGTCCTGCATGATCGTGGTGCCGCAATACATGTTCGGGTACACGCCGATCGCGTGGTACTCGCAGGCCAAGCCGTCGATCGTGACTTTGACGTCGCCGCGCATGACGGTGCCCAGCAGGGAGGGCTTGACATAGAACGCCACGTTGCTCCAGTCGTATTGGAAGCTCATGGCAGGGGCGCCCGGGTAGGACTCGTCGACGTCCGGGGTGGTCGGGTCGTCCTCGATGGCCGGCACTTCGGGTACGTCCACCTTCGCGGGGGCCATGTTCGGGATGTTGCAGAAGTTGTCTTGCGGCTCCGCGTTCGCAAAGGCTCCGAACGCATACCACTTCTGGTCAGGGTCGGGCGGATAGCCCCAATCGACCGCGTTCTGGGCGACAGAGCCCTCGTAGTCGTTTTGGATAGCGACGCTGCTGGCCTTCAGGTCCGGCGTGCCGTCGGCCTTCGCCGCGCTGTATACTTGGATGCCATAGACATCGACGGTCGTATCGGCGCACGCAGCCGCGGCGCCGGGCTTGGGGGTGTACACCATCGTCCAAGCGCCCCGGCCCGCTGTGCAGTTGGGGGCGGGCTGTTCGCAGCCCATCGCGGCCAAGCCAATCCCGGAGGTCGCTAGCGCGAGGAGTGTCAAGCTTGTCGAGTTGATCATGTTGCTCATGTTCGTCGCAGCTCCTCTCAGAACGTCGTCCGGATGCCGAAGCGGAACTGCCTCGGAGCTTGGTACGAAGTCGGCTTCCCGAAGTTCGGGTTCCGTACCGCCAGACCTCCCTCGATCGACTGCAATGTCGCCAGGTCCGCTTTGTTTCCGTTTACGATCGGGTTGACGGCATTGTAGGTGTAAGTCTGATCAACGCCCGTGATCTCCTGGAAGTTGAGCAGGTTGAAGACGTCGACTGTGATGACGGTGTTCTGCTTCTCCGCGAACTTGATGCCGTACGCCAGGTGCGCGTCGATGCTGTAGACCCAGGGCATGCGGTCGCCCGCGCCGCGCGGGAGCACGAAGACCTCGTCGCCGCCGTAGATGATGTGCCAGCCGAGATACGAGGTGGGTTCGCCCGAGCGCGCACGCACCGAAGCGCCCGCGTTCAGCAACATGCTGGCCGGCAGCTCGAAGTCCTTCGCCACGAACAACTTGATGTCGTGCCGCCGGTCGCCTGGCAGCGGACCGTCGCGGTTGACCGTCAGCGATTTCAAGTCGAAGTCCGAGTTGATGTTCGGGTCGAGCTGCAGGGTCTCCGGACGATACAAGCCGGCGTAGTTGCCGCGCAACCATGCGAGCGTGTAGCTTAGCTGCGCCATCCACGTCTCCGACAGGCTCTTCTGGAAGAAGACCGTGATGGCGTCGTAGTCGCGCTTGGCCTCGGGGAAGTCGCTGGCGATGCCGTGGCCCGGGTTGCCAATGAAGTAGGTCTGGGCCTCGTCGCGGCTCATGTCCTCGATGGCGTAGTTGATCCAGCGCTTGAGATAGTACGCACCCACGCGCGCGTTCTTGAAGATGTCGTACTCTGCGCCGAAGACCACCTCGTCCGAGGAGGGGGGCTTGATGTCCGGGTCGATGGGCGTAGTACCGCCGCCCGTGGTCAGCCAGTTGCGGTCCGGCGCGGACCCCGAGGCGCTGCCGTACGGATTGACCGCCGTCGCCGGATTGCGGCAGGCGCCTGTCGCCTGGACCGGGTCGCGCGGGTCGCAGTTCGAGGCGAGGTGCGCCGACGAGATGGACGGCTCTCCCGAACCGGCGCGGTCCATGATGTCAAGCGGGATGTTCTCGTAGAAACGGGCGTAGCTCGCGTAGAGCTTCGAATGGCCTTCCTGGGTGGGATCCCAGATCACGCCCGCACGCGGCGACCACTCGTTCGGCATGGTCAGAGCGAGCGCGCCGTCTGCGCCGTACAAGAACTGCGCATCATAGCGCACGCCCAGGTTGACCGTGACCTTGTCCAGGATGCTCCAGCTATCCTGGACGAAGGCCCCCACCGTGTAGGACTTCGTCGTGTAGTTGAGCGAGTCGAGAATGACCGGTGAGTCAGGCGCCGTGAGGTAACCGTACTGGCGCGCATCGATGAAGCGCGTGCCGCCGCTCGACTCGTTCAGGGCGACGCCGCCCGAATAGCCGCGCAAGTGCTCGTACCGCATCATCTCGAGGTCAATACCGGCCTTGGCGACGTGGTGGCCAAGCCCCTCGAACAGGTAGCTGACCACGCTTCGCCCTTGGAAGCGATCGAGCGATATCTCCTCGAGGTAGCCGGGGCCGCCGAGGAAGTAGTTCGTGACCGGGCAGACCTCCAAGTCGTTCGGCCCCTGCGGCCCGCAGCCCGAGTCCGCCGGTAACCGCTCGAACTCGCCAATACCGTGGTAGCCAGGCCTGGTCCTGCGGTACTGCACGCTGGGAATCGCTGACAACCCCTCGTTGCTGCCGAGCTTCGTACCGTCCGCAGCGCGGCGCCCCATCGACTGATGGTGCCAGCCCAGCGTGGAGTCCACCAGCAGCCGTTTGTCCGACGTCTCCGTCGTCCACTTCAGCGTGCTATCAATCACATTGCTGACGAACTGGTTCGCCAGGCTGCCGTACGTGCCCAGCAGACTCGATACCTGCGGCGCGTCATCGTCCGGCGTGAACCCGTAGTAGCCATTGCCTCCAGAACGCGTCGGCATGAACGAAACCGTGGCCGTCACGCGGTTGTCCTTGTCGGCCTGGAAGGTCAGCTTGCCGTACAGTTGGTACTCCTCGCGTCGCGCACGGTACCGCTGCGAGGTGCCGGCGATCGGCTGCACCACCGTGAAGCCGTCCGCGTCCGTCGTTGGCTGTCCGTTTGCGTCGAGCACCAGCCGGTTCAGCGAGCGGTCGAGGTTGTACATCGTGCGCGCAACCTCGAAGCCGGCGAAGAACCACAGGCGATCTCGAAGGATGGGGCCGCCCAGCGAGCCTCCAAGATCCGCCGTGAACCCAAGGCTCGGCTGCGTCTGGATCGTGCTGCCCTCGCGCTTGATTTTCTTGCGCTGGCCCTCCATGAACCCGGGCGAGTAGTTCAACCAGGTGCTCCCGTGGAACTCGTTGGAGCCAGTCTTGGTGACCACGTTGATCAGACCGCCCGTCGTGCGCCCGTACTCCGGCATGTACCCGCCCGAGATGACGTTCACATCCTCCACGAACTCGAGCGACAGCGGCGCCCCATTCAACCCCAACGCCGGGTTGTTCACGGACATCCCGTCGATGACGTACTGGTTCTCCGGAGAGGTCGTGCCGGCGATCGAGACGCCGAAGTCGTCGTTCTTCGCGCCCGGCGTCACCTCCGCCACGGCCTCGAACGAACGCACGCCGCCGCCCTTCGCGTTCGGACGAACCACCGGCATGCGGCTGACGAAGTCGCGACTCACGTTCAGGCCGACCGCCGTCGAGCCGACGTCGACCGTTGGTGCGCGCGCGACCACGACGACCTCTTCCTTGATCGCCTCGGGCAACAACACCGAGTCCAATCGGATCGTGGAGTCCGCCCGGAGCGAAATCCCGCTGCGCGCGTAGGGCTTGTACTCTTCCTTCTCCAAACGTAGCTGGTATTCGCCAGGGGGAAGGTTCGGCAAGCGGAACGACCCGCTGCCGTCGGTCACGACGATCTGCTCACCTTGAAGCGCTGGCGAGGTCACCGTGACCACGACGTCCGGGATCGGACGCTTGGTCGCGCCGTCGACAACCCGTCCCACCAGGACGCCCGCGCCCTGTTGAGCCAAGGCAACGTTGGCGACGAGCGCACACGTCAGAGCAGCACCGAACGCGTATGGGAAACCACGTGTGATGGAGAACATCTCGCTCTTCCTTCCAGGAGCCCGTGCAGCAGATCGAAAACCACCGCACATCGTTGAAGGCCAGGCACCCGTTGCACGGCAGCGGCGCAGCTCGTTTCACGGGTCCTCCTCACTCAGCATCGGAACGGGCGGAGCTTATTCGGGTCGCCCGGGAAACGTCAACGGCTTGTTGCGACGACAGCTCAGAACGTCACGCGTGGCCGCCCATTCGCTCGGCCTCCGGCAAAATTATTTGGCCTCGACAGAACGGTTCGCCGCGCCCGCATCCCCATCATCTTGTTGACGACAGGGGACGACCTGCGCAAGCTCGGCCAGCCATCCGGCCAGGTCCACGACTGCGCTGTCAGCCCTCGGTTGCCTCAGCCTCGGCCTTGCACGCCTCGCCGAGCGGCTCGGTGATGAAGCGCCGAGCCTGCCCCATCCGAGCTACATTCCCAGGCTTTTGCGTTCCGTGGCCCCGACCCGTGCGCACGCCGTCCCCCCATCACGCCAAGGTCATCGTCGGGTCAGCCGTCAGGCGCGGCAGGATCCAGGCAGCCGTGACCCAGCCCGGCGTTAGCTCGCCACGAACGGCGTACGCGATGGTGTCCCGATGGCCCAACGCAGTGGGGCCGAGCAGCAACGCCAGGTGACAGGAAATGTTCTTCTCCATCGCCTGCACTTTCTCGCAGAGCGTCTCTCGGTTCGTTGCCTTGGCGTGACAGCATCCCTCCGGCCCGAACAGCGGTCGCGATGACCATCCCGAGACTTGCGGACGCTTGCCGTGCCAGATTCGGTGCACTCACTCCGCCGAGCGTTGACACCTGCTTGATCGCCGGCCGGTGGCCCTGAACCAGCGCGGACCGCACGCGCCGTACCGCGGCCGGCTCGATCCTTACCCACGGGAAATGAAGTGCAATGCGCTTGGCGTGGACGGGCACGGTGTACCGATGGAACGTTCGAAAAACGTTCCGCCATCGGACGACGCGATAGCGGATCGAACTCACCCGCGGCGCTCTTTCGCAGCATCCCGCGTGTGCCGGAGCGCCAGGCTCGCCCCCACCGAGCCAACCAACAAGACGAACCCGAGAACCACCGCCGTGACTCCCCACTCCGCGCGCGTCTCCGGTGCGCTCACCAGACCGCTTCGCCCCGCGAGGTGCACCCACACCGCGATCGGCCCCAACACCGCCGACACGGCGCGCCAGCGCCACACGAACACCACCGTGGCAGCCGTCAGGGCCACGTCGAGCGCGATCGAGTGACCTGCCCAGGTTCCCAGCGTCCACGGCGCGGTCGCGAGGGCGAGATAGAGCGCGAAAAGCGCACCGTAGGACAGACGCAACGTTTCCTGCTTCGGTGCCGCAACGAATTGAACCCGGCGGGGCAGGGGACACGACCGCGGTTCGGCTTCCGGGGCCGGCGTCCGATAGGGACTGGACGGCGTCCGTTCAGCGGATGTCGGGGCGACCTTCCGCACGTATCGGCGTGTGCGGATCAGCAGCGTGGCGCCGGCCAGCATGGACGCGATCCACAAGAACCACGGCGCGAGCAGGGCCGCGACTCCGAGCGAGGCCGCAACCGTAAGCCACACCGGCAGCTCGTGCTTGATCCACCGCGTCGCCAGGAGCCCCGCCACCGGCACGAGCGGCAACAGCATAATACGCCCTTCTGAAGCCCAGAACGCCACATGGATGAGCAGTAGACCAGCCCAGATTCCCCATGACGCCCACAGCGACCGCCGGAGTACCGTCGTTCCCCAGTCGTCGAGGTAAGCCTCGCTCTGCACCCGACGCGCCGTCCACAATCCCGCTCCGAAGACCGCGAACCCCCACACCGCAGCGAGCCACGTCATGACATGCACATCGACGTGGTGGAACCACTGTGGGAGCAGGGCGAGCCCGAAGGCGCCGAGGGTGGGCACGCCGACCGCCGAGGCGGACAACCGAACCCTCACCGCCCAGGCGATCACGCGGAGCTTCGCGACGAACGACACGAGCCACACGACCGCAGCACAGCCGCCAGCCGCTCCCAGGTAGGTGCAGGTCTCGGTGTGGAGGGTAAGATCGCCCTGGTACAGCACAGCGAGGAGCGCCAACATCACGGCAGGGCGGCGTAGCCCGGCCCGGGTGAGCGCGGCGGCTCCCGCAATCAGCAGCCACGAGTAGATCTCCGCGATCCCCGCCACACCCAGCTTGCCGAGCAGCGTGGGCCGGTGCGCGATCCCTTCGGACAGGAGAATCACGCCCGTGAGCACCAAGGCTGCGCTCAGCAGGTACAACGGATTGTACTCGATCAACCACCGGTGCAGCAGCGTGCGCCACCAGGCGTTGGGGCTTGTTTCGGTCTGCGGGGCAGGGCGGTTCCCGCCCTGGAACACCGCGTCTGCGGCTGCGTCCATCGAGGCTCCCTGGGTGTAGCTGTCGGGGCCGGTCGGCCGGTCCGCTCCTCCAACACGGCATCGACGCCGGGGATTCCGCGATGGCTCGCGTCAGCGCCGAATTCTCACGGACAAGGCTTCTGGGACCGGCAGTTGGTGCAATCCGCGCACACCAGCGTGGCGAGATACGGGCTGAAGCGGTACCTCGAGTCGAAGGGGTAGTCGGTGCAGCTCATCGGCTTCCATCCCTCATCGATGGGCTTGTGGGCCGACGATCCGAGAAACTCGACGTTGCCGTCGGCAAGTACCGTCACGGCGCCCCTCGGCGCGTGGGAGTTGACGTGGTTGTCGCTGTTCACCGCGATCACGAACGTGCCGGTTTGCAATGTGCCGTGGGTTGTCTCCACCCTGCCGACATACGACACTTTCGGTCCGCCGCCGCTCATCGAGCCAGGGGCATACGAAGGCACCCAACCGCCCTTGCCCTCCAGCGAGGTGCCCCCGCCCACTACGGTGTACACGACGTATGCATGGGCGCCGCCGTCCCAAGTAATCCCGACGGCGCGGCCGTCGGGACCCTGGCTCTCATGGTGCTCGCAATAGGCCTGCGTGTCCTGATCGAACCGCACGAACACGGGATTCTGGTTCTGGCCGCTCTGCTCGTATCCGACGTAGATCGCCGTGTTGCCAAAGACGAGCCCGGGGGCGCCGGATCCTGCGACAGCCTCGCGCGAGTCCCCGCAGCCGATGCGCACCCCGCCGTCGACGTACGCAGACTTCCAGCCGTCGGTGGATGGCCCAGGGCCGGGAGCGTCGGCAGCCGAACCGTCCGTTGCACCGGCGCCGCCCGAGGCAGACCCGCCCGCGCCAGCCGAGCCGCCTGTCGTGGCACCCGCAGCTCCAGGGGAGCCTTGTGAATCACTTCCGCAGGCGGCCTGGCTGATCACCGCCATCACGACGGAGGCCAGCGCGATGAGTGGATATGCTGAGCGTGTCATCGCCGCGTTCTTTGGGGGTTACGGTGTTCGCAGTGTATCCGAAGTCGCCGCGGAGAGCCAGCTCGGGGGCCAGGGCGAACGTCGTGTCGAAGCCGTCCTCCGCGAAAGGTCCAGGTGTCCCACGGGTGGAGTTTCGGGCGGTGCCCCGGCCGGCACCGCAGGGAATGCCTGTCGCCGTAGTGGGCTGCTCACCCCTTCGCGGGCGGTCGCGGGCAGGAATAGCAAGAGTCCCGCGACCCTGGCCCCGCAGCTCGAATCGGCTGCCCAGCTCGATCGCGCGGTTGACCTCCGGTCCGACCGCCGGAACCCAATCGTCCGGGTCTTCTCTGGCGGGCTCACCTCCACCGCCTCGATGCCCTGCGAGTCGGCGAAGTCCCGGTGCGTGGTCAACCGCGCGTGCGCCCGGGGGGATCGCGCCCATCCAACGAGTGACTAGCGGAGTCTTGTCGAAGCATCGCCAGGAAGGCGAGCCCGTGATGAACCGCCCTTCGAGTGTGGCCGTGTCCTGATTTTGTTCTGCGAGGTCAGCGTACCGACCTGCGACGCCGCGGTGGCGCCGCGGATCAGCGTCTCCTTCATGCGCAGGTATCCGAGGGTCAGCTCGAAGCCAGTCCGGCCGTGAGCTGGTGGCCGCCCCGGAACCCGGCGATCGGCCCCGTCGGCATGCCGTGGTCCGTGCAGGCACCCGCGCTGCAAGTCGACGCCGTCGACCGGCGAAAACTCTGGCCGATGAGCCAGCCGGCAAGTGCGTTGTGGACACCTCGCTTGAGCCGCGCGTCCCGGCCGTGGCCCACCAGCGCACCATCGGCGAATACCTGCGCGTTGGACGTGGACGGCTCCACGCGCAGCGCGCCAACGCAGCGCAAGGTGATGTGCCATCCGGGCTGCCGCGCGACGAACAGCCACGGCGCCGACCCTGCCGCATGCACTCCATCTTTGCAGGCAATTGCGTCCCGTGGTTCCCTCGACCGCAAATCAGGCTGCGAAGCGTGTCTTCGCGGGTAGACGTGGACGGCGTTGCGGGCCTGCCAGGACGTCGGGCCAAGGTAGCGCTCGCGGGCGCTCTCGGGTTCCGCGGCCCTGGTGGAGCGCGATCGCGTCGCGCCCCTTGGAGGTGACGATCACAAGCCGGGCTCGCTCGCGAACCGAGCCGCAAGACCCTTCGTTCGCGAGGCGCGAAAACACCACCAGACTAGCCGAACCAGACCTTGCGAGCCAGCAGCGCGGCGATCGCCATGCCCAGCACCACCACGCCCCAGCGTACGACCCGGGCGTCGACCCGCCGCGCCACCTCCGCGCCGCCCCAGCCGCCCAGCGATACGCCCAGCGCCATCACCAGCGTGGCTTTCCAGTCGATCGCGCCTGCCAGGATGAACCCAATGGAGGCGAAGCCGTTGACGAACGCGCCGAGCACGATCTTCACGCCGTTCATGCGGTGGATGTTCGGCCCTCGGAGCAAGGCCAGCAGCGCCAGCGTCATGATGCCCATCCCGGCGCCGAAGTACCCGCCGTACACGCCCACCAGAAGCTGGCCGAGCAGCGACGGCCATGTCTGCGGGGGGAGATCCCAGGGCGTGTCGAGCGGTGCGTCCTTCGCCTTGCCCCGCAGGTTCTGCCATAGAAGAAGCGCGGTCGCGCCGAGCACCAGCACCGGCACTACGGCGTTGAACACCCGTTGAGGCGTGGCGAGAAGCAGCAACGCACCCGCCAACCCACCCAGGATCGCCGGCGGAAGCAGCAGCTTGACGATGTGCCTGTCTCGCTGCAGCTCTCGTCGATAACCCCATGCAGAAGCCAGCGACCCCGGTGTCATCGCCACTGCATTGCTGGCGTTCGCCACGATGGGCGGAATCCCCAGCGCCACCGCGGCCGGGAAGGAGAAGAGCGTGCCGCCTCCCGCCACCGCGTTCACCGCGCCAGCGATGACCGACGCAGCACCGAGCAACAGAACCTGTGTGCCTGTCATGCCTGAATCACCGCGGCGGTCATCTCACTTCGAAGACCACCTTGCCGAACACCCGACGGCTCTCCAGTGCCTCGTGTCCCTTGCGCGCCTCCCACAGGGGCAGCACCAGCCCCACCACGGGCTTGATGCGCCGGTCCGCGATCAACGGCATCGCGGTCGCCAGGTCTCCCTTCGACCCCATCGTCGATCCGAGGACCTCGATCTGCCGGAAGAAGATATGACGCAGGTCGATCTTCGGGGCATGTCCGGCGGTGGCGCCCACGGTCACGATGCGGCCTCCCCAGGCGGTCGCCAGCACGCTCTTCTCGAACACCTCGCCTCCGATGTGGTCGAGCACGATGTCGACGCCCCGCTTGTTGGTCATGCGCTTGCACTCCGCAACGAAGTCCTGCTGCGTATACACGATGACCTCGTCAGCGCCCAGGTCGCGGGCGCGCTGCACCTTCTCGGGCGATCCGACGGTGCTGATGACGCGCGCGCCGAGCAGGCGGGCGATCTGGATGGCTATGGACGACACGCCGCTGCCTGCCGCGTGGATCAGCACGGTGTGGTGCGGCCCCACCTGAGCCTTGCGAATCATCGCCTGCCATGCCGTCAGCGTGCAAAGCGGCAGCGCGGCCGCTTCGACGAACCCGAGATCGTCAGGCAACGCAAGCAGGTTCGCATCCGGCACGTTGATGTATTCGGCGTAGCCCCCCTGGGCGGTTTCCCCGTGGATCCGATACTGCTTGCACAGGTTGTCCCGACCCGCCACGCAGGCCGCGCATACTCCGCAGGACAGCCCGGGCTGGACCATCACACGCTGGCCCGCCGCCACGCCCCGGACCCCCGGACCGAGCTCGTCGACCGTCCCCACGATGTCGCAGCCCAGCCGGTGCGGATACTCCTGCTTGATGTGGGGAAGACCACGCCGAATCCACAGATCCATGTGGTTCATCGCCACCGCGGCGCTCCTGATCCGCACCTCCCGCGGTCCCGGCGGCGGCAGCTCGATCTCCTTGCGCTCGAGCACCTCCGGGCCGCCATGCCGCTCCAACACCATCGCCTGCATCTTCATCGCGCTTGCTCCTTGCGCGCGCATCCTACCACGCTCGCGCGGCGCCGCGGGACCGCAACCGCGTCGTCGGGCGCATTCGGCCGGGCCTGGCTCCCGACGAGTCACCCCCACCGCCGGCATCCGGCACAGAGCCCACGGTTCGCATCACCGATGCGTCGCGCACGCCGCCCCAGGGCCAGCCGACGCCGTGCAACCTGACGGCAAGCAGACCGGCGGCTGTGCGAAGCCCGGGGGCAACGACATCGACTGGTACACGCTGCTGGCTCGCGTTGACGACATCAATTGTTTGAAGTGCCCTCGCTGCGTGGGCCAGCGTCGGATGATCGCGGTCATCACGGAGCCCGAGCCGATTCGCGCCACGCTCGGGTCCGTGTGCCTGCCGTCCAACTGCCCGCGCCTGCCCGGGCAAGGCACCTCATGCCGCGTGGACGCCTCCGTCTGTTCCGTGTCCCGCGCCCATGACCATCACGCGGTTGTTGACGCCGTTGATTCGGCGTAGCGTCGGCCTGCGCGATCGGTGACGGATCGCGAGGCTCGCTTGATTTCCCAGCGGCCGGTCGAGTCTGTCATCGATCCCCAGCGAACTCCGCGCCCGGCCAGCCTCGCACGCGCGTCGACTTCGCAATGCCTGCGCGACGTGCACGCCGTTGCCCAAAGGGCACGCCAGTCATGCTGCCAATCGGCTCTGGGCTGGGGAACGGCGGTCGTCGTGATGGCAGCCCCTTGCCTGACGTATCCGACCTGGGCCGAGATAGCTACCAGTAGCCATGGGCGGCCCGTGGGATCGAGGATAGCCCACCTGGGGTGCGTTATGGAACGGGGCGTTCTCCGTTGACGGCATGCCATGGCCGCAAGACCAAGCTGAAGCGTTGCAGGGGAGCCCGACGGCTCGGCGGCACGAAACGTGCTTGCCAATCCAGACATGCAGATTGCGTCACGTCCTGTGCTCAAGGTTCTCGTCTTGCTGTCGACCACTCCGCTCGCCGGGTGCGGGGCAGATGCCACGACGGACACCACCCCGACGCAGCAGCGTGCTAGCCCGGCGAGCATGGGCAGCCCGTACATCTACGGGATGCACGAACCGGGCGGAGAATCGCTGATGGCAAACGCGGGGCACCGCGGGTGGATCCTTTTCTACGAGCCTCTGCACGCCAACACGACGCCGCGCAGAGACTTCACGGCTTGGTCCTCCCAAGGGTATGGAGTCGTCGTTCGCGTGGACAACTCGTGGGAGCCCGGCCAAGGAACCCTTCCGTGTGAGTCCAGCCACGAAGCTTTCGCCGACGAAGTCGCCAGCTATATCCAATCCACCACGGGCGCCTCCATCTTCGTCATTGGGAATGAGACGAACATGTTCGGTGCTTTCACGAACTGGCCGTTGTGCAACGGTGCCCTGGAGCCCATCACGGTCGACCGCTATGTGTCCTTCTTCCGTCGGTTGCGCGGCAAGGTGCAGGCCCTGGGGCGCGGAGATTGGCTCATCCCTGCCCCCGCCGCGCCGCAGGACTACGGTGGTGTGCACGGCGTGGACTACCAGGCCGAGGTGCTTGCGAAGCTCGGCCCCGGCGGCTTCGACGGCATCGCCATGCACGCGTATACGGATGGCCGGGACCCCGCGCTCGTCACGAGCGAGGAAACCACGAACTCCGCGGCAGGCCCTCGGCACAAGCACTTTCGCGTCTACCGGGACATGCTGGCGGCAGTACCTTCATGGGCGCGCTCGTTGCCCGTGTTCATCACGGAAACATGCCCATGGCCTGGCGGCTGGGCCCAGACCAATACGGGGTGGATCCAGCGCATGTACGCCGAGATCCACGCCTGGAATCGGACGCCGGGCAACCAGAGGGTGACCGCGGCGATGCTGTATCGCTGGCCGAACTATGATGAGGCTGGCATGGAAACGAATCCCGGCGCCCAGGCGGACTTCTCGGCTGCGCTTGCCTTTGGCTACCGATGGGACGGGACCTCCGTGAATCCCCCGACCGACCCATCGCCACCCTCCTGCCCCTGTCTCGCAGAGCACAACAACTACTGCCTCTATCCCGTCGCCACGCCAGGCTGCGCGATGACCCAGCCAGGCGGCTACTGCGACCCCGACGGTAACGGCTATGTCGACGACGCGGATTGGGTCCGCGGCTACCAGGAGTATCAGCAGTCCTGTGGCGCGCAGCCCGTAACCCAGGGGCCCTCCTGCCCCTGTCTCGCAGAGCACAACAACTACTGCCTCT
>Ga0272446_1004724_pt1 | contig 15772 bp, 10 predicted proteins | sample YNPCB0061_FD_194587 | JGI IMG/M metagenome (GOLD analysis project Ga0272446, IMG submission 194587) | Hot spring microbial mat communities from Yellowstone National Park, WY, United States - YNP-CB-006-1 | ecosystem: Environmental > Aquatic > Thermal springs > Hot (42-90C) > Sediment | place... | reverse complement strand
AGGAAATGCTGACCCCAGTTGGCGGAAATGAAAAGACCGCACTAGTAGAAACGATTTGTGTCGCTTGCGCAGAGGGAATGGCGAGCCGTTGGAACAAAAGTTGTGCGCGTGAAATCGGCACGTTGTCAACAAAGGACGATGAGCCGGGCACAAGATCTTGTTGATAGACGATATTGACAAAGTTGTTGTCAGGATTGAACTCCGCAACGCTTGGATAGCGAAAATCTTGTGTCGCATCATTTTCTAACAAAACAGGATTGCTCCACGAGAATCCGCCATTGGTAGAACGTGTGTAAGCCACCGTGTAGAAGTTTCTGCCTTGCGCTGATGTATCACGGCGTGCTACGGCAAAGACACAGTGCAAATCGCCGTTCGGTGTCACTCCAATCGACGGATAGTCAATCGGGAAGTGGTTGGCTTGGTTTGAAGCCCCGCTTGGACGAATGTAACCTTCCCAACCCGGAAAAATCGCTTGAATCTTGTTTGTATCCACCACATTGACAAAGCCCGTTGCTTGCGACCAAAACCAAATGCCTTGTCCATTGAACTGATAATTCAGCGTTCCAAGATATCGTCCGGTTGAAAAGACGAATACAAGGTCTTCACTGCGATACACGGCATCACAAGCATTCCATGGAGCAATCGAGTCGCTTAGCGTCGTAATCAGCCCGATGCCGGGACTGCTGGGTGTCAGTTTCGTCAGACGTTTGAACGGAGGGAAGGTTGCGCCGCCATCAGTAGATTCTGCGAAGGACACATAGTTTTCGCTACCTTGATTTCTCCCCAAATGATACATCGTAACTTTGTTGCCACTTGGAGAAACCACCACATTGTAAAGTCCTCCTGGATCTAATGAGTCGCCGTCTTCGGTTATCAATGCGGGTCCGTGATTTCCAAATTGTCCTAATCCCGAGTTAAATCTGACCATGTGCACGGTCTCTGGTGCTGACACAAACGAAGACATCATAAACATTTCAGAGCCATTAGGCTTTGCCGTGATATAGGGCCAGATTAAGTTCGTGCCTAAGAGAGCACCCGGGTCATCGGGCTCAAATCCTGAGAAGTTTAGTCCGCCTTCCGAGCTGTCAATGTAGGCACGAGAAAGCAACCGCTGTCCTGTCGGTTGGTTGTGGCACGCCACCACGCCCAAGTGTTCCGAGCCTGTGTTCAAAATCGTCAGTGATGGGTATCCTTCACGAATGCCGCTCACGCTGTTGATAGCGTTCCAAGTTGCGCCACCATTGCTACTGAACGCATAGCCAGTGCGGCGGCTCGTATTCGCATCTGCCGAATCCGTAGCAAGCATGAAAGTAACATGGATTTTGTTAGGGTCTGTGGGATTAACGGCGATGTATTTTACAGCACCGCCGTTGACTTGATAGTCCCAAAAGCCTGTTAAGCCTGTGGGTGTGCCGTTGAATGTGCTTTCAGTGGATTGCACGAAGCCGTTTTTTTCAATCGTGCTGGCGGTAGATGCCGCAGTTGCCTCATCGAACTTTACGATTTTGGCGGTTCTTTCAGAGGATTTTTTCTTGTCTCGTCCGCTGGCAAAAGTTGCCACGCTCATCAGCAGCAGTGCAGTCAGAAGCAGGGTAACGTGTTTTCGCATGGTTCTCTGATTAGATTTTGATGGAAAATTGTGATGGGTTTGCGCCCACGAGGCATAGATGCGGCGTAGGGAAACAACATCGATGTAAATTTAATGACCTTCGGGTGCAAAAAAAAAATTGAGCATCGCTCACGATTCAGGATTTGGTTGTTATCTTCCGTTTGAACTTCAATCACATCAATGCGCTACGTCGTTTTTCTTCTTGCTTGGGTTTCTCCGCTCGCTTCGTCGCTTTTAGCACAGCCGATTTCAGACTTTTCAGCAAAGCCGCCGCTCACACCTGAAATTTTCGCACAGCGTTGGCAGTGGGCGGATTCAGTGCTTTCCGTGATGACGCTTGAAGAGAAGGTCGGGCAAGTGTTGTGTGTGCAAAGTTACACGCGCTACAAGAGCGATGATGAAGAAGTGTTCGTGAAAAATTCGGAACTCATTCGGCAGGGCAAGATTGGCGGTGTGATGTTCTCACGCGGCGATGTCTATGAAGCGGCGATGCTTGCCACACGCTATCAACGCTTGGCGAAGTTTCCCCTGCTGATTTCTGCCGATATGGAGTGGGGCGTTTCCATGCGCATTGACCGCACAACTGAATTTCCATGCGCGATGGCACTTGCCGCCACACGCAATCCTGACTACGCCTTCAAAGTCGGCGAAATCATTGCCAAAGAAGCTCGCGCACTGGGCATTCATCAAAACTACGCGCCAACCGTCGACCTCAACAACAATCCTTACAACCCTATCATCAACACGCGTGCGTTCAGCGAAGATGTTTCGCTCACTGCCACAATGGCATCAGCCTTCATCAACGGCACGCAAAAAGCCGGCATGATTGCCACGGTCAAGCACTTCCCCGGACACGGCGACACCGACATCGACAGCCACAAAGATTTGCCCGTGCTGAACTTTGAAAAATCCCGCCTTGAAAACATTGAACTCAAACCGTTCAAGTATGCGATTGAGGGTGGCGTGATGAGCGTGATGGTCGGACATCTTGCCTTGCCCAAACTCAACAGCGGCTCATACATCTTGCCTGCCTCGCTTTCGCCAAGCATTACAACCGACATTCTGAAAACGGAACTTGGCTTCAAAGGCTTGATTGTAACCGACGGCATGGGCATGCGCGGCGTGAAAAAAAATTTTGCCGCAGGTGAAGCCGCCGTCAGAGCCTTTCTTGCAGGCAACGATGTCATTCTGCTCTCGCCTGATTCCGATAGTGCCTACAACGCGGTGCTTGATGCCGTCCGCAACGGCACGATTTCCGAAGCGCGGCTCAATGAATCCGTCCGCAAATTGCTCGTGCTGAAAGAGTGGCTCGGACTGCATCGCAATCGTTTCACATCGCTCGATTCTATCTCGGCAATCGTGGGCATTAAAGCGCATAAAGCCCTTGCGCAAGAAATCGCCGATAAATCCATCACCCTGCTTTCCAACAAGAATAGCCTTTTACCGCTTGGTGAGTATGAAGGCAAAATCGTCAATATCTCGCTTCAAAATTCGGCTTCGTGCGAGGTCGGCAAAATTTTTCATGAAGAATTGCAAAAGCGATTTCGCAACACGCTTCGCTTTCAACTGGGCGCGCAAAGCAACAAAATGAACTACGACATGGCACTCTTTTCCGCCGAGCGCGCCGATGTGGTGGTCGTTTCAAGCTACGCCGATACGCGCGCTTGGCAAGGCAAATTCGGGTTGGATAAAGAGCAAGATAAATTTCTCAAAAAACTCATGGAGCGATTGAAGAAGAACGGCACGCCGCTTGTCTTGATTTCCTTCGGCACGCCGTATCTCATTATGGGATATAGCGACCCTGATGCCTACATCTGCGCCTACGCCGCCGGCGAAGCGAGCGAAACCGCCGTTGCAAAGTTGCTCAAAGGGGAAATTCAGCCATCAGGAAAGTTGCCCGTTACGATTCCGAATCGATACAAGTTCGGTGAGGGAATCAGCGGGAAGTAAGTGCGAATCGCGCAACGCGACAGTTTCCTTAACTATGGAATTTTATATTTAAGTTTAAGGCACGAAACTTAAATATAAACCCTGAAATCATGGGAAAACAGGAAATTCGGGCGTTTAAGGCGGGATTCTTTCGGGAACAAGGGGGGTTCAAAAGTTTTTTCCCTGAACCAATTAACCGTGAATGGGTCATTGATGAGCCTGATATAGCGGTGCTGTTATCGGAAGCGGACTTAAAGTTGGGGGAGTTAAGTGCTTTATCGCGCTATGTGCCCGAAGTGGATTTTTTCATCAAAATGCACGTCGCAAAGGAAGCCACGACATCGAGTCGAATTGAAGGCACACAAACCAGTATTGAGGAAGCCGTGCTCAGTGTAGAAGATATTTCGCCTGAACGACGAGACGATTGGCGCGAAGTTCAGAACTACATCAACGCCATGAACTTTGCGATTGATGCGTTGAACCGGTTGCCACTTTCCACCCGACTGCTCAACGAAACGCACCGCATTCTGCTTGAAAGCGCACGTGGCGAACATAAACTGCCCGGCGAATTTCGCCGAAGCCAAAATTGGATTGGCGGCGCAAGTCCGAGAGATGCGGTGTTCGTGCCCCCGCCACATACCGAAGTTCAAACCCTCATGAGCGACCTCGAACAGTTCTTACACAACGATAAAATTCAGGTGCCGCTCCTCATTCGCATTGCGATTGCGCATTATCAATTCGAGACCATTCACCCGTATCTCGATGGAAATGGACGGCTGGGAAGACTCATGATTCCACTATACCTTGTGGAAAAAGGTATCTTGACCAAACCAACCCTTTACCTTTCCGATTTCTTTGAGCGCAACAAAACTCTTTACTATGACAACCTCATGGCAGTCCGATTGTCCAATAATTTATCCCAGTGGATACGATTCTTTTTGGTGGGTGTATCAGAAACTGCCGTCAATGCCGTGCAGACTTTACAATCGATTCTAAAACTCAAAGAGGAGATAGAAGGCGAAAAAATTTTGTCATTAGGCAAACAGGCATCAAGAGCCAAACAACTAATAGGCGAACTTTACAAAACACCGGTTCTCGCCGCCACTGATGTAATGAAAAAGTTGAATGTTTCAGCACCTACCGCTAACAACTTGCTCGAAAGGTTGCAAAATCTTGGAATCCTGAAAGAAATCACAGGCTACAAGCGCAATCGGTTATTTGCATTTCATGCCTATCTCGCACTCTTTCAGCGTTAAGTTCGTGAAAAGCGTTGCACGAGCGAAAGTTCCACAGGTTTTTTAGAGAGTTCGACTTCAAAAAGCATCACGACACACGAGCCTTGATAGACGCGCTCGAAACCGCCTTCGGAAAGCGAAATGGTTTCAATCGGATACCGCATCACACGGGCTTCTTCGGTTGCGTCCAATCGGGCGTGGATTTTCAGCCATTCATCTTTCAAGCCAACCATGTTGGCGCGCACTTCGCCAATGCTGTTTAAGCGGTTATTCTCGAGCGTGAGGTTGTCAAAGTAGTAGTAGCGGTCGGGCGCGTCGCCAGCGAGCAAGGCGTAGAGAGTTTCAACGCTGAAGTAGAGTTTGATTTTTTCGTTACTGTGAAGCGTGAGTGTGTAATCAACCGCAAATTCGGATTTGCCTTTGGCAAGCGTAATGGTTTTTGTGAGGTCGAGCGTGTGATTGTTGCCGTTGAAGTGCAGGTTGCCTTTGCGCGTGAGCGTTACGGCGCGTTTTGTTTTTGAGCCGCTGGTAGAAACTTCAAACGGACTGATAAGAAAATCGCCAAGTTCGCGGGTGTGATTATTGCGCAGTTCATCGAGCGAGGTGTCCAGTGGCAAGAAGTGTTCAATCAAACTGCCGCGCCGATACCAGTCATAAACCAGTTGTGATTCCAAGCCTTGCTCTTTCATTTGCACGGCGTTGTGCATTTCGGCGATAAGTTCGCCGGTGTGCTGTTTGGCTTGCAAGAGCCGCTTGTGATAGCCTTCTTCGCGGCGCGTTACGACATCAATCAAATTTTTTCTTGCGGGCTTGTAATCCAGTTCAATGAGTTTGCCGCCTTCGGAGGGTTTGAAGTAGAGTGCCAGTTCTGTGTTTTTCAAAATGACTTCCTCTTGACCATCAGCATCAAAATCTTCAATCGTAGCCATCACATCACCGTTTTTGTTGTCGAGTTTATCTAACTCACATTCGGCTTCGATGAGGTTTGCATAAATCGGGTGTCGGAGATTGGGTAAGTATGTGCCGCCAAAGACGCCGTGCCAGTAAGGGCAGTTACACTGCGCCGCCCAAAGTTTATCGAGCGTTTTCGGACTAACTTTCAAGGCTTTCTCTTGTAACTCTCGTGCGCGTTTGGAGACTTCGAGCATGCGCTTGTGCATTTGATTCGATTCAGGATACTTCACCATGAAGTTTCGCCAGAAGCCGCCACGCACGAAGATGTTGTAGGTGTCGTAAAGTCCTTCTTCTTTCAATCGCTTTTCAAAGATTTCGTAGTCTTGAAATGATTTTGTGTTAGGCAATGCCCAGTGCATCATTTCGGCGTAGGAAGCGTTGGCAAGGTAGATTCTGCCGATGGGTTTGAGTTCGGCGAGGGCTTCTTGGAAGGTCATCGTGCGAATCCAATCGCGGTTGTCGTCGAGGGCTTTGAAGAATTTTTCGAGCCAGTGGTTGCGCGTGTAGGTGTGTTCGTAGGTGCCAGGCCAGCCACCAAACTTTTCGCCGTCGTCAGCAAAAACAGCAATGCGTTTGCCATCATCGGTTGCAATCGAGCGGAGGTAATCAATCGTAGCGGAAACATCTTCAAAGGGAATCGTGTAGCGAAGCGTTTTTGAGACAGGAAAGAGAGAGGTTGTGTAGCCTTGCTCTTCGGTGATGTAGTAGCCATAGAGTTGGTCGTCGGTTAAGCCTGCGTATTTGAAATGCGTGTCGTCTAAAATCACATACTGAATGCCAGCTTGGGCAAGCGGTTTCACAAGGTGCTGTTCCCAAATGCGCTCGGCGAGCCACAAGCCTTTGGCATCATATTCAAAATGCTTTTTGATAAACTTCGTGAGTTTTTGAATCTGCCCGATTTTATCTTCGTCAGGAATCACGGCTAAAATCGGCTCATAGAATCCGCCGCTAATGAGTTCCACATTGCCTTTGTCGACAAGGGTTTTCAGGCGCGAAAGTAATTCAGGACGGTTTTGCAACAGCCACTCGAACAAAATGCCTGTGTAGTGCTTTGCGATTTTGAGATTCGGAAATTGCTCGAAGACATCAAGGAATGGCTTATAGGCACGGTCATAATTTTCAACGAACACCGAATCGAAGTTGCCAATCGGCTGGTGATTGTGTGTTGCGAAAATGAGACTGATTTTTTTCATAGTTGGAAGCGAAAAAAGTTGAAATGTGATGGGCAAATATAGCGCAATTCGTGAGATGCAAGTTTGAAACGCTACCGATTCGTTATCTGTCACAAACACGCGGAGGAGATATTCAACATCAATCAATGAATGCCGACAATTTTACAGACAAAAGGTTGGCGCATTTTCTTCTACACGAATGAAAACAACGAACCTATCCACGTCCACTGCGAGAAAGCCGATAAAGAATGTAAGTTTTGGCTTCACACAAACAACTTTGATATTGAAGAAGCATTTGCTTACAACATGACAGGGCGTGACAAACGAGAGATAAATCATTTTCGAGCATTATGAACTTATTGAAAAAGAGTGGCAAAAAATACAAGGGAGGAAAAATGAATAAATACCATTCGGTTGAAAATATCCGATTTTCAGAACAGACCATGTTCATTACGATTGACGGAAAGGAGTATCGCTACGACCTTAACAAAATTTCAAGGAAATTAGCCTCTGCGGCACATCGAGAACGAGAGACCTATCGCATTTCTCCATCAGGCTACGGAATCCACTGGCCGTTGCTTGATGAGGATTTATCCGTAGATGGATTGTTAGGCATTCGGCATTCGCCTGCTATTGCGTTTGGAGAGCATGGGTGAGTTAGACCAAATTTTGTGGGAGAGGCAATTTCTCAAATTCAGGCTTCGCGAAGTAAAACCCTTGCACATACCGAATCCCCGATTGCACGAGAAAATCAAGTTCTTCTTTCGTCTCAATGCCTTCGGCGATAATATCAATGCCCACTTCTTGGCAGACAATCATAATGCCGTGCAAGATGGCTTGTTTGACTTTATCCTGATGAATGTTGCGCACAAGGGCGAGGTCGAGTTTGATAAGGTCGGGCTGAAACTCGGCGAGTAAGTTCAAGCCTGAATAGCCTGCGCCGAAATCATCAATCGCCGTTTTGAAGCCTTGCCGTTTGTATTCCTGAATGATGGCGATGAGATGCGATTTATCCTCAATTTTTTCGCCTTCGGTGATTTCAAAAATGATGTGCTCAATCGGAAAGTTGAATGACTTTGCCGCTTGAAGCGTGGCACGAATACAGGTTTCAGGGCGATAAACCGCGTTGGGCAAAAAGTTAATACTCAAATGCGCGGAGAGATTGAGCGAGGTTGCTAACTCAATCGCTTTGACGCGAATGGCTTGGTCGAAGCGGTATCGATTGCTTTCATTGACGTGTTCTAAAATCCACGACGCGCTTTCGCCTTGTGTGCCGCGCACAAGGGCTTCGTAGGCAAAGACTTCTTTTTTGGAAATATCGATAATCGGTTGAAACGCCATTGAGAATTGAAACGAGAGTCCTGCGCCGTCGAGGCAATCTTGACAAGAAAGCACAGCATAATTTTGTTGCGGTTTCATCGTGCGTGAGGAAAATTCGGATTATCGTTTCAAGAGTTTGAATGCAATTTGTCCGCCCATGCCTTGTTTGAACGCAAGGTTGAGGAAAAGAAGCGTCATGGCTTCGAGGTGGCGGGCTTGTGTGATGTCGCCGCAGTCAATCGGCTCGAAGCCGCTTTGTGCGATGAGTTCAGCGACCACTTTTTTCGCCGCGCTGTCATTGCCACAATAAAAGCCTGTGGCAACGGTGCCAGCATAATTCGGATTGAGCAACACCTTTGCGCCAATCGTGTTATAGGCTTTCACAACTTTTGAATCGGGAAGCCACGACTGTACCAGTTCGCCTGCCGATGTGTTTGGCGGAATCGCAAGCGACATCAAATCAGGCGCGAGCGCATTGGTGCAATCAATGATGATTTTTCCCGCAAGCATCGGCGCAAGACTTTTGAGCATCGATTCCGTCGCGCTCCAAGGCGTGCCAATGAAAATCACATCGCCGAACACAGCGGCACTTTCATAACTGCCTGCGCGCATATTGACCGATTTAGAAAACTCTAAAATTTTTTCGGGGGTTCGTGTGCCGAAGTAAACTTCATTGCCTTTTTCTGCCCACACTTTGCCGAGTGTGCCGCCCATGTTGCCTGCACCAAGTATCCCAATGTTCATAAATGAGTTGAAAAGATGTTGAAGTGAAACAATTTTGACAATAAAACTAACGATTTCCGCTGACAAATCGGTTTCTCTTTTCTCCGCGTTTGTCTCCCATCGCCTCTGAAAAAATCTTGTATATTTCGCAAAGTCTTGTGAAAGAAGTGAAAGGAAGTAAAATGAATGAAACCCGTCTTGAACACCCGTCCCTTGAACGCACCGATGAAGCCTTGCAACGCAATGTGAAATTGTTAGGTAATTTATTGGGGAAAGTGTTGACCGAACAAGAAGGCGAATCGTTTTTAGACCTTGAAGAAAAAATCCGCTTGCTCTGCAAAGAGATTCGCCAAAGCAAAAATGCGGAACGCTACACCGAACTGATTCAACTGATTGATGAGATTCGCTTTGAGGAAGCCGATAACTTGGTGCGAGCGTTCGGCACGTATTTTCACCTTGTTAATGTTGCGGAACAGTTTCACCAAATTCGTCTCACGCGAGCGACCGAAATCGCACAAGGCACATTAGAACACTCCCTTGTTCAAACCATAGAAACACTTGCTGAAAGCGGCTTTTCCGCCGAAGCCGTACAAGACCTTTTGAATACGCTCTCGATTGAGCCAACGCTAACCGCACACCCGACCGAAGCCCTTCGGCACACGATTTTGCGCAAGCGTCGTCAAATCGCCTTGTTCTTGGAGCGTTTGGAAAATCCTTCGCACTCGCCCCAAGAGCGCGAAGAAATTTTAGAGCAACTCACTGCCCTCATTACCTCGCTGTGGCAAACCGACGAAGTGCGCTCCTCTAAACTGACCGTTCAAGACGAAGTGATGGGGCATCTTTATTACTTCGAGCGCGTCTTTTTTGATGTGATTCCAAAAGTCTATCAAAAACTCGAACTTGCGCTTAAAAAGTATTATCCGAATCACACGTTTCAAATTCCACCCTTTCTCACGCTTCACTCTTGGACGGGCGGCGACCGCGACGGACACCCCTTCGTTACGCACACCGTTACCAAAGAAACCCTTGAACTGATGAAAACTGCTGTGCTGGGCAAGTATCTCACCGCCGTTGAAAACGCCATTTTGCACCTCTCGATGTCGACGGCGCGCGTGAACATTTCGCCCGAACTCGCTGAATCCATCAGGCTCGACGAGGCACGCTTCGGGCGTGAAGCCATCGCCAACGAATGGGCAGGGCGCAATTACAACGAAGCCTATCGAATCAAACTTCGCTTCATTTCCTATCGCCTTAAAAAAATGTTAGACGATGTGAAGCACGATACCCATTCAGACATCGGTTACTCCGACGAAGCAGAATTGCTTGAAGACTTGCGCATGATTTACTCGAGTTTGATATCGAACAAAGGGAAGTTACTTGCCGAACTGCTCATCAAGCCGCTGATTCGCCAAGTCGAAATTTTTGGCTTCTCGTTTGTTACGCTCGATATTCGCCAACACGCACGCAAGCAAGAATCTGCGATTGATGAAATCACCGCGCACTTGCGCTTGCTTCCAAAGCCGTATCGCGAGATGACCGAATCGGAGCGCGTGCAGTGGCTCGTTGCCGAACTGCAATCGCGCCGCCCCATGATTCCCTACAAATTGCCCTTCTCCGAAGAAACTAACGAACTGATTGCAACTTTTCGCCAAATCCGAAAATCGCTTGAATCCATCAGCCGCCGCGCGATTGATACTTACATCATCAGCGGCACCGATAGCGCAAGCGATGTGCTTGAAGGCTTGCTCTTCGCCAAAGAAGCCGGCTTATTTCGCCACACTGCCGACGACAGAATCGAGTGCGACCTCAACATCGTGCCACTCTTCGAGACCATTGACGACTTACGCCGCGCAGGCAGTCTGCTCGAAGAACTCTTTTCACTTCCCATTTACCGCAACGCCATTGAGGCACGAGACAACTTGCAAGAGGTCATGATTGGCTACTCCGATTCAAGCAAAGATGGCGGTTTGATTGCGTCCAGTTGGGAACTCTACAAAGCACAAATCGCGCTCAAAGCCGTTACCGATACTTTCGGCGTTCATCTTAAACTCTTTCACGGGCGCGGCGGCACGGTCGGCAGAGGCGGCGGATTGCCCGCCCATCAAGCCATTTTAGCACAGCCTTCGGGAACAGTCGGCGGAAAAATTAAAATCACCGAACAAGGCGAAATCATCTCGGCAAAGTATATGCTTCCGCAGATTGCAGAACGAAATTTAGAGCTCGTAACCTCTGCCGTGATTCTTGCCAGTTCTTTGCCTAAAAAAACCGCCACGAAGTTGGAGTGGCGACACGCCATGGAAGCCATTTCCGTTGCCTCGATGAAAGCCTATCGGCACTTGGTTTATGAGCATGACGACTTTCCGCAGTTTTTCCGCGAAGCCACGCCGATTGATGTGATTGAGCAAATGGAAATCGGCTCGCGTCCCTCGCGTCGCTCCGCCAAAGCCCGCATTGAAGAGTTGCGCGCCATTCCTTGGGTCTTTTCGTGGATGCAAAATCGTGCGACACTTCCGAGTTGGTATGGCGTTGGCTCAGGATTGCAAGGCGCATTGGAGAAAGGCATTGAACTTGAACTCCTGCAAGAAATGTATGAACAGTGGGCGTTCTTCCGCACGCTTTTGGACAATGTGCAAATGATTTTAGCAAAAACGGATTTAATGGTCGCAAAAGAATATGCGTCGCTGGTTTCTGATGTAGCGATGCGTGAAAAATTTTTCTCCCACATTGAGCGCGAGTTTGAACTGACGAAATCACATCTCTTGGTCATTACAAAGCAAAGCGACCTCTTGGAAAACACTCCCGCATTGCGCAAGTCGCTCAAACTTCGTGACCCGTATATCGACCCGATGAGTTACATTCAAGTTGCCGCGCTCAAACGCTATCGCAGTCAAACCAAAACGGACGAAGAAAAACAAGCCTATCTCAAACTCCTGCGCACCAGTGTCAATGGCATTGCCGCAGGCATTCGCAACACAGGATAACTGCTCACGATGAACACCGCCAAATCCAAACCAACCATAGATGAAATTTTCGCTTCTCTTGAAAAAGGTGAACGGCTCGGCATTGATGAAGCCTTGATGCTGGTTGCCGCCTCGAAGAAAATGCTTGACCGTTCAGGCATGGAGCAATTTTTTGATGCCGCTCGTGCCGCCGCTCGCACCCGCCAACTGTGGCAACGGCTCGATGTCGAAGTCATTGATTTGAACAAAACCCCGCTCTCCGAACTTGAAGCACTTGCCCAAGAAAGCGATGCCGATAAAGTGTTTCTGCAATTCCCTCGCGAGATTCCTGCCGATACGCTCTTTGCTACCATTGAGCGTGTCTCCAAACACTTGCCCGTTGGCGCATTTTCCCCAAAAGAGATTTTAGACCGCTCCGCCGCTTTTTCCATGAAGGTTGCAGATTTTTGCCGACGGCTCGCACAAGCAGGACTTTCGTTTTCATCAGGACGCTTCAACGCGCACGAATTTGGTACAACCCGCATTGACGAGATTTTCAGCGTGATGATGCAGCTCGCCAAAGCCAAACTCAAAGTCAGCGCGTCGCTTCCGATGTCGTTCAGTGAAGAAGAAAAAGCCTTGCACCTTGCCAAACTCCGTGAGTTTCACGACCGCACCCAAGCGATTGACTTCGTGATGCTCGATTTAGATGCAAAGTTCAGCGATAGAGAATTGCTCCGCACCGTTGCCCTCATGCGCCTGATGCTCGATAACCTTGACACGATTTCGCTTGCCGACTACGACCTATCGCAAGAAAAGAAACTCGATGCCGACCTTTTCCGCCAATGCGTAGAAGTGGGATTAAACCTCTCTTGATGGGCAACTTCACGCCAAACTATTACCAAAAGTAACGATTTAATCCCCGCCTTAATGCCAGCCGTTATTCCTGAGCTTGATTTCAACGGTTAAACCCAAGCTTGATTTTAACGACAAGAAAGCCTTATTCTAAGAGTTAGAATGCGTTATTCTTGCCGTTAAAAAGCCTTATTGTAAGGGTAAGAATAAGGCATGGTCAAGGTGAGAATAAGGCGTTCTTTGGTTGGGAATAGGGCAAAGTGGAAAATGTTGTGAAACCTTATCCCATCTGTTGTTGATAATCGTAGGCTTTCTTTACTAACGGCATCACGCGCCCAATATCTGACAGGTTTCTCACTTTCACTTCTACATCACCTACGCCCCAGTGTCCTTTGTTGCTAACATCTCTACAAAATGCGCCTTCATGACGCACTTCGTTAAAAGGTAAGTTCAAGTATAACTTTAAGGCTGACCGAAGCGGCACAACAGAGACAAATGTCTCATTTCCTAAACGATACACAATACACTGTTTCAAAATCTCTTCTCTGACTTCGCCAAGTTTTAAGACACTATCTTGTAAATCTTCAAAAAGTTCGAGAATTTCACCCTGCAAGTAATTGCCGTTGTGCATTGTCTCAAAGGTGTATTTTTGCTCCGATTGACTTTCAGGTTTTTGAACGATATTGTCTTTGCCGAAATAAGACCAAATCTCTAAACACCGACGTGCCAATTCCTGTGCGCGCAACTGAATATCCGATTCGCGCCAAGTGTCTATTTCCGCAAAATATGCGTTGAGTTCAAGATGACTTTCTCCATACCACGACTTTTTCTCCTCAAAATTTGAATTAGACAGTTCAGGATTATATGCTGTCAAAGTTAAATTGCCAAGCGTGTCAAGCAATGTCTCATGAATAAACTCCCAATTCTCACCTAAGTGCGCTTCCCACCACGGCGTAAGCGTTTGCGGCATAATGTGTTCAATCTGCAAATTTTCGAGATTCACTTGTTCCTTATGCCCAAACGATGCTTCAATCGTTTCTAAAATGAATTTAGTTTTTTCTTTTCTATCCCCACCGCCGTAAAGTTTTGTCTCTTGCAGATTTCGCTCAAACTCATAGTCTTTTGGATACCCACGCTTTTCTAAAATATCTTTTACACTTTCCACAAAAGAAAGATGCGATTCCTTAACTTGCTGATACAATGGAGCAAAAATTTTATTAAGTTGATTCGTGGGGACACTGCACACAAATCGGCGTATGATAAAGTTTTCGAGGATGTTCAAAACCTCTAAAAATTCCATACCCGAGAGAGCTTGACGAGTATAATCCTCATAGCACGCAAGCAAGAAGGGATAGGCAGTGGTTACTTCTATACGGTTTAAGCGATGAATTGCTTGTGCAATTGCTTTGTCGGACTCATCGGCTAATTCCAAAATTTTCGCATAGTAGGTTGAAAAACGGCTTAATGTTTTGAGTTCCTCAACAGCGTTTTTATACCCATCTTCCACGTAATTTCTCAAGCTATAATAGACATCTCCTTTCTTGACAAAATCGCCACGACGCATCATCAAGTAATGCCGCATAAATTCGGTTAAATTCTCTTCACCAAGAGTCTTTTCCATAGGTTGCCAAAACTCATTGTAAATCTTTTCTTGCTCGTTGGTGTGGATTTTCATTAAGAAATAATTCCGAATTAAATCGGCTTGCGAGAGACTGCGTCCTTTGGCATTCAGACTTTCAAAGACTACATACGGGTCTTCTCTTTCGTCTAATAAGACACGCACGATAGAAAGAGATTTTTCTACCATGTCCTTGATTTTTCTTAACTCATGACCTGCTTTGCGAATCTCGCTTTCAAAATAGCGGTAGGCTTTAGCCAAGCGAGAATCGTCATCATTAGGAATCTGTCCGAGTATGATATTTTTATAGTGTTCTCTATCGCCTTGTGTTGGGAGCAATTTGAAGTAGTCGTTGCCTTCAGCAAATTCGTTGATAAGAAATCGCTTGTAAATTTCTTCGGCGAGCCGTTCTTCCTTCTTTTGCAACGCTACTTGGCGAAGAGCCGCAAAAAGAATAGAAACGGTGGTATAACGCTGTTGTCCATCTATCAAACTGTATTTGGTAACACCTTCAGGCACAGAACGTACAGGAATGAGGACTATAGCACCGAAAAAATGTGGACGTGGATTTTCGGTTTCACAAAGGTCGGTGATGTCGTTCCAGAGTGTTTGCCACTCTTGGCGTTCCCAACTGTATGGGCGTTGAAACAGCGGCACAAGATATTGGCGGGCATCGCCGAGTAATTCCACTAATCTAATGACAGAGGCTTCCATATGACGAAGGAAATTTTGGAGTGTATGATTTCACTAAATCTACAAACGATTCTGTGAAACACAAGACACATCAAACGAGAAGAAAAACAAAATCGGCGGGTGCAATGCCCGCCGTTCAAGGTGCCGCTGTTAAGGAGGTCAAGCGTAATGCTTATGCTCTGCGCTATCGTAAATGACTAATTGCTCAATCGTCGCCATCATAATAGAAACCATCAAAAAGAGCGCGATGACCGATTGCGGCACCGTGTAAACTGCCACAATGCCCATAATGAACAGCACGCCAATCGTGTTTGCGATTGCCGACATCACCAAAATGGCTTTGTGATGCGATATGCGTCGTGCAAGGTTCAAAAAGCCCAGAAACAACAGTGCTAACCCCGACCCTAAAAACCAAACCGCTTCTTGCGTGAGGGTATCATAGAAAATCGGTGTCAGGATAAGTTGCGTTAGACCCAGAAGCGTGAGCGCAATGACACTCACTTTGTCAATCTTGTTCATAACCCGTCTCCTTTCAAATGTTCGTTTAAGGTTTTGACCTCATGTGCGTTGAGCGTCTTTACCCTTCACTACGAAACGAGTTCAAAAATGTGGCGAAGATTTTTTTGCAACGTGAATGTGTTTAACTTTCATCGAATCTGTTTCATTTATCCAAAACGATTACCATGTCAGACCTTACGATTGCGGGAAAACCCTTTGCCTCGCGC
>Ga0272446_1004723_pt1 | contig 15775 bp, 9 predicted proteins | sample YNPCB0061_FD_194587 | JGI IMG/M metagenome (GOLD analysis project Ga0272446, IMG submission 194587) | Hot spring microbial mat communities from Yellowstone National Park, WY, United States - YNP-CB-006-1 | ecosystem: Environmental > Aquatic > Thermal springs > Hot (42-90C) > Sediment | place... | reverse complement strand
ACACTACCTCAATCCAGGGTCTATTTCATAATTGGGGGGCGAAATCACTTATGTCGTAGCCTCTGGCGTGACGTGGCGCCATGTCACGCCAGAGGCGATGACCCATGACAAAAGCGACTTCACCCGCAGGAAACCCCATCACAATACGCCTCGCTGTACGCGTCAACACACCGGGCGTAACTTCGCGCGGCTGGCATCGTCTTAATCATCAGAGGTGATGTGTCATCACCGGCTGCGCTGCGTGCAATCGTTCTGCAATGCGCTCCCAACCAAGGAGGCGATCATGGCCTGTGCTTCGCTTCGTCCTATGTGCACTGCGCACCTGCGCCGCGCCCTTTCCTTGCTTGGCGCGTGCATGGCCCTCCTCTTGACCGTGAGCAGCGTGCGCGCAGCGCTGCCGCCGCCCGTCCAAATCTACTACGTGCCTGTGCCTGAGGATCAGGTCTTTGCAGCGCTCAGCGGCATCTATCCTGGCCCAACAGCATGCAGCCAGCCGGCGCCTGGCGTCGTGGCGCCGATCTACAGCTATCTTGCGCTCTCCATCATCGCTGGCGACACGCTCATTTACTATGACCAGTGGGAGGATGACTTCGAGGTCGATATTGCCGCGCCGACACAACCGACGACGCAGATTTGGGGCGACGCCAACCCGGCCAACGGTGCGCCGCCGGGCATCCCCAGCGACCTGCTGGCGCCCGACACGGTGATTATCCTCAGCAACCCTATCGATCCAGCGACTCGCGGCAGCGTGCTCGCCTTCGATGGCGGCGACAAGCTCGGCGCCACGCGTCCCGTCGCGTTCTCGCGCGCGACGTGGTCATCGACCTATCCCACCGGCCCCGGCACGTTGCTGGCTGATGCCGTCGAAGTCTACGACACGAGTCGCTGGGGTGTGCGCTATGAGACGCCCGTAGGCGAAAACGTCGCAGCGCCACAACTCTTCGAATACACAGGGCTGGCGATCATGGCGCAGGAGGATGACACCGCCTTACAGATCGATCTCGACCGCAACGGCATCGCCGAGCAGAGCGTGACATTGGCCGAGGGCGAAAGCCACCTGGTCAATGGCGGCGTGCCGGCGGGGGCGGTGATCACCGCTTCCGCGCCCGTGCAGGTGACGCTGATCACCGGCGACCGCTGCGATATCTACGAGTCGCGCTGGTACACTCTCTTTCCACGCGATCGCTGGAGCGCCGAATACTACAACCCGGTCGGCACGCCCACCGATGGTCGGGGGACGCGCATCTTCCTCTTCAACCCCGACACGACGCCGTTGACCGTCGCCTGGGAGACCCAGGCCGGCGCGCAGCCGCCGTTGACGGTTGCCGCCAGCAGCGTTATGTCGACCGTAGCGCCATCCGGTTCAGGGACACGCTTTTACGCCGCCGATGGCCGTCCCTTCCAGGTCATCGCCGCGGTCGGCGCCAACGGGCCGGCGGAAGCCAACTCCGCCTCTGACTGGGGCTTTTCGCTGATCCCGGAACGGCTGCTCACCTATCAGGTGCTTGTCGGCTGGGGCGCGGGTCGCGATCCAACCAGCAGCGTCAACCCACTGGAGAACGGCAGCCCGGTCTGGGTCACGCCGGAGTTGCCGCCAGGTGCACTGGGGCCGGTGCGCGTCTGCGTCGATTATGACGGCGATGGACAAGGGCCGCTGACCGACGCCTACGGCTTCCGCTACGACCTGCTGCTCACGCTCACACGGCTGCAGAGCGCCACCGTCTACGACCCCGACGGCGACCAAACGGGCATGACGCTCTATGTCTGCGATCCGCCCGCCGCACCCACCCACGCGCGCATCGCTGCGGCATGGGGACAGGAGCCAGGCGTCGCCTCGGCGGCGGAGCCAGGCATCGACCTGGGCACTGCTGCGCCGCCAGCTGCCACCTTTGCAGCCGGCAAAGGTGTCGAGGTGATCAGCGACCGCAACGCCGATGGCCGCGCCGGGCCGGGCGACACGCTGCGCTACACCGTAATCGCCCGCAACGCCAGCCGCGTCCCGCTTGGCAATGTCGTCATTAGCGACACTGCACCGCTCCACACCAGCTACGTGCTTGCCAGCACCTTCTTCGACAACGGCGTCAGCGTGGCGCAGATTCCGGATAATGGCGTTGGCACACCCTTCCCGCTGGATGAGGGGGGCGTGAATCTGGGCGCGCTGCCGGTGCGCGGCGTTTTCACTGTCACGTTCGCAGTGCGCGTTGACCGGCCACTCAACCCGGATGCGCTTCGCGTCCACAACGTCGCCTACGTGACTGTCGACGACGATCAGCGCGCCCCCGAAGTCGAGACTGCGCTCGTGCAACAGGCGGCGGTGGCGCTGGTGAAGCAGACCAACGGCGAGGACGCTGACGCGCCGCCTGGCCCGATCCTGGCCGTGGGGGCGCCGGTGACGTGGACCTACACGATCACCAACACCGGCGACCTGACCCTTACCGGCGTCATTGTGACCGACAGCGTCCCAGGTGTGACGCCTGTCTACGTGAGCGGCGACGACGGCGACGGCCAGCTTGCACCTGACGAACGTTGGCTTTATCAGGCGCAGGGAATCGCCACCGCCGGGCAATATGTCAATGTCGGTGTGGTGCGCGGTCTTGACCCTGCCAGCAACGTCATCAGCGCCAGCAACTCCAGCCACTACTTCGGGCTGCTTGCGCGCATTCACCTGGACAAGCAGGCGGCGGCGACCAATGTTCCGCCAGCGACGGTCGTCACCTACACCTTCACAGTGACAAACGGCGGCAATGCCCCGCTGGCTGCAATCGCACTGACCGACGATCACTGTGCGCCAGGCTTCGTCACCGGCGACAACAACGCAAACAACTTGCTCGATCTCGGCGAGCTGTGGCGCTACGCCTGCGCCGTGGCCGTCAGCGCCGACATCACCAACACTGCAGTGGTGACGGGAAGCGACGCCCTGGCGCGTAGCGTGACGGCCACGGCGCAGGCGTACGTCAACGTGCGCACGCCTACCATTGCGCTGAGCAAGACGCCATCAGCGCCGAGCGTCTACCCCGGCGCAGTTGTCACCTACACCTACCTCGTCACCAACATGGGCGAGGCCGACCTGTACGGCGCGGCGCTGGCGGATGATCGCTGTGCGCCCGTCATCTACCTGGACGGCGACGCCGCCATCTCTGGCGTGCTTGACATCGGTGAGACGTGGCGCTATCGCTGTACAACGACCATCATCCGCGACACGCGCAACATTGCCACTGTGACGGCGAGCGACCTGGCTGGCAACCCGGTCACAGCAACGGCCACGGCTTTTGTGCAGACGCCCATGCTCTATCTGCCGATCATCCTGGCGCCGGTGGAGTGTCCGCCGCCGGATGGTTGCCCGGTTCCAGGCGTTGACGAGCTGAAGGGGCTGGCGGTGCATCCCACAACCGGCATAGTCTACATCACCAGCCGCGCCAACGATCGCTTGATCGCGCTGAATCCCTTCCAGTTCCAGGTGATTGCGACGGCGGCGACTGGCAATCAGCCCTGGGGTGTTGCGGTCGATCCACTCACCAATCGGGTCTATGTAGCGAATTATGGCAGCGGCGATGTACGCGTTTTTGATGCTTCGACGCTGGCGCCGTTAGCGACGATCCCGGTTGGCGCGGAGGCGACGCTGGTCGAGACGCTGCCCGAACTAGGGGCTGCCTTTGCGCTGGTGCACAACGGCAGCCGCGTTGCAGTGATCGAAGGCTTCACGCGTACAGCCGACCTGACCGCCGGCGGCTCCGGGCCCTTCGGCATTGCTGCGGACCCGACGAGGGGGCAAGTTTTTGTCAGCAACCGCGATTCAGGGCACTTTGCCACGGTCAGCCGGGTCGATGGCGCCTGGACCACGCGCAGCGCCACACTCCTCACCGACGGTCGCCGCCTCTTTGAGCTTGCCTTCGACGCTGCGCGCAACCGACTTTACAACATCTATCTGGCCGCCGATCAGACATGGTATGTCGATGCGTGGAAGCCAGAACCCTGGCCCGCGCTGTGGGGACGTGAGACGACCGTCAGCGTTGAGAGCAGCGGCGTGATCACGTCGCCGCTTATCGGCGGTGCGGGGTTGGCTGTCAATCCGGCGACGGGCTACGTCTACAACGCCAACACGGCAGCAGGCACTGTGTCGGTGTTGGCCGCGGGCGGCGGCCACATCCGCGAGACGATCCCAACGCTCGGCGACCCGTTTGCGATCGCAACCGACGGTGCGCGCAACCGCGTCTATATTGGCCTGCGTGCATCGGGGCGATTGATCATTCTAGAGTGAGCGATGCAAACGATTAGGAGGAAAGTTCGGAAGCGGGTGTGTCACGCCGAAGGCGATGACCTACGGCGTCATAGCGCAGCGCGTCCAGGTTGAGCCGTCCGGCTGCGCAATGACGCCTGAACTCACTTCTGGAGTTGTGCGTAGCGCTGCCTGATGTTCGGAATCAGGTAGTCGCTGAACGCGCGGTCGGCGTCATATTCGGGCGACCAGTTCCAGTCCATGCGGGCGGCGCTGTCGTCGATGTCCGCTGGCCAGGAATCGACGATCGCCTCGCGCTTGAGATCGGGCTGAAAGGTGATGCGTGCGTCGGGAAAGGCCGCCAGCACCCGATCCCGAATCTGCGCCGCCGAAAGGCTGAAGCTGGTGACGTTGTAGACCTGCCGCGTCAGTTGAGCGCGCGGTGCGCGCGCCAGCAACAACAACGCGCGCACTGCATCGGGCATCACCATGAAGGGGATGCGCGCATCCTCGCGTACGAAGCAGGTGTAGGGGATGCCTTGCGCCGCGGCGTGCAGCATCTCCGGTGCGTAGTCGCTGGTGCCGCCCGATGGGATCGTGTACGCGCTGATCAAGCCGGGAAAGCGCACACAGCGAAAGTCGATGGTCGGCGGCTGTTCCGCCGCAAGCTGGCGATAGTAGCGGCTAAAATAGGAGCCGAGCTGTTCGCAATAGAGTTTGTTGCAACCGTACATCGTGCGCGGCTGATTCCACTCGAACTCCCGCACACGTTGGAAATGCGCTTTGGTCTCACGGTCGGGCAAGCCGTAGGCGGCGATGGAGCTGGGGAAAATAAACTGGACGGAGCGTTTGCGCCACTGACTCTCCTCGGCGGCGATCTTGAGCAACTGCAGCGTCGCCTCCACGTTGACCTGATGCGCCTCCTCCGGCTGGATTTCAGCGCGCGTCGAGAGCAGCGCCGCCAGGTGATAGATCGCATCGATCTCATACTCGCTCACCAGTCGCGCCAGCAAACGCAGGTTGAGTAGATCGCCCTCGACATGCGTGCTCAGGCTGCGCAGATCCGGTGGCAGCGGATGCAAATCCATCGTCAAAATCTGATTCTCGGCGTGCTGCGCCAGCTCCTTCAGCAGCGCCTGCCCCACCTCGCCGCTGGCGCCGGTGATAAAGATAACTCGTTTGCGCATTAGATTACCTGTAATTCTTTCCCAACCGCAGCAAAGATGTCCAGCGCCTGCTCCAGGTCTTCCTGGGTGTGCGCCGCCGAGTTCATCACGCGAATGCGCGCCTTGCCCAACGGCACGGTCGGATACCCGATCGCCATCGCAAAGAGGCCCCGCTCGAAGAGTCTGCGGCTGAACTCCTGCGCCAGCGGCGCCTCGCCCAACATCAGCGGCACGATGGGCGTCTGGCTGTGGCCGGTGTCGAAGCCAAGCGCCTGCATCCCTGCGCGCAGGATGCGGGCGTTCTCCCACAGCCGCGTCACCAGCGCATCCGATTCCTGCAGGATGTTCACTGCTTCGATGCAGGCGGCCACATCGGGCGCCGTCATCGCGCTGGAGAAGAGAAACGGCCGTCCACGCTGCCGCAGCCAGTCGATGATCGGTCGCTTGCCCGCCACCAGCCCGCCAACCACGCCAAACGCCTTACTGAGCGTACCCACCTCGATGTCAACGCGCCCGTGCAGCCCGAAGTGATCGACGATGCCGCGCCCGCCCTGGCCGAGCACACCTTCGCCGTGAGCATCGTCCACCATCAAGATCGCACCGTGCTCTTCAGCCACCGCACAAAGCTCGTCAAGCGGCGCAATGTCGCCGTCCATGCTGAAGACGCCATCGCTGATGATGAGTCGCCGCCGGTATTGTGTGTGCTCCGCCAGCTTGCGGCGCAGGTCGGCAATGTCGTTGTGCGCGTAGCGGATCGTGCGCGCCTTGCTCAGCCGGCACGCGTCGATGATGCTGGCGTGGTTGAGCTCGTCGGAGAAGATCAGGTCACCCTCGCCGGTCAACGCCGGTACGGTGGCAAGATTGGCCGTGAAGCCGCTCTGAAAGGTGATGCAGGCGTCGGCGCGCTTGAATTCCGCCAGCTTGCGCTCCAGCTCCAGGTGCAGCGTTGTGGTGCCGGCGATGGTGCGCACGGCGCCCGGACCGATACCATAGGCGTCGATGGCGCGTTTGGCTGCCTCACGCAGCCGCGGATGGTTCGCCAGCCCCAGATAGTTGTTTGCGCAGAAGTTCAGCACGCGGCGCCCATCGATGGTCACCCAGCCATCCATCGGCGAGTCGATGGTGCGGATATTGGCGCTCAACCCCTTTGCCGCCAGCTCCGCCAGTTCCGTTTCGATCCAGCCCAAAGCAGCGTTGCTCATTTTGGCTCCTCTCACATGGTTGTCCTCAGGCGTGATTCATGAGTCACCCGTCATGCGTGACTGGTGCACATGGGCTTCAATAGACCAATGGCGTCCGTGCTGCGTGCTCCGTCTTCCGTCTCGTTACGCAACACGCAACACGCAACACGTAACACGCAACACGCAACACGCAACCAGCGGTTTATTTGCGCCCACGTGCACTGGTGACGTTTGCCCGTCACGGCGTCGTCACCGCTTCCAGCCAGGTCAGGTAGATCATTGCCTCCTCGAAAGTCGATCCGCACATTTCCGGGGTCGGACGCAGCGCATTGCAGGCAGCGGGACGCGTCGGCTGACCGAAGATAAGGCAGCGGTTGTCCTCGCTCAACTGGGCACAGCGCACGCCTGCTGGCTTGCCCTGTGGCATGCCCGGAATTGGTGTACTGATCGAAATCGCAATACAACAGGCGCCGCAGCCGATGCGACACTCCATCTTCTCACCCCTTGCGCAGCGCTTCCAATACCGCTGGCGTGAACGGATTCTCATTGCGATCGAGCAGCTCGATCCAGCCCTCCACTTGCGGCCCACGATACTTCGAATAGAGCGCCGGGTAGGTGGCGCGCACCCACGCCAGGTAAGCGCGCAGGTCGGCGGCGGCTTCAGCGTAGCGGCCAAGCTGGGCCAGCGTCATCGCCCGGCTGTCGAGGCTGGCGCCAGTTGGGTCGGCGGCTACGGCTGCGTCGCAGTAAGGAAGCGCCGTCTCTGGGTCGCCAGCGGCGCCATACCCCCAACAGAGCGCGTTGTTGGCGGGCGCATAGGTGGGCGCCAGCGTCTGCACCTGCGCCAGGTCAGCCTGCCAACCCGCCACATCGCCGCTGCGAATCTCCACCAGCGCCCGATGATAGTACCCCCGGTGATCCTGCGGTTGCAACGCAACGACACGGTCGAAGTCTGCGCGCGCACGCGCCAGGTCGCCGTCGCCATTCCGCTGATAGTAGGCGATGCCGCGATTGACCAGCGGATCGACACGCGTCGGTCGGCGCTCGATGACCGTGCTCAGGTCGGCGATGGCGGCGTCGAGATCGGCGCGCTCATCGAGCGAGAGCAGCGCGCGGCCCAGATAAGTGGTGCCGCGATTGTACCGCGCATTCTCCCAGGCCGGCTGCAGCGCCAGCGCTGCGCTGTAGTGCTCGATGGCGCGCGTGAGGGTTTGCGGCGTGTAGCCCTGAAGTTGCGGCGTCAGTAGACCCACGTAGAAGTGCAGCGTGGCGCGCATGGTGGCGTCGATTGGCGACTGCGCCAGCGCGCGCTCGAAGACGGCGAGCGACCTGGCTGGCTCATCCACGCTGCGAAAGTAACTGCCCAGCGTGTAGAGGGCAAAGATACGCGCATCGCGCGGCACATCCTGGTTGATGACCAACGGCAGCGCCGCTGGTGCATCGACCGGGTTGACCCAGTAGGTGTCGTCCAGGGTGGGTGCGGTCAGCCCGGCGCGCACGCGGCCTGCGTCATATTCGCCCCAGATCGTCAACACGGCGCCTGCCGCCGCCAGCACTGCCTCCGCCTGTTGCGGCTCTGTGATCGGCTCCGGCCAGATCACGGTGCGCACGTCATCGAGTCCGGCGCGCTGAAGTTCTTCATCAAGCGCTTCGCGGATGCGGCCAGCGATGTTGAACTGCATGTCGGTGGAGGTGTAACCGACAAAGGGTGCGATCACAATCAACTGCTCGCCAGGCTTCGCCACGATCGGCGTAGGACTCGCAGCCGGAAGTGGCGTCGCTGGCGGCGTGGGCGAAACGTCCACAACAGGCGTCACCGGCGGCGGTGGCAAGATCATCGGCAGCAGCCACGTCCCAGCCAGCGCGACAGCCAGCATCAGTGCGAGCGCCACGCTCAGCATGACTTGTGGGTGCTCGATCAGGCGGGAGGGACGCTGCAACGTCTGGGGCGGCGCCACGGTCGCGTCCGACGGAACGGGTTGAAGCGGGGCGGGCGCCCGCTCCTGCATCGTCAGTTCGCCAACGCCAGCGCGCGTCCCCTGCTCCTCACCCGCCGCGCCGTCAACCTGCCCCACGTCCCGCGCCCCTTCCTGCGCCAGCTCGTCGCCCGCCACAACCAGCAGCGCCGCCACTGCGGTCGGGTCCTCGGGTGCGAAGCCGCCAGCCAACAAGAGCGCATCACGTTCGGCAGCCGACAGACGCAGCCTGGCCGCAATACGCAACACATCCTCACGATAACGCGGACGAGCGGTCAACCCTTCTTTCCACCGAAAGATCGTCTGGCGCTGCACGCCGGTGCTGCGCGCCAGTTCAGCATCGGTGATGCCAGCGCGTTCGATGTATTGATTGAGCAGTTCGCCAAAGGTGGGCATTCCCATCCTCAAAGGTCGTTGATCCCGGTGAAGCTGATTCTACCACGAACAGGCGCATGCACCGTGTTCGAAGCAAGAGTGTGCACAAATCGCCCGGCGCGGTTCTGGACATCCGTCACTACCCTTCTGTGTCAAGCGCACCTGCCGTGCGCGCCGCCGCTCGGCTACAGTACAGAGCACATTGGCGAAGCGCCGATTGGCGCGTTCCTCCTTGCAGGAAGATAAAGGACACTATGTATGAAACGAATTGCAGTCATTCACCTGGACGACAGCGCCTTTGATGAAGTCGTCAATTTTCTTGGTCAGGAGATCGAAATCCGTCATCGCGGTTGCAACGGCGACGCCGACACAGCGCGCGCGCTGATCGCTGAGTTAGATGGCAAGGTCGACGCCATTGGGCTGGAAGGGCTGCCCGCGCAATTGACGCTGGGCAGCGTGCAGCGCAGCCACGAGATCGGCGCCACGCTGCCAGCGGCGGCGCGCAAGACGCCGGTCGTCGACGGTTGCGGCATTCGCCCCGGGCTGGAGCGCTGGGCCGTGATCCTGGCAGACCGCGCGCAGCCCGGCATCTTTGCGGAAAAACGTGTGCTGATGGCGCCCGGCCTCAACCATTCTGGCCTGGTGCAGGCGCTGGCGCGCCACACGACAGCGATCCGTTACGCCGACCCGATTATCTACTTCGGGCTGCCAGACGTGCCGCTGGTCGGTGCGCGTAGCACACTGGAACAGGCCGCAGCGCCCACATTGGAGCAACTCAAGGACGCGCCCTTCCGCCGGCTGTTGCCGCTCCCCGGTTCAGCGGGGCATGAACGGGCGCCGGAGCCGTTCCTGAAAGCCGACATCATCGCTGGCGACATCGGCGCGATCCGCCGCTATGCGCCCGACCGCCTGGCGCACAAGACCGTTGTCGTGGAGTGGGCGGAGCAGGCCGATCTGGATGATCTCCGCCGCCGCGGCGTCAGCATCGTGGTGACGTTGATGCCATCGCTCAACCCCGACGACGACCTGGGGCGCTGGTCGGCCGCCACCGTAGAGGCTGTGTTGGTGGCGCTGCGGCGCAACCCCGACCAGCCGCTCAGCGAGGACACCTACCTCGACCTGATGGCCGATATTCGCTGGTCGCCGGCGATTCGCTACTTGCAGCCAGAGGAGGCGGGCATCAACCGTTTCGCCTTCGTGATTCACCCTCTCAATGTCGGCTTCATCCACAAACACCCGCTCTTCCGCTGGACAAAATACCTGCCCGACGACCTGGTCGAGGAGGTCTCGGCGTACATGCCACCGATGTATGTCTCGCGCATCACGGGCGGCGTCTCAGCGGCCACCGGGCAGCGCATCGAAGGGCATCTGATCACACTGGGCGCCACGCCGCGCATGATGATGAAGCACGACGCCGCGTTCACCTATCGCCAGCTCAACCAGGCCGCGCGTCTGGCGGAGCGCAAAGGGGCGCGCATCATGGGGCTGGGCGCGTTCACCAGCGTCGTCGGCGACGCCGGCATCACCGTTGCGCACGAGGCGGACATCGCCATCACCAGCGGCAACAGCCTGACCGTTGCCATGACGCTGGAGGCTGCCAAACAGGCCGTCAAGTTGATGGGCGCCACCGATCTCACCAAAGGCAAAGTGATGATCGTCGGCGCCACCGGATCGATCGCCTCGGTTTGTGCACGCCTGGTGGCGCAGGCGATCAAAAACGTCGTGCTTGTCTCCATCGAACCGGAGAAGCTGCTCGAACTCAAGCGCGTCATCCAGGAAGAGACGCCTGGCGCCGAAGTGACGATTGCGACGCGCGCCGGCGACCTGATTTCCGACTGCGATCTGGTGATCACGGCGACGTCGGCGTTTGGGCAACGCGTCATCGACATCACCAAATGCAAGCCAGGCGCCGTCATCTGCGATGTGGCGCGCCCGCCGGACATCAACCCGGCCGAGGCGGCGCTGCGCCCCGACGTGCTGGTGATCGAGAGCGGCGAAGTGATCATCCCTGGCGATGTAGACTTCGGCTACGACATTGGGCTGCCGCCCAAGACCTCCTACGCCTGTCTGGCGGAGACGGCGTGTCTGGCGATGGATGGTCGCTTCGAAGACTATACGCTGGGGCGCAACATCACGATGGAGCGCGTCAAAGAAATCTACAAGATGTCGCTCAAGCACGGTTTCAAGCTGGCGCCGCTGCGCTCCTTTGGCAAGTACGTCAGTGAGGCTGACCTGGCTGCCCGGCGCGCCCTGGCGGAGCAATACCGCCGCGACCCGGCGCTCTTTGCCAGCGTGAAGGCTGAGGCGCAACGCAAGCTACAGGACATCCCGGTCATGGCGAAGGGCGTCAAACAGTCTGGCTCGTTTGACAAGCGCTGGCTGACAGTCGGCGCGGCGGGGGCGGCGATTGGCGCCATGGCGCTGACGCTTGCCAACCGTGGACGGCGGTAAGCGTCGCTCAACAAGGTCACCTTCCGGGAAGGGGCGGCAGGGCTGCTCGCCGCCCCCCACGCGTCGATCTCTTCCCGGAAGGCGTCGCTCAGGCTTCTGAAGTGCGCTGTCTCAGCCCAGTTGACCTTCTGCAAATTGCCGTCGCAGCACTTTCTTGTCGAACTTGCCCACGCTGGTCTTCGGCACCTCGTCGATGAAGACAACCTTCTCCGGCACCCAGAATTTGGCGACGCGCTGGCTGAGATATTCCTGCAATTCCTCCGCTGTCAGGTCCCAGCCATCTTGTGTGCGCACGACGCACGCCATCGGCCGCTCCGACCACTTCTCGTCGGGGATGGCGATCACGGCGGCCTCCAGCACTTTCGGGTGGCCGATGATGGCGTTCTCCAGCTCGACAGTGGAAATCCATTCGCCGCCGCTCTTCACCAGGTCTTTGGTGCGGTCGGTGATCGTCATATAACCGTCAGGGCTCATCGTCACCACATCGCCGGTGCGGAACCAACCATCCGCCGTCATGTAGTCTGGCGTCGGCTCGCGCTTGAAGTATTGGCGGATGATCCACGGTCCGCGCACCTGGAGCTCGCCCATCGTCTTGCCGTCCCAGGGCAACTCGCGCCCAACCTCATCCACAATGCGCAGCTCGACGCCCAGGATCGGGTAGCCCTGCCTGGCCTTGATGTCCCAGCGCCCGGCGTCGTCGAGCGCGGCGTGCGCCTTGAGCGGGATGGAGACAGTGCCCAGCGGCGACATCTCGGTCATGCCCCACGCGTGCAGCACGTTGACGCCCAACTCCTTTTCGTAGCCTTCGATAAGCGACCGCGGCATTGCCGAGCCGCCAACGACTAATGCGCGCACACACGAGATGTCACGCGGGTTCTGCTTCAGTTCGTGGTAGAGTCCATTCCAGATTGTCGGCACGCCAGCGGCAATCGTGACACGCTCGTTGGCGATCAGGTCGGCAAGCGGTTGTGGGCGCAGATGAGGCCCTGGCATGACGATATCGGCGCCCGACGCAATGCACGCGTAGGGCAGTCCCCAAGCCATCGCGTGAAACTGCGGCACGACAGGCAGCACAACGTCGGACTCGCGCACGCCGAGGGCATTGGCGGCGTTCTCGCCCATCGTGTGCAGGAACATCGAGCGGTGAGAATAGAGCGCGCCTTTGGGTTCGCCTGTGGTGCCGCTGGTGTAGCACATGCCCATCGCCAAATTTTCGTCGGTGCTGCGCCATGCGAAGTCTTCGTCGCTGGCGTCGATCAGGTCTTCGTAAAAGAGCACATTGGGCAATGCATCCTTCGCCTCGCGCGGTGCGTTGAAGAGCACGTGATGTTGCACGCTCTGCGTGTGCGGCGCCACCTTCTGGTACAGTGGGATCAGCGTGCCATCCACAAAGACAATTTTGTCCTCGGCGTGGTTGACGATATAGGCAAGCTGGTCGGGAAAAAGACGGATGTTGAGCGTGTGGCAGACGGCTGCCGCGCCAGGGATGGCGTAGTAAAGCTCCAGGTGCTGGTAGTTGTTCCAGGCAAAGGTGCCGATGCGGTCACCAGGCTGAACGCCCAGGTTCACCAGCGCCTTCGCCATGCGTTTGGCGCGGCGATAGAGATCGGCGTAGGTGTAGCGATGCAGCGAGCCATCTGGTTGCATCGTCGTGATCTGTTTGTGTGCGTACAGCCGGTTCCCGTGCTCGAGAATCTTATCGATCGTCAACTGCCAATTCATCATGAGACCGTTCATCGTTCGCCTCCTTGCGCGGTCGCAACGTGCCTGATGTGGATTCACCGGATTGTGGAAAAAAGGGAATGCAGTGCAGTATACTCCGTCGCGGCAGTGGCTGCAATTGCGAATTTGCGGGTGCGAGGATCATCGAACCGTCAGTGGCCAGTTGAAAGTTGTCGGCGCAGCGTATGCAGGATGATTGGGCGAAGCAATGCCCTGTTCGCCGAAAACAACCGCATAGTCGCCCGTATCCAGGTTGACCGTCGTGCGTGCCATCGGCATGTGACAGGTGGCGCATTTGTCCTGGATGTAGTCGCTGAAGTCTGGATTCGCCAATACCTCGCGCCGCAGCCCTGCACGCCAATAGGGGTCATGTCCAGCATTTGCCACCATCGTCGAGCGCCACATGAAGCAACAAAGACTTACGCTCTTGCATAGAATCCTTCCTACAAGATGAGATCTTCGGAATCTGAGCAAGAGAGGAGCGCTGGGCACCACTTCATCTTCATCTTTGCCGAAGCCGAGAGCTTCCAGGAAGGTGACACACTAGAGTGTGCGTAAGCCCAAGTAATATTCAAAAAGTGCGCACCCTCCATTTGGGGGATTGCATAATCGACCGAAGATGACTATACTGGCGCCATGCTGTTTGGGACATTGCAGACGAACGCAAACCAACGACGAGTTCTCCACACCCTGCATCTCTTCTATGTGGGGTTCTTTGGATTGGTGTTGCCGTTTATCTGCTGGGGGGCGCAGGCGACGCCGGGACATCCGCATGCGCTGGCGCACTTCGTTTTTGCCCAGCCAACCAGGGCGGCGCTGGCGGCAGCCGCTCATCTGGATGCAGCTACATACCTGGCGACCCTCGGACAGCACGATCTCTGCACCACGCAGGCAGCGACGAATTCAAATTATCGCGCCACCGAAACGCCGCAGTTGCCGCCCGGCCGTTCTACGCCTTCCTTGATGGTGTCGCTGATCTTGTTGTTGGTCGTGCTGGCAGCCACACCGTTGTCGCCGCTCACGAACCGTCTCCATCCTCTCTTTCATCGGCAACATCTGTTCCCAGACGGTTTTGCGCCGGTGATCCCCACCCCACCACCGCGATAAGGCCTCTTTCTTTCCATCGTTCGTCGGTGGTTGGCGGCGCGCTGCAATCGCTTGCGTTTGTTGCACAGCCTGCGTGATGGCCGGTTTGCATGGTTGCCGTCAACCACATCAGACACACAGACTGAAGACCAGGTTAATCTGACGCCGGGTGAATTTGGCGCTGTCAACCACGGGCGCATTGTCGGGGTCGCAATTGTGTTGCGAATGCCAAATGCGCCAGACAGACGCCTGTGAACCCACCCCGCTTTCTCCACATCCTGGAGAGTGGTCTTCTCGCTGAACTTCTCCACCCGATCGGCGGCCCCTGCGGGAGCGTCAGCGATCTGAGGGGTTGCGAACTGCGAGGGGCGAGTTGTGGTCCTCTCATGGGAGCGTCGGCGATCTGGAGAGTGTCGAATCATCGATCAGTTTGTCTTGACGTGCCTTCTTGCATCTGGAAAAAAGAGGAGAATCTCTATGCATCTGCGTTTGTTGGCGCCATTGGCGCTCATCTCTCTGTTGGCTCTCGCCGCGTGTCAACCGGTGCAGGCGCCAGCGCCGGCGGAGCCTGCCGCTGTTCAGGCAGACACCCAGCCCGTTATGATCAACTTTGCCATGAAGGTGGGCGACCAGGAAGCAAAGTGCGGCGCCACCTATGAAGGTGTGGGGGCGTCCGGCAGCCCGGTCACGCTCAACGACCTGCGCTTCTATGTCTCCAATGTGCGCCTGGTCAATGCCAAAGGCGAGGAGACCCCGGTTGCGCTCGACCAGGACGGCCTCTGGCAGGTCGAGAATGTCGCGCTGCTCGACTTCGAGGATGGCAGCGCCACCTGCGCGGACACTGGCACGCCCGATATGAACATGAGCGTGCGCGGTGTTGTGCCGGCGCAGACCTTCGTGTGCCCGGAATGTGAACCGACCGCAGTTCTTTTCGACCTCGGCGTGCCCTTTGCACTGAACCACCAGGACGTGACGGTGGCGCCGTCGCCGCTCAACATCCCGGCGATGTGGTGGAACTGGCAGGGCGGCTATAAGTTCGTGCGCATCGATCTGAAGACCGACGCCGCCGCCACCGAAGGCGCCTGGTTCATCCATCTTGGCAGCACCGGCTGTCAGGCGCCGGACAAAAACACACCGCCAGCAGAACCATGCGCACGCCCCAACGTGGTCAGCGTGCGATTGGACGGCTTCGATGTCGCTAAGAATACGATCGTCGCCGACATCGCCTCGCTGTTAGCGGATGTCAATCTCAGCGAGTCAACGCCCCAGCCGGCTGGCTGCATGTCCGGGCCTGATGATCCCGACTGCGCCGCCCTGTTCCCGGCCGGCTTTGGATTGGAGATCGCCACCGGCGCCTGCGCAGAAGCTGGCTGTCCGGCGCAGCGCTTCTTCCGCGTCGAGTAACGCTGCCGTGCGATATGGAGGCTCTGTGCAACGCGCAACCATGCTGCACGTCGCACAGAACATTCTATAAAGGGGGAATCTATGATTTCGATGCGAACCGCTTCATCTGCACAGTCGATGAATGCTACTCAAGACGCCAGCGACTGGGAGACAATGTCAGATGCACACGCATCGGCTGTTGCGAAGGCGAATGCGCTG
>Ga0272446_1004722_pt1 | contig 15775 bp, 14 predicted proteins | sample YNPCB0061_FD_194587 | JGI IMG/M metagenome (GOLD analysis project Ga0272446, IMG submission 194587) | Hot spring microbial mat communities from Yellowstone National Park, WY, United States - YNP-CB-006-1 | ecosystem: Environmental > Aquatic > Thermal springs > Hot (42-90C) > Sediment | place... | reverse complement strand
ATCGCAGTCCGCAGGCGTCCATGCGCGAAGCAGCTATGCGACAACGAGGCCGTGGTCGCGCGGTTGGGGTGGAGCATCGTGGAGGATCGAACGCGCGATAGTCTCATCCTGGGCTTGATTCATCGACTCCGGCAGGATGGGGCTCGGACTCCACCCGTGTGGGCTCCGGGGAAGAAGGGCCTGGCCTTGCAGGCCGGATCTCTGCTACCGACAAGCATGGGTCCGGACCGGTTCCGGGCGCTGGAAGCACCATGACCAGGCTCAATCCCGACCAGAAAGCAGCCATCGAGCACGACAAGGGGCCTCTGCTCGTGCTCGCCGGGGCAGGTTCCGGCAAGACGATGGTGGTGACGCATCGCATGGCCCGCATCATCGAGCGCGGCACGCCGCCCGGGGCGATCCTGGCCATGACGTTCACGAACAAGGCTGCGGAGGAGATGGCGTCACGGCTCGAGAAGCTCGTGGGGCCGTCGGCGCGGGAGGCAACCCTCGGCACCTTCCATGCGTTTGGGCTCAGGGTGCTCAGCGCCGAGGCGAAGAACGTCGGATTTCACGACGGCCATTTTGCGATCCTGGACCAGTCGGACCAGGTGGGCGTGGTGCGCGAGATCCTGCGTACGATACGTGGCAGCCGCAAGTGGGATGTCTGGGCGATACTCTCGCGCATCTCGAAGGCCAAGAACGAGTTCATCGCGCCCGACGACTATGTCCCCCGCAGGTTCGACGAGTACGGAGACATCACGGAGCTGGTGTATCCGAAGTATGTGGAAGCGCTCCGCGCTTTCCACGCGTTCGACTTCGACGATCTCATCTGCGAGGTGGTACGTCTGTTTCGCAAGCGGGCGGACGTGCTCGAGAGGTGGCGTTCGCGCTACTGGTATGTGCTGGTGGACGAGTACCAGGACACGAACCATGCGCAGCTCGAGCTGGTGAGGCTGATGGCGGAGGAGCATCGGAACATCTGCGTGGTAGGCGACGACGACCAGTCGATCTACGCATGGCGTGGTGCCGACGTTCGGAACATCCTGGATTTCGAGCAGCACTTTCCGGGCGCGAAGGTGGTGAAGCTGCAGAGCAACTACCGATCGACGGACGCGATCCTGTCGGTGGCGAACGCGGTGATTCAGAAATCCGCGGGGCGTCGTCACGAGAAGCGGTTGGTGGCGACTCGGCCCGGGGGTGACAAGGTACAGGTTGTGGTAGCGGCCAATCCGGAAGTGGAGGCCAGCTTCATCGGCGACGAGATCCGGCGGCTACTAGACGAGGGGCGCAGGGCGAGGGACGTCGCGGTGGTGTATCGGTCGAACGCGCTGTCCGAGCCGATCGAGACGGCGCTTCGGCAGCGGGAGATTCCGCTGCGCGTGGTGGGCGGAACGCAGTTCTACGAGCGCAAGGAGGTCAAGGACCTCATGGCCTACCTGCGCGTGCTGGTGCACCCGCGCGACGAGATCTCGCTGCGGCGGATCATCAATTATCCTGCGAGGGGCATCGGGCAGACCGCGCTCGATCGCCTGGCGACGCACGCGCTTGCGAGGGACATGACGCTCTGGCAGGCGGTTCGGCAGGCCAGCACGGTCTCGGGGTTGCCCCAACCCGCGCTGGCCGGTTGCGCGGCGCTAGCGTCTGCGATGGACCACGCCTCGCAGCGTCTCGACGCGGGCCAACCAGCGGCGGAGGTGGCGCGGTTGCTGGTTCGGGAGGTCGGCCTCGAGGCGGACATCGCGTCGGGATCCACTTCGGACTCGGTGGCAGCGCGTCGGCACGAGAACCTGCTCGCGTTCCTGCGCGTGCTGGAACGTCACGACCAGGCGGGCAAGCGTGGGCGCGACGATCTGGCCGACCTACTTCGGGTTCTTTCGCTGAACACCGAAGCGGAGGAGAAGGACGAGGGCAACGTCGTGACGCTCGCCACGATGCATGGAACCAAGGGGCTCGAATTCGAGGTAGTGTTCGTCGCCGGCGTGGAGGAGGGGATCATCCCGCATGCGCGCACGCTCGAGGCGCGCGTGACGGACGTGGACCCGCAGGACGTCGAGGAGGAGCGTCGGCTGTTCTATGTAGCGGTGACGCGGGCGAAAGCGAGGCTGTACCTGTGTCGTTCCAGGCACCGGAGCCTGCGGGGCAGGCCCATGGCGCGCGCGCCAAGCCGGTTCCTGACCGAGGTACCGGCGGACCTGCTGGAGACGCGCGATGTGCGAGAGTCGGCGCCGTCGACCGGTGAGATGCTCGACGGGATCGCTGCGGTGCTGGCGGCGCTGGAGTCATGAACACAATAGCCCTTGCCCTGACTCGCACGACCGAGCGCAGTCGAGAGTCGTGGCGCGCCGGCGCGGATGCTGTCGCATCCGCACGAACCACGGGCCGACAGGCATCGCAGGGGGACGGCCGGGTTGGGCGGACGGGGTTGGAGCGCGGCTTGTCGGGCCAGGGTGCGTGGTGGGCGGGGATGGCGGCCCAGTTGAGCACCGGGCGGCCGGGAGCGTCCCGGCTGACCGCGCCAGCGACTCGGGCAATCGCGTTGGCCAACCGGCCCAGATTGGCACACGAGCCACGCTGCACCCCTAAGAAATCCTCGGGGAAACGGGGACAAGTCGCTTGGCGCGACGTTTGCCTAGTCCTGTGCGCGGAGGAACCATGTCACTGAGCAAGACCCCCCCAAGGCGTTTCGCATCCAAGGCTGCCCCGCTGTACCCCCGTATTCTCGGGTTGGGCATGATCGTGCTGGCCAGCGCGTGCGGTGGCAAGGTCGACGAACCCCAGGGCGACGGCACCGGCGGGGCAAACGTCGGAGGCGAGGCTGGTTCCGCCGGCACGGGCGGCGGCGAAACCGGCGGCGCCGCAGGCACCGGCGGAGCCACCAGCGTCGTCGAGGCTTGCAACAACGGAATCGACGACGACCAGGACGGTGCGATCGACTGCGCCGACAGCGATTGCTTGAACGCGCCGGAATGCCAGAGTGCGGGTGGGATGCCCGCGCCGTTCGAGGACTGCGCCAACGGCATCGACGACGACTACGACGGCATGGTCGACTGCGCCGACAGCGACTGCCTGAACGCGCCAGAATGCCAGCTCGGCGGCGTGGCGCCGGCACCTTTCGAAGAGTGCGGCAACGGGGTGGACGACGACTACGACGGTCTGGTCGACTGCGCCGACAGCGCCTGTATCGATGCACCGGAGTGCCAGATCGCCGGTGATGCACCGATGCCGTTCGAGGAGTGCGCCAACGGTGTCGACGACGACTACGACGGATTGGCTGACTGCGACGATCCGGACTGCGGCGCCCAGTGCGGTGGCGACTGAGGATTCCGAACGCGGATGTCGGCATCCGGCCGAGAGCGCCACGGCCGACAGCAGGGCCGGACGAGCGCGCGGCGCACCCCATCATCCGGGTGCTATCGTCATCCGCAAGGCGCCTGGCGATACCTGAGCAAGGTATCCCCGGGCCACGGCGGCAACCACGCCAGCAGCGGCGACTCGCACCACAAGCCCGAACCGTTGCCTGGGCGCGTGCGCGAGCCCAGCGGCCCCGGGTCGTCGTCCGACTCCCGTTGACCTGCTCACCCCTTCCGCGGTCGTCGTCCCACCACCAGCACGCTTACCCCGATGCGATGCCGCAACGCATCGGCGGTGGATCCGAACAGGATGTCGAGCAGCCAACGATGCCCGTGAGCACCAAGGACCACAAGGTCCGGAGCGACATCTTCCACCATGCGCGCCAGCGTGGGGACCGGTCGTCCGGCCGACAGGTGCGTTGTCACCTCGAAGCCTCGCGCCCTGAGCGCCTGGGCAAACACATCGAGCTGGGCCGCGTCGTCGTGCGTCTCCCTGTCTCTCGCGTCCGTGCCCAGGAACCGTGCGCCTGCGCTCTCGGTGACGTGCAGCAGGGCCAGATGCGGCCGACGATCGCCGAGGAACCGCAGCGTTTCGGCCAGCATTTCCTGCTCTCGGCCCGAGAAGTCCAGCGCGATGGCCACCTTGGAGAGCTCCGCGGCGGGCAGCTCGATGCTGGCCGCCGACGCCGCGACATGAACGCTGTTTGCCATGGCCTGCCTCCGGACACGGATCCATCGATCCAGGCTCGGCTTGAGGGTGATGTAAATCAGCAGCATTGCCATGAGGAGCAGAACCGGCGCGACCGCCAGGGCGGGACCGACCGCGATGCGTTCGGCGGACCGTACCCAGTGCCCAACGACGTCGGCCACGAGCGTGATGTTGAGCGCGACCACGACGAACGCGCAGATCCACGCCAGGGTCCGAGGCACACGCGGTGCAACGAGGTCTCCCATCGTCGCGGAATCGGAGACGAGATGGATGAGCGGGATGATCGCAAACGGTAGCTGCAGCGAGAGAATCACCTGCGAGAGCACAAGCATGTCGCCGGTGCCCCGATCGCCCACGATCAGCAGGACCACCACGGCCGGCACGATGGCGAGCAGCCGGGTGATCAGCCGTCTGACCCACGGTGAGATGCGGAGTCTCAGAAAGCCCTCCATGACCACCTGGCCCGCAAGCGTGCCGGTGATGGTGGAGCTCTGGCCCGATGCGAGCAGCGCCACGGCGAACGCGATCGGCGCGATCGAGGAGCCGAGCAGCGGCGCCAGCAGCTTGTGCGCATCTTGTATCTGCGCGGTCTCACGGTACCCTGCCCAGTGGAAGACCGCGGCAGCCATGATGAGGATGGCGGAATTGACCAAGAACGCGATGTGCAGGGCCAGTGCGGAGTCGATCGTGTTCAGGCGGATGGCCTGGCGCTTTTCCGGCTCGGAGGTGCCCACCGCTCGGGTCTGAACCAGCGACGAGTGCAAGTACAGGTTGTGCGGCATGACCGTGGCGCCGAGCATGCCGATGGCGACGAACAGGGCCCTGGAGTCGGGCATCGTGGGTACCAGGCCGGACGCGACGCCTCCCCAATCCGGGCGCGCCAGCACGATCTCGATCACGAAGCTGGCGCCGATGATCGTGATCAGGCCGAGGATGAGCCCCTCCAGCTTGCGAATCCCCAGGTGGCTCAGGAATAGCAGCGCGAAAGCGTCGATTCCCGTCACGATCACCCCCCATACAAGCGGCAAGCCGAAGAGCAGTTGCAGCGCGATGGCCGAGCCGAGCACCTCGGCCAGATCCGTGGCGGTGATCGCCAGCTCGCACAGCACATACAGCGCAATGTTGACGACCCTCGGGTACTCGGCGCGGCACGCCTGGGCTAGATCCAGCCCGCGCCCGATGCCCAGCCGCGATGCCAGCGACTGGAGCAGGATCGCCATGGCGTTGGACATGCACAGCACCCAGAGCAGCGAGTAGCCGAACCCTGATCCGGCAGCCAGGTCCGTGGCCCAGTTGCCTGGGTCCATGTAGCCGACCGCAACCAGATAGGCAGGCCCTGCTATCGCCAGAATGCGCCGCAAAAAGCTTCCGCCTCGCGGCACGGGCACGGTCTCGTGTACCTGGGAAAGGGAAGCGTGGGCGTCTTGTGATGCTTGCCCGCTCATGTGGCCCGGCAACTATGCGCCCGGGCGCGGGCTGCGCCAAGTCCGCCGGTGGTATCCACGCGAGAAACGGAACAACCCGGCCGGATCCGGCCCGGCCCAGGTGCCCGGTGTCCGCCTCGGGTATCGCCCGATGCCGGCCAGCTCGCGGCGCCGATCGAGCGGTCCCCTCGTGGTGGGACCGTGTCCGGCGGGGTCTGAGCTGTCGTCAGCGCCTCCTTTGCCAATGCCACCTACGCGCGAAGCTCCTGTTGTTCGCCTGTGCGTCCGCTGATATCTTCCCTGGCTGTCATGAATGCGAACCTGTTGTTGCTCCCGTTCCTCGTCTTCGCGGTGCCCTGCTGCGCCGGGCCCGTCGAGCTGCGCGCCGACGCCAGGTCGATTCCGATCGTGCATGAGACCGACAAACCGCTGCACTGCAAGGTGGTCGCGGACATCGTGGGGAATGCTCAGGGCAAGGATGAAGCAGAGGCACGCGAGAGTGCCCGGAACCAGTTCCTCAACGCAGCAGCGGACCACAAGGCCACGCACGCCTTGGTGTTGAGCGAGTCGTCGGGCCCGGTCGGTACAACGGATGGCGTGAAGGCGTTCGTGGGCGGGAAAGCGCTTCAATGCACGGAGAATCCCCCCGACGAAGAAGCGTCGGACGCGGGAAGCGCCGAGGCGGAGCCCCCACCGCCGAGCCTGTGACGAAGGTCTGCCGAGGAGCATGGCAGGGAGGGCGCAACGTTGCTCGCGGACGGATGTGCGCGCCCGGCGGGATGCCGCGGCGCCGGTCAGCTCCCAAAGCCTGTCATGTGCGTGGCGCCGCTCGGATGCAGGAACCGCCGCAGCCACGGCCTCGATCCCCGCGTCGATTGCGTCCTGCGCTCGGTCCGATGCGGCGCTGGCGTGGGCAACCAGATCCCGAAGGGCTAGGGGCAAACGCGCCGCCCAGCTTGGCCTGCCGCCCCAATTGTTCGAGGGTCGAGGCAGCCTCGTTGGCCGCACGGCGCATTGCATGGGATACTGCTCCGGCCCCCATGAAGTACGCGCCTGTCTCTCGCGTGATCGCCTTCGCCGCCGTCTTCGCCACGGTCTGCACGACACCGCAGTCGTCCGCCGGCGAGTCCGTCCCTTCCTGCATCGCGTGGTCCACTGCCGTCCGCTATCGAGGCATCGGCTATGACCACCTCGTGAACATCCGCAGCACCTGCGACAAGCCTGCCGACTGCGAGGTATGGACCAACGTGAACCCCGACAAGCAGAGCGTCGAGGTGCCCCAGGGGCACAATGTGGAGGTCGTGACGTTCCTGGCATCGCCCGCTTCCGTGTTCGAGGCGCACGTTGCGTGCAGCTTGCGCCCCGGGTCATGATTGCGAGCCTGTTGCAAGGGACGGGCTCCAGGCATCGACGGCGAACGTCATGGCGGCGAGCCTCGGCCCCAGCCCCGACGTCACGGCCCCCCGATCCGCGCCGTTCTTCCGGCTACTCGCAGCGGCGAGGCCCGAGCGGGAGCGTTGGATCGACCGCGATCCCCAGGGTCAGAGTGCTACCGTGGCTGGTGCCCAGATAGAAGTGGGACTCCTCCGGGGTGCCGCCGACATACGAAAGATCGCCGGGTCCAGTCTCGTATCCAGCGGCGACCACGACTGCGCGGTTGCCACCAGGCTCCCGCAGGATCATGCGTGTACCCTTCGCTGGCCTGGCCGCAGACGTCCAGTACATATTGACATACCAACCTTCGTCGACCACCGGGAAGTCGTCGGGTGATCCGATGCCGCAACCGTAGAACGATCCGCCTTCCAAGGGGGCCCATTCTTGCGTTCGATGCATGACCAGGCCGGTGCGAGATTGCGACAGAGCGTAGTGCGCGTCGAGCTTGTCCGTGGGGGAAGCAGGATAGGGTGGAGGCTCTTCCTGGGTGACCAGATGCGCTTCCATGACCATCGGTCCGGTCGCGGGCATGGCGAGGTGATCGCCGTTGTCGTTGACCCGAGGCATCTCGCCGGTCTGCATGTCGCATGGGCCGTGCGACGGTTCGAGGAAGCCGATGTCGACGTGAAAGGCGCCGGATTGCGGGACACCTGCGCTGACATAGGTATCGACAACCACCCACCACTCGCCCGGGGTCACATCGGCACGCGCGTCGAAGTTGCCCCTGTCCAAGCACGCCGCCGCATCGAGCGACGATAGAATGTGCACATCGACATCCACGCCGTCCGCTTCTCGCACGGCAGCGCTGAGGAACCCGTCCGCGGGCACGCGTACGCGGTAGACCACCTCCGGCCCGCTCTCGTCGGTGTCCGGCGAGCAGGAGTAGCCGTCGAGCAGCCCAGGTGGCTCCGCCGACGTGTCGCGATCGTCGGCGAAGGGGAACGAGTCGACGCAGGTGACCCCGGAGGGACATGGGTTCGCGGCCTCGGGCTGGGCTTCTGGCGGCGGCGACTCGGGGTAGTCCTGGTCCTGCAAGGTCGCATCGTTCGACGCTTCAGGCATGGCGTTGTCGGGGGCGGACGCATCGATCGCGGGTGCGTGATGAGCGCTGTCGTCACTTTCGGACGAGCATCCGGTGAGCAGGCTGGCTGCCAACGTCAAGGCAATGCAGCAGGTGGCGCGCATGAAACCGATCTCCTACACGAGGTTGCCGGCGATGCCAACGCGCAGGCGCCTGCATGCCGATCGCCCCGGGCTCGACCTCTGCCACGGATGCGCCGGCCTGCACACGGCGCCGTCACACTTCATCAGGCCTTGCGGCAGGCATTCATCATTCGTCGGGCCTCGCCCGTCCACGGCGGGCCTGGCGCCGGTGATTGGCAAGCGAGCCGGGCGATGCGGGGGATGGCACATTGCGGTCCACTCGGACGCCACGGCCACGTTGACGCCGAGTCCGCGCGACCACGTTGCCACGGCGAATCCGGAGGTGAAATGTCGTCCAGACGCGAATCGCCGGTCGTCGCCACGAACGTAGCGGCATGAACGCCTATCACGTAATCGAATCCCGTGTTCCTCGGACGCGGCGCTGCTGTGCAGCAACGCTCGTTCGATCCGGGGCCGGTCGAAGGCATGGTAGGGATCGAAGTCGAGGCAGCGCGTCGGCGCGCACTTCAAGCGGCGGCGTCGCGGCGCGGAGCCCGCGATCCAGGCAGCGATTGCCGTTGCCAACGCGGTGGCGAGAAAATCGCCCGCCAAGATGATCGCCGTGCGCCGCAGCGCGAGTCCCGCCTTCGTGAACCCTCCGCGCGCTACTCGCCCATGATCTGAACGTAGACTTCGCGGCGTCGCGACCGATTGTCGAAGTCGCACAACACGATCTGCTGCCAGGTGCCGAGCACCAGCCGCCCATCCCGGCACGGCACCGACAAGGACGGGCCCAGCAGCGCCGCGCGCACATGCGAGTAGCCATTGCCGTCGCCCCAGCGCTCGTCATGCTCGTACGCCATCTGCACGGGCGCGATCCGTTCGATGGCGCGACGCAGGTCTTCCACCACGCCGGATTCGTACTCGATCGTGGTGACGCTCGCGGTCGACCCGGCGACGCCCACGGTTACCAACCCGTTGCGGACCCCGGACTTCTCCACGCAGCCTTGGACGTCCGGGGTGATGTCGAGGATGTCCGTGCGGGCCGTCGTCTCTCGTCGAATGGTCGAGAAGGAGATCATCATGTGCGCCATTATCGCGCCGAATTGGGTCCTGCGCGAGCCTGCTGCCATTCGGCCGCCGGAGCGCTATACCTGGGGAGCGATGATGCACGCGCCGACCGACGCCCGCTTCTGGTACCACGACAAGGGTCATGCCGTGTGTGACCTGTGCCCGCGCCACTGCACGCTCAAGCCCGACCAGACCGGAGTCTGTGGCGTTCGTGAGTTCGTCGGCGGGCGTCTGCTTTCCACGGTGTACGGGCGCCCTGCGGCGATCCACGTCGATCCCATCGAGAAGAAGCCGCTGTTTCACTTCCTGCCGGGGTCCCGCATCCTGAGCTTCGGCACGGTGGGCTGCAACATGCGTTGCAGATGCTGCCAGAACTGGTCCCTGTCCTGCGCCACCGATGAGCGCGGCGACGAGTTCGTGCCTCCCGAACGCATCGCGTCCCTCGCCGAGCGGGAGGGCTGCCAGTCCGTCGCCTTCACGTACAACGACCCCACGGTGTTCGCCGAGTACGCCATCGACTGCGCCGTTGCTTGCCACCAGCGTGGGATCGCCACGGTCGCGGTGACCGCAGGGTACATCACGTCCACCGCGCGCGACGCCCTCTACCGGCACATCGACGCCGCGAATGTCGACCTCAAGTGCTTCACCGAAGACGGCTACGAGTGGCTCGCGTCCGGGGCGAGGTTGGGCCCCGTGCTCGAGACTCTGGAAGATCTGGTGCGTCGAGGAGTCTGGCTCGAGGTGACGACGCTGGTGATCCCGGGGTTCAACGACGACGACGCGAGCATGGCGAGGCAGGCCGGTTGGATGGCGGAGCACCTGGGGCAGGACGTACCGTTGCACCTGTCGGCCTTCCATCCCGACTATCGTCTGCGGGATCGACCGCGCACGCCGGTCGACACCCTGGCGAGGCTCCGTCGCGTGGCCCGGTCGCAGGGGCTTCGATATGTGTACACGGGCAATGTGATGCATGATGAAGGCGCCGCGACGTTCTGTCCATCCTGCGGAACACGGCTGATTGTCCGCGGGTGGCACGATGTACGCCGCAGCGCGATCGGACCGGGAGGCACGTGCCCGTCTTGCCGGACAGTCGTCGCAGGGGTATTCGAATGGAAAGGGGCGCGGCCCATGCTTCACAGCGAGGAACAGAGCGATGAGACGACGTGAGCCCGCCGTGGCAGGCATGTTCTATCCGGGTGACCCGGAGCGCATCGCGGCGTTCGTGGCGCCATTCGCGGCCGACTCCGATGCACTGCAGCGCGCTCGCGTGCTCGTGGGGCCTCATGCGGGCTACGTGTACAGCGGCGCAATCTGCGGTGACGGCTACGCGCAGGTGCGCGTACCGGACACGGTGATCGTCATGGGGCCCAATCACACGGGCAGAGGCGCACCCAATGCTATCTACGCGCGCGGCGCGTTCGCGCTTCCCGGCGGCGACATTCCGGTCGACGAGGCGCTCGCTTTCGTTGTGCGCGACAAGATGGGCCTTGTCGACGACGAGGCCGCGCACCGCAAGGAGCACTCGATCGAGGTGCACCTGCCGTTCCTCCGGGCCAAGAACCCCAAGGTGTCCATCGTGCCCATCTGCCTGGGACACCTGAGCTTCCAGACCTGCGAGAAGATGGGCCGGGGTCTCGCCGATGTGCTCCGCACGAGACCCGACGTGATGGTCGTGGTGTCCACCGACATGTCCCACTACATTCCGGCCGATGTCGCGTCGCGACTCGATCACATGGCCCTCGACCAGGTGTGCGCTGTCGATCCGAGGCGGCTGTTCGACACCGTGGTCGACAACGGCATCTCGATGTGCGGCTTCATCCCCACCACCGTGGCCCTGAGCGCGGCCCGTGCCCTGGGCTGCGACCGCGGAAGGCTCGTGCGCTACGGCAACTCCGGCGAAGTCAGCGGCGACTACCATCGAGTCGTCGGCTACGCCAGCGCCGTCATCCCCTGATCCCCGGCTCACCCTGCGTGCGATATCCCCACCCCCTCCTGGACGCCACCTACCTGCGACGGTATCAGCGTTTCCTGGTCGACGTCCGGCTCGACGACGGCCGTGAGGTGACCGTGCACTGCCCCAACACGGGCAGCATGATGGGCGTCGACCTGCCCGGCGCCCGGTGCTTGGTGCTGCCGTCAGACAACCCGAAGCGTCGTTTGAAGTACACGCTGGAGGCTGTTCGAGCGGGGCGCACGTGGGTCGGCGCCCACCCGGCGCGGGCCAACATCGTTGGGCGCGAGGCGATCGAGGCGGGACTGGTCCGCGGCGTGTCGGGTGTGCAGTCGATTCGCCACGAGGTGCTACGGTGTTTCAAGCCGCGCCGACCTACTCGTCACGACCCGGCGCGGACAGCCTTGGTACGTCGAGATCAAGAGCGCTTCCATGGCCGACGACAGAACATCGATGTTCCCTGACGCCGTGACCGCGCGTGGCCTCAAGCACCTCGACGAGCTGCTCGGGGTGGTGCGCGGCGGTGGTAGGGCCTTGCTGCTGTTCGTGGCAACGCGGGATGACGTCGACGGCTTCCGGCCTGCGGCACACATCGATCCGGCGTACGCCGCCCGGATGTTCGAGGTTGCGCAGGCGGGCGTGCAGGTCCGCGCCGTGGCGAGTCGCGTGACACGCACGTCGATGTCCGCGGTCCGTGCGATTCCGATCCTCGACGGGCGTTGACGGTGCCCAGACCGCTCCGCGGGTCGACGGGCTGCCTGGAGGCTCTTCCCAGCCGGCGCCATGCAGGGTATGCCGCCGCCGTTCATGAACGTCGTGGTCATCGGCGGTGGAGAGATCGGACGCGCCATTGCGGAGGCCCTGGCGCACGAGCGCAACGAGGTGCAGATCATCGAGCTGGATGAGGACGTCGTCGCCAGCTTGCAGCATGACCTGGACGTCCGGGTGATTGCGGGCAGCGGGTCCGATCCCGCGGCGCTGCGCAAGGCGGGGATTCAGGCTGCGGAGCTGGTTGCCGTGGTGACCGATCGGGATGAAGACAACCTTTGCGCGGCGACCCTGGCGAGGTTCTTTGCCCCGCAAGCGAAGATCATTGCTCGCATCCGCAATCCTGAGCTTGCCGCCGAGCGCAGGTTCCTCATCCACGGTCCGCCGCGTCTCACCCATGTGCTCAACCCCGAGCTGCTGGCTGCCAACAGCATCTTCCGATCCATCCGCGTTCCGTCCGCGATCCAGGTGACGGAGTTCGAGATGGGCCGGCTTCTTCTGGTGGGCGTGCGCCTTCCCGACACGAGCGCCCTCGCCGGGTCCACCGTCGCGGGCTTCGCCCGGTCACGGCAGAAGGACCACGGCCAACCTCCGCTTCTCGTCGCCCGCTACCGCGAAAACCAACTCGTCGTGCCCAAGGGCGACACGGCCATCGAGCAGGGCGACGTCGTCTACTTCGTCACGACACCGTCCAGTCTGCGCAGGCACGTGACCATGCTCGGCCTGCCATTCCAGAAACAGCGTGCGGTCGCCGTGTTCGGCGCCACCGTCACCGGGCTGCACCTCGCCCGATTGATGCACGAAGCCGGCATCTCGGTCAAGCTGGTAGAACCGGACCGCAAGCTCGCCACGGCGGCGTCGGAACGGCTCCCCGAGATCGTCGTGCTGCATGCCGAACCCACGGACCCGCAGGTCTGGGCGGACGAGGATCTCGGTCAGTCCGATGCCATCGCCGCAGTCTGCCGCGACGAGGAGGTCAACCTGATGGTGGCCTTGATGGGTCGCCGCGCGGGCGTGGTTCACACCGCCGCGCTCACCAACCGCTCGCAATACGTTCCCCTTCTTCTCGACAGCGGGATCACCACCGTCGTGAGCCCGCGCAACGCGGCGATCGGAACGGTCCTGCGTTTCCTGCGGCGGGGTAGAGTCCTGCAAGTGGCGCAGACGGAGTACGAAGACGCCGAGTTGCTCGAGTATGAGGTCAGCCTTCAGGATCCGATTTCCGGAATGCGGTTGATGGACCTGGGAATACTGCAAGGCGCGATCGTGGCCTCGACCATTCGCGGCGACGACGTCCTGATTCCGACGGGCGCCTCTCGTGTCCAGGCCGGCGACCGGATCTTGCTGTTCACGCGCAAGGAGGTGGTCCACGACGTGGAGTCGATGCTCCTGGCGAGGCAACAATGACTCGATCCGTGGTCTACCTGCTCGGAGGAATCCACTTCTTTGCTGGATTGTCGATGACGCTTCCGGGCGTGGTCGGTCTGTGGGTGATGAGTGCGGACCTCCCCGGACCGTTGAGGTCGCATTGTCGATGACGCTTCCGGGCGTGGTCGGTCTGTGGAGCCACGAGCCGCAGGGGTGGGTGTACCTCGGCTTCGCCGCCCTCACGCTGCTGCTTGCCGCGCTCCCGCTCCGCCTCGTGAATAGGGATTCCGTCAAGGTTACCCCGAAAGTCGGCATTGCGTCGGTTGCCCTCGGCTGGCTCGGCGTGCCCCTGTTCGCAGCCCTGCCCATGCTCGCCACGGGCGAGGTCGGCAGCTTCACCGATTGCTACTTCGAATCCGTCAGCGGTTTCACCACAACCGGCGCTTCCGTTCTCGCCAACGTCGAATCGCTCAGCCGCGCCACGCACTTCTGGCGCACGTACATCCAGTGGATGGGAGGCATGGGCATCGTGCTCGTCACGGTCGCGGTTTTCTCGTTCCTCGGCGAAGGTGGCATTCGCCTCTACAATGCCGAAGTTCCCGGCCTCAAAGATGACAAGCTGCTGCCCCGTGTCGCGAACGTCGCTCGCACCCTCTGGCTCACCTACATCCTGATCTCGGCAGCCCAGGTGCTTCTGCTGCGCCTGGGCGGCATGAGCTGGTTCGACGCCGTCTGTCACACATTCACCACGATGGCGACCGGCGGGTACTCCACCAAGATGGCCAGCCTCGCCCACTGGGACTCGCCCTATCTGCAGTTGGTCGTGACTGCGTTCATGGCGATCGCCGGGGCGAACTTCGCCCTTCACGCTACCCTCTTTCGCCACAAGGGCCTCGGCTACGTGCGCGACCCCGAAACACGGTTCTACGTGGGAACCATGGTTCTCGCGACCGCCCTGATCACCGTGGCCAGGGCTTCCACCGGTTCCGTGGGAAGCTGGGAGTCTTTTCTCCGCCACAATGCTTTCAGCGTCGTGTCGGTGATGACAACCACCGGCTTCGCCAACTGCGACTACGAGCAATGGCAGAGCTCCACTCAGCTACCGGCCATCGTGCTGGTCGTGTTGATGTTCGTCGGCGGCGCCGACGGCAGCACCGGCGGCGGCTTCAAGTGCATCCGCGTGCTGTTGCTGTTCAAGTTCCTGGGCGCCGAGATCAAGCGCGTCGTGCATCCTCGCGCAATCGTGAGTGTCAAGCTCGCCGGCCAGACCGTCCCCGAGCATGCCTTCCGGCCCATTGCGGTCCTGTTCTTCGCCTGGGTCGCCGTCTTCCTGGCAGCCTCCCTGTCCCTCGCAATGATGGGCATCGACGCAATCACCGCGCTCACCGCCGTCGCCGCCACGCTCAACAACGTGGGCCCCGGACTGGGGACCGTCGGCCCTTCCGAAAGCTATGCCCACCTGCCGTCCGCGGCAAAGTGGATTCTCTCCGCGTGCATGGTCGGCGGACGCCTCGAACTGCTGTCGGTGATGCCGTTGCTCGCTCCTGGCTTCTGGAGGCGCTGACCCGTCCCTTTCTGGTGCGGCGTGTCGTGACCGAAGGACAACCGTCGCCGTCCGGGTATTGCCCACGACGTCACACCACTTTGACCGCTACCCGCAGCGTGACAGACCCGCTGCCGACCGCAAGGGGTATCGACGTTTCCTGGCCGTCCTTGACGTCGCGCGGCACCACGACTTCGAATTGCTTCTTTTCGGTGTGGTAGCCTCTGCCTCCGCATCGTCCACAGGTGTCGTCGAGGGCGCCGCCAAGCCCCGAACCGAGGCACGCCTTGCAGGGCGTCTGTACCGGAACGCTCAGCGGCCAGGTTCCGCCATGGCGCGCTTCGTCCCTGGTGAGAACGATCTCCACATAGAGGTCCTTGGGCTCGGAAGCCGGGCGATCCGGGAAGACTTCCGGCACGAAGCCCTGAAAGAGCTCATCCACCAGGGAGAACACGTGCCGGATGCGTTGCGCCAGATACTCCGCCTCAGCGGAGGCGAACGGCTCGGGACGGAAGCGCAGCCCGTGGCGCCATTCCGAATACGCGAGCGGACTCGGGGCGTCGCGTTCTCGAAGCGGCTCCACCGCCGGCGACTGCGCCGGGCCGCGGCGAGTCACCGCGATGTTGCCCTCCGCGGAGGCTTGCGTAAGCGCCTGATAGGCCCGCTGTACCTCCAGCAGATCGGGTGCGCTCGTGGCATCGCCCGTGATGTCGGGGTGCAGCTCGAGCACCAGACGCCGGTAAGCGCGCTTGATCTCGCAGGCATCGGCGTTGCGTGGAATGCCAAGGACGAGATAAGGGTCGCGAGAGCTCGGCATGTCGTCCCTCTTCAGCGCAGCCTGCCACGTTTCCGCAGGACGCGCCTTCCCAATAGCTGTTGAAGATGACCCACGTCCGGCGCCTTGCTAGTGTCTGTCCCAGGCGCCTGTTCGGCCGGTTTTTTTCGGAACGGATGAACAGACCGGGCCGTCCGTGAAACCCATCTCTTGTACAAGCGAGAACCACGGAGGACCCGATGCGCACGATGCTACAT
>Ga0272446_1004721_pt1 | contig 15776 bp, 16 predicted proteins | sample YNPCB0061_FD_194587 | JGI IMG/M metagenome (GOLD analysis project Ga0272446, IMG submission 194587) | Hot spring microbial mat communities from Yellowstone National Park, WY, United States - YNP-CB-006-1 | ecosystem: Environmental > Aquatic > Thermal springs > Hot (42-90C) > Sediment | place... | reverse complement strand
TATTTCTAGTCCTAGTCCCTGGAGATAAAGTTCAAATTCCTCCACTTTGCCCCTATTTCCGCTTGCAATAATTAGCTTGCCCATGATGATTTCCTATGCTCACAATATAGTATCGTTTATTTTTAGTGGGGTATGGGGCAAATTTTCCAAGCTCTAGTGGATGGCACGGCGGTTGCAAGCATTATGGCGCTGGGGGCAGTGGGGCTTACCCTCACCTATGGCATTTTGAAGTTTGCTAATTTTGCCCATGGGGATTTTTTGACTCTGGGAGCCTATTTCACCCTATTAGGAACTCCTTGGCTGGGAGTGGGTTGGGCTGTCCCGATCGGTTGTATATTGACAATTTTGGTCGCATTAGCCATCGATCGGACTTTGTGGCAGACCCTGCGCCAGAAGCGGGCAACGGCAACAACCATGATGATTGCCTCGATCGGGCTTGCTTTGGTCATCCGCAATTCAATCATTTTAATTTGGGGTTCGGGCACCCAATCCTATGGTCTACCGGTTTATCCAGGGCTAAATTTCGGGGGAGTAGTGATCACCCCTAATCGCTTGGTAGGGATTGGTTTAGCAATTTTAAGCATCGGCGGGGTTTACTACCTATTACAAAATACGAGAATTGGTTGGGCGATGCGGGCAGTAGCGGACAATCCTGAATTGGCTAGGGTTTCGGGGATTCCCGTCGATCGGGTTATTACATGGACTTGGGCATTAGCCGCCGGCTTAACGGCGCTGGGAGGCAGTATCTACGCTATTGTCACTACCCTCCACCCCAATATGGGTTGGTTTTTGATTGTGCCCCTCTTTGCCAGCGTGATTTTAGGGGGGATTGGCAATCCCTACGGTGCAATTTTGGGAGCCGCCCTAATTGGCATCACCCAAGAATTAGGCACAATTTGCCCACCAGGGATGCCTATTTGTATTGGCACTCAGTATAAACTAGGGATAGGATTAGCCATGATGATCCTAGTATTGCTCATTAGACCCCAAGGACTATTCAAGCCATGAATCCCTACGGCAAGCAACTCGATCGTCAGGTAAAACGCTTAGTAGAAGGGGCGGAAGCCCATGGTATTCCTACCCGCTCCATGGAACTAATTGGCAATGCCTTAAGAACAATTGCCGATCAATTAGATTTTCCTACCTACAATATTTTAACTGCCAAAAACGGCGGATGGCTCAAAGTAACCCTTAGTAACTGTAACTTTCCTGAGATGGAAAAACAGGTAGTCTATGCCTATCCCAGCTACGAAGCTGCTAGGAACGAAGCAAATCAATTATTAGAATTAGACCCCTACTGTCAAGAAATAGGCACGATCGATTTATTGTTTCAATTACTAGCTCTTACGGAAATTGATAGTCTGATTTTCCTAAACCAAGCCCGATCGGGAAAAGAAATTAACCGTAAGGAACTCCATAACCTCTGTCAAAAACAACTCCAGCCCCCTACCTATTTAGCTTAAAGAATAGATTTGGGCACAATTCCTGCCCTGTTCTTTAGCCCTATACAGACATTGATCCGCCTGGCTCAACAAAGTAAAAGCATCAACCAAGTTATCTTGATTAGCAATTGTGGCTCCCACACTAATAGTTAAAGGGATCAAATTACCATTTATTGAAAACTTATGACTTGAAACTGCTAGGAGTAAATTGTGAGATAACTCGATCGTATTTTGGGTACTAATATTAGTAGTGATACAAGCAAATTCTTCCCCGCCATAACGATAAATTAAACTATTAGAAAAAGAACTGCTTTTCAGCCTGCCCACCAAGGCTTTAAGAATTTCATCCCCTACAATATGACCATAGGTATCATTTATTTTCTTAAAGTGGTCAATATCAATCATTAAAACAGTTATACTTTCAATTTCTTTTTGACTGAGATCATTTATTAGTTCTGGTAAAGCCTGATCGAGGGCACGACGATTAAGGGCATTGGTCAGGGGGTCGGTGAGGGAGAGGGATTCTAATAGTTTATTTTGGGTTTGTAATTTCTGATTTGTGCGAAGGAGGGACTGAGTAATTAAACTTAATCTTAATCCTGCCCTTACCCTAGCCCTTAGTTCAGAAGGATCGAGGGGTTTAGCTAAAAATTCGTCTGCCCCTGCCTCTAAGCCGGCTACCCGATAGGTCATGTTGGCATAGGCGGTCATTAAAATAAAGTAAATCATCGTTAGTTCGGGGTGTTCCGTATTACTTTTGATCCTCTGGCAGAGTACCATCCCGGAAATATCCGGCATACACCAATCACTAATTATGAGGTTTGGTCGATCGGTAAGAATTTGTTGCCAGGCACTTTCGACAGTTTCAGCTAAAGTAATTTGATAACCATCTTCTGCAAGGTAGCGGGCAAGTAATTTTCTGGTGGTAGGGTCATCTTCTACGATCAAAACTTTGGGCGTAACATACTTAAATTCTTTGTCCCGCCGATAAATTTGCAGGATTTCTGGAGGTATTTGATGGTCAGAACTATTCATAGAATTTCCGCCCGAACAACAATTGAGTTTTGCTGTTATCTTAGCGGAAATTCATCGAAGGGTACTTCTAACTTATTGGAGTTGCCCTATCCCTGCTAAGGGAGCGACTGGGGAAAAGGGGAAAAGAATACTGGCTACAGCAAAACCTGTTCCAGGGTAATCGGTGAACAGTCCATCTACGCCCAACTCATAGAATTGGATAAATTCATTTTGTGGGTCGCGGTTGTAATTTGAAAGTAGGGTGCTTTCTTCATTACGGAAGGTGTAGGGATGAACTAATAAACCAGCTGCATGGGCATTGGCGAGTGTTGTTAGTATTGTCTAGGGCAAAAAATGGGTTATTGAGAACCATAACTTATGACAAAAAAGGTCATTTTTATCTTCCCATTGGGATGTTAATAGTAGATTCAGGTGCTGTTAAGGTTGCGTTAAAACTTTTAGTCATAAAATTTATTATTCTAATTTGCCAGTTTATGTTGAGTTATTGGAATTCTTGCAGAAGTAATAAATACTTAGCTACAAGTAATTAACTATGTGAATAACTATAAAAACTATTTTTGCAGGAAGTCTATTACAAAACCTATGATGAATTTATCTTCCCCTACCCATTACAGAGAAAAATAACCTATGAATGGATTCTACAAACTTGAACATTGGCTTGATGGTTTAGTTAATAATAATCTGAATCATATTTCAGGTGTTAGTTTAATCTTAGTATTTGTAGCAGGCATTCTGACCAGTCTTACTCCCTGTACTCTCTCTATGTTGCCCATCACGATCGGTTATTTGGGGGGCTTTGGTGAGTCCCGCCCGATCGGGCAGTCTCTGCTATTTGTAGGAGGATTTGCGACTACTTTGACGGGCTTTGGGTTGGGGGCTACCTTTTTGGGCAGGGTCTATGGTCAGTCGGACTGGGGCTGGTCAATCATCATGGGCATAATTGCCCTGGGCATGGGCTTGCAGTTACTAGGCTTAATTCAGCTGCCCCAGTGGGAAGGAGTCTCCTTAGAAAAATATGTCCCGATCGGGTTGCGGGCTTATGGGGTGGGTCTAAGTTTTGGCTTGGCTTCTTCTCCCTGCTCTACGCCCGTACTGGCAACCCTCCTGGCATGGGTGGCTCAAACCCAAAATCCCTGGCTGGGGGGACTATTTCTGTTAGTCTATGCCTTTGGTTCCAGCCTGCCTCTCCTGATTAGCGGTATATTTGCGGGAAGTTTACGATCGTTTTTAGCCCTGCGCCAATGGACTGGGATTATTAACTACGGCAGTGCCATAATTTTACTGGCTTTTGGCACCTATAGCCTGTTTACGGCGGCAAGCCATTTTTATGCCTAGTTTGACGGCATTGGCTAAACTGCTGAAATTAGCTATGCCCCGCCCGGCAATATCAAAAGCAGTGCCATGGTCTGGGGAAGTACGGACAAAGGGCAGCCCGATCGTGCAGTTCACGCATTCCTCAAAAGCAAGTAACTTCATGGGAATTAAACATTGGTCATGGTACATCCCCAAGTAAGCATCGGGGGCATAGGGATTGGGATCAAACCAGGCAGATTTTGCCCCTAACCAGACCGTATCCGGTGGCACCGCCCCCCTTAAACCAGGCTCCGATCGGATGAGGGGATTGAGCCAATCTAGTTCTTCCCTCCCCAGATAGCCATCTTCGCCGCTGTGGGGATTGATGCCCAGTATGGTAATTTGGGGGCTAGTAATACCAAAATCTTGAGCCAGGGAATGGCGTAATAATACGAGTTTTTGTCTGATTAAAGTCGGATTTAGTTGCTTAGTTACTTCTGCTAAAGGGATATGGACAGTTGCTAAAAGGCTGCGCCATACCCAACCCGTGAAGGGAGATTCAGCGACAAATAACATCCCAAAGTCCTTTACCCCCGATCGTTCTGCCAAAAATTCCGTCTGACCTGGAAAGTTGTGCCCCGCCTGTTGCCATGCTGACTTAGCAATAGGAGCAGTGACAATTCCATCAAATTCCCCAGCCAATGCCCCATTCACCGCCCGCTCCAAATACCGGAAACTACATTCCCCGCTATGGACGCTCCCCTCTCCCAAAGTAATCGGTAAGCCCGTCCCCAAGTCAATAAAATCGATCGTGGCTGGGTCTGCTAGGGGAAAGTTAGAAATCCCCTTAAGGCGGTAAAAAACCGATTTTGCTTGACATAAATCCCCGATCACCGTTATCTTTGCCGATAAATCAACCGATCGGGTAGTAAACAGGTATTTTAGGACAATTTCAGCACCAATACCAGCAGGATCACCTAATGTTATGGCAATGTGTGGCACGCTCAAATTCCTAATCTCTCCTTACATACTTGGTACTAAAAGTTTACTGTCCGATCGGGCTTGCTTAGGTTAGTATTTATTTCCCCCTAGTTCAAAGGTTGCCGTGGACATCACACTCGATACACTCTGGAACCGTGTCTTGGAAGCATTAAAAACCCAGGTTAGTCGCCCCGCCTACGAAACTTGGATCAGGTCTACTGCCCCAGAGGAACTAACCCCAGAGACCCTCACCATCAGAGTCCTCCATCCCTTCGCCAAAAGCTGGCTGACCCGCTACTACGCCAACAGCATTAACAAGACCGTGGCGGAAATTTTGGGCTACCCGGTCGAGATCAAAGTAGTCTGTGATTCGTTGCCCCAGGAACCAGCCCCCATTAAACCAAGGGAAGATGACCCGCCCCAGTCCCACCCAGGCTTAAACCCCAAATATACTTTCAGTCGGTTTGTGGTAGGCTCTACCAACCGGATGCCCCATGCGGCTGCCCTAGCGGTGGCTGAGTCACCTGGACGGGAATTTAACCCCCTATTTTTATGCGGCGGGGTGGGCTTAGGCAAAACCCATCTCATGCAGGCAATTGCCCACTACCGCTTGGAAATTATGCCCAAGACCAAGATTGCCTATGTTTCCACCGAGCAATTTACCAACGATTTAATTACGGCGATCCGCAAGGACAGTATGCAGAGCTTCCGGGAGCAATACCGCGCCATCGATATGATCTTGGTAGATGACATCCAATTTATTGAGGGGAAAGAATATACCCAGGAAGAATTTTTCCATACCTTTAATGCCCTCTATGAAGCGGGTAAGCAGATTGTCCTCGCCTCCGATCGTCCCCCCGCCCATATCCCCCGCCTGCAAGAACGTCTGTGTTCCCGTTTTTCCATGGGCTTAATTGCTGATATTCAAGTGCCCGACCTCGAAACTCGCATGGCAATTTTGCAGAAAAAGGCGGAGATGGATAACCTGAAAATCCCGCCGGAGGTAATTCATTACATTGCGGCTAGTTACACTTCCAACATTAGGGAACTAGAGGGGGCTTTAGTGCGGGCAGTAGCCTATATTTCAATTTCGGGGCTGCCGATGACCGTAGCCAATGTTGCCCCAGTTCTTAATCCCCCTAGGGACCCCGTAGAAGTTTCCCCTGATGTAGTGCTTAACACCGTGATTGCCGAATTGAAGGTAAACCTGGAAGACCTCCAGGGCAGTTCCCGCCGGCGAGAAATTAGCCAGGCAAGGCAGATCGCCATGTATTTGATGCGCCAACATACCAGCCTCAGTCTGCCCAAGATTGGCGAAGCCTTGGGGGGCAAGGACCACAGCACCGTCGTTTATAGTTGCGAAAAGATCGCCCAACAGCTAGCCAAGGATGCGGAGCTTTCCCAGACCCTGCGTCTCCTGAGTGACCGCATCTATATCCAGTCCCAGGCTAGTGGCTGATGGCTTTTATCCACGATCGGTTGGTCTATTTTAGTGATACGGACGGGGCGGGGGTAGTCTTTTTTGCCCGGATTTTAACTTTCTGCCACGATGCCTATGAAGCTTCTTTGGCGGCTTTTGGGGTGGATTTACAGGATTTTTTCTGTAATTCTCCTCTGGCATTCCCGATCGTGAGTTGCCAGATTGATTTTCATAAGCCGATCCGATGCGGGGAATTGCTACAGATCGAAGTGACGGGAGAGCCTGTCGGCTTGTCAGAGTTTGTCACTTTTTACCAGATTAAATCAGCAGAAAAGTTAAAAGCAAAGGGAAGCCTGAAGCATTGTGGGATCGATCGGGTTAGCCGTCGTCCTGTGCCCTTGCCCCAACCAACGATCGATTGGCTTAATGCCATGAAGATAGCCGAATAATTTAGACTATCGGGCAAAGGTCGTAAAATGATGCCAGAGAGAAGCCAGTCTATGCAGAAAACCATACCCCTCATCAATGAAAAAATTGCCTCCCGATCGGCGGTGGTGATGACCCTCCTAGAATTAAGCAAGCAGGTAGAGGCGGTAGGTTTAGAGCAGGCAGCCCAGGAAGTAGATGTAGTAACTACGGGGACTTTTGCCCCGATCGAGTCGGTAGGGGCATTTATCAATTTGGGACATACAGACCCCCCCCTCCGCATCCGCTCCTGTTGGATTGATGGGGTGCCCGCCTATGGGGGCATGGGGGCAGTAGACCTATTTTTGGGAGCGACCCAAGAAGGGGAAAGGGAAGACCAGACCGGCGTTTATGGGGGTGCCCATGTCATTGCCAAGTTAATTGGCGGGGAGACCCTCCCTTTTCGGGGGGTAGGGATGCCCAACGACTGCTATCCTCGGGCTACTTTCGAGAGCCATATTAGTAAAGATTCTATCAATCAGTTCTATCTATATGCCCCAAGGGGTTTGTATCAGAATTTCATTGTCGGGGTTAACAGCGGGGAAGATACTCTCTATACCTATTTAGGACCCCTGCTACCCCGCATGGGCAACGCAGTCTATGCTAATCCTGGTGCCATTGCTCCCCTCTGGCATCCCCTAGACTCGATCGGGATTGGGACAAAGATTTTTTGGGGAGGCGGGGTCGGTTATATTGCCTGGGAGGGCACCCAACATTATCCCCTCCAGAAGCAACTGCCTAATCACACCCCGATCGGTCCTGCCGCTACAGTCGCCCTAATTGGGGATGCCAAGCAGATGGACCCCGAATGGGTGAAGGGTTGTTATTTCCGTAATTATGGCGTTAGTTTGATGATTGGGGTAGGGGTACCAATTCCCATTTTGAATGCCAAAACAATCGGTAGTTTAGTCACCAAAGATGAAGATATTGTTGCGCCGGTAATTGATTTTTCCATTCCCCGCAGAGTGCGTCCCAGCTTTGGTTTAGTCAGCTATGCCCAACTCAAGACCGGCAAAATTAGTATCAATGGCACCAACGTCCGGGCGGCACCGGTGGCGAGCATTTCCCGATCGGAGCAGGTCGCCCAAATCCTTAAAGAATGGATTACCAGAGGGGATTTTTACCTGACTGAACCGGTCGCTCCCTTACCCCCCGATCGGCAATTCTTACCCCAAGATTTAGTTAGTTAGGCATGGATTTATTGTCAGAAGTTTGGCTTCCTACCCTAAATTGGCAACCAAGCCCCTCAGAAGTTACTAAATTTAATGAATTATACGATCAAGTTTTAAGGGGAAACAAAGTAACAAATCTGACTAGAATTACCACCCCGATCGATTTTTGGGAGAAGCATTTATGGGACTCTTTAAGGGGGATTAAACCCCTCTGGCATCAAACTAATTTAAGGGTAATTGATGTGGGGACGGGGGCGGGTTTTCCTGGTTTGCCCTGTGCCATTGTGCATGAAAGTTGGCAGCTTACTCTATTAGATGGAACTCTTAAGAAAATCCGATTTATCAATAGTGTAATTGAGGCTTTAGGAATAATTAACGCCATTGGAGTACATGGCAGAGCAGAAGAAATTGCCCATGAAAACTTCTATAAAAATCAATATGACCTGGTTTTAATTAGAGCGGTGGGCAGTGTAGCAGAATGCCTAAAATATAGCCTGCCCCTCACCCGATCGGGGGGAACAATTGTGTTATATCGGGGGCAATGGTTAAAGGAAGAAGAACAACTTTTAGAGGGCATGAAATGGTATAGAGAAAATTTTGTTACCCCTATTTCTCAGGGGCAGAGGAACTGTATTTATATCACTACTTAGATGTACGTCGTACTTTTCCTTCCGGCTGCCAAGCATAGCCAATGCCCCGGATAATGCCCCTACCAATTAAGCCAATGCCCCTACCAATTACTTCCGTTAGCAAAAATACAATTCCCCTACCCACAAAATCAACCACCGATCGGATTCTCGGATTAAGAGCATCCTGAAATTCCAGAAAGAGAGTAGATAAAAATTGCCATCCCTTGAGATTTTTTAACTCCTCACTGCGGTTACAATTAACATAAACCCGATCGATGCCCCTACTGTTAATAATCCATAGTTCTTGTTTGCTTTCAAAAATATGACGGGGTTCCCTTACCCAATAGTTATAGCGATATTTCCAAGATAATTCATTCCTAAATTTTTCAATTTCTCTACTCGATCGGTATTGAAAAAAACGTTGCTTGATTGTCTCTTCTTCGGCAAAGATATTTAATAATGGTTGAACCACCCCATTTGCTACCTGCAAACAAAGATTTTCTAATAGGTCTTGTAAGTAGATTTGGGCTTGGGGGCTATCATGTTGCCATTCGTTATAGTCGATCGCAATAGGTGCCTGAAATAACAAGGAGGCTAATAACTCAGGCACTAGGGGCATGGGACTTAGGATTGCAGATTGGACTATTGCCCTTTCCTGGAGGAGAGTGCTCAACAAAGGACGATCGGTTAATGTCCTATATTCCCCCAAAAAAGCACCAGCCGCCCGCTCCCACAAATCGGTGATAATTTCTAGCCATTGTTGTTGGATTTGCCCGATACTCAATTCGGAACGGCGGCAACGTTCTAGGGTCTGCTGAAACTCTGATAGGGTAATCTGTAACAACTCCTGGCGACGATCGGGTAGAAGAATGTCAATTTCTAGGGGCAAGTCTGTGAGATTTTCTAGCCCATAACTCAGTTTGGCGGTCAGGCTTTCAAATAACCGATCGGGTAAGGACAAGGTGGAAGCCCTCCCCTCCGAGGTAAAAATAAGAGCAGAGGGTTGTTCTACCCGCCAAAGCCGCTCGACCAGCCAACGGGCACAGCGTAATTCCCTCCTTCTGCCCTCCAAAACAAGGCGCTCGATCGGGGTGAGATTGGTCGATAATTTTTGTCCCAAGCCAAATAGGGTTAAATCGATCGAGGCTAAGCCACTATCCCGCATATAAAGACGGAAAGCGCGACTGAAATTTTGGGGACGGAAGGGCTGCCAGCGGTATTTGTGCCCCACCACCACCGTAGAAAGGGCATAGAGCAATTTAGATGCCTCCACACCCTTCGGACAATAACCCTCTACGCCCAGCGCCAACGCCCCTTCAATCATTAAGGCAGTTTCACTCCGAGTAAGCAAAAATACCTTTGTAGCAGCAGACCTCTGCTTAATTTCTTGGCATAACTCCAGACCCTCTTTAATATCTAACTCCACAATTACCAGATCGAAAGATTGTCTTTGTAATAAGTGCAAAGCCTCCGTCTTACTACTGGCTTCAGCCTTTACATTCCAGCCCGGCTTTTTTTCCAGCCATACCCGAAAACCTAATCGGAAAGAAGTATCATCATCTACCAGTAATAAGTCCGTCATAGACTAAGCCTCAACCGATCGGGGAGGGAAGATAAACCGTAACAAAGGGGGTGCCAAAAAAGTCGTGATAATCACCATCAAAATTACTGCCACATTCAAACTAGGACTTAGGGTACCACTAGCATTTCCGACCGCAGCAAATACTAAACCAACTTCCCCTCTAGGGATCATACCTACCCCGATCGCTAGGCGATTAATGCCAGGCTGTCCAAATACAGCCAGCCCGGTGACTACCTTGCCCAAAATTGCGACAGTAATCAAAAAGCTCGCAATAATCAAACCGCTCCGATTTTCAGGAATAGCAGGATTAAGCACATTGAGGTCGGTCTTTGCCCCTACCACCACAAAGAAGATGGGCACAAAAATATCAGCAATTGGTTTAAGGAGTTTTTCTAGGTCTTCCCGCTTATCTGTGTCATCTAAAACTAAGCCAGCGGCAAAAGCTCCTAATATTGCTTCTAATCGCAGTGCTGCGCCAAGATAACCCAAAATAAAGGCTAAAACTAAAGCAGGCACAATAATGCCCCCTCTGGTTTTGAATATCCCTGCCATACTGAGAAAGGCTTGGTTGATCAGCCCTCCGGCAAACAGCACTCCCAACAAAAAGCCGACTGCACTGACAATAATTAGCCCTACTTCCTTAACATCTACCTGACCCGTACCAGCCAAGCTAGCCACCACCGCCAGGACGATAATACCCAACACATCATCAACCACGGCAGCCCCTAAAATAATCTGCCCTTCTTTAGTAGTTAATTGTCCGAGTTCTGCCAACACCCTGGAGGTAATGCCAATGCTCGTAGCAGTTAGGGCAGCCCCTGCAAACACTGAGGGAATTACCGGTAAATGAAAGAAATAAATCAATCCCAAAGTGCCGGCGGCAAAGGGGACAACTACCCCAACAGTTGCTACTACCACGGCTTGAGTGCCCACCTTGAGCAATTCACTAAGATTCGACTCCAAACCAATTTCAAATAATAAAATGAAGACTCCCAACTCCGAAAGAATTGATATTACTTGGCTATCTTCTCGAAAAATGCTCCCGATCGCTTCTGGGCTAGCACTCACCGTAAATTGCAAAAACTGCATCAGCAGAGAATCAGGGGCGCTGACACCAACTCCAGGAAAAACAACAAACTTGAGGGCAGAAATGCCTATAATTACACCGCCAATCAATTCCCCTAACACGGGCGGGAAACCAAGGCGATTTGATATTTCACCCCCGACTTTGCTGGCAGCGTAAATCATCACTAAACTCAACAGTACGCCCGCAAAAACGATCGATTCATCTACTGCTGCACCCTCTGCTACAGCTAGCAAGTTCACCATACATACCTCCAGAACAGCCCTTCTAGCTTAACTGTTGTTTGGGTGCCAAATTGTAAAATTCTTTGCCTAAGTTAGGCTACGGCAATTCTGGCAATTTCCAGAGCAAATCTACCCGATCGAAAAGCGGGATTTAACTTACCATCTATTTCAAATTTACTGAGCATGATTTGCATCGATCGGATGGAATTTAGAGCTAAGGGAGGCACATTAGTAAGGCTTTTCGCCCGAAATACAGGAATGAATTCTTCAAAAGGCATTGATATATCGATCCATTCATCTAAAATTGTGTCAAAGGAATGACTGTAGGCGATACTATCCCAACCACTATTATCCCTTAAGAAAAACTTGTAGCGGTTGCCGTCTCCTTTGACTTTGATTAAGATAGAATTACCGCTAGATAAATCGATCGGGGGTTCAAAATTACGGGTACGGACTGAAACAAAGCCGCCGGAATTATCAGTTGAAACTAGCCCCGTAAACAAGGCGCTATTTGCTTGAATGACAAAATTACTCTGACTTACACCACCCATCACTACATCATCTAAACAGCCCCAAACTGATGCCTGCTCTGGATTTGGCGTGGTAAAATCAAAGACTGTATTGTTTTTCATCTTAATTTTTATTTGAGGGGTGGTTTGAAATAAACTAACGATCGGTAAGGCACCAAAAAAGTTTAAGGTATCGGCAAAGCGTTTGAGGTTCCATGACATAGGCTTAACTCCCGATCGGTGTTCATCTTAAGCATACAAAAGTTAATTAGTTCCACCCAAAAATATTTTTACCTGCTAGAGGGAACCAACCGCTGAAACCAATCTAAAAACCTTTCTCCTAATGCTTCTAGGGAAAATTCCTGCTCAGCTTGGGCGCGACATTTTGCCCTTCTAATTCGGTCTAAGCGCCCGATCGCTTCAGCAAGGGCATCGATGTTGTCTGGTTCTACTAAAAAGCCCGTTTCGTTATGGCGCACAATTTCGACGGGACCACCCCTAGCATAACTAATCACCGGTACGCCACAGGCTAACGCCTCGATCGCTACATTGCCAAAGGCTTCGATCCATTTTGGGGTCATAATCAGCGCAAGGCTGGGACCAATTCTCGCCTGCAATTCAGTGGTGTTAAAAAATCCTTCATAGTGTAACTTTGCACCAGGAAACCGATCGAGGCATTCTTGCCAATAGCTCTCAGACTGCATTTTGCCGAATATTTTGACTTCAATGCCCAGTTTTTCGCTTAAATTTGCTACATCTTCTAAGCCTTTTTCCGGGGCGATTCTACCAATCCAGGTGTAAAAATTTTGGGGCACTTCTACAAACTCATACCGATCGAGGTCGATGCCGCTCCCTAAAATCTGAGCATCGATTCTGCCGAAGGTCTGGGACTGGATATGGGTATACATCCCGATGCGGTGGAGAAATTGCTTGGCGGTTTGGCTAATCACCCGATCGAGGGCATCAGAAACCGAACCCATACTGACAAAATGAGCCAGGGGAGTAGTAAAAAAGCCCGTTAAATAGAAGGGGAGCCAATCGTAGGCAAAATTTACAATCAGGTCATAACGGGACTGCACCCCGAAGGCATAGCGCATCATCTCGCCTACCACGGAATTACCGGGAAATTGAATTGCACTAGCGCGGCTTTCATTTTGGGCAAAGCTATGGAGAGCACCAGGCAGCGCTACGATCGGGATGGTGTCAGACACAGAACCACTAGGCGCAACCAGATGGACAATGTGCCCCTGTTGCAAGAGATATTGGGCGACATTCACGATCGTGAGTTCTACGCCACCGCCTACCCCAGAACCAAAAGCCCCCACGGAAGTAGAAATAAATAATAAGTCCATAGTTAAGGGCTAAACTTAGGCAAAATAGTCCCAGCAATCCGCTCTGGGTCAGTAATCCAATAACTAGCCCCCCCTTCCGTACTAGGTTCACCAGGTAAAGTGAGGCTTTCCACCCGATCGGGACTCAGACTCAAACTAAAGGAAGTAAGGGCGATCATTTCATCCATAGTTAAATCACTATCAATATGGGATTTGATCGTTTCAATTAAAGGTTTGAGACGGGCAAGCGTCCAGGGATTACTTAATTTTTTTTGCACCGCCTGGAGTAAAATTTGCTGCCGTTTAATCCGCCCAATATCGGCATTTATATCCCCCCGATAGCGGCTGAAAGCCTCTGCCTGCTTACCATTCAAGACTTGCCTGCCCGGATATAAATCAATCAACAAACCCTGGGTTTTGTCCTCATAAAACATCCGATCGGGTACTTCTACTTCTACGCCGCCGATCGCATCAATTACTGCTCCTAAACCAGAAGTATCAATCCGCACATACCGATCGAGTTGCACATTAGGCAATAACTCCCCGATCGTTGCCTTTACTTCGCCGATGCCCCCGTAGACATTAGCTGCATTCACCTTTGCCGTCCCCACACCAGGAATTTGCACTTGAGTATCTCTAGGGATAGAGAGGAGGGTAATCTGCCCCGCTGGATCAAATCGGAGTAGCATAATTGTATCGGTGCGCCCGGTAAATTTTTCCCCCGCTTGGCGGTCAACGCCCAAACTCAGTACTTGATAGGTCTTTGTTAGGTTCTTGCCCAGCGCCTCAAGCCATACCTCTTTGATGTTGCGCCCCTCGACTAAACCCCGCCAGTCAATAGCGGTAAAGGGTACATAGCGGGCTGTGACTGCCCCAAGCGCCACTGCCAAGCCCATTGCCCCTAGTAAAAAAATGTTGCCCCACCTTAGTTTCGACCTACGCCGAGAGGATTTTGGCGCTAATTTTGTTCGGCGCATATCGGTGACCACGGACTGCTACTCTATAATGCTCATTAAAACTATAGCGTGAAATAGATGGCGCAAGCGATTATTATTGCCGGTGGGAAGGGCACCCGCCTCAGACCCCTCACCTACGGCACTCCTAAACCGATGCTAACTCTAATCGATCGTCCTTTTTTGCAATGGATGGTGGAACGATGCGTGGCAGCGGGGGTTGGGGATATTTTAATCAATGTGCATTACCAGGCAGAGCAGGTCAAGGCTTGGTTTGGGGAAGGAAGCAAGTTTAACGCTCAAATTCGATACATCGAAGAAACCACCCCCCTCGATACCGCCGGCGCAATTACTCTGGCAACTCCTTGCCTGACAGGGGAACCCCTGTTAGTCTTTAATGCCGACATTTTGACCGATTTAGACTTAAGGGCATTGTTAGAATTCCATCAAAAGCACCAGAGCGCCGTAACTTTAACTCTAACCAAAGTAGAAGACCTCACTCCCTTTGGCTTAGTAGAGTTAGACCAAGCTGGCAGAGTTTTAGCTTTTCGCGAAAAACCCACCCCCGATCGGGCGCAATTTTATCTATCTCAGGGCATTAACACGATCAACGCCGGCACCTATGTCATTGCTCCCCATTTATTTGAGTCTTATCCCCCTGGTGAACCCCTCAGCTTTGAGCGGGCGTTTTTCCCTACCGTACTCGATCGGGGTCATAAAATGATGGGCTTTGTTTGGGATGGCTATTGGTTAGATGTGGGCACACCCCAGAAGTTTTACCAAGCGCAGTTAGACATTTTGCAAGAAAAAGTAAAGTTCAACTTTAATGGCACAATCCTTTCTCCTGGTATCTGGGTTGGCAGGAATACCCAAATTCTATCTGGTGCAATTCTTAACCCTCCTTGCTACATCGGAGATAACAGTCAAATTTTAGAAAAAGGAGTGATCTCAGGCGGCACGATCGTGGGAGCTAACAGTTTAATTAACGATCGGTTAAGCCCTGGCATTTACCCAAACGGTACATTAGTTTTATGACAAATAAGTGTTAGAAATTCTACAGTTATTTTATTAGTTATAGAAAAACTGATAAACCCACAAGATGCTACATTATTTCTGTGATTAACTTTTATAAATGGTAAATGGCTATGTTAAGGTAGATAGAATTTATGCTTACACTTAGTTTAGAAATATGTAAAAAGAAAGAAGTTATTAGAAAAAGCTCTGAGCAATAAACCCCTAAAGATGGCGAAACAGTTCATAACGCTTTTTTCGATCGAGGATTTAAGGAGCAAAAAGATGAAAATACAATACTTTGAAGATACCGACACCCTCTACATAACTTTTTCTGACAAATATCCAACAGAAACAAGAGAACTGGATGAAAATACTTTGTTAGATTTTGATAAGGATGGGCAGCTTTGTGGGATGACTATTGAGCACGCAAAAGAAAGAGTAGGCATTCCAGAAGTAAAGTATGAGAAAATTCCTGCATGACAAATAAATGTCCGATCGGATGCTAAAATAATTAATCATGCTGAACTCATTTGAAATAACTAATTTTAGATTATTCCAGCACTTAACAGTTGGAAAGCTAAGTCGAGTCAACTTAGTTGTTGGCAAAAATAATACTGGGAAGACTACATTTCTTGAAGCCGT
>Ga0272446_1004720_pt1 | contig 15777 bp, 12 predicted proteins | sample YNPCB0061_FD_194587 | JGI IMG/M metagenome (GOLD analysis project Ga0272446, IMG submission 194587) | Hot spring microbial mat communities from Yellowstone National Park, WY, United States - YNP-CB-006-1 | ecosystem: Environmental > Aquatic > Thermal springs > Hot (42-90C) > Sediment | place... | reverse complement strand
ACTCTGCAGCCGCTGCCCGGCCAGTCGGCTGCGACGACGGCGGACACGGCGGCCGCTCCGGCCCGGTTGTCGCCGTCTGTACCGCTTGCGCGGCCCGCGCCGATCACCGTCACCCGGTCTTCACGCTGAGGTGGGAATAGCCGATAGCGATAGTACTACAGTTGTATTTCGGCAGATGCCCCGTTTCCGTCGGCGTAAACGCCTCGGCTAGTGCTTGCGAAGGCCACCTGCGTGGCCTGTTTAGCCCACGAAGGTGGGCTTTGCCCCCCGTAGCCGAGGGCTTTCAGCCCGACGGGGAGCGCACCTACAACTGTAGTAATAGCCGATCATACGACCGTTGTCGTTCGTATACCAGCGCCCCTGTCATTCCGCGCGGCGTCTACCCTGCCCCTCGACAAGCTCGGGAGCCGTGGAGCCGAAGGGCTCCGCAGAACCATCGTTGGGTCATTCCGAACGGAGCGGAGCGCAGTGAGGAATCTGGCCGTGCAGCTGGAGCAGATTCCTCGCTGGCGCTCCTCAGAACCATATGGTTTATGTCATTCCGAACGGAGCCGCAGGCGCAGTGAGGAATCTGGCGGTGCCCATGCTCCTCAAGACCCCGCGCGGAGCCTGCCCTGCCCCTCGACAAGCTCGGGAGCCGTGGAGCCGAAGGGCTCGGGGTGCCATGGGTTGCTCCCGGCGCCACTGGCCGGCCGCCGGGCCATCAGGTACGCGGAATGACGGGGGCGCCGGCATACGACATACAACGGTAGTAGCGTTGTACGCCAGGCGCATGACCATCTACTACCGAATTCTGCTTGATGGCATCGCATTGGCTTAGCTCCACACCTCCACGGCTCGACAGCTCTACCAGGCCCTGTGTCGAGCTGTCGAGCTGTGGAGCTGAGCGGGACAATGCGGGATTGCCAATTCCACCTGGTATACCATGGAACACCACCACTTTCATGCCATGGGCTGCACAATGCTCGCCGTCCTTGACGCGAGCGATCCGTCCGCTGGGGCGGCCGTAGCCGCGGTGCCGGACTGGTTTGCAGCCTGGGACCAGGCCCTCAGCCGCTTCCGCGACGACAGCGAACTGGCCGTGCTCAACCGGCGGGCCGGCCACGGCTGGACGCAGCTGAGCCCGACGCTCTGGGCGGTGCTGGCTGCGGCCCGCGCGGCTGCCCGGCTGAGTGATGGCCTGGTGAGCCCGACAGTGCTCAGCGCGCTGGAGCGGGCCGGCTATGACCGTGACTTTGCAGCGATCGGCGACGGGCGGGCCGTGCCTGCCGGGACCGCAGCGCCGGCCGCACCCTGGAGCGCGATCCGGCACGATCCGCGCCGGCGCGCGGTGGCCCTGCCGGCCGGTGCCCGCCTGGACCTGGGCGGGGTTGCCAAGGGCTGGGCCGCCGACACGGCGGTGCGGCGCCTCGCGGCCCACGGCCCGGCCCTGGTCGATGCCGGCGGCGATATCGCGGTCAGCGGGCCGCGGGCCGATGGCACACCCTGGCCGATCGGCGTGGCCGATCCGCGCCAGCCCGGGGAACAGATCGCGCTGCTGCTCTTGCCCGCGGGTGGAGTCGCCACCTCGGGACGCGACTACCGCCGCTGGCGCCAGGGGGCCGCGGAGCGCCACCACATCATCGACCCGCGCACGGGCCTGCCGGCGGCCACCGATCTGCTGACCGTCACCGTGGTCGCGCCGAGCGCGCGTGTGGCCGAGGCCGCCGCAAAGACGGTGCTCATCCTGGGACGTGAGGCCGGCCTGGCCTGGCTCGCGGCCCGCCCGTACCTCGCCGGCCTGCTGGTGAGCGAGGAGGGCCGGATCGATTGCACAGTGAATAGCAGCTTTGAGCTGTACAAGAGGGAGGATTGACCATGGAGCCTGACAAAGCCGCCCGCCTGGCCGCGATCCGCGCGGCGAATGCGGCAAAGACCACCACAGCGCCTGCGCCGCCACCCGCCGCGAGCGCAGCGCCGGGCGCTGCCAGCGGCGAGTTGCCGCCGGCCATGGCGCCGCAGGCGCTGCTCGGCCTGCTGCTTAGCGCTATCATCGGCGCCTTTGCCGCAGTTGTCGTGCTGCCGGCCTGGCTGCCCGGCCTGAGCAACTCGCTGCTGGGCCCCACGCCAGGCGCCTACTGGTACCTGGCCCGCAGCAGCGCCTTCGTCGCCTATGGCCTGCTCTGGCTCTCGATGCTCTTCGGGCTGTTGATGACCAGCAAGCTCTCGCGGGTCTGGCCGGGTGGTCCGACCGCCTTTGATCTGCACCAGCACACCAGTCTGCTCGGCCTGGCCTTTGCCCTGTTCCACGCCCTGATCCTGCTCGGCGACCGCTACGTTGCGGCGAACCTGGCCCAGATCCTCGTTCCCTTCGCCTACCAGGGCCATGCGCCGCTCTGGGTCGGCGCCGGGCAGCTGGCGCTCTATGCGCTGGCCGTCGTCGGGCTCAGCTTCTACCTGAAGGAGCGCATCGGCCGGCGGCTATGGCGCCTGATCCACGTCGTGAGCTTCGCCGTGTTCGCGCTGGTGCTGGTCCACGGCATCTGGAGCGGCAGCGACAGCGGCACCTGGTGGGCCCAGGCGCTCTACTGGCTCAGTGGCGGCAGCGTGCTCTTCCTGACGATCTACCGGCTGCTCGGCGCCTGGCGTCCTGCCGGGGACCTAGCCGGTGTTCTTCAGCCCAGCCGCGATGCCGTTGATTGACATAAGAACGGCGGTTTCGAGCTCTTCTTCCTCTGCTTCCGGCGGGTTGGCGCGCAGGCGCCGGATGAGCTCGATCTGGATGTAGCTGAGCGGGTCGATGTAGGGGTTCCGTTGCCGGATCGCCCGCTGGAGCACTGGCTGGCCATCGAGCACCTCGCTGATCTGGGCCACTGCGCAGATCAGGCGGCACGTGCGCGCATACTCCTGGGCGATCGCGGCGAAGATCTCGTCGGCGGTGGCGCGATCGCCCACCAGGTCGGCATAGTGTCGGGCAATCGCCAGATCGGCTTTGGCGATGATCAGCTGGGCATTATCGAGCAGCATGGCGAAGAATGGCCACTCGCGATACATCTGGCGCAGGAGCGTCAGCCGTTCGTCGCGGGGCGGCTGGCCGATGAAGTGCTCCAGCGCGCTGCCCAGGCCAAACCAGCCCGGCAGGGTGTGGCGGCTCTGCATCCAGCTGAAGACCCAGGGGATGGCGCGCAGGTCCTCGATCCGGTCGCTCTTGCGGCGCGAGGCGGGGCGCGAGCCGATCCGCAGGCGGCTGATCTCGGCGATCGGCGTGGCTTCACGGAAGTAGCTCAGGAAGCGCGGGTGATCGTAGATCAGGCTGCGATAGGCCGTGCGCGCCGTGTCGCTCATCTCCTCCATCGCGGCGATCCAGGCCGGATCGGGCAGGCGCACCACCTCGGGAAAGCCGGCCCGCAGCACGGCATTGAGCACCTGTTCGAGATGGCGGGAGGCGGACAGCGGGTCCAGGTAGCGGTCGGCGATCATCTCGCCCTGGTCGGTCATCTTGATCTGGCCGCGCAGTGTGCCTGGCGGCTGGGCGAGGATGGCCTGGCCGGCCGGGCCGCCACCGCGTCCCACCGCGCCGCCGCGCCCGTGGAACAGCCGCAGGCGCAGCCCACGGGCATCGGCCAGGGCGGTCAATTCTACCTGGGCGCGGTAGAGCGCCCAGTTCGCCGCCACGAAGCCGCCCTCCTTGTTGCTGTCGGAGTAGCCCAGCATCACCTCCTGCAGGTCACCGCGCAGCCGCAGATGGTCGCGGTAGACGCCCAGATCGAGCAGGTCGCCCATGACCCGCGGCGCGTGGTTGAGGTCGTCGCTCGTCTCGAAGAGCGGCACGATGTTCAGCTGGCTGAAGGCCCCGGGCCGGTAGAGCCCCGTTTCGCGGCAGAGCAGCAGCACGGCGAGGATGTCGCTGACCCGCGCCGTGGTGGAGATCACATAGGTCTCGATGACTTCGGGATCGAGCTGTTCGCGGATGGCGGCGATGGTGCGGAAGGTCTGGATGGTCTCGGCCGTCTCCGGGCTATAGTCGGCGAGGCGCGCGGTGGTGAGGGGCCGTGCGCCGGCGATCTCCGCGCTGAGCAGGGCAAGCCTGGCGGCCTCGTCCAGCGCTGCGTAGTCGGCGCAGACGCCGGCGGCGCGGAAGATCTCGTCGAGCGCGTTGAGGTGGCGACTGCTGTGCTGGCGGATGTCAAGGGTGGCGCTGTGCAGCCGGAAGATCGCAACGCTGGCAATCACGTCGCGCAGCAGCCCATCGGCGGGCAGGGCGCCGCCGTTGGCGCAGAGACTGGCGTGGATGAGCCGCAGGTCGGCCAGTAACTCGTCGCTGCGATAGTAGACGGTGGGTAGGGGCGTGGGTGGCGGGTCGATGCCCCAGCCGGGCTCGTGGCTCAGGGTGTGCTCCAGCGTCCGGCTGAGCCGTGCCCTGATCAGCGTGAGCAGGCGCCGGTAGGGCTCCTGGGTGTGATGCGGGCTGATTGCGGCGGCCACCTCGGGGAAGAGGGTCGCATAGGAGGCGGTGCGCTCCAGCACTGCCGGGTCCACCGCTACCTGGTTCAATGACTGGCTCAGGTCGGTGAAGAGGTTGTCCATCTGGGCGATCAGGTGGCGCAGCATCGAGGCGCGCAGCTGGCGCACCGTCGCCACCGTAACCGCGGGGGTGACAAAGGGGTTGCCGTCGCGGTCGCCGCCCATCCAGCTGCCGAAGCGCAACAGGGGCGGCACCTGCCAGCGCTCCTCGGGGTAGTGCTCGGCCAGGGCCTGCTCCAGCGCGCGATAGATCCGCGGCAGCAGCGCATAGAGCACGGTCTGAAAGTAGAACAGGCCGTTTTCGACCTCATCGAGCACCGAGGGCCGGTAGGTGCGCACATCGTCGCTCTGCCAGAGGCCGACGATCTCGCGCTCGATGTGTGCGAGGGCGGCGATCCGGTCCTGGGGGAGCAGCAGGCGCTCGCCGAGGCTCAACTCCAGCACCCTGTCGAAGATCCGGCGCTGCTTGATCAGCGTGGTGCGCCGGCGCGACTCGGTGGGGTGGGCGGTGAGCACGGGCATGATCAGCGCCCCGGCGAGCCAGGTGCGCAGGGCCTGGGCCGGCACATTGTGGGCGCGCAGCAGGCGTACCGCGGCGTCGATGCTCTCGGGGCGGGGCGCGGGGGCGCTGCGCAGGTCACGCTCGCGCAGGACGCGCAGGCGCTCGACTGCCTCAGCCAGGTTGACCAGTCCGAAGTAGAGGGTGAAGGCCTTGGTCAGCCCGTGGATCTCGGCGACCGTGCGTCCGGCGATCAGCGCCTGCAACGCTTGCACCAGGGTCGCATCGCCACCGGCGCGCAGTTCTCTTGCCAGCGAGCGCACCTGCTCGGCCAGCGCGAAGGCGGCGGCCCCGCTCTGGTCGGTCAACACCCGGCCCAGCACAGCGCCCAGCGCGCGGACGTTTTCCGAGAGCAGGTCGCGCTCGCTCATCGCCAGTCCTCACTCGCCGCCTTCGGCAACCATCTCCTCAACGTGGGCCGCATCATTGAGCCGCATGAGCCGCCAGCCGCTGCGGCCGAGCCGCAGCTCGGTGAGCGAGCCGTTGTCGAGCCACATGCGCCCGAAGTTGGCCAGGTCGAGGCCGATCACGTGGCAGAGCAGCGCGCGAATCGTGCCGCCGTGGGAGACGGCCACAACAATCTCGCCCTGGGCGTGGCGCTCCTGAAGCTGGTTGAGTGCCACCAGCGCCCGCGCCTGGAGCTGGGCGTAGCTCTCGCCACCGAGGCGCACCGTGCGCGCCGGGTCGCGCCGGTATTCGGCCATGTGGTCCGGGAAGCGCCGGTAGAGCTCCTCGGGGGTCAGCCCCTCCCACTGGCCAACATCGATCTCGCGGAGCTCAGGCATGGGGATGGGCGTGAGCCCGAGCGCGCCGCCGATCGTCTCGGCGGTCTGCCAGGCGCGGGTGATGTCGCTGCTGTAGAGGGACCGCACCTCCAGGTGGCGCAGCCGCTCGGCGGCGCGCCGGGCCTGCTCGTGGCCGCGCTCGTTCAGCGGGACGTTGGCCTGGCCCTGGTACTGCAAGGTGACGTTCCACGGCGTCTCGCCGTGACGGACAAGAATGAGGCGCATAGTGGCTCGCTTGCGGTGTTGTGGATAACTGCACGTCGCCAGGGTCATTATAGCGCAGGGCGGTTGCCGGGAGGCTACCCACCATTGCGCGCCAGCCAGGCGAGGGCCAGCTGCAGGCCGACCAGTGTCTTGCCGTCGACGAACTCGCCGGCCAGCAGGGCCTCCTGGAGCCCCGCGAGCGGGCGCTCCTCGGGGTGCAGCAGTTCGTCCCAGTCGGCCTCAGCCGGGGCCGGGCTGAGCTCCAGGGCCAGGAAGATATGGGTCTGCTCATTGCTGTAGCCGGGGGAGGTGTAGTAGGTCACCAGGGGAATGAGCCGGCCGGCCCGGTAGCCGAGCTCCTCGGCCAGTTCGCGGGCTGCCGCGGTCGCCGGCGCCTCGCCCGGCTCACGCAGCCCCGCCGGCAGCTCCAGCAACTCGCGCCCGGCGGCGATGCGAAACTGGCGCACCAGCAGCACCCGATCCTCGTGGATGGGCACCACCGCCACACCGCCCACGTGCTCCACCACGTCGCGCCGGGCAGTCTGGCCGCTGAGCAGCACGACATTGCCCGTGGCCACGCTAAAGATCGGCCCGCGAAAGACCTCGTGCCGCTCGGCCCACTGTTCCATCCCTGGCTCCTACTCACGAATGTCGACCTGCCGCAAGGCGGCCACCACCTCGCCCGGCAGACTATGCTCCCAGAGGTGTCCGCCGAGCTGTTCCAGCTCGTGCACCGTGGCATCACGCTCCTCAGCGGGGACGAGGGCCACCAGTGCGGCGCTGCCGGCCTCCAGCTCGGCGCCGATCTCGTAGAGCGCCCGGTCGGGGAAGCCCGTATCGCCGACCAGCCGGTGCACCGTCGTGTCGGCCATCTGGCTGGCCAGCGCCGCCGACTGGGGGCCGAGCATACCGGCGAAGCTGTAGACGAACCAGGCCACACCGCCGACCACCGAGGCGGCAAGCCCGCTCAACTCCTCGCGCAGGTCGCCCGGTTCGCGCAGGCTGATCTGGCCATCGGGGCGCTTCTGCACCACGGCCAGGTGGCTCTGCAGGCCGCCGAGCCGCCGGGTCAGGCGCTGGATCGCGCCACGGGCTGTCTCGGCCTGGCGCGCGCTGTCGAAGGTATACACCAGCAGGCGGAGATCATCACTCATCACGTACCTCGAGACAAGCGCGTGGCGCGCTGGAGAATGGAGCCGACAGCAGTGTAGCATCACCTGCCCTGATCGCCAAGTCGGACACCTGAACGACGGCGCCGCCCCGTGGCCCGGCGTGGCCGCGCGGCACCGTGGCATTACGTCACCGCGGCATCGCGCCGCGCCGCCCGCCGGGCGATGGTGTGGCGCCGGCACGTACGTTGTTGCGGGCGTCCGGGGATGCACGACCGTCGTGTGCGGGATCATCGCCGCGCAGGCTCCCGGCTTACGCGCCCCAGGTCAGGCGCAGCACGCGGAGCCAGTTGCGATAGGCGATCCGTTCCAGCGCTGCGTCATCGTAGAGATCGTGGGCGCGCAGTGCTGCCAGCAGCGCCGGCAGGCCCGCTGCGTCGCCGATAGCCCGCGGGATGGTCGCGCCGTCGAAGTCGGAGCCGAGGCCCACCCGCTCGATGCCGATCCGCTCGACCAGGTAGTCGATGTGGCGCACCACGGTCTCCAGCGGCGTATCCGGGTCGTTGCTGCCGTCGGCGCGTAGGAAGCTCACCGCAAAATTCACACCGACCAGGCCATCAGAGTCGCGGATGGCGTCGAGTTGTGCATCAGTCAGGTTGCGCGTGCTGGCACAGAGCGCGTGGGCGTTCGAGTGCGTGGCGACGAGCGGCGCCCGGCTCAGGCGGGCCACGTCCCAGAAGCCGGCCGCGTTGAGGTGCGAGAGGTCGAGCATGATCCCCAGCCGGTTGCAGGCCCGCACCAGCGCCTTCCCGGCCTCGCTGAGCCCCGGCCCCGTATCGGGCGAGCGCGGAAAGGCGAAGGGGACGCCGTGGCCAAACAGGTTGGGCCGGCTCCAGACCGGGCCGAGCGAGCGCAGGCCAGCCTGGTACAGCACCTCCAGCGTCTCCAGCGCCGGATCGATCATCTCGGCGCCCTCGATGTGCCAGACTGCCGCCAGCGTGCCCTCGGCCAGACAGCGCTCGATCGCCGCGACGCTGCGGCAGACGCGCAGGCGCCCCTGTGCTTCGGCCTCCAGGCGGAAGAGCGTGGCGGCCATGCCCAGCGCGGTACGCAGCGCGTAGTCGTACTCCAGCGGCGGTGGCAATGGCAGTTCGTAGGTCGCGCCGCGCGGCAGATCGGCGTCGGGCTGCTCGACGGCGGGCGGCACGTAGACGGCAAACAGGCCGCCGGCAAGCCCGCCAGCCTGTGCGCGCGGCAGGTCGAGATGGCCGTGGTCGGCGCGCGCAAAGAACGAACGCTCCTCGCCGGGGCGCGGGCGGTACAGCTTCAGCAGGCTATCGTTGTGGCCATCGAAGACCGGGATGGTGGCCGTTGGCTTCATTGGCACCTCTGCTCACAATGCGCGGAGGAAGGGCGCTCGCAGCGCCACCCCGACCAGGATCAGCCAGCCGATCAACGAGCTGGCCGCCACCACCAGCGGCACGCTGCCAACCAGCTGGGCCGCCATACCGGCCAGCATACCGCCCATGGGGCTCAGGCCCATCAGCAGCAGGGTGAAGACGCTCATCACCCGGCCGCGCAGCCCATCGGGCACGATCGACTGGATAAGCGTATTGGTCAGGGCCATGGTCGTCACCCCGGCCCAGCCCGCCAGCGCGATCAGCAGCAGCGAGAGCGGCAGCCAGCGTGAGAGGCTGAAGGCGATCATCAGGCCCGGGTAGATCAGCGCTGCCATGCCGAGCAACCGTCCACGGGGGAGTCGCTCACCCAGCTGGGCCAGCAGCAGCGCCGCCGTCAGTGCGCCGAGGCCACTGGCGGACGAGAGGGCGCCGAGGCCGCTCGCGCCGATGCCGAGGACATCGCGGGCGAAGACCGGCAGCAGCGGGATGTGCACGAAGCAGAAGAGGCTGATCGCCCCGGCCTGGATGAGCAGCGCGCGCACCCGCGGCTCGCTCCGGATGTAGCCCAGCCCCTCGCGCAACTGCCCGCCCCGCCGTGCGCGGGCCGGCGCGTGATACGGTGGCAGGCGCATCATAAGCAGGCCGGCGATCACAAAGAGGAAACTGGCCGTATTGAGCGCGAAGGCCGGCCCCTCGCCGATCAGCGCCACCACCATCCCGGCCACCGCCGGGCCCAGCGTGCGCGCCCCGTTGAAGATCGACGAGTTGAGCGCGATCGCATTGAGCAGATCCTCGTGGCCCACCATCTCCACCGTGAAGGCCTGGCGCGCTGGCCCATCGACGGCATTGACCGTGCCCAGCAGGGCTGCGAGCACAATCACGTGCCAGACCTGCACCAGGCCGCTGAGCGTCAGCACCGCCAGGATGGCGGCGAGCAGCATGGCGATCAGCTGGGTCGCGATCAGCAGCCGGTGTTTTGAGACGCGGTCGACCAGCGTGCCCGCCGGCAGCGAGAAGAGCAGCACCGGCAGCGAGGCCGCCGCGGCTACCAGGCCCAGCAGTGCCGGCGAGTCGCTGAGTCGCAGCACCAGCCAGCCCTGGGCCACACTCTGCATCCAGGTGCCGGTGAGCGAGAGCAGCTGCCCGACGAAGAAGAGCCGGTAGTTGCGATGGCGCAGGGCCCGGAACATCGGCGGCACGCGGCTGGCGGGCTGCGTGGCCGGATTGGGGGTCGCGCCACTGGTGGTGGCCATGGCAGGTCAGAATCCGTTCAACCTACGTTGCCTCGGCGTCGGCCAGGGCCTCGTAGAGCGTCTGCATCGCCTCGTAGAGCGCTGCCAGCTGCGTGGGATTGAGGTGGCTCATCCGCTGCTCGACGTAGGCCCGGTGGCGCGGGCGTAGTTCGTCGATCAGCGCTTTGCCTGCGGGCGTGAGCTGCACCAGCGTCACCCGGCGATCACGCGGGTCGGCGGCGCGGCGGACCAGGCCCCGGGCCTCCAGCCGGTCGACCAGCCGCGTCAGGTTGCTGTTGTCGGCCAGCATCTCATGGCAGATCTGGCTCAGGGGCACCCCCTCGACACTGGCGTGGAACAGAATGGCATACTGCGGCGTCGACAGGTCGTAGGGCCGGAACTCCTCGCGGTTCAGCTCCTGAAAGCGGCGGTGGAGCTTGAGGAAGAGCCGGTAGGTCTCGATCTGTGGCGAATCCTGACTACTGATCTCAGGCATAGCCCTCCCCTGCAGTGTACCGGGGTTTATTGGACTCGTCAACTTTCTAGCGGCCAAACAAGCGCCCCGGCAGGACCGGCCGGGGCGCAGGGTGGGCCGGGCGTTTACCAGTAGAAGGCGAAGACCCAGACCATGAAGACGAAGGCGATCAGGCCAGTCATGCCGATCAGCAGGAAGATCGGCGGGATCTCCGGGCTGCCGCTCCACTCGGGCTGCATAGGACCCTCCTCGACGGGACTCGTCACGCGGGCGCACAGCGCTATTGTACCGCCGTCTGCTGCCGTGCGCTAGTGGGTGGGCGTGCGCGTTTCCCGCGAAAAGTTGACGCTTCCCAACGCCATGCGCTACAATGTTCGACTGTACGCCTCCGGCGCGCCATCCGCGGATTAAGAGCGCATCCCTGCGGGATGTGCCAGCGTAAGAACCGTATGCAAAAGCTTTCCTCCGCCCAGATCCGCGAGAAGTACCTCCGCTTCTTTGAGCGCCACGGCCACACCGTTGTGCCCAGTTCCTCGCTGGTCGTTGCCGATGACCCGACGCTGCTCTTCGCCAACTCGGGCATGGTCCAGTTCAAGGATGTGTTCCTCGGCCTTGAGAAGCGTCCCTATACGCGCGCCGTCACCGCCCAGAAGTGCCTGCGCGTCAGCGGCAAGCACAACGACCTCGAAGAGGTCGGGCCCTCGCCGCGCCACCATACCTTTTTTGAGATGCTCGGCAACTTCTCCTTTGGCGACTATTTCAAGGCTGAGGCTATTCGCCTCTCCTGGGAGTTGTTGACCAGGGAGTTCGCGTTGCCGGTCGAGCGGCTCTGGTTCACCGTCTTTGAGGGCGATGCCGAGATCCCCGCCGATGATGAGGCCGCCCGGCTCTGGGAGGCGGTCGGCGCCGATCCGAGCCGGATCCTGCGCTTTGGCCGCAAGGACAACTTCTGGGTGATGGGCGACACCGGGCCCTGTGGCCCCAACTCGGAGATCACCTTTTACATCGGCGACGATCTCGGTCGCATGCGTGCCGAGGGCGTGAACTCCGACGATCCCGACTACGTCGAGATCTGGAACAACGTCTTTATGCAGTACGACCGGGCCACGATGCGCCGGCTCGACGCCCAGTCGGTGGATACGGGCATGGGCCTCGAACGGATGGCCATGGTGCTGCAGGGTGTTCACTCGACCTACGAGACCGATCAGCTGGCGGCGATCATCAAGCGGGTGATCGCCGCCCGGGGCAGCGATGAGGCCCACTACCACGCTAACCTGGCCCCCTACCGGGCCATCGCCGACCATAGCCGGGCCACCGCCTTTCTGATCGCCGATGGGGTGCTGCCGGGGAACAGCGGCCGCTCCTATGTGCTGCGCCGCATCCTGCGCCGCGCCGTCTACCAGGGCCGCACGATCGGCTTCGAGAAGCCCTTCTTTGCCGATGTGGTTGATGCCGTGATCGCCGAGATGGGCGAGGCCTATAGCGAACTGCAGGTCCGCCGCCAGTTCATCCTCGAAGCCACCGACAGCGAGGAGCGCCAGTTCCTGCGCACGCTCAATGGTGGGATCACGCGCCTTAACGCCGTGATCGAGCAGGTGCGCGCGACCGGCGGCACGGTGATCCCCGGCAGTGATGCCTTCGTGCTCAAGGATACCTTCGGTTTCCCGCTTGACCTGACCCAGAAGATCGCCGCCGAGCAGGGCCTGGTCGTCGATGAAGCGGGCTACGATCTGGCGATGGACGAGCAGCGCCAGCGCTCGCGCGCCGCCGCCCAGTTCAAGCGCGGCGCCGAGACCGAGGTCTGGGTCGAGGCCGATCTGCCGCCCACGGAGTTCCTCGGCTATAGCGAGCTCAGCGCCGAGGCCACCGTGCTGGCCATCGTCTCCGCCGGCGACGCGCTGCGCGAGGCCACCTCCGGGCGCCAGGTGCAGATCGTCCTCGACCGCACGCCCTTCTACGCCGAGAGTGGCGGCCAGGTCGGCGATACGGGCCTGCTCAGCGCTCCGCACGGCGCGGTGCGCGTCGATGATACCCTGCGCCCCGTGCCGGGCCTGATCGTGCACTATGGCGTGGTGACCGACGGGAGCATCAGCGTGGGCGATCCGGTGCGCGCCAGCGTGGACGCCGGGCGGCGCGCCGATATTCAGCGTAACCATACGGCGACCCATATGCTTCACCGCGCGCTGCGCGATGTGCTGGGCGAGCACGCCGCCCAGGCCGGCTCGCTCGTCGCCCCCGATCGGCTGCGCTTCGATTTTACCCATACCCGGCCCCTGGAGCACGAGCAACTCCGCGAGGTCGAGGCGCGCCTCAATGCCTGGGTGCGCGCCGATGGCGCCGTCAGCTGGGAGATTACCGATTACCAGCAGGCGATCGCCGGCGGCGCGATCGCGCTCTTCGGCGAGAAGTACGGCGACCAGGTGCGCGTGGTGACGATTGAGCGCGGCGCGAACGGCGTCGAGCGCTTTGCCAGCCGCGATAGTCGCGAGCTCTGTGGCGGCACCCACGTGGCCCGCACCGGCGAGATCGGCTTCATTCGCATCGTCGGCGAGGCCAGCGTGGGCAGCGGTGTCCGGCGCATCGAGGCCCTCACCGGGCGCGGCGCCGAGCAGTGGGTTGAGCAACAGGCCCAGTTGCTGCGCGACCTGGCCACCCGGCTCGGCGTGCCACCCGCCCAGGTCGCCGACCGCGTCGACCAGCTGATGGCCGAGGGCAAGCAGCGCCAGCAGGAACTGGCCGGGCTGCGCGCCCGCATCGCCCGCGCCTCGCTCGACAACCTGCTCGGCCAGGTGCGCCGCGTAGACGGCGCGCCCGTGCTCGTCGCCCAGGTCGAGGCCGATGACCCGGCGCGCCTGCGTGAGATGGGCGACTGGTTGCGCGACAAGCTCGGCAGCGCCGTGATCGTCCTCGGCGCCGTGGTGGGCGAACGCCCCCAGATCCTGGTGATGGTCACGCCTGACCTGGTGAGCAAGGGCTACCACGCGGGCAACCTGGTCAAGGCCCTGGCGCAGATCGTCGGTGGAGGGGGTGGCGGCCGCCCCGATATGGCCCAGGCCGGCGGCAAGGATGCCACCAGCCTTCCCGATGCCATCGCCCGGGCTCCCGAGCTTGTGGCCGCCCAGGGCCGGAGGTGAACGCCCCATGACTACCGACCAGTCGGCTGTGGTGCCGGTCTTGCCCGAGGACAGCGTCGATGTGGTGCTGGCCAGGGTGCGCGATGCCGATTCCAGCCAGGTTCAACTCCTCGTCACTGAGGGTGTGGTGGCCCTGCGCCGACCCGAGGTGGCCGCGCGCCTCTACGAGTATGCCGCCAATGCGGGCATCGAGCTGACGGTGATCAGCTCCGACCCGACGCTGATCGAGGTGGCGCGCGCTGCCGGTCTGGCGACACTGCTGGTGCAGCACGCTCGTGTGCTCGCGCCGGGGCCCGGCGGGCGCCCGCCTCGCTCGGCCAGCCCCTTTGCCACCCGGCCCATCGAGCGCCCGACCACACCACCCGCTGCGGAGCTCGATGCCGACGCGGCCTTCCTCGAGTCACTCGAGGAGCTCTCGGCCATCCCGCCCGGCGCCGCCAGCCCACCGCGCAATGCCAGCGATGAGGAGGTGCTGCGCGCCGCCCTCGCGAGCGAGAGCGCCGCCCCGCCGCCGCCACGCCCACGGGCAGCCCCACCCCGCCCGGCCCCGGCAGCGCCCCGGCCCGCGCCGGCGGCCGCGCGCCGCGAGCGTGGCTGGCCGCTCCTGGCCCTGATCGCCGCGTTCCTCCTGCTGCTCATCGCCGTCGGCGCCGTCCTGTTCTTCGCCGGGCGTGTCACCGTGGCCGTCACGCCGCCGGTGCGCTCCACCGTCGTCGAGCCGATCGCCGGCCTGCCGGTGCCGCTGGCCGCCCCGGGCGCGGGCGTGCGCGGCACCGCCGTGGAGGCCGAGGCCATCACCAGCGACGTCGCCGCCCGCCTGCCGGGCACCGTCCGCGAAGGGACCAGCACGCCCGCCGGGAACGCCAGTGGCACGATCAGCATCCTCAACTCCAGCGCCCAGGCCATCCTCCTGCCCGCCGGCACCGAGTTCGTTGCCATCAAGGCCGATGGCCAGGAGGTGCCCTTCATCAGCACCGGCGATGTGCTCGTACCCGGGGCCACGACCAGCGACCAGGGCGCGCAGATCGTCACCACCCGCGGCCAGGCCCAGGTCGGCGTCACCGCCCGCTCGGCGGGCAGCGGCTCCAACGTCGAAGGCAATACGATCCGGCGGATCACCCCACCCGGCGGGCCCAGCTTCAGCGCCGCCTCCGGCAACCTGATCGTGCAGCACCCCCCGCTCAGCGGTGGCACGGAAGAACTGGTCTTCCTCGTCAAGGAGCAGGATGTGCAGCCCCTGCTCGCCCCAGCGCTCGAGCAACTCGACGCCGAAGCCCGCCGCCAGCTTAGCGGCCTCGCCCGTACCCGCGGGCTCGCGCTCGACCCGAGCAGCATCAACCCGCGCCGCAGCGACCTCGAACAGCTCCAGGGTTTCGAGACGATCGTTGATCCGCCCCAGGGCGCCCTCGTTGACCCGGCCAATCCCAGCTTTACCCTCACCGTGCAGGCCCGCTACAGCGCCCTGGCCACCGCCGATGACCAGCCGCTCGAGCGCCAGCTCGGCCCGGTGGTCACCGAGCAACTCCGCCAGGCCGGCCTGATCCAGCCCGGCGACTGCCGCGCCCCCATCGTGACTGGCTGGCGCTGGGATGGCCAGAGCCTGCTCGTTGACGGTACCATCGGCCCCGATACGCAGAGTCCCCGCTGCCAGGGCGGCCTCGATCCGAGCGCCTTCGAGCAGGTGCGTGCCGCGGTGCGTGGCAAGAGCCGCGCCGACGCCGATGCCGCGCTTCAGGACCTCGTCGCCCAGGGCGTGATCGGGAGCTACACGCTGCCCAATGCCGAGCGTATGCCCGCCTTCGGCTGGCAGATCCGGGTTGAGCAGGGACCGTAGCGGGTGAGGGGGGACCACGTGTAACGACCGGTTTCGCCGGGGCGGCCCCGTGATGCCCCCGGGGCGCCGTCCCGGCACCTCCGGGGCGCTGGCCCGGCCCCATCACAGCCAGCGGGGCGCGCCGCCCCGGCACCCCCGGGGCGCCGCCCCGGCCCCATCACAGCCAGCGGGGCGCGCCGCCCCGGCACCCCCGGGGCGCTGCCCCGACCCCATCACAGCCAGCGGGGCGCGCCGCCCCGGCACCTCCGGGGCGCTGCCCCGACCCCATCACAGCCAGCGGGGCGCGCCGTCCCGGCACCCCCGGGGCGCTGGCCCGGCCCCATCACAGCCAGCGGGGCGCGCCGCCCCGGCACCCCCGGGGCGCCGCCCCGGCCCCATCACAGCCAGCGGGGCGCGCCGCCCCGGCACCCCCGGGGCGCTGCCCCGACCCCATCACAGCCAGCGGGGCGCGCCGCCCCCGCACCCCCGGGCCGGGGGCCTGCCCGGCCCCCGGCACCCCCGGCCAAAGGGGCTCCGCCCCTTTGGAAACCCCAAAGCCCATG
>Ga0272446_1004719_pt1 | contig 15779 bp, 13 predicted proteins | sample YNPCB0061_FD_194587 | JGI IMG/M metagenome (GOLD analysis project Ga0272446, IMG submission 194587) | Hot spring microbial mat communities from Yellowstone National Park, WY, United States - YNP-CB-006-1 | ecosystem: Environmental > Aquatic > Thermal springs > Hot (42-90C) > Sediment | place... | reverse complement strand
TAGGGTTGATGCTTACATTCCTACTGGAAATAATTCTGTTTTTTTAGTGACAGGTTCAGTGGAAAGAAATAAGGGAGATGTTTCTACTGAAGGCGTTGTTAGCTAAGGATTTTAGGCGTTGATCACCATACGACATCATCATTTACTTGAAACTCTCAGGTTGAACTGACACTATGGGTCTTGTGGCTTTTAGCTGGATACATGAATAATGAAGTGAGTTGGCTTTGTTCAATCCCATTCGCTCACTATCAGCAATTAGAGACTAGCAATTCCAGGTTCTTCCAAAATACATCTCCGAGACTCAAATGGTTCTGCCAAAAGTCCGCTAGGCAACCAGCCAGGAGGATACTCGGCAATCTTAGCCAAATCTTCTGAGGGATTGGATGGGTTAGAACGCATCCACTCCTCAGCACTCCCATCGGGCTTACGGTGGAATAGTCGGTGAACCCACCGCACTCGACCAGGTTGAGAGGCTGAATTTATTCGTTCGTTAACCTCCTTTGTTAGTACCCGTAACTCTGCTTCGTTCTCATCTAACGATGCATTGCAGTTGGCTCTCCACAGTGGGCTAAATGTTATTCGGTCAATATCGTCTAGCGTTTCCCCAGTCATTACTAGAGCAAGGGGCAAATTGGTTTCTTTATCGCAAGACCAAATTTCCCATGAGTCTATATTAGGTAGGAATTCATCAATGTGCATCATTAATGCTACTTCCGCCGCCTTTTGCAATTCCCCTGTAGTTGGGATAAATTCACTCTTTAAAACCTGTTGTCGAAAACATCCCATGTGCCTGCGCCAACACCAAGCATCGGGTTTGGGTGTGACCGCAACAATATCTCCAAACTCGTCTATTAATTTTTTCTTGTCATCTGGACACAGTGGCTTTCCGATAACCCACTGCGCTAGTTCTCTCCTAGAAAATTCCTTCGAGAGATAAAATTCATGCCCTAAATGCCAAGTGCAGATTGAGAAGTTCTCAAAATCTTTGGTGCGAACACTTAAACGTCCGTGCATCGTCTCTACCTCGGCTACATACACTAATCCGCGCCAAGGGTTCACGAGCCGAATCGTACCTTTCTTGGTAGAATAATTTGCCAAAGCTTCTAATTTTTCTCTCTCCATTATTCTTACCTCAAATAATTTCTTAGAACAGCTTAATATCATATATTATATCCCAAAATGATAACTGACGTAAGGATCGCTGTCATTGGAGTTTGTAATGCGCTCAATCGCTTTTTTGCTCAGCCTTGAATACCTGCTATAGCTAAGTAGGGTGTTAGGTTGTCGCTAACTCATGGTTGCGGCACAAAAGCTATGGAGAACCCGTGTGTGGCTACATCATTCTTAGCGTGCCAATTGGGAACAGGGTGAAACCTAGAAACCGCACAAACCAAAGCTCCAATACCATTGGATCTGAATTCTTTTTCAAGTTTCTGACCCCTTTCTTTTGCTAAATAGATAATCCACCCTGCCGGAAAGTGGATTATTTTGTAGATGTACTAGTCATGCATATCTAATTGCTCCCCAAATTTTAAAATACTGAGTATCATTGCATCAATTTATGGATAGAAATAAACAGATGGGCTAGAGTTCCCAATCAAATGAGGGGGGGTCTTTCCGTTGCCAGTCGAGAACTGGTTCAATTTTGACACCAATACAATTCCAAATAGCACCTGAAGCGCAATCCCATGTATTATACCATGCTAAAAGTGGCTCATATCGTAGAGATGAGTAATAAGGTGAAATCATAATACCATCATAGAATTGAGCGACTCTTTGCCATAGAACAAGTGGCAGTTTATTTAACTTATAATCAGCATATATTTCCATATATTCATCGTAGTTGCTCAGGGAAATATATTCATGTAAATTTTTTATATCGGGTTGAAATCTCTCAGAAAAATCTAAAACTTTCTGTTCTGTGTCCAATACAAGAATTCGATGAGAATCAGGAATTGTCACTTGATGGGGGATCCGTCCGCAGGGATAACTGTTAATAATGCACCATTCACGCCAACCAAAATCTGATGATTCATCAGAAACCCATAGTCCTTTTGGTTTATAGCCTAATTCTGGTTGAATAGTATTGTATAACGAGTGGATTGGCTCATTTGACCAATGAATTAAGGAATGGAAGGTTTTGGTGTTCATATAGATTTAGCTCTGCCTTAGTACAAATAGCAATGCAAACGCTGAGCAGACCCCAAAGCCTGCTACCTTCTTGAAATACAGTCGAAAAATCTGTTGACTAATACAGCTTCATTCATCAATATGCGCAGGAAACCCCGGCCTTCAGACCGGGGAGGGATAGCGTAGCGGCAACAAGCCGCCCTGTTTCCGCATCTCCTTTCTCCTGCCATATATTCTCCTTTGCCCTTACGGGACTGGTTACGCAGGCATTTCTGCCCATCTCCCCTCGGGAATGTTGGCAACCGGCTCCTGCCCTGCGGCAGCGGTGAGAACCTTCGGCGCTTTACCTTTCGCCAGCATGATTTCCACCTTCCAGTGTCCGGGACTGAGGAAGCATCCCGGAGTGGGTCTTAACGACCTGTTGCCAACGTAGCGGATTGGCTACCGCTTTCCCTGGTCAACCTAGCTTGCTCTCGCATGCTCCGCCCTTCAGGGCGGGGTAGTTGACCTTACATAATTCAGTCAAAACTATACTTATTAAGTATAGCACATCCTGTAGCAATTGACGGGAGTCTGTAGGGGCGGTACGCCTTTGAGGGTCTGGACTCACTCAAGAATCCCCTAGATTTAGCGGTGGGGAGTATCAAGTCCAGGTGTGAGCGGTCGAATGCTTGGATGGAGTGGTGCAAGAGTCTAGTCAACCATGCCGTCACCAAAATATAGTCATTTCTATTTAGAATGCGACAATTTTTAGGGATTTGTAATCGCTCTATATCCTTTCAGAACGGAGGTTATAGGTAAAGTCAAATGTCGTAAACTTGTTTGAAACTACTATAAACCTATGTTTTATTCGCCTTAGGGTCAAGCGTCTCGCATCTCCTCCTTATTATGTATTGGTTGTTTCTTTTCTGCATTCATAAGCTTTTTTTAACTCTCCTAGACAGGGAGTCATAATTTAGTGTACCCTAAGAAGGGCTTTGAGGTTCTTAGAGTTATGAGTAGTACATCGTTGCAAATTTTGAGTCATTCTGCTCAAGATCCAGTAACTCTCTCCCAACAGATGAAGGCAAAAGCCTTTACAGGTAGCTTGCGCTTAACTCATAAGGAGCATTTATATGAAAGCTGTATCATTGTGTATCACTGTGGCGATATTGTTTACATGGATACATCTGCAAAGCAACCCTTGGAAATTCTAGATATAATTCTGAAAAAGTTAAACCTTAAATTCAGGGACGCAATTGTTGATTTTGCTAGTAAACGCTGTCAGAATATTAATAGCTTACATGAACTAATATCTTGTGCAATTGTTACAAATTCTGTAACTTGGGATCAGGTCAAAGCGTTAATGAAACAGCGAATTACTACTTTCTTAGAACGTATTTTTGATAAGGTCTGTGAAGTAGAGCAAATCGTTTATAATTGTGATATAGCTTATGGAAATGATAAGACTGGTTTTAATATAAATGATATTTTGCCTGAGATTCACAGAAGACAACTTATATGGCAAAAATATGCTTCTATCGTTGAAAGTGGCTATCTTGTGCCGATTATTAAGAATTTAGATGGAATAACCGATAAAAGAATGTGTGAACATTTTAAGTCTTGGGTTAATGGGGAACGGAGTTTCTTTAACATTGCAGATGCAATAGAAGTGGATCCTCTCAGTTTGGTTGCCACTTACGCCCCTTGGATTACCCAAGGATTTATAGCCATTCGCCGAGAGCCAAAAATTGTCAATCTAGGGGTAGGTTCTGTCAGGCAGGTGGAAATGCCTATGATTTTAGTAGTGGATGATAGTGTGATTATTCAAACTATGATCAAACGGCATCTCTGCGAGGAATATGAAGTTTTTTGTGCATCAAATGTAGCAGAAGCAATGGAAATCTTAGACAAAAAGCAAATTAGTTTAATTTTTTCAGACGTGAACATGGATGAGGTGGATGGCTTTCAATTTTGCAAAATGGTACGGAAAATTAGTCATTTACGGGAGGTGCCAATTATTTTACTTACCGCTAAGGATGGATTAATTAATAAAGCCATTGGACATTTGGTAGGGGCAACCGAGTATTTGATTAAACCTCCAACCAAAAGTAAAATTTTAAGTGTGGTTAAGGAATATGTCTAAGTCTTGTGCTTTGATTGTTAAAGCTGCTGCCGCCTTGTATGGAATTCAGGCAAATGCTATTGCAGAAATTGCATTTCTTCCAGAGCTTACGCCAGTTTTGAGTTACCCATCTGATTTAATGGGTTTAGTGAATTGGCATGGGCAAATCCTGCCTGTTATTCATTTAGCAAAGCGATTAGGTTTCTCACAAGAATATTCCATCAACCGTGACAGCCTCTTGGTCATTTTGGTCAGTCCAGATGATGATTTCAAGGCAGGGGTTTGCGTAGACAAAGCTGAAGAATGGCTGGAGTACTCGTTGGATGTACTGCAACCTATTGAGGGTAGTGTTGATATTGTTCCTTCCTGGCATGATTGTGTGGATGGGGTCATTATATATGAATCTTCTATGGTGCCGTTGCTAAATTCCCGGTTTCTAACTCAGCATCGGCATGAGCATTATTCCTCAGACACAATTTCTTCTTCCCCCTGGGTGAATTGTTTACCGGAGGTGGATTTGCATATTTTCCGGGAGCGGAAGGACGCTTTAGCTCAGCCTTGGGCATTCTTAGAGCCATCCTCCTCGTCTCAGCAACTGATAGATGAAATGGTTGTTTTCTGGGCGAATCAGCAGAAGTGGGCATTGTCTTTAGGCTTGGTGGTTGAATTTCTTGATTATTTGAGAGGTTTTGTTCCTATTCCCTCAGCTCGTAAGCCTTTGATTGGAACCTTTAATTTGCGAGGTGATGTCGTACCTGTATTAGATGTCTCAGGTGGTGGTCTTACAAGTGGTAAGGCTATATTAGTAAAGAACTTGGAGCAATTTTTTGCTATTCCTGTGGATGATATTCTTGATATTGTTTCCCCTGACCCCGTTACTATTCAAAGAGTCAAAGGAACTCTATGGCAGGCTCAAATTGTTAATTCATCCGAGACTATCCCAATTTTAGACATAGATCATGCTTTGCCTTTGATTTCCTCTTGACATAGGGGGTTTTGCCTGGTATGTTTTCTTTTAGACTAGCTTTATGAGATTAGGAGTGTAGAAATATGGGTGCCAAGAAGGTTAAGTCTGAGAAATTGAGAAATAGAATTTTGCGGGGTTATTTAGGCATTGCGTTGTTCACTATGATTCCTTTATCTTTATCTGGTTGGCAGGCTATCTCTTTGAAGCATCAGTTACGCAAGTTGCAAGCTTGGCAAGAGCTTTACCAGAAGTTTGTTCAAGTTGACCATAGTTTTGATACCTATCTTCGCCAAACGGCTATAGCTACTACTCTTAATAATGTGCGTGTAGTCAATCCTAATCTAGCAAGCGAAGTGAGAGCCTTGCTCGCATCTACTCAAAATCAAGTTTCTCAATTAGACAATAAAAATATTCAAACTGCCTTTAAGACTTATCATGGTGTTGCTCATCAAGTTTTAGCGCAATACCAACAAATGGAGTTGCTATTGAGGCAAGGAAATTTTCGGGATGTTAGTGGCTATTACTTGAGTTCCGCTCATAATCAGCTCTTATCCCGTTTTACTGAAGTAGAAATGCAAATGGTTAATCTTGCCAAAGCTGACATAGAGGCGGCGCAAAGTGATTTGCAGTTGCGGGCTTACGTTCTCTCAATGTCTTTATTTGCCACTTTTGTCTTAGTAGGTTTTGCTATTGTCATTACTGGTGTATCGACATCTACATACATTTCTGAGGATATAGGGCAGAAAATTGGAGATATTACTAACCAGATTACTCTAGCCATTGAGGAGCAGGAAAAGCTATTATCTCAGCAAGCGGCTTCTGTAAATGAAACTACGACAACGATGGATGAGTTGGGGGCATCTTCCTTGCAGTCAGCAGAACAAGCTATTGCTTCATCCACCAATGCGGAGCAGGCTATTGAAGTATCTAAGAAGGGGCGCACGGCAGTGGATAGAACTATTGAAGGTATTGAAACTCTACGCCGAACTGTAGCTGATATTGCCGAGAAAATCATGCAGTTGTCTAAGCAGGCAAGTCAAATTTCCACCGTTTCTGATCTCGTGGCGGGTATTGCGAGTACGACAAACATTTTAGCGTTGAATGCAGCGGTAGAAGCAAATCGGGCGGGGGAGCAAGGGCGAGGCTTTTCGGTTGTTGCAACAGAAATTCGTAAGCTGGCGGATCAAAGTAAAAAGTCAGCGGATCAAATCAGCTTGTTGATTAAGGACATTGAAACAGCAATTAGCTCCACGGTTATGGTCACTGACCAAGGCATGAAAACGGCTCAAGAATGTATTAGTTTAGGGGAAGCTACTGCCAATGCTTTCCAAGAAATTAATGAAATGATTGAACTTATTTCTATGAATGTTCAGCAAATTGTATTAGGCTCTAAGCAACAAGCTGTGGGAGTTAAGCAGTGTGTGGATGCTATGACTTCTATTAATGCAGAAGCCCAAGAGTCAAGCGCAAATATTAGTCAAATTCGCTCATCAATTGAGCAATTGTCTGCGACCATTGAGGCAATTAAAGGAGATACTTAAGTGACATATATTGAAGATGATGAACTGCGGGAGCTATTTGCCAGTTCTAGCCAAATTCATATCCAAGGTATAGAAGCATCGATACTTGCCTTAGAGCTTCAGCCTACCAATCAAGAGCTTATTTCCTCTCTCATGCGCCAACTCCATGCCCTTAAAGGGGATGCAGGTGCATTAGGAGTTGCTAGTATTGAAAGCCTTTCTCACCAAATGGAAGATATAGCTGAGCTTGCCTTAAATAATCAGCTACACTTTAATAAAGCGATTATTGATACTTTCTTAGAGGCTTGCGATGGTTTGAAGATGTTAGCAACGGAAGCAATTACAGGTAATCCTGCGGCAGTTAGTGCTTTTTATTTAGTTGGGCAACTCCGTTCCTGTGCAGAACCTCATCAGCATCCCTCCCATGAATTGCTGACAACTGCAAATGTAGATAACCAATTCGTAGCTTCTTCCATTGATGAAAATTCGGTGGAACTAAATTTGCCGTCTTTTTCAGTAATGGCTACTGGTGATAATGATTCGAATGTGGATAGTCAATTGACAACTCCCTCTATTGATGGAAATTCGGTGGAATTAAATCTACCGCCATTGTCATTACTTGCTACTAGTGATGATTTTTCTCATACGCCAGAATCTTCCCAATCTTTGGACTTGCCTGCGACCGCAAGTGATATAACTGAAGCACAAACTTTAATAATACCTCGTGCTAATGAGGTTGATGTGTTTGATTCTGTTCGGGTATCAGCCACTCGCTTAGATATTCTTACCCAGTGTTGCGCTCAAATGAAGTTAGACCAACAACAATTAACCAAAAAGGTAATCATGCTCTCAGAGCTATTCAGTATGTGGGAGCTTCTAAATGCGGGACACTTGGAACTCTTGCCAGAAATGGGTCAAGCTCTGAAGAACTTAGAGCAAGGATTAGATATAGATTCAGTGCGTATTGGATCAGAACTCTCCATATTAGAAGAAACTTTGCATAAATTGCAGGCTTTGCCTAGTTATACTGCTTTCGCATCTTTTCCTAGAACAGTGCGAGATATTGCAAAAAAAGCTGATAAGCAAGTCAGATTCGTTCTTATTGGTGGGGAAACCTTGATAGACCGGAAAATTCTAGAAACAATTCATAATCCAATTCTTCACCTCATTAGAAATGCTATAGACCACGGTATTGAATCCCCTCAACAGCGTACTGCCCTTGGTAAACCTTCAGAAGGAGTAATCACTCTATCCGTGGCAAGTAAAGGTGATATCGTTGAAATTAAAATTGCCGATGATGGGTCTGGTCTAGACTTAAATCGCATTAAGCAGACTGCTATTGATAAAGGGTTGATTTCTGAAGCTGATGCACAAACTATTTCTGATTCGGACTTGAAGAATCTTATATTTAAGTCAGGCTTTTCGACTAAAACCGAAGTAAGCGTTCTCTCTGGGCGTGGGGTGGGACTTGATATAGTTAAGCGGGATATACAGAATAGCCAAGGACAGCTTTATGTTGATTCTATACCTCAAAAAGGAACAACTTTCACGATTAGATTGAAAACTAGAAAAAATATTACTTCTATTTTAGTCGCTAAATCCGATCAGCAATGCTATGGTTTTCCTGCCGATGATTTGATTACTACACTATTGCTTAATCCTAAAGAATTACTATTAATTGATAATCAGACATACTATTCTTGGGAAAATCATCTCGTTCCTATTGTTTTTATGAATGAGTTTTTAGATGTACCTGCCCATGAAATGCTTCCTCGAGTATGTTTGATCTATAACTATCAAAATAGCTTGATAGGTTTTCTAGTAGACGAACTGATTGATTTCCAGCAAGTTCAAGTTAAGCCTCAACCAAAATTCTTACAAGGCATGACCATCTTCTCAGGAACAAGTATCTTATCTGATGGTACAACTTGCTATATCATTGATCTGGAAATAGCTTCCACACAAAGGCGTAAGCTCGATCACGCTCAGCATTCCCAAAGGCTTTATGTATCTGAAACTATCCAACCCATAAAGATACTATTGGTTGAAGATTCTTCTACTATTCGCACTCAGTTAATTTCTATTTTTACTAAAAATCAGTATTTGGTAGATGTAGCCGTTAACGGCTTGGAAGGCTACCATAAGGCACTACAAAAACAGTATGAATGTATCATTAGTGATATAGAAATGCCGATTATGAATGGATGGGAAATGATAGAGAAAATTCGCAACCATGACCGTAATACCCCGATCATCGTTCTAACAACTCTTCAAAAAGAGTCGGATAAGCAGAGAGGTTTAGCAATTGGAGCAAATGCTTACCTCTCGAAAGTGAACTTTGATCAGTACGAGTTACTCCAAACTATTGCTGATATAACTAACAATGTTAAAAATCTGAGGAATAGTGCTTATGCTGAAAATACCCTTTGAAAAAGTAGAAACCCAAGGACTTAAGCCTGGTCATTACAAATATGACCGATGGGTATTTAAATTAGTTAAGGAATTTACTTGGTTTGAGCAAGAACAAGCTCAGCAAACTTGTAAAAATATGGCTAGCACTGACCCAGTTGATGCAGGAATGCTCTGTTTAGTGTTATCTGAAGCCCAAAAAAAAGTCTATCTAGTTCGCCAGTTAGTTAAGCCTGACGATATTGCTCGCTCATCCTTAGATGCCCCCGCCCCACCTCCGCCAAACCCAACTCTTAAGCCTGAACTTGAACCTTCTAGTTCTAATAATACTAATAATAAAAGTAATACTAAGTTACCCCAAAGCCAACCTAAGTTCCGCTATCGAGGACAGTCTTACTAATTTGTAAAAACCATGACTTCTTATCAAATGTCTTTATTGAATTCTGAAGAAATCTCTATTTCTAGACACTTCTCGCTTGGAGAACGTGTTGTAATCTACTTAGGAGATTGCTTAGATTTTCTCAAATCTATTCCAGATGAGTCTATCCAGTTAATCGTTACGTCCCCTCCTTACAATATTGGCAAGCCATATGAAAAGCGTTTAAATCTAGATGTTTACTTAGAGCAACAGAAGGCAGTCATTGCTGAATGTGTTCGCGTTCTACTAGATACAGGTAGTATCTGCTGGCAAACAGGGAATTATGTAGATAAAGGCTATATAGTCCCCTTAGATACTCTTCTCTATCCGGTCTTTGCCCAGTTTGGACTCCGAATGTGCAACCGAATTATTTGGCACTTTGAACATGGACTCCACTGCAATCGCCGCTTTTCTGGACGTTATGAAACTATTGCTTGGTTTGTTAAGTCAGACCGCTATATCTTTAACTTAGATCCCGTAAGAGTCCCACAAAAATACCCTACTAAAAAACACTTCAAAGGTAAAAAGATTGGGCAGTACTCTTGTAATCCATTAGGTAAAAACCCTGGAGATTTGTGGAATATTCCTAATGTGAAGCATAACCATGTTGAAAAAACCGATCATCCTTGTCAGTTTCCCGTTGAGTTAGCAGAGCGATTGGTCTTGTCTCTCTCGAATAAACAAGACTGGGTTCTTGATCCATTCCTAGGCGTAGGAACAACTATTATTGCTGCTATCCGATGTGGACGCAAAGGTGCTGGTTCTGAAATAGTTCCTAGTTATGCTCAAATTGCACAGCATCGAATTCAGCAGTCTATTGATGGGACTCTGCCTACTCGCCCAATGGGAAAACCAATTTATACTCCAAATTCATCCCATGACTTCAATCTCTCCCCTTTATTGGAAGAAGTATAGTCATTTCGATTTAGAGTGCCAATTTTTTAGGTATTTGCAATCGCTAGGAGAAGGTTTGTAGGTAAAGGCGAATGCGGAAACTGGCAGTTATTACCCGTGAGAAATTTCAAACGGTTTTTCACTTGTAAATAAATGTTGTATTTGTTCTGGTTCATACCATGTATCGTTGATTTCTATGCCGTGTTCCTTGGCGTGCATTAACATTTCTCGAGTTTCTCTGTCTCCGTTGGTAATAGCATCTTCTAGGAGTTCTAAGTCATCCTCTATTAAACTTGGATGAAGATTACAGTAATTGTGCCCATACTCATCATAGATTCTATATCCATATGAAATATCCCCATTCAAGTTTGTGAACGTGGTAGCAACTAAGCACACTTTGGACATTCGCTTTTCCTCCAAATTCTAATGGATTTGTTAAGCAATGATGTCATTCTATATATCCATATTACCACATGGGAAGGCGACGTCGGCAAGGATCAGAGATGGGATACAACCACCCTCCGCAAAAATATGATATAGTAAAGACAGGGATGCAAAACGGCGTTGCCGGAATCTGGTATATGCGGTGAGTCATCCCGTGTCTGCACGCTGAGGGTTCTTGCGGTAGCTCCCCGATGAAGCGTGAAATCTGCCCTCTACTCTTAAGGGGAGACGTGGGTTATGTTCATGTAAACTTATGAAACAGTAGGCTTATGTTTAAAATGACTCCTGTATGGGACTCCGATTATTTTCTAGGGCGATCTGACATCGCTCTTTTCTCAAAAGCCGTCCAGTCTGGAACTTTGTTTGACTTTCTCTTTCAACAATGTTGGGACTGCACTAAGGATGAATATGGAAATATATGGCTAGAGCGGTCGCCTCATCATGATATTATTCTTATTCAACCTATTGATTATTCACCGAATATTTGCGATATTGCGGTAGATGCATCCGATGACTCATGTTATTTAAGAACTAAAGCAATGTATAATGCTTTGTTGATTACATACTGGCTAACTGTTCTGAATATGCCTGCCAATTTTCTGTTTTGGAATCAATCTATCGATTTGAAAAAGATTATTCCATCTCAGACTTACTCTCTAGTTGTTAGCTTAGCACTAGTAGGACAAGGCTTAATTGCCATCCAATCAGAGAATGCTTATTCATATCAAATTCAAGAGCAATGTAAACAGATTAATGATATGCTTTACGGCTATGAAAACGTCTGCGTTTTATTAGATGATGCTCCATTTTTAGAAGTCGATGCCCCTTGTCAGATTCTCTTACCCGCTGGAAGTGGAGATGGACAGGGAGAATTGCACTCCTTAGATTTCTCACTGCGCTTGGCTGAATGTCTTAGTCAGATTAACTGGGCTATCTTAGAGCCAATTTTAGTAGACTGAGTGATTTTTGGCGTTGCTGAATCTGGGTATGATTTTTAAGAATCACACGGGGAAAAGTCCACCTACAGCGACGGTTGAATTAGCAACGTGCGTAGTTTCATACTTTCAATCAGCAACGCCCGATTCTCAATTCCATCGTCTACTTAGGTAGCCACTTGTCCTTTGAATACTATAGCTAAGTACGGTTAGGTTGTCGCCAATTCATGGCTACGCCACGCAAGCTATGGAGAACCAGTGCGTGGCTACGCCCTGCGACCCATATCATGTCAACCTTTGTATGCTTAGCTATATTATCGTCACCGTCGTCATGCTTGGTCTTCAGTATCTCTTTACCTTTGGCAATGTAGGGTATTGGACGCTCAAAAGTCCGACCGTCGTGGCGGTCACACGGATAACCTTTACCTTGTCCTGGCTTATGGATTTCTCCCTGTTTTTAATACCTTTATTCTACAAACTATTTTTGGAGTTTGCAATAATTTTCTACTCCTGTCTACAATTTTCTACGTCTTTTGGAGAACAGTCAACAACCCCAGAACCTACCAGCGTTGCGCAATCTTTAGTATCTATGAACCAAGTCCTACTATCCGTTGCGTTAACCGTCCTGTCATCCCAAATTATCCATCCTTGCGTTCTCTAACCACAATTGAACGCAGTTATGTCCAAACCTTTCCCTTTGGCTTTACCTTCTTAGGCTCTAAATCGCAATAGGTTGTCGCCAATTCATGTAAGCGATGGAGAACTCGTGCGACCCATAGCCAACCTTTACACCTTGAGCTTTTTGCTATAATACTCATAGCCTTTGTGCAAAATCTATGATAGCCTCTTGCCTAAATTCTTCTAGCGATAACTCTCTTGTTGCCCAAAGTAATCAGCACAAGTTTGCTTTTACTTTTGTAGATTTGTTTGCAGGTATTGGTGGTTTTCGCATCCCTTTGGAGGCTCTAGGTGGTAGATGCGTTGCTTACTCAGAAGTAGATAGGGATGCCTTATCTGTCTATAGAGCTAACTTCCCTCTAGCTACAAAATCAGAGTATGAAATAGATATGGGCGATATTCGCTTCTCTAGCCAGAGGATTATTCCATCTGATATCGTGGTTGGTGGCTTACCTTGCCAGCCTTGGTCTGTGGCAGGAAGGTGGGGCGGAATGCAAGACTCAAGAGGTACTCTTTGGTTTGAGGCTATTCGCTTTGTTGCAATTAATCAGCCAAAAGCATTTATCTTTGAAAATGTCCCTAATCTCAGTAGCACAACTCATCAATCTAGTTGGAGTACTATTCTAAAAGAACTTTCTGCTACTGGCTATGCAATTCATACTGATGTTCTTAATACTGCTAACTTTGGACTGCCTCAAGATAGAAGTCGCTTATTCATTATTGGCATTCGACATGATATCCCAAATCGATGGAAATTCCAGTTCCCCCATCCTCATCTACCTAGGCAAACCTTGGGTGAACTCCTACATCAAGAACTACTGCTTCAAGACTTAAAAATAACTGAGAATCATCAACTTACTCTCTTTGCTAACTCATCTATCTCTTCTAATTATTATAAAGGTTACTTTCTTTTCTCTGATGTCAGACACTCTTCTTATACTATCCATTCTTGGGATATCATCCCCACTTTAGAGAGAGAAAAAAAAATTTGCCTCACAATTCTGAGAAATCGCCGTAAAAAATTCCATTCCGCTAAGGACGGAAAACCTCTCCCTTTTTCGCTTCTCCTAAGACTTATCCCTGATTTGGAAATTCAAGAGTTAGACCAATTGATTGATAAGAATATACTAAAATTTATTCCTGGAAAAGGTTATGAATTTAAAAACTCTAAACAGTCTGTTGGTATTAATGGTATCTATAGAATCGTTCTGCCAACATCTACCATCTTCCCAACTATTACCGCTTCAGATAATGCTGATTTTATAGCTACTAAATCATTATCTAAGTATTCAGATTCTTCCAATTATAAGCAGATATTTTTAGAAGAGATTTATTACCCGAAAAATTATCGCAGAATTGCAGATCAAGATGCCAAAAAATTGCAAGGTTTCCCTTCTTGGTTCCAGACGCATTCATCAAAGGTAAAAGCAAAAAAGCAATTTGGTAATGCCGTAAGTATCCCCGTTATTTACCACATCGCTAAAGCCTTGCTTGATATAATATTCTAGAATTTCTCCTATTATAGCTAAGCAGGCAAAGGTTGGCTATGGGTCGCACGAGTTCTCCATCGCTTGCATGAATTAGCGACAACCTAACCGTACTTAGCTATATATAGTCATCACGATTTAGAATGCGACACTTTTTAGGTATTTGCAATCGCTCTATCACCTTCTAGGAGAGAGTTTGTAGGCAAAGGCGAATGTTACAAAATTATTTGAAATTACTATAAATTGGCAAAGTGGACAATTTAAGAGTAGAACTGCTAGAATTAAAATAAAAAAGCATAGTCAAAGGACGATGGAGGAATCTATGGGCAGAAAAGCTAATTGGGAATACATGGAAGACCATCTATGCGGAAGAAGATCAATTGATGAGATGCCAAAATGCGTCAAAGTATCTAAAAATGGGCTAACCAAGAAAAAAGGAAAAGGGTTAGCAAATTATGATTTATCATTTTTGCGGAAAGTTTTTGGGGATTTCAGTGAATTAGATATGAGTCATGTAACACTTTCATATGCTGAATTATCACGTAGTTTATTTATAGGCACAAATCTTTTGGGTGCGAATATGAGGGGGATAGACATACAAGGTAGTAACCTTAATAGGAGCAACTTAAGTAAAGCCAATTTGGAAAGTGCCATACTAAATGATTGTCATGTAGAAAATACTATAGCTACTGAAGCTTGCTTCCAGAATGCTCAGGCATATGGGATTAAAATAGTTAATTCAGACATGACGAGTAGCAATCTTAGCAATGCTGATTTCGACAAGGCTAAGATAAAGGGTGTCGATTTAAGGATGGCAACCTGCGATTTTACCTGTTTTGAAGGTGCAGAGATAGTATCCACAAATTTCAGCGGAGCATCCTTAAGAAAAGTGAACTTTAGAGATGCTTTTTTGTGCGAGGTAGATTTTAGCAACGCTTCATTAAGATGGGTAAACTTTGTGGAAGCATCTATTGCAGGATTAAATTTTCACGGAACTCAGATGGAGAATGTTATTTTTACTGAAGAACAGCTTGAGGAGGTAGACTTAAGCCATGCAATTATTGCAGAATCATACCAACTATAGGAATCATAAATGAGAATAGAATAGAGATTGCAGGGACATCGCTCCCGTGCTTGGTTTTGGGAAATTTCCGTATGCCTACGGCACGCAGGCTAACGCTAATCAAGTTCGACACCCATTTACTAGACACAAAGCCATACGCCACCTCTAACTAATCGCCCCGAAAGGATTATGAGTAGTAGTGCCAAATAGAACAAAGATAGAGGTTAGGTTGCTATGAAAGACATCTAGTTTCGATATTGTTGCAAAAGTAGCAACGACTTTGGGGCTGTGTCTCAGGAGAGTCAGTAGGGGCGGTTTGTATTTGAGGATCTAGGCTCACTATCCCCTAGCTTTATGCCTCTACCTGACAGAGAAGTATAGTCATTTCAAACAATTTTACAACATTTGCTTTCACCTACAAACCCTCTCTTATAGCTAAGTACAGTTAGGTTGTCGCTAATTCATGCAAGCGATGGAGAACCGTTCATTAAAACCAGTAGAAAATCGAAAGTAGGAAATCGAAATTCTAAAGGTGCGTTCCCGAACGGTTAGGAACCGTGCCTATCGAAAGTGCCTTACGGCTTGCCCCGCACCCTCGTGTACATCTACGATGAGGGGCTTGACCATCGACTCCCAGTTAGGGATGCTGTAGTAAGCGTGACGGCTAACTCCAGCCAGGACTTTATTCAGTTGGTTAAGCTGGCTCCAGATGTGTCTACGGGGATTCACT
>Ga0272446_1004718_pt1 | contig 15780 bp, 13 predicted proteins | sample YNPCB0061_FD_194587 | JGI IMG/M metagenome (GOLD analysis project Ga0272446, IMG submission 194587) | Hot spring microbial mat communities from Yellowstone National Park, WY, United States - YNP-CB-006-1 | ecosystem: Environmental > Aquatic > Thermal springs > Hot (42-90C) > Sediment | place... | reverse complement strand
GCCGAATTCGTCGCCCAAATAGAGGAGCGGAATCCCGCCCGCCGCCATGATCAGGCTATGCAGCAGGATAATCCGGCCAATCGCCAGATTGATCTGTGTTTCTTCGCCCGTCGCAAGGGCGCGCTCTAGCCCCGCCAGCGATGCCAACGTGCCACTGATCCGCATATCGCCAGTGCGCGGGTTGTAATTGAAGGGCAAGCCCGCCGCGAAGCTCCCCGCAAAGCGCCCAGTGTAGAACTGGTTCAAGAAATAACGGTGATCCGCGCCGTTGATGCCGATTTCGGCGGCATCTTCGTTGGCGAAACTCCAGCCGATGTCGTCATGACAGCGAACGTAGTTCACCCATGCCGTCCCTTCGGGAATGGCGTAGCGTTTGGCCATCGTATGCCGCAACAGCCGGACTTCGCGGGTGGCCAGCGCCTCCCACAGCAGCACCATCAGGGTCGGGTTGTAGCTGATCTGGCACTCCCGCCCGATGTACTTCACCACTTCGTCGGGGTGAACAATCGCCTCCGACTTGAAGATCAGGGCGGGGGCGGCGATTCGCACCAGTAAGTTATACGCCGCGATGATGTCGTGGGCTTGGGGCAGGTTTTCGCAAGGCGTGCCCAGCTGTTTCCAAATGAAGGCTACCGCGTCTAGGCGCAACACCTCCACGCCCTGATTGGCGAGAAATAGCATCTCGTCCAACATCTGGTTGAACACGGCGGGGTTGGCGTAGTTCAAATCCCATTGGAAGGTGTTGAAAGTCGTCCAGACCCACATGTTGAGGGTGGGATCAAAGGTGAAGCTGCCCGGCGCTTGGTCGGGGAAGATTTCGCGTAGGGTACGCTCATACTGATCGGGCAGGGTGCGGTCTGGGAAGATCAGGTAGTAGTCCTGATACTCCGGATCGCCCGCTTTAGCCTTCAGCGCCCAATCGTGTTCGTCAGAGGTGTGGTTGAAGACTAAGTCCAGCACGAGGCTAATCCCCTCCGCCCGGAGCGCCGCCGCCAACGCCCGGAGTTCGTCCATCGTGCCGAGCGCGGGGTTCACCCCGCGGAAGCTGCTCACGGCATAGCCGCCGTCGTTGTGGTCGGGCGGGCAGCGGAACAGCGGCATCAGGTGCAAGTACGTCAGGCCGAGTTCCTTAAAGTACGGGATTTTCTCCCGAATGCCAGCCAGAGTCTTGGCGTACAGGTCAACATAGCACACGCCACCGACCATGTGGGCTGCTTGGAACCAGTTTTCGGGGCGGGCGGCATCGAGGGCACGGAGTTCGGCGGGACGTGCTTGCAGGGCGTCGGCGGCAGTCGTCAGGATGCGTTCTAGCCAGTAAAAGAAGTCGTAACGGTTGCCGTAGACGTTCAGCAAAGTCGTAAAGAGGGCTGGGAAGTGCTGATCAAGGCGGGCGAAGAAGACATCACACAAGGCACGGCCTTCAGGGGTAGCTGGGAAAAGGGCTTCAAGGCGCGGGCGGAGGCGTTTCAAGGACAGCCGCGCATGATAAGCCGTGTTTGCAAGCATCGTCACAGGCACATCCTTTGATAGATCGATGTTGGGGGGGAGTGTACCACGTTCGGGGGAGAACCTCACCCCCTCGCCCGTGCAAGAAACCTTGCCCCCTCTCCCTTGTGAGAGGGGGAACCAGATGGCGGGGGTATGGCTCAGCCCATCCCGCCCCACTTCCGGCCCGGATTGATCTCTCCGAGCGGCACGGGATGAGCGGCCCCCGTCAGGACGGGCAGCGTGCCGGGCCGCCCGTGCCACGTCTCGTAGGCCAGCAGGGCGAATAACAGTCCCTCTTTGGCGGCGGGGGCCACCCCAAGCGACTCATGCGGCAGGATCGGGGTATCGCCTAATCCGGCTTGCAGCATCTTGCAGAGGGTCGGGTTGTGCGCCCCGCCGCCTGCTAGATAGACCTCATCGGGGCGGGTGGGCAGGAAGTCCCGATAGGCGGCGAGGATGCTCTGGGCAGTGAAGGCCGTCGCCGTTGCGACGATGTCCGCCGCTGAAAGGCCGAGTTGCTGGCCCTTCGCCCACACCTCCGCCGCGAACTGCACGCCGAATAACTCCCGTCCGGTGGCTTTGGGTGGCTTCTGATGCAAGTAAGGGTGCGCCAGCAGGCCGAACAGCAGATCGCTATGCACGCGGCCCGATGCAGCAATTTTGCCGTCGGTGTCGTAGGTCTGTGCGCCGTTGGTGGCTTGTTGGGCGCAATAATCGATGATCATGTTGCCCGGTCCAGTATCGAAGGTGACGGGGGCCACGTCGTCCACGCCCAACGGCGGGAGGTAGGTCAGGTTCCCGATGCCGCCGATGTTTTGCAGGACGCGGCTTTTGGTCGCATCGCGGAAGAGCAGCCAGTCCAGATAGCTGACGAGGGGCGCGCCATAGCCGCCCGCCGCTAAATCCCGCGCCCTCAGGTTGCTAATGGTGGTAATCCCCGTCCGCTCGGCGATGGTGGCTCCATCCCCAAGCGCCAGATAGGCCCCGCGTTGGGTCGGGGTGGGCGGCTCGTACCAAACCGTTTGCCCGTGTGAGCCGATCAGGTCGATGTCGTCGGGGGTGAGGCCCGCCAACCGGATCACCTGCAAAATGGCGGCGGCGTACACCTCGCCCAGCGTGGCGTTCAACCGCGTAAGGCGGTCTACGCTGGACGATTCGGGGCGAAAGGCGGCGAAAATCTCCGCCCGCACAGCCGGATCGTAGGAAATCGTGGCATGGTGGATGACGCGGTAAGTATGGTTGGGCGGCGCGCCGCCGATCTTGGCAATAGTCACGTCGATCCCGTCCGCCGACGTGCCCGAAATCAGCCCCGCAACGGTCAGCATATCCCCGCCGGAGACAGAGAACGTGTTGTAGCAGGTCACCTTGTAACAATCCTCTCAAAAATTCACGCTGGGCGGACGCACGGAGCGCAACCCGACCTATAATCAAGGTAGCGCAATTATTCATGTGGAATCGTCCCCATGCAACATCTCGACTCGCTCAACCCAACGGCTACACCGATCAGCGGCGCGCCGCAAACCCGGCGCGGCCTGCAACTGCAAATTTCTGAACGACGCTCGCTACTCCTCTTCGGGGATACCCTCGCGTGCTTACTGGCCGTCGTGATCGCGCTGTATGCGTGGTCGTTAGCGGCCAACGAAGCCTTCGATGGGGCCTTCATCGGGCCGCGCCTGTACTGGTTCGGCGTGCTACCCGTGATGTGGCTGTTCCTCGCCCGCGCCAACGACTTCTACGATTTGCGCCTGAATGCGCGGTTAGGGGCGTTCACGGCCCGCTTGGGGCTGATTACCGGCCAATTCTTCGTGGCGTATTTGCTGGTCTTCTTCCTCGTCTCTGGGGAGACGGCCCTGCCGCGCTTGTTTGCGTTTTACTTCGGGTTGGCAACGGCGGTGCTGACCGGCGGCTGGCGGCTGGCGCGGCCCTTCCTGATCGGTTGGTCGGCGGGGCGGCGGCGGGCGCTGATCGTGGGCGGGGGCAGCGGGGCGGCCACGATCTTCGAGGCGCTGCGGGCGGAGGCCGCAAGCGAATATGAGGTCATCGGCTGCGTCGGCAGCACGGGGGAAGGCCAATCCGAACCGCCGACAGGGTTGAAGTTACTCGGCACAGGCAACGACTTGCCGCGCCTCGTAGAACTTCACCAGATTTCCGAACTGATCCTGACCTATGGGAATGAACTGCCCAGCGATGTGTTTCAGGGGATGATGGCCTGCTACGAACAGGGCGTGACCATCGTTCCGATGCCGCTGCTGTACGAGCAAATCACGGGGCGGGTTCCAGTCGAACACGTCGGGATGGCGCATTGGGCGGTTGTGTTGCCGCTGACGGGGCAAACGTTGGGGCGGCGGCTCAACGGGCTGGTTAAACGGGCGGTGGACGTGCTGCTGGCGGTGATCGGGTTGGCCCTGTTTGCGGTCTTGCTGCCGCCCTTGGCCCTGATCATGCGCCTAGACTCGCCCGGCCCGATTTTCTTCCGGCAAGTACGGCTGGGGCGCGGCGGGCGGCCTTTCCAGATCGTCAAGCTGCGCTCAATGATCGTCGATGCGGAAAAGGCCACAGGGGCAGTGTGGGCCACCAAAGGCGATCCGCGCATCACGCGGGTGGGCCGCTTCCTACGAAAATCCCGTCTGGACGAAGTCCCGCAATTGTGGAACGTCCTGAAGGGCGAGATGAGCATCGTCGGGCCGCGCCCAGAACGCCCAGAGTTCGTGGCCCAACTAACAGCGAAAATCCCGTTTTACCGCACGCGTCTACTGGTGGCGCCGGGCCTGACCGGGTGGGCGCAGGTGCGCTACAAATATGCCAACTCCACCGAAGACGCCCTGATCAAGCTGCAATACGACCTGTACTACATTCGGCATCAGTCTTTGGGGTTAGATATGCTGATCATGGTGCAAACATTGGGTAAAATGCTCTTGATGCGAGGGACATAACCTCACATCGCAAGTTAACAATAGATTTAGCGAGCCAATAAATATGATTCAAATTGATCCAATGACCGTGCGGGCACAAGTCGCTACCTTGCGTGAGGAAGTGGCTAGCGAAGGCCGTGCGTTGTACGATTCTTGGGGGCCAGATATTCGGCGGCGTGCCTTCCGGCTGAGCGCCCTGAATTTGGCCCACTACCTCGCGCTACGGCGGCGAGATTTGCGCGACCTGCAAACGGCCCTCTCGGTATGGGGCCTCTCGAGCTTGGGGCGGAGCGAAGGGCGGGTGCTGCCGAACCTCGACGCCGTCTTGTATGCGCTGACGGCCCTCGCCGACCTGCCCCGCACCGGCTTGCAACGGCCTACTGTGGCGGCCTTCTTTCGGGGCCAACGCTTGCTAGAACACAACTCCCGCGCCCTGCTGGGCGAGGTTCCGCCGACGCGCCGCGTCCGGATCATGGTCACGATGCCGAGCGAGGCCGCCACTGATTACAAGCTGGTGCGCGCCATGTTGGAACGGGGCATGAATACCGCTCGCATCAACACCGCGCACGACTCGACAGACGCGTGGGCGGCGATGGTACGGCACGTCCGGCGGGCGGAGGCCGAGCTGAACACCCGCTGCACCATCCTGCTGGACTTGGGCGGGCCGAAAGTGCGAACCGAAGCCGTCGTGACTGAGGATCGGGTGCGGCGCGGGCAGCAAGTGCTCATCACCCGCGATGCGCCCGTGCCCAACCCGCGCTTCGTGCATCAGGCCAGTTGCAGCCTCCCCGAAGTGATCGGGCAGGTGGGGTTGGGGCAGGCCGTGTGGATCGATGATGGAGCGCTCGGCGGGCGGGTGTCGGCCATCATGCCAGAAGGGTTGGTCGTCGATATTGTTTACGCGCCATCGGAGGGCAAGAAGCTCAAGCCGGATAAGGGCCTGAACTTCCCTGAGACCGAACTGCGCCTTTCCCCACTGACCGACAAAGACCGCGCCGATCTGGATTTTGCCGTGCCGCACGTCGACACGCTCGGCTATTCGTTCGTGCAGGAGGCCTCCGACATCGCCCTGTTGCAGCGTGAACTGGCCGCCCGCGCCCCAGACCGCTGGCACAAGATCGGGATCGTGGCGAAGGTGGAGACCCCCCGCGCCGTCCGCAACCTGCCGGAGATGATCGTACAGGCGGCGGGCGCACAGCCGTTTGGGGTGATGATTGCGCGGGGCGATCTGGCCGTTGAGATCGGGTGGGAGCGCTTGGCCGAAATTCAAGAAGAATTGTTGTGGCTGTGCGAGGCCGCCCATGTACCAGTCATTTGGGCAACCCAAGTGCTGGAGAATTTCGTGAAGGAAGGCTTGCCCTCCCGCGCTGAAATGACTGATGCAGCCATGTCTGAGCGGGCGGAGTGTGTGATGTTGAACAAGGGGCCATACATCCTCGAGGCGATCAGCATGTTGGGGGATGTGTTGCAGCGCATGGCTGGTCACCAGTTCAAAAAGACGCCGCGCCTGCGCGAACTGCGAATGTGGCAGCAGCAGTAGTGCCTAGTGCCCGGTGATGCATCATGCGTTGCCCCGAAGCATTTCCGCTGTGGGGGAAACGGGGTAAACTCTCAGCATCACCGGCTAACAAAGTCTGGCTAGCAAAGTCTGGCTAACAGAGTATTTTCACTGCCCATGAGACGCCTTCTCCGCCTCGCCCTGACCCTTGCCCTGCTACTTGGCGCGGCGTTCATGGCGGTCACTGTCCTTGCCCGTATATCACCGCCGCCCCCCTACGGTGGGGCCTTCACCTTCCCCGACGGCACGCCTTGCCAACGGCGTTGCTTGTTCGGGGCGCGGCCCGGCTTCACCCGCTACGATGAGGCCGTGACGTTGCTGGAAACGCATCCCCTCACCCGCAACCTGATCCGGCGAGAGCGGCTGAGCGTGATTGGCATGATCTTCGAGGGGCGCGAGATGGTGGTCGAAATTCAGGGCGATGCACGCGGCCTGCTCACCCAGATTTCGCTCCATATTGAGCCGACCGTTGTGCAGCGAATGCGCTCCCTCTCGGCGGAGATGCCGCCCCTGCCAGAAACGCCCCTAAAGGGCGGCACGCTCGGCGGGACGATTGCATGGCTGGGCGCGCCCGGCACGCTCGACTTGAACCGGACGCGCAACATCTTGCTCAATTACCCCGCCGACGGCCTTACGGTCATTCATCAGCGCGGTCGGGATCGGCTTGACCCCAGCGACAAACTCGTTTCGATCTTCATGTACAGCGTGCCTAACCCAAACGACGAATTTGGCTATGATTGGCTGGGCTTCAAGCCCTACCAAGCCTATTTTGACTCCCGGCGGCGCTAGGCCCATGCGCCTGCTGTTGGCTTGCCTGCTGATCGCGCTGGGGGGGCTTTCCCCGCAACAAACGGCGGCCCCCGCCGGGCCGTACCTCGCCCTCGCATGGAGTCCCGATGGGACGACGTTGGCTGCCGGAACGGATGCGGGCATCTGGCTGTTTTCGCCCGCCCTCACACCGATCACGTTTTGGCCAGACGGCACAAGCAGCGGCGAAAGCGGCGGGATCAGCGCGCTGGCGTGGAGTCCCGATGGGGCGATGTTGGCCGCCGCCCGCTACGATGGCCTGATTCGGGGATGGGCGGTGGCGACTGGGCGGCGGCTGTTCAGCTTGCGCGGGCACATCGGGGCAGTGAATGGGCTGGCTTTCTCCCCCGATGGGGCGGTGTTGGCCTCCGTGGGGGACGATTTCAGCGTGCGGATGTGGGCGATCAGCACCCAAGCGGGCAAATTCACCCCCAATGGCGAGATCGGCAAGCACACAGACCGCGCCAACGCGCTTGCCTTCACCCCCGACGGCGCCATCTTAATCAGCGGCGGGGCGGATGGGCGTCTCCTGCGATGGGAGGTTGGCTCTGGGCGGGCGCGGGGCAGTGTGGGCAGCAGTCGGGGGGCGGTGTATGCCCTCGCTACGCGGCCCGATGGCGCAGTTTTGCTCAGCGGCGGTGCGGATCAGGTCGGGCGGGTGTGGCAAGTCAGCGGCGGCAATCGGGGCGAACTGCGCGGGCACGCCGCCGCCTTGATCGCCGTTGGATGGATGGGGGAAACGCCCCTCACCTTCAGCCGTGATGGGCAATTGATCCGCTGGGGAGACGGGGGGCCTCGCGGGGGGGCGGCCTTTTTCCCGGCGCGGGCGGCGGCTTTTCAGGGGGGGAAGCTGGCCATCGCGGGCGAGTGGGGGCGTTTGGCTGTGGTAGACTTGGCCACAGAACAGATCAGCGCCGAGTTAGGAAAGGACTCCCCGTGACCGTCAGATTTATCCACCTCTCCGATACGCACATCGCGCCCGCTGCCGATTTTGCGAAATATGGGCATTATGCCGTCCGCAACCTGAACGCCGTCGTAGACGCCATTAACGCCCTGTCCTTCCCAATTGATTTCGTCTTGCATACGGGCGACGTGGTCGACGACGAATTGGCCGAAAGTTACCGCACCGCCCAGCCTTTGCTCAACCGAATCCGCTACCCGGTCTATTATGCGTCCGGTAACCATGACGAGGCGGCCCTGCTACAGCGTGAAGTGCTCGGTTTGCCGGAGGCCTCCCCCCGCTACGATCACCGCTTTCGGGTCGGCGGGGTGGATTTTGCCGTCTTCGATACACGCGGCCCCAACGACCCCGCTGGACAGCTGCAACCGGATCAACTGGCGGCGTTGGGGGCGCTCTGCACGCCGGAGGGCGGCCCGCTGGTGATCGTGTTGCATCATCCGCCCGTGCCGCTGGATTCGACGTGGCTGGATCAGGGCTGGGAGGCGCTCGGCAACCACCCCATGCTGATCACGAATTGGCCGGACTTCTGGGCGGCCATCCGCCCCGCCCGGCAGCGGATACGAGGGGTATTTTTCGGCCACGTTCATCGGGCTTTTCAGGTGGTGCGAGAGGGGGTGCTGGTGTGTAGCGCGCCCTCGGTATTGGCGCAGTTTTACGCTTATCCGGGGCAACTGACGCCCGCCGCCGCCCCGCACGATCATCCCGCGTTCAACCTCGTCACCATCGACGACGACCAGACGACGGTGCGTCAGTTCAGCGTGGCCGTGAACGGCTAGCCCCAAGAACTGGTAGGGGTGGTTGCAATTTCCTCTCAATTACGCTAGGCTTTAAGTATAACAATCTGTTCGCGCAGACCTTCAGGGCGGGGTGAAATTCCCCACCGGCGGTAGGGCGGCCCCCCGCAATGGCGTTGGGCGGCCGCCAAGCCCGCGACCCGTCCCCGCTGGCACTAGCGGGGCGGTGGATTCGGTAGAAGCCGAAGCCGACGGTTACAGTCCGGATGGAAGAAGGACGCAGCGCAGCAATACCCCCGCGAAAGGCAGGTGGCTTTACCGCCCCTGTCCCTTTGTGCATCCCTTGCTGTCTGTCTCTGTGCGGCGACGGCCTCCGACGAAAACGCCCCCCGATCAGGGGGGCGGGGCTGCGCTGTACCTCCCCGCCCCCGTCTGCTTGTGCTTTATGCTGCGGGGTAAACCCTATGGCCCAAACCATCATCACGCAACCGACGGCGGTCACGCCGATTCCGCCGCCCTCCTATCCGGCTCCACGCTCGGTGTGGGAACGCGTTTTGCCTATCCTCGTTGCCTTCGCCCTGATCGGGGCGTGGTATTTCTCCACGCGGGAGGCAGGCGGGCTGGCATTCGTCATTGCTACGCCAGAAGCGACCTTCGCCGAGTTCGTCAAACTCATCAACAACGGCAGTTTGTTCCGTAATTTGGGCGTCACGCTCGGCGAAGTCCTGATCGGGTGGGCGGGGGGGGCCGCCGCCGCCCTGACGCTCGGCTACGGAATCGCCACTAACCGCTTGCTTGAACGGCTACTCGGCCCGTATGCCGTCGCCTTGCAGGCCGTCCCGATCATCGCCATCGCCCCGATCCTGATCACGCGGTTGGGCGGGCCGGGGCCAGCTTCGGTGGCCATCATCGCCGGGCTGATCGTGTTCTTCCCGATGCTGATGACGGTCATCGTCGGCTTTCGCAGCATCGACCCCATCCTTCGGGAGATGATGCTTGCGCTCCATGCCAACCGCCGCCAGATGTTCTGGCTGTTGGAAGTCCCCGCTGCTGCACCTGCACTGTTTGGTGGCCTGAAGGTGGGCGCTACGCTCTCTGTGATCGGGGCCGTCGTTGGGGAGGCTTACGGGGCTTCTGCTGGGGTGGGCTATGTGATCTATTCGGCCCGCTTTATGTATAATCCCGCCGGTGTGATGGTCGGGGTGTTTACGCTGACCGCGTTGGCGTTGACCTTGTACGAGATCGTCGCCCGGTTGGAGCGCCGTGCGCTACGGTGGCGGCGCTAGCATCGCATATTCAACACGACGAACCTACCGTGACTCACTCAATGAAAGGATTTTCTCACCATGCGTAAATTGCTCATTCTCGTGTTCGCGCTCGGTATTGCGCTCTCCGGATGCGTGGCCGTCGGCAACCCCAGCCGGGGCATCGTCGAGAAGCCGAAGGAACACAGCGCCGAAGGCGAAGCGGGCCACGCCGGAGGGGAGGGCGAGGCCCACAGCGAAGGCGGTGCGAAGGCGACCGAAGAAGCGCACGGCGAAGGCGAAGCCACGAAGGAAGCCGAAGGCTCCCACAGCGAAGGCTCCCCCACCGCCGAACCGACCCAAGAAGCCACCCCGAACTCTGCCCTGCCCGGCGTTGATGGCATCGTGGCGGCGGCTTACGGCCGCCAGCCCTTGCGGGAACTGACTCTGTTCCTCGGCTACATTCCCAATGTGCAGTTTGCTCCGGTATATGTGGGGATTGAACAAGGTTTTTTTCGTGATGCGGGTATCGACCTGAAAATTGAACACGGTTTTGATGAAACCGCCGGTCTTACCCGCATTGCCACCGACAATCTGAAGTTTGGCATGATCAGCGGGGAGCAAGTTTTGCTGGCACGTAACCAAGGGGCAGCTGTCCGTTACGTGTACCGTTGGTATCAGCGCTTCCCGGTGGGCATTGTCTCGCCCGCCAGCGCCCCGATCACCAAGCCGGAAGACCTACGCGGGCGCGTGGTGGGCGTACCGGGCCGGTTTGGGGCCAGCTACACCGGCCTGCAAGCACTGCTCAACGCCGCCAACCTGACCGAAGCAGACTTGAAGGAAGTGCGTTCCATCGGCTTCGATACGGCCCCCGTCGTGTGTGAAAGGCAGGTAGAGGCATCGGTGATCTACATCGCCAACGAACCCGCCCAGATCGCCGCGAAGTGCTTTGAGGTGAACGTACTGGCGATCAGCGACTTCGCCAACATCATCTCTAACGGCATCGTGACCAACGAGAAGACGATCCGGGAAGAACCGGAATTGGTGCGGGCCTTCGTCGCCGCCTACGACAAGGCGTTAGCGCTCACCATCAGCGATCCCGATCTCGCCTACCAATCCAGCCTGCCGCACGTCGAGAATTTGGCCGAAAACGACCCCGTTCAGCGGGCCGTGTTGGAGAAGTCCATCGAACTGTGGAAGGCCGAACGGCTCGGCGAATCCGACGATGCGACGTGGAAGCGCACCGCCGAAACGCTCGTCAAGATGGGCCTGCTGTCAAGCATCGACGGCTACGCCGATGCCTACACCAACGACTTTTTGCCGCCGAAGGAGGCCAAAAAGTAACCATGCTCCGCGTGACGTTTGAGGGGGTTGCTCACTGCTTTCCGACGGGCGTCGAGGCGCTCGGGCCGCTGACCCTTGAGGCGGCTCCCGGCGAATTTCTGGCCGTCGTCGGGCCAAGTGGGTGCGGTAAAACCACCCTGCTCCGGACGGCGGCGGGTCTGCTCCGGCCTTCCGGCGGGCGGGTGTTGATCGGCGGCGACCCCCTCAGCGGCCCAGCGGCCTCCGTCGGGATGGTGTTCCAGCAGCCTGCCTTGCTGCCTTGGCGGACGGTCATCCAAAACGTGGCCTTGCCGCTAGAGATGCGCGGCGTTCCGCCTTCGGTGCGCCGCGCCCAAGCCGACGCCGTCCTTGCGGCGCTCGGCTTGGCAGATTTTCGGGATCGGTTCGTGGCGGAACTCTCCGGCGGGATGGCCCAACGGGCAGCGTTAGGGCGGGCGCTGATCTACGATCCGAAGGTGCTGCTGCTCGATGAGCCATTCGGGGCGTTGGACGCCCTCACCCGTGAGGCCCTGCAACTGGACTTGTTGCGGCTGTGGGCGGAGACGGGCAAGACCATGATCCTCGTCACGCACAGCATCACCGAAGCAACCTTCATGGCGGATCGGGTAGCAGTGCTCAGCGCCCGTCCGGGCCGGTTGCGGGCCGTCGTCCCGATCCCGCTGCCCCGCCCGCGCCAACACGCGATGATCCACTCCGAAGAATTTGGCATCCTCGTCGCACAAATTCGCGCTAATATAGAGGCAGGCGGGAACGTTGCCAATCAATAAAGAGCGGGCGTTCCGGTGCGGCTTTATTTCCGAATGTATCCTCGGAGGGAGTGTGCGTGGTGGCAGCAGAGGGAAAGAAACAACGGCGAATCCTCGTTGTGGACGACGACAAAGCCCAATGTCAGATGATGGCAACGGTCCTGAGTGAAGGTGGCTATGCCGTGACGATGGCCTCCTCTGGCGAACAGGGCCTCGAGGTGTATCAGGCTGAACGCCCAGAGATGCTCATTATCGATTTTGCCATGCCCGGCATGAACGGGATCGAAATGGTCACGGCGATACGCGCCCAAGAGACAGGCAACCGCCGCGCCCTCGTGTTGATGGTGGCGGGCTACGCCCAAAGTTTCCTCGCGGCCCTCGATGACAGTGTAGGCGTCGATAGCTACCTCTTGAAGCCCATCTTGCCTACGGAGTTGCTCAACCGGGTCGCTGACTTGTTCGCCGGACGCTTCTAGGATTTGCAAAAAAACTTCCACAAAGGACCCATTGACCATGACCACCCATGACCTCACCCTGTCGGACTACCGCCTCGCGGCGGACACCATCCGCGCTCGTACCGCTCACCAGCCCACCATCGGCATGATCCTCGGCTCTGGGCTGGGGGTGCTGGCCGATTCCGTCTCCGAACCGGATTACGTGCCCTACGCCGAGATTCGCGGGTGGCCTCATTCGAGCGTGGTTGGCCATGCCAACCGCCTTGTGATCGGCAAGTTGGAGGGGCAGGCGGTCATGATCATGCAAGGCCGGTCACACTTCTACGAAGGGCTGACCATGCAGCAGGTCACTTTCCCGGTACGGGTGATGCAGGTCTTCGGCATCAAGACGCTGATCGTGACGAATGCGGCGGGCGGCCTGAACCCGACCTACCACGCGGGCGATTTGATGCTGATCCGCGATCACATCAACCTACTGGGCATGGCTGGCCATCACCCCCTGATCGGCCATAATGATGATGCGCTCGGCCCGCGCTTCCCAGATATGTCTGCCGCTTACGATCCCCAGCTCTGCGCAATGGCCCGCAAGGTCGCGGCGGAGAAGGGAATCACCCTGCGCGAAGGGGTCTACATCGGGCTTTCCGGCCCCAGTTTTGAGACACCCGCCGAAGTCAAGATGCTGCAACTATGGGGCGCGGACGCCGTCGGTATGTCCACCGTCTCCGAAGTGACCGTCGCTCGGCATGGCGGGCTGCGCGTACTGGGCATTTCCGGCATCACCAACGTCCTGACCAGCCCCGAACCCCAAGTGACCAGCCATGAGGAAGTGCTGGCGATGGGCCAAAACAAGATCGTCCCAGAACTGATCACCCTTGTGCGTGGCGTGTTACAAAACCTCTAAGCGCAAACGCGGATGGCGGGGCAAGCATGACCCAGATCGTATACCTGATCGAACAGATCGCGCCGGGCGCTTACGTCATCTGTGCCGTCGGGGTGTTGTGGTTCCTGCGGAAGTATCTGGTTGCCCGTAGCCGACTGGCCCTCGCCGAGTTTGAGTTGGAGCGCGAACTAGAGGAACAAAGCCGTGCAACGGCCATCACGTGGACGCTGCTGTTCGCGGAGGCGGGTCTGGCGGTGTTCGCCATTGCCGCCGTCATCGCCCCGACCTTGCGGGCCGATCTGTTGGCGGCGGGCAACCCGAACGCGGCCCTCCCCGGCGCGGGGGCCATCCCGACCCGCTTTGCGACCAGCACGCCCGGCGGCGATGGCTTAGGGGCAGAGGCCGTCTTCCTGACGGTGACGGCGCAAGCGGCGGCGGGCGATGGCGGCGGGATTCTGCTGCTGACAGCAGTTGCCTCCCCGACGCCCGTCGGCACAATCGTGCCCGGCTACCCCACCCCCGCCGACTGCGCCGGGCCGCAAGCCTCGCTCGAGATTCCGGCTAACGGGCAGGTCATCTTCGACTCGCTAACCGTCGTGGGGACGGCTAATATCCCCAATTTTGCCTTCTACAAGCTGGAGCTACGCGGGCCGAGCACCGGCGGCGAATTCTCCCCGATCTTGGGCGAAAAGACCTCCCCCGTCATCGAGAAAGGCGTGCTCGGCCAATTGCCGCTGAGTCCGTTTGCGCCGGGCGATTACAACTTCCGCCTTGCGGTGTTCGATAACACGGGGATGTTGCGGGCCAGTTGTACGGTATGGGTCAACATTCGGGAGCGCCCACCGACCCCAACCCCGCCCGGCGGCGGCAGCTAGACTGCTCCAGCCGCGTCTGGCCCCGTCTAACGCCGCCCGAAGTGGCTTCCGATGCTGGTCGGGGCGTTATCGTTGGGGGCTAACGCCCATACGCCGCCATCTGGCCCAGTGAGCATCGCGCCGCGTTCGTAGGGCTGCCATTGGCCCAGATAGGGCTGTTCCGGCGCTATGGCCCACCCCAACGCGCCCCGAATGGCCGGGTTGCTCCGCCACACGAGGCCGAACCCGCGCACGGGCTGTAACCGATCCGGCGGCGGTTGTAAGGCCGGATCGTTGGCGGGGAGGCCTTCGTTCCAGTTATCTGGCAAGCGCCACAGCGTGCCGACGTTGGCGAGCGCGTATATCTCCCGCGTATCCCGCCAGAACATGATGCCCGTCTCGAAGGGCTGCACCACCAGCCCCACACTGACCATCTCCCCCGTCGGGCAACCGATTCGCGCCCGAATCGCCGCATCTTGGGCGGCGGCGGCGAAGGGCGGCCCCGCTGCAATGCTGCACGCGCCACTCGTCACAGGCGGAAATGCCGTCCCGATGGGCGCAACCGGCGCAACGGGCGGCACAGCGGGCGGGAGTGGCATTGCAAACCCGCCTGAAAGCGTCGGGGCGGGGGCGGTGCGCGTGCCGGGCCGGTAGGCAATTGTGCCGGGCGGCACGGTCAGATCGCCCATGAACACGCCCCGAATCGGCGTTGGTGTGGGGGAGGGCGTAGCGGGCAAGCCCAGCAGTGCTCGGCTCGCGTCTGGTGTACTCGTCGGCGTGGGCGTCTCGGTGGGGGCAATCGTGGCGAGGGCCTTCGGCAGCGAATCGAAGCCGAGCAAGATCGGCCCGTCGGGGGCGGGCGTAGGCGTGGCCCCGCACGCCGCGATCAGGGCGGTGAGGGCGGCAAACATCAGGCTACGGGCGGCAAATCGGCGCATGGCAGACCTCACTCACACGGGGGAATCTGGTCAATCGGCACGGTGTCCGCCGGATAGTTCACGAATTGACCGGGCGTCGGTTGGGTGTACAGCCCAAAGCGGAGCCGCGCTGCCCCCGCCACGAGGCCGATCCGGTAGTCGTCGCTAACCTGCTCGCCGTCCCCCCAACGGCTAGTCGGATACCAACCATACACGGGGGCGCTGCTATCGGCTTGGGCAAGCGGGGAATCTCCCTCCGGCCCTAGCAGATGCACAAACACGCTGTAATCGGTGGGGGGGATGCCCTCCGCAGACCAGAGCAAGCGTAACGAAATGACTCCTGCCCGCTGGCACGCGACTTGCCCGTCCAAACGGATTCCCGTTGCGACAGGGCGTGCTGCCGAATCGGCCCGCACAGGCGCAGTACGGATTTGGATCACGCCGCCGCCTTCGCCCCGCAGATAGGCCCGCCCCAATACGGAGTCCCACCACGATAAGGGGAAGCGGTAGAAGGTATCGCGCAGAGTGTAGAGCGCCTTCCCGCTCCGGATCAGGGCCGGAAAGTCGGCCTTGTGGGTGACGAGGCCGAGATCGGCGTTTTCGCCCGTCACGTACTTGGAGAAGGCGACGGCGGTATGGCGCGGCCCCCATGGCAGCATCAGCACGGGTTCCCCGATTCGGGGGATTTCGCGGGCGGAAGCGACGGCCTCCACCCCGTGCGGATCGTTCGTCAGGGCGGAGACAAAATCGGCAGGGCGGGGGGGCGTGAGGTACACCCCAACTGCCAGCCCCATCGCCGCGACGGGCCGCCAGTCCAGACGGGGCGGGGCGGGCAAGAGGGCGACGCTCGCCACCAGCACGGCGATCACGGGCATAGCGA
>Ga0272446_1004717_pt1 | contig 15782 bp, 16 predicted proteins | sample YNPCB0061_FD_194587 | JGI IMG/M metagenome (GOLD analysis project Ga0272446, IMG submission 194587) | Hot spring microbial mat communities from Yellowstone National Park, WY, United States - YNP-CB-006-1 | ecosystem: Environmental > Aquatic > Thermal springs > Hot (42-90C) > Sediment | place... | reverse complement strand
CCGGGCGACCTGCTCATCTCGAACGGCCTCGCCACCATGGGATTCGCGGTGCCGGCCGGCATCGCCGCGGCGCTGCACGAGCCGGGGCGCGGCGCGATCGCCTTCACCGGCGATGGCGGCCTGCTCATGGGCCTCGGGGAACTGGCGACCGCGGCCGCCCTCGGCCTGCGCCTCGTCGTCGTCGCCTTCAACGATGCCGCCCTCTCCCTCATCGACATCAAGAAGGACTCGCGCGACCTGCCGGAGGGCGCGCTGGGCTGGCCGCGGCCCGACCTCGCGGGGGCGATGCGCGCCCTGGGCGGCCTCGGCCTCACGGCGGCGACCGAGGAGGAACTGGCCGAGGCGGTCGCGGCCGCCTGCGCCGCGCGCGGGCCGGTGCTGATCGACGCGAGCGTGGACCCCTCGGGCTATCCCGCGCAGATCAGGGCGCTGCGCGGCTGAGACCGGGGCGGGGCCGCCGCCCCGGCCGGGCTCTCAGAGAGGGGGAAGCCGCGCGTGCCAGTCGGTGTCGCGCTGGTAGGCGTCCGCGACCATCAGGCAGCGCCCATCGGCGAAGGGGCGCGCGGCGAGTTGCAGGCCCATGGGCAGGCCGCGGTCGTCGAAGCCCATCGGCACGCTCACCGTGGGCAGGCCGAGATAGTTGAACGGCCGCGTATTGGCCGAGACCGCCATGTGCCGCGCCCAGTTGTCGGGATCGGCGTCGATGTCCGTCTCGGCGAGCGTCGGCACGCGCATCCGCAGCGTCGGCGTCGCCACCACATGGTGGCCCGCGAAAGCCTCCTGGCAGAACTGGCGCAGCAGCGGCCCGCGGCGCGAAAGCGCCTCGACATAGAGGTGCCCGGGGATGGCGTAGCCGCCATAGAGCCGGGCCGAGAGGTGGGTGGCGTAGTCGCCCGGATGCTCGCGCATCCATTCGGCGTGGATCGCCGCCGCCTCGACGCGGCTGACGAGGGCGACATAGGCGCCGACCGCCCGCAGCGAGGGGCAGGAGACATAGGAGACGCGCGCCCCGCGCCCCTTCAGCACCGCGAGCGCGGCCTCGAAGCCCTTCACCACGACATCCTCGGCGCCGTCGAAGAACCATTCCCGGGGCACGGCGACGGAAAGGCCGCGGAGATCGCCGGTGAGCGCCGCCTCGTAGTCGGGCACCGGCTCGGCGGCGCTGGTCGGGTCGCGCGGGTCCCGCCCGGCGATCACGCCCATGATGCGCGCCGCATTGCGCGCGGTGCGCGCGAGCGGCCCGACATTGTCCATCGAGAAGGAGAGCGGCATGACGCCGGCCCGCGAGACCCGCGTCTGCGTCCCCTTGAGGCCGGTGACACCGCAGATGCTCGCCGGCAGGCGGATCGAGCCGCCGGTGTCGGAGCCGAGCGCGGCGGCGAAGAGGCGCGCCGCGACCCCCGCCCCCGAGCCCGAGGAGGAGCCGCCCGTGCAGTAGGCGAGGTTCCAGGGGTTGTGGCAGTCCCCGAAATGGGCGTTGTGCCCCGTGGGGTTCTGCGCGAACTCGGCCATGTTCAGCGTGCCCATGTCGATCGCGCCGGCGGCGTCGAGCCGCTCGAGCACGGTTGCCGTCACGGGGGCGCGGAAGTCGCGCCGGATGCGCGAGCCGCAGGTGCTCACGCGCCCCGCCCGGTAGTACATGTCCTTGTGCATCATCGGCACGCCGGCCAGCGGGCCGAGCCGGGCGCCGGCGGCGCGCGCGCGGTCCTGCGCGGCGGCCGCCTCCAGCGCCGCCTCCCGATCGAGCCGGATGACCGCGTTCAGCCTGCCGTCATGGGCCTCGATCCGCGCCAGGGAGGCGCGCACCAGCGCCTCCGCGCTCGCCTCCCCCCTGGCGAAGGCCTCCGCCGCCTCGGTGGCCGACAGAAGGGCGAGGTCGCTCATGCCTCCTGCTCCTTTTCCGCGCGCAGCGCCGCCTCGAACAGCGCGGGCTCCTCCTCGAAGGCCATCCCGCCGCGCAGGGCCGCGAGTTCGGCGATCAGCGCGGGGAAGTCGTCGAGCGCCCGGCGCCCCGCCGCATTGGGGCAGGCCACGCCGCTCCAGAAGCGGATCGCCCGCTCGGCCTCGTCCATCGGGTCGGTCGCCATGCTCGTCCTCTCCATGCCGGTCGTCGCCGCGCCATCCTCGGCCCGGGCGGCGGGGTTTGCAAACGGCGTGCCCGGCTGGCAGCCTCCGCCCGCTGCAGCCGAGGAACCGCCGCCATGAGGATCGTGGACGTCCGCGCCTTCCCCACCTCCTTCCCGCTGCCGGAGGGCGGGCCGCGGCTTGGCATCGGCCGGGCGGTCAAACGCGATGCCGTGCTGGTCAAGGTCACGACCGAGGACGGCATCGTCGGCTGGGGGGAGAGCCACCACGGCCGCGCGCACACCGCCATCGCGAAGCTGATCGAGACGACGCTGCGCGGCCTCATCCTCGGCATGGACGCCTTCGACACCACGGGCATCAACGCCCGCATCTACCGCTACCAGCTCGCCAGCCACGGCATGGGCGCGGCTGCAGCCATGGCGATGTCGGGCATCGACATGGCGCTCTGGGACGCCAAGGCGCGCGCGCTGAACCTGCCGCTCCACAAGCTGCTGGGCGGGGCGGCGCGGCCGGTGCCCGCCTATGCCGGCGGTGTCGCCCTCGGCTACCAGGACCCGGCCGCGCTGATCGACGAGGCCGCGCCGCACATCGAGGCCGGCTACAGGGCGGTGAAGCTGCGCGTGGGCGACACGGTGAAGGACGACATCGCGCGCATGGAGGCGGTGCGCGACGCCTTCGGCCACGACCTCACCATCCTCACCGACGCCAATACCGGCTATTCCATCGACCAGGTGCGGCAGGTCATGCCGGAGATGGACCGGCTCGACATCGGCTGGCTCGAGGAACCCTTCCCCGCCCACGACCACCATGCCTATGCGCAGGCGCGCGGCTACGGCAGCACGCCGCTGGCGGCCGGGGAGAACCACTTCACCCGCTACGAGTTCACCCGCGTGCTCGAGGACGGCGTCATCCGCATCTGGCAGCCCGACCTCTCGAAATGCGGCGGCATCACCGAGGCGCTGCGCATCGCCGCCATGGCCTCGGCCTGCAAGATCCCGATCCACCCCCATTCCTCGATGACCGGGGTCAACCAGGCGGCCTCGATCCACTTCCTCGCCGCCATCGAGAATGGCGGCTATTTCGAGGCCGACATCTCCACCGCCAACCGCTTTCGCGACGCGCTCTGCAGCACGCCCTGGAGCATCCGCGCGGACGGCACGGTCCTGCCCAACACCACCCCGGGGATCGGCGTCGAGGTGGATGAGGGTTTCCTCAAGGCCCACCCGCCGATCGAGGGGCCCGGCTATGTCTGAGCCGACCGCCCGCCGGGGCGGTGGGCGATCTCGCGGATCAGCCTGGCGCGCATGGCGCGGGCGAAGTCGGCCCGTGTCTCGGCGACCATGACGAAGGCGCCGGGGCCGCCGATCACCTCGCGCTCACAGGTCGCGCCGCCGCCCCCCCCTCAGCCCGCGATGGCGTAGGCCGGCCGCCGCGGGTCCGCCCCGGCCCGCACCAGCCCGGCCCGGGGGTCGGAGAGCACCGCCTCGACGCTGCCGGCAAGCCAGGTCATCTCCGGCCAGGTCTTCACCTCGTGCCCGCGCGCGGCGAGGTCCTCCCGCACCCGTTCGGGGATCCGCCCCTCCACGGCGAGGCGGGCGGAAAAGCAGTCGAAGGGCGCGAAGGAGGAGGGGAAGGCGTAGGAGGCGATGCGCGGCGCCTCGATCGCCTCCTGCAGGTCCATCCCGAAATGGAAGACATTCAGCAGCACCTGCAGCATGGCCTGGATCTGCACATCCCCGCCCGGCGTGCCGAAGGGCATCACCCCGCCCTCCTCGGTCACGAGCATGGCCGGGTTGGGCGTCAGCCGCGGCCGCTTGCCCGGGGCGACGCCGGCCGGATGCGCCGGGTCGGGCCGCGACTGGCTGCCGCGGTTCGACGGGATCAGCCCGAGCCCCGGCACGACGGGGGAGTTCCAGGACCCGTCGGAGGGCGTGGCGCTGAAGGCGTTGCCCCAGCGGTCCACCACCGCGACATAGGAGGTGTCGGCCTCGACCTTCGGCAGGTCGGCGCGCGGGCGGCCCTCGGCGGGCCGCCCGGCGCCGAGCAGCGGCGGATACATGGACGGATGCGCGCGCGCGGGGTCGATCTGCGCGAGCCGCGCATCGAGGTGCTCGGGCGAGAGCAGCGCATCGATCGGCACCGCGATGAAGAGCGGATCGCCGAAATGGTATTCCCGGTCGGCCATCGCCGCCTTCACGCATTCGGCGAGAAGGTGCAGGTAGTCGGCCGAATTGTGGGCCATGCCCGCGAGCCCCGCGCGTTCCATCGCCTTCTCCATGAGGAGCAACGCCTGCGCCAGCGCCGGCCCCTGGCACCATGGCCCGCAGGTGAGCAGCACATGCCCCCGCCAGCGCCGCGCGATGGCGGGTTCGAGGCGGGAGCGGAACCCGGCCATGTCCTCCATGGCGAGGAAGCCGCCCTCGGCCTGGATGAAGCGGACGATCTCGCGCGCGATGTCGCCGCGGTAGAAGGCGGCATGCGCGGCGGCGAGGCCGGCCAGGCGCCCCCCGCGCCGGGCGGCGCGCCGCTCCTCCTCCACCATGAAGGAGAGGGTGCGCGCGAGGTCGGCCTGCACGAAGCGATCGCCCACCCGCGGCGGCTGCCCGCCGGGGAGGAAGATCGCCGCATTGGACGGGTAGCGCGCGTAGTCCTCGCGGTGCGCCGCCACCGTCTCGGCGAGCAGCGGATGCACCGCGAAGCCTTCCGCCGCGTAGCGGATGGCATGCTGCGCGACATCGCCGAAGCCCATGGTGCCATGCCGCTCGAGGGCCGTGATCCAGGCATCGGGCGCGGCCGGCACCACGGTGCGGCGCACCCCGTCCGGGATCGTCCCGCCATGCTCGCGCAGGAAGACATCGGGCGGCAGGGCGCGCGGCCAGTGGCCAAGGCCGGCGATGGTCTCCACCGTGCCATCGGCGAGGCGGATCATGATCGGCGCGACCCCCGCGACGTTGACGAGATCGGGTTGCAGCACGGCGAGCGCGAGGCCCGCCGCGCAGCCCGCATCCACGGCATTGCCGCCGCCCTCGAGCACCGCCATGGCGGCGGTCGAGGCGAGGTAATGCCCGGCCGAGACGGCGTGGCGCGGGCCGGAGAGGGTCGGGCGGGTGGCGGACATGGCGGACTCTCGAAGGGGGTCGGGCGGGGGAGCCTCGGCGCGGGGCGGGCCTCGGTCAACCGCCGCTTGGCGCGCCACGGGGACGGGGCGAGGATGCGCCCCGCCCGAGGAGGAACCGACCATGGCCGACCCCGTCCTGCTCTCGATCGACGCGCGCGGCATCGCCACCGCCACGCTCAACCGGCCCGAGAAGGGCAACGCCTATGACGAGGAGATGCTCGGGGCGCTGATCGCGGGCCTCGACCGGCTGGCGGCCGACCCCTCCGTGCGCGCCCTCGTCCTTCGCGGCGCGGGCAAGCACTTCCAGGCCGGGGCGGACCTCGACTGGCTGGCCCGGGCGGCGGGCTACGGGCCCGAGCAGGCCCATGCCGCATCGATGGCGACCACTACCGCCATGCAGAAGCTGAATGAGTTCCCCCGGCCGACCCTCGCGCTCGTGCATGGCGCCTGCTTCGGCGGCGGCGTCGGCGTCCTCTGCTGCGTCGATGTCGCCATCGCGACGACGGAGGCGGTCTTCGGCATCACCGAGGTCCGCGTCGGCGTCGCGCCGACGCCGATCAGCACGCACATGGTCCATGCCATGGGCCTGCGCCACACCCGCCGCTACGCCCTGACCGGGGAACGCTTCGACGCCGCCGAGGCGCTGCGCATCGGCCTCGTGCATGAGGTCGTGGCCCCCGCGCGGGCGGAGGCGCGGCTCGCCGAGATCATCGACCAGACGATGCTCTCCTCGCCCTCCGCCATCGCGGTGACGAAGGATTCGTTCCTTGGTGCCAACGGCCTCAAGCTCTCGGCGCGGGAGATGGCCTTGCTCGCGCACGAATCCTGGATGCAGCGCGCCTCCGCCGAGGGCAGGGAGGGTCTCGCGGCCTTCCGCGAAAGGCGGCGCCCGGCCTGGTATCGCTGAGGCGGGCGGCGGGCGCGGCGATGAGCCGCGCGGGCATCCGCCCCGCCGTCATCAATCTTTCATCGTATTGCCATGCGGCGGTCTCCGGCCGCACCTAGAAGCCCGCGGTGGCGGATGCGAAGGGGCCGGGCACGAAGGTGCGGAAAGCGCGGAGAGTCGGGACTGGCTGATGCACGGTCGGGCCTTCCCGCGGGCGGCGCGGCTGCGCTGTAGTCCGCCATCTTCCCGGGGGCGGGCTTCGCCATCCCGGTCGCCACTCCCGGCATGCGGCGCCGGAGCGGAGAGGCTGGCCGGTCCGCAAGGCCTGGAAGGATTGGACCATGCCGACCGAACACATCGTCCGCAGCTATGACGAGGATCTCCGCCGCCTGCGCGACATGACGGCGCGCATGGGGGGCCTGGCCGAGCGCCAGGTCGCCGACGCGACCCGCGCCCTGGTGCGGCGCGACAGCGCGCTGGCCGCCGAGGTCGTCGAGCGCGACGGCCAGATCGATCAGCTCGAGCGCGAGATCGAGGCCTTCTGCGTGCGGCTGCTCGCGCTGCGCCAGCCCATGGCGCAGGACCTGCGCGTCATCGTCGCGGCGATGAAGTCCTCCAACGACCTCGAGCGCATCGGGGACTATGCGCGCAACGCCGCCAAGCGGGCCATCGTGCTCGCCTCCCTCCCCCCGCTCGGCAGCCTCAACGGGTTCGAGCGCATGGCGCAGCTCGTGCAGGAGAACCTCAAGGCGGCGATGGACGCCTTCGTCAATTCCGACGCCGACGCCGCCCGCCGCGTCTGGGAGGCCGACGAGCCGGTGGATGCGATCTACAACGGGATCTTCCGCGAGCTTCTGACCTTCATGATGGAGGACCCGCGCAACATCACGGCCGCCACCCACATGCTCTTCATCGCCAAGAACCTCGAGAGGATCGGCGACCACACCACCAACATCGCCGAGCGCATCCACTACGCCGTGCGCGGGGACAGCCTGCCCGAGGATCGCCCCAAGGCCGACGAGCCGGCCTTCGCGGTCATCCGCCCCGGCGGCGCGTGATCCTGGACGGAGCCGACCATGGCCGAAACCTATTCATCCCTCGCCAAGCCGACCATCCTGGTGGTGGAGGATGAGGCGCCGCTCATGACCCTGCTGCGCTACAACCTCGAGAAGCAGGGCTTCCGGGTGGAGGAGGCCGCCGACGGCCAGGAGGCGCTCTTGCGCGTGGCCGAGGCGCGGCCCGACCTCGTGCTGCTCGACTGGATGCTGCCGGCGCTCTCCGGCATCGAGGTCTGCCGCCAGCTCCGCCGCCGGCCGAACACGCGCGACCTGCCGATCATCATGGTCACCGCGCGCACCGAGGACCAGGACGCGGTGCGCGCCCTCGACACCGGGGCCGACGACTACATCGCCAAGCCCTTCGCGATGGAGGCGCTGCTCGCGCGCATCCGCGCCCTGCTCCGCCGCTCCGGCAGCATCGCGGCCAAGGGCACGCTGACCTACCGCGACTTGACCATGGACCAGGACGCACATCGCGTGAGCCGGGCCGGCCGCGCGCTGCATCTCGGCCCCACCGAGTACCGGCTGCTCGAGTTCTTCCTCCAGCACCCCGGGCGCGTCTTCTCGCGCGAACAGCTCCTCGACGCGGTCTGGGGCCGTGACATCCATGTCGAGCCGCGCACGGTGGACGTGCACATCCGGCGGCTGCGCAAGGCGATCAACGCCGAGCACGAGGTGGATCTGATCCGCACCGTGCGTTCGGCCGGCTACGCCCTCGACGCCGAGGACCACTGAGCGAGGCGCGCCACGCAGCGCGCGAAGGCCCCGAGGTCGCGCCAGCGGTCGCCCCCCGTCTCCTGCCGCTCGAACGCCCCGCCCGCGGCGGCGATGCCGCCATCGACCATGAGGTTGTCGGCAAGGCCGAAATCCTCAAGCCCCATGCCCTCGGCGTCCTCGAAGCCGCCATCGCCGCGCCGGCGCACCCCGGGGCCGAGGAAGGCGCGCGTGCGTTCGAGGAAATCCGCCCCCGCATTGCTGTAGCCGAACACCGGCCGGCCGAGCCCGCGCATGAAGCCGAGTTCGAACACCGTCCCCACATCCGCCGAGGGCCCGCGGAAGGGGGTGAGGTTGGCGATCAGCGCCGCGCAGGAGCGCAGATGCGCCTCGTTGCCGAGATAGATGCGCAGCCAGTATGGCCGCTCCGCCGCCGCCGCTGCCGCCTCGGGCGGCGGGTCGAGGGGAAAGACCCCCTCCAGCCCATGCGCGGCGCAGATGCGCTTCTTCGCCGCCGCGATCTCGAGCGCGTCGGGCAGGAAGACCTCCGGTCCGGCGAGGTAGACTCGCATCGCCGCCCGATCCTGCCTTGCCGAAGCGGCCCGCGCCATGCTCGATGCGGGGCATGGACCTCGAAGCCGAATACAACAACCGCGCCCGCGTGCCCGAAAGCAGCGCCATCCTCGAGCGCTGGTCGCGCGACGCCGCGGCCTTCCGCGCAACCTGGGCGCGCAGCCACCTCGACGTGCGCTACGGCCCCTCGGAGCGGGAGCGGCTCGACCTCTTCCTCCCCGAGGCGGAGCTCGCGCCGCTCGTGATGTTCCTCCATGGCGGCTACTGGCAGGCGCTGGACCACCGCCAGGTCAGCCATTTCGCCCGCGGTCTGCTCGCCCACGGCGTGGCCGTCGCCGTGCCCTCCTACGGCCTCTGCCCCGATGTGCCGATCGCGACCGCGGTCGAGCAGTTGCGCCGGCTCGCGGCCATGCTCTGCCTGCAGACGCACCAGAGGATCCTCGCCATCGGGCATTCGGCCGGCGGGCAGCTCGCGGCGATGCTGCTCGGCCACGACTATTCCCGCTTCGCCAAGGCGCTCGACACCCAGGTGGTCCCCGGCGCCCTGCCCATTTCGGGCGTGTTCGAGCTCGAGCCCCTGCTCGGCACCACCATCGGGCTCCGCCTCGGCCTCGATGCCGAGGGGGCGCGCGCCCTCTCCCCCCGTTTCCTCCCCCCGCCCGAGGGCGAGCTGCACGCCGTGGTGGGCGGGCAGGAGAGCGCCGAGTTCCTGCGCCAGACGCGGGATTTCGCCGCCGCCTGGGGCGGCAGCCACGAGGTCCTTTCCGGCCTCAACCATTTCACCGTTCTCGATCCGCTGACCGATCCGGACCACCCGCTGACCGTCCGGGCCGCCGAGATGGCGCGGCGACTTGCGTCCCTGTGACGCTTCGCGCTTTACAGGGGCGCATATCCGCACAATCCACAGGGGGGTGTCATGATCGGGATCGGACGGCGCGGGCTTCTCGGCGGCACCACGGCCTTGCTGGCCGCCCCCTCGATCCTGCATGCGCAGCCCGCGGGTGGGGTGAAGATCGGCCTCGTCGCCGTGCAGACCGGGCCGCAGGCCGCGCTCGGCACCCAGCTCAAGGACGGCTTCGCCCTCGGGCTCGGCCATCTCGGCGGCCGGCTCGGCGGGCTGCCGGCCGAGACGGTGCTGATCGATGACGAGCTCAAGCCCGATGTCGCGGTCACCAAGGTCCGCGCCGCGCTCGAGCGCGACCGCGTGGACTTCATCGTGGGCGTCGTCTTCTCGAACATCCTCGCCGCCATCATGCGCCCGGTGACGGAGACCGAGACCTTCCTCATCAGCACCAATGCCGGCCCCTCCACCTTCGCCGGCCGCGGCTGCAACCCCTTCTTCTTCACCACCTCCTACAACAACGACCAGGTCCATTCGGTCATCGGCCAGGCCTGCGAAGACCAGGGCCATCGCCGCGTCTTCGTGCTGGTGCCGAACTACCAGGCCGGCCGCGACGCGGTCGCGGGCTTCCGCTCCCGCTTCAAGGGGGAGGTGGTGGACGAGGTCTATGTGCCGCTCACGCAGCTCGACTTCTCGGCCGAGCTGGCCAAGATCGCCGCCGCGCGGCCCGACGCCATCTTCACCTTCATGCCCGGCGGGCTCGGCGTGAACCTGGTGCGCCAGTACCGCCAGGCGGGGCTGGCCAGCATCCCCTTCCTCTCGACCTTCACGGTGGACGAGGCGACCCTGCCCGCCCAGCGCGAGGCGGCGGAGGGCTTCTTCTCCGCCGCCCCCTGGGCGCCGAACATGGACAACGAGCAGAACCGCCGCTTCGTCCGCGACTTCGAGGCGCGCTTCGACTACGTCCCCGCCACCTACGCGGCGCAGGCCTATGACGGGGCGATGCTGCTCGATTCCGCCATCCGCAAGGTGGGCGGCAACCTGCGCGACAAGACAGCGCTGCGCGCCGCCCTGCGCGCGGCCGAGTTCCGCTCGGTGCGCGGCCCCTTCCGCTTCGGCGTGAACCACTACCCGGTGCAGGATTTCTGGCTGTGCAAGGTGGCGCGCCGCCCGGACGGGAGGTTCCAGACCGAAACCGTGCGCAAGGTGCTGGAGGCGGACGTGGACCCTTGGGCGGCGCAGTGCCGCATGCGCTGATGCGCGCGGCGGGAGCGGCGCGGCGGGGCGAGCGCGCGGAACCTCGCGCGTGACGGCGCAGCTTCTGCTGGTGCAGGCGCTCAATGGCCTGCAGCTCGGCATCCTCCTCTTCCTCGTCGCCGCCGGCCTGACGCTGGTCTTCGGGGTGATGGACTTCATCAACCTCGCCCACGGGGTGCAGTACATGCTCGGCGCCTATCTCGGCGCCGCCTTCGCCGCCGCGACCGGCTCCTTCTGGTGGGGCCTCGCGCTCGCGCTGCCGGCGGCGCTCGCCGCCGGCCTCGTGCTCGAGGTGCTGGTCTTCCGCCACCTCTATGCGCGCGACCACCTCTCCCAGGTGCTCGCGACCTTCGGCGTCATCCTGTTCCTCAACGAGGGCGTGAAGGTCGTCTGGGGCGCGGCGCCGCTGCAGGTGCCGATCCCGCCGCTGCTCGACGGCGGGATCGAGATCAGCCCCGGGCTGCAATACCCGATCTACCGCGTGGCGGTGCTCGGCGCGGGCCTTGCCACGGCCGCCCTGCTGTGGTGGCTGGTCGAGCGCACCCGGGCGGGGATGCTCGTGCGCGCGGGGGCGACCAATGCGCCGATGGTCGCCGCTCTCGGCGTGGACATCACCCGGCTCTTCACCCTGGTCTTCGCCTTCGGCGCCATGCTCGCGGGCTTCGCCGGCGTGCTCGCGGGGCCGATCTTCTCGGTCGAACCCGGCATGGGCGACCATGTGCTGATCCTCGCCTTCGTGGTCATCGTCATCGGCGGCATCGGCTCGATCCGGGGTGCCTTCCTCGCCGCGCTGCTGGTCGGGCTGATCGACACCCTCGGCAAGTCGCTGATGCCGAACCTGATGCGGCTCTTCCTCGACCCCTCCTCGGCGCGGCAGGCGGGGGCAGCGCTCGCCTCCATGCTCGTCTATGTCGCCATGGCGGCGATCCTCGCCTTCCGCCCGGCGGGCCTGTTCCCGGTCCGGACCGGCTGAGCCATGCGCGAGGCGTGGGCGCCGCTCGCCGTGCTGGCGGCCTTCGCGGCCGCGCCCCTCATCGGCTACAGCGGCGCCTATGAGACGACGCTGATGGCGCGCGCCATGATCCTCGGCATGGCCGCGGTCGCGCTCGCCTTCCTGGTCGGCGGGGCGGGACTGGTCAGCCTCGGCCATGCCGCCTGCCTCGGCGTCGGCGCCTATGCGGTGGCGATCCTCGACGCCCATGGCGTGACCGAGGCGGCGGTCGTGCTGCCAGCGGCGATCGGGGCGGCCGCGCTCTTCGCGCTGGCCACGGGCGCGGTCGCGATCCGCACCTCGGGCGTGCACTTCATCATGATCACCCTCGCCTTCGGGCAGATGGCCTTCTTCACCGCCTCCTCCCTCGCCGCCTATGGCGGGGATGACGGCTACACGCTCTACGGCCGGACCGAGGTCGCGGGCACGCGCCTGCTCGAGGACCGGCTCGCCTTCCATTACCTCTGCCTCGCCGCGCTGACGCTGACCTGGGCGTCCTGCGCCATGCTGCTCGCCTCCCGCTTCGGCCGCGTGCTGCGCGCGGCGCGGGAGAATGCGCAGCGGGTCGAGGCGGTGGGCCTCGCCCCCTACCCCTTCCGCCTGATCGCCTACGCGATCGCCGGGGCGGTCGGCGGGCTCGCGGGCTTCCTCCTCGCCAACGCGACCGAGTTCGTCTCCCCCGCCACCCTCTCCTGGCAGCGCTCGGGGGAACTCCTGTTCATGGTGATCCTGGGCGGGGCCGGGCGGCTGTGGGGGGGCATCCTCGGCGCCCTCGTCTTCGTCATGCTGGAGACCTGGCTCGCCCAGCAGACGCCGCACTGGAAACTGGTGTTCGGGCCGATGCTGGTGCTGGCCGTGCTGTTCCTGCGCGGCGGCCTCGCCGGCCTGGTGGCGCGCCGTGGCTGATCCGCTGCTGCGCCTTGAGGATCTGCGCAAGCACTATGGCGGCCTTGCCGTCACGGATGGCGTGACGCTCGAAGTGCGTCCGGGCGAGATCCACGCCGTGATCGGCCCCAACGGCGCGGGCAAGACCACGCTGATCCACGAGGTCAGCGGCCTCGTCGCACCGGATGCGGGACGCATCCTCCTGGCCGGGCGGGACATCACGCGCCTCTCGGCCCCGGCGCGGGTGCGCGCGGGCCTTGCCCGCACCTTCCAGATCACGAGCGTGGTGCCGGGCTTCACCGCGCTCGAGAATGTCGCGCTCGCGGTGCAGGCGCGCACCGGCTCCTCCTTCCGCTTCTTCCGCCCCGCCGCCGCCGAGCCCGCGACCAACGCGGCGGCGATGGCAGCCCTCGCCGAGATCGGCCTCGCCGACCGCGCCGCGATCCCGGCCGGCGCGCTCAGCCATGGCGAGAAGCGCGCGCTCGAACTCGCCATCGCGCTCGCCACCCGTCCGCGCCTGCTGCTGCTCGACGAGCCGCTGGCCGGCGCCGGCCCCGAGGAGACCGAGCGCCTGATCGCCCTGCTCGCGCGCCTCCGCCCCGCCTACACCATCCTGCTGGTCGAACACGACATGCAGGCGGTCTTCGCGCTGGCCGACCGTGTCTCGGTCCTCGTCTATGGCCGCGTCATCGCCACCGGCACGGTCGGAGAGATCCGCGGCAATCCGGAGGTCCGCGCCGCCTATCTCGGGGAGGAGGAGGCCTGATGCTGGCGGTCGAGGGCCTCGTCGCCGGCTATGACGGCAGCCGCGTGCTGCACGGCATCTCCCTCTGCGTGGGCGCGGGGGAGGTGGTGACGCTGCTCGGCCGCAACGGCATGGGCAAGACGACGACGGTGCGCGCCATCATGGGCCTGATCCGCCCCGTGGGCGGGCGCGTCACTTTCGACGGTGCGGACATCACCGGCCAGCCTCCGCATCGGATCGCGCAGCGCGGCATCGGCCTCGTGCCGGAGGGGCGGCAGGTCTTCCCGACGCTGACGGTGGAGGAGAACCTGATCGCCACCGCCGCCAACCGCTCCGGCCGCGCGCCGCGCTGGACGCTCAAGGCAGTGATCGACCTCTTCCCGCGCCTCGCGGAACGGCGGCGCAACCTCGGGGCGCGGCTTTCGGGGGGGGAGCAGCAGATGCTCGCCATCGGCCGCGCGCTGATGACCAATCCGCGCCTGCTCATCCTCGACGAGGCGACCGAGGGCCTCGCGCCCATCATCCGCGCCGAGATCTGGGCCGTGCTCGCGCGCCTGCGCGCCGAGGGCCAGGCGATCCTGCTCATCGACAAGAACCTCGCGGCGATCCAGCGCCTCGCCGACCGGCATGTGGTGATCGAGAAGGGCCGCGTCGTCTGGACCGGCAGCAGCCAAGCCCTTTCCACCGCGCCGGAAGTGCGCGACACCTATCTGCACGTCTGAAGCGAAGGAGGCGACGGCCATGACCGTTCTGACTGCCGGCATCACGCGCGCGGGGGAGGGTCTGGAGGGGATCGTCTGGAACATCCTCGGCCAGACCTACCGCCCCGTCGCCTCCTGCGACTCCTGCTTCGCCTTCGACACCTTCTTCCCCCCCGGCACCTTCGTGCCGCCGCATGTCCACACCACGCAGGACGAGTTCATCCGCGTCCTCGAGGGCCGCTTCGACCTGGTGCTGGACGGGAAGCCGCTGACCGCCACCGCCGGCGACCTGATCCGGATGCCGATGAACATCATGCACGGCATCTGGAACAAGTCGGAGGCGCCGGTGCGCGCCCTGTTCTGGGTCAGCCCGGCGCGCAGCCTCGAGACGCTGTTCCGCCGCATCCACAACGTGCCTGACCCGGCGGAGGTGGTCCGCATCGCCGCCGAGCACGAGGTGGAGTTCCTGCCCCCGCCCGGCTGAGCCGCACGTGCACAGCCGCGCTTCGGATGGAAAGGCTGCGCGCTTCGGCAGCCGCCGGGGCCGTTCCGGCCAAGGAGGCTTCCCTCGAGGCCGGGGTGGAGGCCGCGCCGGACCGGCGCGCCCCCTCAGGCCGGGCCCGGCGGGCGCATGCGCAGCGCCGCGGCCGAGTGCCGCACCACCTCCGATATCCCGAGGAGCTGCTTCGCGAGCGGGCTCCTGCGCCGCCAGATCATGCCGATGGTCCGCGAGGGGCGCGGGCTGCGGAAGCGCGCGACTGAGACATTGGCCGAGCGCGTCTCGACCGGCACCGCCATCTCGGGGATCAGCGTCACGCCGATGCCGGCGCCGACCATCTGCACGAGGGTCGAGAGCGAACTCGCATCGAGCAACTCCCGCGGCGGCCCGGAGGGCATGTTGCAGAAGGCGAGGGCCTGGTCGCGGAAGCAGTGCCCCTCCTCGAGCAGGAGGAGGCGCATCCGGCGCAGCATCTGCGCCCCCGGCACCGGCTTGCCGGCATCCGCGGCCGGGCGGACGAGGACGAACTCCTCGCTGAAGAGGGCCACCTCGGTGAAGGCGGGGTCGGAGATCGGCAGCGCCACGATGGCGGCGTCGAGCCGCCCGTCGGCAAGCTCGCGGAGCAGCCGCGGCGTCAGCGTCTCCCGCACATGGATGTCGAGCCCGCCATGGCTCAGGGCGAGATCGCCGATGAGGCGCGGCAGCAGATAGGGCGCGACGGTCGGGATCACGCCGAGGCGCAGCCGCCCCGCCAGCCGCTCGCGCGAGGCGCGGGCGAGATCGGCGAGCTCCTCCGCCGCGCGCAGGATCTCGCGCGCGCGCTCGGCGAAGGCCTCCCCGAAGCCGGTCAGCCGCGCCTCGCGCGTGCCGCGCTCGAAGAGCGGGGTGCCGAGCGCGTCCTCGAGTTCGCGGATCTGCATCGACAGCGCCGGCTGCGAGACGGCGCAGGCTTCCGCCGCGCGGCCGAAATGGCCGTGCCGGGCCAGCGCCTCGAAATAGCGGAGCTGCTTGAGGGTCAGGTTCACGATCAGAACTTCTTATCGCAACAATCAGATAATCCAAATTCTCCTAATCGGGAAGCTCTGCTAGGAGAGGCCCCGCAAGGGGAGGAGGAGGGTCGCATGTCCCACGCGCGCGGCAGCTCGATCCATCGCGCTCCGCCCACCGCGGTCGTCGCGGCGCGGAGGCGTCGCTCGCGCCAGGGCGCCGCTCCTTCCTCGGGCGCTCATGCGCCGCGGGGAGACTGATCCCCATCGTCGCCGGGTCCGGCCGCGGCGGCCGCCCGGGGAGCCGATTTCACAACGCAGCCAGCATCGGAGAGGACCATGGACGGAAACACAGGCGCAGCCGCCGGCAAATGCCCGGTGATGCACGGCAGGCCCACCGCGGCGCGCTTCAGCACCCGCACCAACCGCGACTGGTGGCCCAA
>Ga0272446_1004715_pt1 | contig 15797 bp, 15 predicted proteins | sample YNPCB0061_FD_194587 | JGI IMG/M metagenome (GOLD analysis project Ga0272446, IMG submission 194587) | Hot spring microbial mat communities from Yellowstone National Park, WY, United States - YNP-CB-006-1 | ecosystem: Environmental > Aquatic > Thermal springs > Hot (42-90C) > Sediment | place... | reverse complement strand
AATAAATATGCAAGCTTATGTGAGTTACAGCTTATTCCTAAATCACTGATTACAACCTCATCCCTTAAATTTTTCCCTAGGAAGATTAGTGAAAATTAGCTACTTGGCTAATGACCATACGACTCATCAATAGTTCGTACTAAGTTTTCGGGGAAACGGCTGTATTTTTTACAATTGCTTATATCGCCTGAAATATAGAAATTTAGGCGTAGTGAATCCCCTACTCAATTTATTCCTAATCTAACCTTGGGTGTGGTTCCCTAAATTTCTGGCAAGTGGGGACATACTACTTTCCCACTCTAAAATTGGCAGTTTTCCCCTCACCCCCTCTCCCAAAGGGCGAGGGGAGTTAATGCTGATGGATAGCAAAAACGCTATGAAAAAACGCTCAGTTGCCTGAGCGTCATGTGGTGTGAGGAGTGAACGGAAACTCTCGTCTCCGCTTGTTTATTATTGTAAGGTATTTTTCCTAGTTTGGGTCATAAAATTTATGGAAAAAGTAGCACACCACAAACCCATTTGCTAAAATATGCTTTTCCCTCAAAAAAATCGCCTTGTTATTTTAGACTTGTTCCCATGACCATCTCCTCCCCCAAGCCCCCTTGGCTGAGAGCCAAAGCCCCCCAACTCCAGCGCGTCGGACACACTAAAGAAATTTTACGGGACTTAAACTTGAATACGGTGTGCGAAGAAGCCTCCTGCCCTAATATCGGCGAATGTTTTCAGGCGGGCACGGCTACTTTTTTGATCATGGGGCCAGCCTGCACCCGCGCCTGCCCCTACTGCGATATTGATTTCACTAAACAGCCCCTTGCCCTTGACCCCACAGAACCTGCACGGTTGGCAGAGGCGGTAAGACGCATGAACCTCAGCCATGTGGTAATTACTTCGGTAAATCGGGATGATCTGCCTGATGGAGGCGCTAGCCAATTTAGTAAATGTCTGCACGCTGTTCGATCGATCATGCCCCACAGTACGATCGAGGTACTGATTCCTGATCTGTGTGGTAATTGGGAAGCGTTGGCGGTGATTTTAGATGCCCAACCCCATGTGTTAAATCACAATACGGAAACTGTCCCCAGACTGTATCGCCGTGTGCGTCCCCAGGGCAGTTACGAACGCAGTTTACAGCTATTGCAAACAACTCGTCAGTTAGCGCCCAAAATCTATACTAAATCTGGAATTATGGTGGGTTTGGGGGAAACCCATGAGGAAGTATTACAGGTAATGCAGGATTTACGATCGGTGGACTGCGACATTCTCACGATCGGGCAGTATCTTCAACCCAGTCGTCACCATTTACCAGTGAAGGAATTTGTTCATCCTGACCAGTTTGCCCAGTGGCAGACCGAGGGCGAAAAATTAGGCTTTTTGCAGGTGGTGTCTTCGCCCCTCACCCGCAGTTCCTATCATGCAGAGGCTGTGCAACAGTTGATGCACCAGTACCCCCGTTAAAAACTACGGAGAGAGAGGGATTCGAACCCTCGGTTGCTCACACAACACTCGATTTCAAGTCGAGCGCATTCGACCACTCTGCCATCTCTCCAGTGTCCTATCCTAGCAAAAAAAGTTAGTCCTATACAGTCTCCCATTGGCATTTTTCCCCTCTCCCAAAGGCGAGTGGTAGGTATTAGTAATGATTGCCCACTTTGCGATGGTGTGTAGCGGTGAGGGCATCGAGTTTAGATACTTTACCCTCCTGCACGATCGCATAGACAATCCAGTGGTCACTACATTCCATACGGCTGGCTACCTCACATTCCAAGTAGGCAAGTGCCTCTACCAAGATGGGAATGCCGTGAGCTGAGGTTTGGGTGCGTATCCCCGCAAATCGATCGGCACCAGGGGCAAACCGCTTGAGAAAATGTTGCATCAATTTACTGTAATTGCCCTCCTCTAGTACATTGACCACAAAATGATCCCCTACCTGCATCAAGGACTCGATCGCCCGGTCTTTGGCTACCGCTACCGTAATACCCAAGGGCTTAAAACTGGCTTGATTTACCCAAGAGGCAACCATGGCACTTTTTACCTCTCCCCTTGCCGCCGTGAGGATATACAGCCCCCCCGCAATTCTGCCCATGGCTTTGTCCAAATCCCCATCGATCGATTTCATCTGTTGAATGGTTTGTTTACGGGTGAGGCTCTGACCCAAATCCGTACCCGCTTCATCACAGAGTTGGTAAATGGCAGGGTTGGGTATTTCCCGCACCTTAATCGGGCTAAATGCCATGGGTGTACCCAAATCCGCAAAACGGTTTACCAATAAATCTACTGAGCTATCCTCTCCCCCAAATGGCTCATAAATGCCAATCACCTGTTTGGTTTGCACACTGGCTAAAATTGCCGCCACCGCCGTTTGTACCCCCGCCATGCTATTGGGTGGCACAGGTAACACAATCCCGCTACAGTGGGCGCACTGCTCCCGCAACTCTTGCAGATCGATCGTGCGCAGATCAGCCATTTCTACCGCTACCCCCGTTTTGACAATGCCCTTGGCAATCGCTTGGGACAATCGATCGCCATAGCCATAATCAGAAATATAGGTAACTAGAACGGTGGTTTCCCCCTTGGTCTGGGCTTGACTCCAACGGCGATAGTCTTCCATTAGTTGGGATACATGGAATTTGAGAAGTGGTCCATGCCCATTGGCGACCATGTGAATGGGGGGTAATTCATCCATCCGCTTCATCGCTGATAGAACCGATCGAGCATTGGGAGCCATCAAGCAGTCATAGTAAAAACGATAGTCGGGCTGAATTTTGCCTAAATCTTCATCAAAAATGGCGGAACTACAGTAGTGCATACCAAAAATATCGCAGGTAAATAGCAAGCCCGTGTGATGGTCATAGGTAGCCATGGTGTCGGGCCAGTGCAAATTGGGAGCGCTGACAAATTGCAGAAGATGTCCACCCCCTAGATCAAGCTGATCCCCATTCTTGACTATCTGTGACTGGAAAGGCTGATGCACTAGGTCTTGCAAAAACTGGATGGCTACTTTTGTACCCACCACCACCGCTTGGGGCGCAAGGGCTAATACTTCTTTGACTAAGCCACTGTGATCGGGTTCGGTGTGGCTAATGATTAAATAATCGATCTGTTTAGGGTCCAGGTGCTCTTGCAAAATGTCTAGGTACAATTGGCGAAATTTGGCGTGGGAGGTGTCCACCACCGCTAATTTAGCGGCACGAATAATGTAGGAATTGTAGGTGGTGCCATTTTGCAGGCCAAACTCTATGTCAAAACGATCGCGGTCCCAGTCCAAAGAACGAATTACGGTGGTATCTGGGGCAACTATTTCCGCTTGTATAGTTAAACGCTTGGTGGCTGTAGCCATAGGTCTGTCCTCCTAGTCTGGTCTATAGCTAGTGTAATGGCAATTTTTGCTGGCGGACATCAGACTATATGTAGATTAGGTATAAATACTGATTATATGTCCTAATCCCAGTCATCCTCGGGTTCATCGTCAAAGTCGTCCTCATAGTCCTCAAAATCATCCTCTTCTGGGGGTGGGGCGGGGCGGGGGGAATTTTTCTTGGATGGGGGACGGGGGCGCAGGGTTTTACCCGTTTGCCAAACAGTAACTGCCACTGCCCCCAGACCTGCACTGCTGACTAGGAGGAGTCCCACAGGGACGCGGATGGAGGTGAGCATTAAAAACTGTACCTGCACGAGGCTGGTATTTTGGGTGGCAAAAATTGCCGTACCCATGAGCAAAAACCAGAGAATGGTATAAAACAGGGCTAACATTTAGTTCTGGATGCGTCCGAGGGTAGGGGGAGCAATGGGGGAATTTTGGCGGAAATAGGTCTCTAAGGCTGACATATCGGTTACGCCTATGACCCGATTTTTCCCCTGGGTTAAAACTGTAAATTTGTCGCCCCCTCCAGCCAAAAAACTATTGACTGTCACCCGATAGGTCTGGGTGGGTACCACGGGTTTGCCATCAATTTCCATAAATAAAATTTGTTTGTCCCGATAGCCATAGCGAAAGGAGCTGGATACTTGGAGAATGCGGTTTTGTCCGGGGACGGGGTTATCAAACTGTTGGGTGAGTAATTCTTGAATTTGTGCCCCAGTCAAGTCCATAGTCACTAGGCTGTTGCCAAAGGGTTGCACGGCAAAGGCTTGCCCATAGCTAACCTGCCCAGACGGGGCATAGGTCAGGTCGCTACGAATGCCCCCAGGGTTCATAAATGCCACCACCGCCCCCGCCGATCGAGTCGCCTCCAGTTGGGCTGTGGCAATCAAGTTGCCGAGGGGTGTTTCTCCCGCAGGGTTGGCTTGGCGGGTAATATCGCTGGTAATCTGCCCGATCGATCGATTGATTAGGGGATCGGCAATTTTTTTGTATTTTTGGATCAGGGCGGTGACATCGGGGCGTTTGGGTACATCCTGTTTAACTACGATATTTTGGGCGGTAATCTGGCGCACTTCCCCCGTACCTCGATCGAGTAGTAAGTCAATATCCGTCACTAGCCTGCCAAAAGCGCCAGCACTGGTGACCCTCCTGCCGTCAATCACACAGTTATATGCTTGGTGGGTGTGCCCAGTCACAAATAAATCCACCTCTGGGTTAGTTCTTTGGACAATATCCACGATCGCCCCAGACAGGGATGGACATTCGTTATAGCCGCCTGTGGGCAGTCCCCCCTCATGGATTAACACCACGATCGCCTTGATCCCTTGTTTTTGCAGTTCGGGCACCAATTTATTGACCGTCTCTGCTTCATCAGTAAAACTTAAACCTTGAATACCTTGGGGCGAAACTAGACTGGGAGTGCCTTCTAGGGTCATGCCAATAAATGCCACCTTGACCCCATCAAAGGAGCGAATCTGGTAAGCAGGTAGAATAGTCTTTCCCGTGGCTCGATCAATCACATTTGCCGCCAAATACTGAAATTTTGCCCCGCCATAGTTGTCCTTGCCCCGACACCCGTCTTGGGGATGACAGCCGCCCCGCTGGAGGCGCAATAATTCCTTGAACCCCTGATCAAATTCATGGTTACCCACCGCATTCACCGCCAACCCCATCAAATCCAATGCCTCGATCGCTGGTTCATCGTGAAACAATGCCGACAATAGGGGCGTAGCCCCCACCGAGTCCCCCGCCGACACCAATAGGGAATTGGGATTTTGTTTCCTTAATCGATCGATATAACTGGCAAGGTATTCCGCACCCCCCGCAGGCACTCGATCGCCATTGGGCATGGTAAAGCTCAAGTTAGCAGGCTCCAAGTTACCGTGAAAATCATTGATGGCAATTAGTTTGACCTTGACGGGAGCATTTTGAGAGAAAACAAGGGGCGTAATCAGCAGGGCACTGACGCAAGCCACGGTCAATAACAGTAGTAATCTGGGCAATAGTTTGGGGCGCATGGCGGGTCTCCTCGGCGGTTTAGCTAACTATTGATTTAACCATTTTTTGGGGCAATTGTCCCCTAATTCTGGGTTGGATTTGCACTAAACCACAGACAAAGCCAACGACAGATGAGTCAGAAAAATCATTAGCTTACTTAAATTTTTGACCGTAAATAATAAGCAAAAACAATCTCATTTTAGTAGAAAAAAATCTAAAAACAGTAGCATTTGATACAACATTGCGTTATTATATTCTCGTCGGGATAAATAAGGAGAAAAAGTTATGGCTATGCAAGAACAATTCCGTAAGGCAGTAGTACAAAACCGCAAGTCCAATCGCCTCCGTGAGGACAATATGCTCGGTCGTGCCGCTAGCGAAGTGGGATTAGACATCAAAGAAGTCGCCAAGCATAACTGGCAGGCTCACATTCAATAGGATTTAGCCTGTGGTTTTTGCTTCTCCAAATGTGAAGAGACCCTTTGCCCAGCCTAATTTAGGTTGGGTTATTTTTTGGGCGGGTTGTAGATAGGACTGAGTACCCGCAGTAACTGCAAAATAGTCTGTTGATAGCTGTCCCGTGGCTGTAAATGGTTGCGAATACTGTGCAAACGGGCTTCTAAATCAGCCAGACTGCTGTAGGTGGTAATCAACGATCGAAGCAATTCATCCAGGTCGTGGACTTTTAATTCTGTCCAATCTAAACTGCCTTGATTTTCTGACAGGGCAACCATCAGTAATACTTTGAGGCGCAGGGGATTGCAGTAGCGCATCAGTTCCAAACGCAGGTCAATCAAATTTTTGGGGATGGCTTGGGGATTGGGACTAGAGGGATGGGAAGGCATGGGTGCCTCAGCGGGTTGGTTATAGCTGAGGGATAATTTTTCCACAATCAATTCGGCGATCAACTGGTACTCTTCAGGTTTATTGGTAGCCTGTACCCGTTCCTCTAACAGTAAACGCAGTTGGGGCAAAGTAGGGGCAATCTGGCGTAATTCCTTGAGCAAGTCCGCTATTCTATACCCTTGGATTTTAGTTAAATCATTTTCCCAAATGTTGCGGCACACATAGATCAATAATTTCTTGACCCGCAGTTGTTGTAAATCTTTTTCTAGGGCATTTGCCGCTTGGGCTTGGGGAGAATCTACGCCATACAAAGGTAAAAGGATGGCATAAATTGCCTTGCCAATGGTTAAATACTGATTTTGTTTAGCGGGGGTAATGGTTTGTACCGCATTCAGCACTTGGGTTTTCAGTTGATCGGGATCGGGGCAAATTTCATAGATAGATAATAGTAAATCCCGATGGTCTAGGTCCTGCAATCGATCGACATCATTTTCCAGAATACCTGTGCACATGAGGCACATTAACTTTTTTAGCCGCAGTTGATCAGGGAATTGGGCAAATTTGGCACAGATTTCCTCGATCGGCAAAGTGGCGATGGGGTCGGTATGCTCATGGGCAGGCGGTTCATCCTGTGCATAAATAATAGTAGGCAGGGAAGGGGGGGTAGGGAGGGGCAATTTAGCCAGATCGGCATACACTTCGCTCACCGTACGGTAGCGCTGGCGGTAATCAAACCGCACCATTTTGGTCAGCACTTCCATAAAGGGGGCGCTAATTTGTACTAGGTTCTGCCATTTCACTTCCCCCGTATGTTCATCCACTGGCAAATCTCTGGGGGCAATGCCCGTCAATGCCTGAATACAGACCATGCCCACCGCATAAATATCGCTGGCATATTGGGCCCGTCCACTGGACTGTTCACTGGGCATATAGCCGGGGGAACCCACCGCCAGTCCGGGCTTGGTAAAACTGGTCTCCTGTAAGCTCTGGGTGGTAACCTCCCGCACTGCCCCAAAGTCAATTAGGACAATTTTGCCATCCTGTTGGCGACGGATGAGGTTAGAAGGTTTAATGTCCCGATGAATCACCTGTTGGTTGTGGACAAATTCCAGCACGGGCAGAATTTCTTCTAGGAGTTGGCGCACATAGCTCTCGGATTGACAATGACCCCGTTGGATTTCCTTGTGGAGGGTGTGCCCTTGGATATATTCCTGTGCCAAAAAAAATTCTTCGTCTTCCTCAAAGTGTGCCAGCAGACTGGGGATTTGGTCGTGTTTCCCCAGACGATAGAGTACCTTTGCCTCTCGATCGAACAATTCCCGCGCCAATTCCAGCACATCTGCCATGACCGACATGGGCTTGAGTTGTTTAATAATGCATAGGGGTTTACCCGGTAGGTGCAAATCTTCTGCCAAAAAAGTACGCCCAAAGCCTCCGCCCCCCAAGTGTTTGACAATGCGGTAATGCCCTGCCAAAACTTTTTCTAGCATGGCAATTGGTGGGCTTGCAGATCAGCCAAAGATAGATGTTCTAGGGCGTTGATATGGGTTGCTTGCAAAATGACGGGGGGCGCTACCCCTGCCTGTAGGGCTTCTTGCCACCGACTGGCACACAGACACCAGCGATCGCCCGGTTTTAGTCCGGGAAAACCATAGCGGGGGGTGGATAGGTCATTGCCTTGTGCCTTGGTGTAAGCCAAAAATTCTGCGGTCACTTGGGCGCAGACCACATGGACACCCCGATCATCCGCCCCTGTATGACAGCAACCGTCCCGATAAAAACCAGTCATGGGGGACAGGGAACACACCTGTAGTTCGCCCCCTAATACATTTTTTGCCATAGGAGAAATCTAGGAGAACCCACTAGCTTCTATTGTGGCAGATTTTCGCTTGGGTACGCCGAAAATTGTGCCTATGTAAGGTTCTAGCTATCCCCTTTGAGGATATTTTTAAACCAGTTGGCAAAACGATCGCCCAGGGCGGTGAGGGAAAAGTCGGCTTCCGCATTGCGGCGACAGACACTACGGCTAATTTTGGACAGGGAATTGACCGCATTACACAGCCCCTCGATGCTGTCTGGTTCGACCAAAAATCCCGTGCGACCGTGCTTGATAATCTCGATCGGTCCGCCCCTAGCATAGCTAATTACGGGGACACCACAGGCTAACGCCTCGATCGCCACATTGCCAAAGGCTTCTACCCACTTAGGGGTCATCAACAGGGCTTGGCATTTCCCCAAAAGGGATTGTAACTTGTGGGTGTCATGAAACCCCGTATAAATCAACTGGGCATTAGGATAATCACGGTTTACCCGCTCCCAATAGTCCTGATCCTGCATTTTGCCCATCACCTGCACGGGCAGGCCCAATAACTCTGAAACTTGGGCGGCATCCTCTAACCCTTTTTCGGGGGCAATGCGGGCTACCCACGCCAAGGCGGATTCAGGCTGTTCCACAAATTCATATAAATCTATGTCTATGCCACTACTGAGGATTTGAATTTGATTGGCCAACAGGGGGCTAAAGTTAAAACTATCCACTTGGGTTTGGGTGTACATACCCACCGATTTGGGTGCAGCCTGTAAACATTTCAGAATCATGTGATCCATGACAACTGACAGGGAACCCATGCTGACAAAGTGGGCGATCGGAGTAGTAAAAAAGGGCGTGAGGTAAAAGGGCAACCAATCATAGGCAAAATTGACGATGAGGTCATAGCTAGACTGGACAGTCAGGGCATATTCCCACATATTGGCAAGGACAGAATTGTCGGGGAAACTGACCCCACCGTAACGGTCTTGGTTTTGGGCAAAGGGATGCACACTGCCGGGGATGCTCACAATGGGAATCGTATCTGAGGTAGAGCCAACAGGAGCCACCAGATGTACACTTATACCCCGTTTAATTAGTTCCTTAGCCACATTGGCGATCGTCAGTTCCACTCCGCCACCAATGCCACTGCCAAAAGCACCAACAGAAGTGGAGAGGAATAATAATTTGAGTTGTGCCATAAATCAAATTGCTAGACAGATAAAGATAAAATTTGCTAGGCAATTTAGGAACTTTACCAGTAAGTTGGATTGCTATCACTTTTAGGCTTTTTTATTCTTTGATAAATCGATCGGGAAAACTCAAGTCTCTAGCCACTATCTCTGCAGGAGAAATCAACTGTTTCCCACCTTCTGCCACTGTAAATACCACTGGCGCGGGTGGTTCGGGAGTAAAGGGGACTTCCTGCCCGTCCTCCAGATACTTTTCCGCAATTAGGGTCAATTTATCTCCCTCAAGGATAAATTTGCCACTGGCACTAAACACACTTTGGGCGGTATCCGTAACAAACTGGGAATCTGTCCTGAATTTGCCATCCTCTTGCAAAACAAGGCGTACTTCTGCCGATTGTAAATTTTGCGCTTTCCAGCGGGCTGTCTGTTTCTCGGAGTACTCCCCCTTGTAAGTTCCCCAAATCGCTACTTCAGAATTTGCCAAAGTTGGCTTGGCTTCTGGGGCAGTAGGCACTGTGGCTACGGGGGCGTTTTGGCAACCAACAGCTATTAGTGCCACTAGGAAAATCAGAAAAATTAGGTATTTATTCATCCAACAACTGGGTTGCAACTTTCCTTGCAGACGGTCTTATCCTACCATAGACACCATGAGCAACCATTGGCATAGTAAAAAATTCCTAGGAACCCATTGTTCTAGAGAATTTTAATTCTAAAGACAAAATAGAAAAATACACAGACCCGCCCCTGAGTTTCATAATAGAATTTGCATAAATTTGCCCCCAGAGGTGAACATCCATGGCACAGCTCCTCGAAAATCCCCTCCGCGTTGGCTTACAGCAGGAACGCATCCCTGAACCTCTAATCCTAGTCATTTTTGGAGCATCAGGAGACCTCACCGCCCGCAAACTGATTCCCGCCATTTATCATCTGAAGCAACAGCGCCGCTTACCGCCCCAATTAACGATCGTGGGTACGGCGCGCCGTCCTTGGAGCCATGACTATTTCCGTGAACAAATGCGGGAGGGCATAGAAACCTATTCTGACGGTATCGGCAATGAAGCCATGTGGCAGGATTTTGCCGAAGGTTTGTTTTATTGCTCTATGGACATGGGCAATGCCGAAGACTACCACAAATTAAATCAACTCCTCACCCAGTTAGATAATGAGCGGGGCACTAGGGGCAATCGGGTATTTTATTTGGCGGTAGCCCCCAACTTTTTCCCTGAAGCCATTAAGCATCTGGGGCAATGCCACATGATCCGCGACCCCGACAAAACCCGTCTAGTAATTGAAAAACCCTTTGGGCGGGACTTGTCCTCTTGCCAAGAACTAAATAGGGTAGTGCAATCAGCCTGTGAAGAAAAACAGGTGTACCGCATTGACCACTATTTGGGCAAAGAAACGGTGCAAAATTTATTGGTCTTTCGCTTTGCCAATGCCATTTTTGAACCCCTGTGGAATCGTCAATTTGTGGATCATATTCAAATTACGGTGGCAGAAACGGTGGGGGTGGAGGACAGGGCAGGCTATTACGAAAAGTCTGGCGCTCTGCGGGATATGCTCCAAAATCATTTGATGCAATTGTTTTGCCTGACCGCCATGGAGCCGCCTAACCTGATGGATGCGGACTCTTTGCGCAATGAAAAAGTGAAGGTGATTCAAGCTACCCATCTGGCGGATACCAAAAATTTATACACTTCCTGCGTGCGGGCGCAATACGGGGCGGGGTGGATGAAAAATAAACAGGTGGTGGGGTATCGCCAAGAGCCTAATGTCAACCCTGAATCTACTGTGCCTACCTTCGTGGCGGTGAAGTTTTTGGTGGATAATTGGCGCTGGCAGGGGGTGCCCTTTTACCTGCGCACGGGTAAACGCATGCCGAAAAAGGTGAGTGAAATCGCTATTCAATTTCGCCAAGTACCCCATCTGTTGTTTCAATCGGCGGCAAAGCAGGTCAGTCCCAATGTGTTGACTTTGCGCATCCAACCCAATGAAGGGGTGTCCCTGAAATTTGAGGCAAAAATGCCGGGGCCTGAGTTGCGCTCTCGATCGGTAGAAATGGATTTTGGTTATGGCAAAACTTTTGGCATTGAAGGTTCAGATGCCTACGATCGATTGTTATTGGATTGTATGCTGGGAGACCAAACCCTCTTTACCAGAGGCGATGAAGTGGAAGCCGCATGGCGGGTGGTTACTCCCGCTTTGACCGCTTGGGAAATGCCCACCGATCCCAGCACTATCCCCCAATATGAGGCTGGTTCTTGGGGGCCTGCGGAGGCAGATTTATTACTGAATCGGGATGGTCGCCAATGGCGCAGGATATAACCAAATCGGTAGTATTGTTGTCGGGGGGGCTGGATTCGGCGGTGACGGCGGCGATCTCCATTAAGGAATGCGAGACGGTGTGTGCCATTTCTTTTGACTATGGACAAAGACACATCAAGGAATTACAAAGCGCTAAACACTTGGCTGAGGTGCTGGGGATAACTGACCATTATGTGGTGGCGGTGAACCTGTCCCAATGGGGGCAATCTGCCCTGACCGATACCCATATTCCTGTACCCACCAGTGGTATTCAGCCCCATGTGATCCCTGTAACCTATGTACCGGGCAGAAATACGGTCTTTTTGGCGATCGCTCTATCTTTGGCGGAAGCACGGCAGGCGGATGCTATCTATTTGGGTATCAATGCGGTGGACTATTCGGGTTATCCTGATTGTCGCCCTGAGTATTTGCAAGCCTTTCAGGAATTGGCAAAACTATCTTCTAAAGCGGCCATCGAGGGGCGGGTGCCCCGACTAATTGCACCCTTGGTGCACATGACCAAGCTAGAAATTGTCCAAAAAGGGTTGGAGTTAGGGGTACCGATCGAGGCGACTTGGTCCTGTTATCAGGGGGAGACAGAACCCTGTGGGGTGTGCGATTCCTGTCGCATTAGGGATGCGGCCTTGATACAAGCGGGCAGACCAGACCTAGCTACTCCCATCGGCAGACAAAAATGGCAAGGGAACTAGGTTGACTTACTCCCCTCGCCCTTTGGGAGAGGGGCTGGGGGTGAGGGAAAAACTGCCAATTTGAGAGTGGAAAAGGAGTAATCAAACTATGCTTAACTTGCCTGTTTGATGCTTTTTGGTAACAATTTATCCACAAATTCTTTGCTATTGCTCAATTATTTGTAATCTAAACTACCAAGTATTTTCTTAATTATTTATTAACTATTTGGCAAAGCCTTACCCTATAAACATTAACAGCTTTAGATGCCATAGCGGGGATCACATACTGGCTAATGATCCCCATAAATCAAGTCTATAATTATGCCACTGACAACCATTGCCACAAATTATCTACCTTGTCTAATTCCGTCCCTAACCTTCACCAAATTTCATTAACTAAATTTAAGTGTTCACTATGGTCAATCAATCTAAAAACCTGCCCATTGCTCCCCTGTCAGAGCCATTGCCCCCTGCCCCCAGTACCTTGCATTTAGTACGATGCCCCAATTGTGGCTCGATCGCTGAGCGCACCAAACACGATCCAGAGCATACCCGTACCGAGTGTCACAGTTGTGATTATTTACTCATTGTGCATAGTGTCACGGGAAGAGTAGTAGAGGCTTACGCCCCCGGTATCAGTAATGGCGGTAGGTCTGGGGGGCGGATTACGGTGCAGTCTGGGTTTGAGTATTGGCGGGAAGCGATCGGCATGCGCCCTTTAGCGACTAAAATATAATTCGCTAGTTTTCAATTTTCCCTATGAAGCTCACACGACTGGGTCATGTTGCCATCTGCGTTCAGGATATTTCCCAAGCGGTGGAATTTTATCAAAAGTTGGGCATGGAATTGGCATGGCAAGATACGGACTGGGCATACCTCAAAGCAGGGAAAGATGGGTTGGCGCTTCTTAGTCCCCAGTATCAGAAAGCCACAGCCCATTTTGGTTTTGTCTTTGCCGATCGAGCCGAGTTAGACCAGCATCACCAAAGATTACAGGCGCAGGGGATCAGGGTGGGTGCTATCCATGATCATCGGGACGGGACGGCATCTTTTTATAGTAGTGATCCTGATGGCAATACCTTTGAGTTTTTGTATGAACCTGAAGGACAAGCCCACTGATGCCTGTTACCCACATCAACAAGCTTTTGATTGCCAATCGGGGAGAGATCGCTCTGCGGATCATTCGCACCTGTAAAGAGTTGGGCGTACCCACGGTGGCGGTCTATTCCACCGTCGATCGTAAATCTCTCCATGTGGAACTCGCGGACGAGGCAGTATGTATTGGGGAAGCCCCCAGCAGTAAGAGCTATCTCAACATTCCCAACATTATTGCCGCCGCCCTCACCCGTCATGCCAATGCCATTCACCCCGGTTATGGCTTTTTAGCGGAAAATGCGCGATTTGCGGAAATTTGCGCCGATCACAATCTAATTTTTGTGGGACCTTCCCCCAGTGCCATTACCGCCATGGGCGATAAATCCACCGCCAAAAGAACCATGCAAAAGGCGGGCGTGCCCACGATTCCCGGCAGTGAGGGGTTAATTGAATCGGTGGATCAGGCGATGAGTGTGGCCCAAAAAATTGGCTACCCTGTGATGATTAAGGCGACAGCTGGGGGTGGCGGGCGGGGGATGCGCCTAGTTACCGATCCCGAAGATTTGCCCCGTCTGTTAAAAGCCGCCCAGGGGGAGGCAGAAGCCGCCTTTGGCAATGGGGGAGTGTACATGGAAAAAGCATTGGAAGAACCCCGCCACATTGAAATTCAGATTCTGGCTGATATGCACGGGAATGTGGTGCATCTGGGGGAGCGGGACTGTTCTATTCAACGGCGACATCAAAAATTGCTAGAAGAAGCCCCGTCAGCGGCGGTAAATCCGCGGCTCAGGGCGCAAATGGGCAATGCCGCCATCAAAGCCGCCAAGTCCATCAACTATGTAGGGGCAGGGACAGTGGAATTTCTCTTGGATAAGTACGGCAAATTTTATTTTATGGAAATGAATACCCGTATCCAGGTGGAGCACCCCATTACAGAGATGATCACGGGCATTGACCTAGTGGCAGAGCAACTGCGGATTGCCATGGGGGAAAAATTACGGCTGAGTCAAAATGATATTACCTTGACTGGGCACGCCATCGAGTGTCGCATCAATGCGGAAGAACCTGATCGAGACTTTCGTCCCCACCCTGGGCGCATCAGTGGCTATTTACCCCCTGGGGGCTTTGGGGTACGCATGGATTCCCATGTTTATACAGATTATGAAATTCCCCCCAACTATGATTCTTTGATCGGTAAATTGATTGTGTGGGGGCATGATCGACCTACTGCCATTAGACGAATGCAGAGGGCATTGCGGGAATGTGCCATCACGGGGGTTCCCACTACGATTAGTTTTCATCAGCGCATTTTAGAAGATGCGGATTTTCAAGAGGGCAAAGTATTTACAAATTTTGTGACTAAATTTTGGGAACGGCAGGGCAAATCAGGCAAATAAATCACATCGGGTAAGGCTGGAAGCCCCGTCACTTCAGTACGGGGAGGAAAGCCCCTTTAGCAACTTCAGTTGCCTTATACTATAATTGTAGTGCGGACACCAGAAACGGTTGTTCAAGGCACTGGTAACGGTCGATTGGGGGTGCTGTAAACCACCCCAGAGGCTCGTGGTTGGCTTGCTAACTGCAGGGCTACTAAAAGCTCACTGCTTTAGCTGGGAGTAGTTTACTATGGGATTATTTAAATAACCACGCCAAGGATACCGCCACCCCCGCCCCGATCGCCGTATTGATGCCATTTACCACTTCATTGGTAAGCCATGCATACTTATTTTGTAAGGTAGCGCCGATCAGACTTTCCAGAGTAGTAGCCACCAAAGCCGACAGGGCACAAATTGCCACCTCCCAATCGTGGATAAAATTTACACCCCAACCCACCCCCGCCATGAGCAAAGAGCCGACTATGCCTGCTGTTGTCCCTTCTAGGCTGATTGCGCCCTCCGTACCAGGGGGAACGGGTTGAAAATTGGTAATTAAAAAAGTGCTTTTGCCATAGGCTTTGCCGATTTCACTGGCGCAGGTATCCGAGAGTTTAGTGCTGATACTGGCCACATAACCCAAGAGCCACCAAGGATGGGGATAAAAAGTGTAGCCTAGGGCGCACAGTACCCCGATCACCGCCGAACCCCAGAGATTTTCCGGTCCTCGTGCCCCCGATCGTTTTTCGGCTATGCCCTTTGCCTCTTTGATGTCTTTGCCGATGTAGGTAACCCCTGTGCCCAGCACTAGATAGCTAAACATGACTAGGAAGCCCTGCCACCCCAGACAACCCCACAACAACACCCCCAAAAACCAACCGTGTACCAGTCCCCAATTGGTCAAGGGCTTTTTGGGCAAAAGTAATCCCACGATCGCTAGGGTAGTATTGAGCACGATCGCCACCAGCCACGGGTCAGCAAGAGATAGGTTAGGCATATTTCTTGAATAGAATTTACAAATACACTTTAACCCCTAAACTGTGACCAAAAATAAAATTTCAGAATTTGCCCAATTATTAACAGCAAAAATAAGGGATTGTTAATAATATATCTGCGCCACAAACGGCGGGG
>Ga0272446_1004714_pt1 | contig 15807 bp, 13 predicted proteins | sample YNPCB0061_FD_194587 | JGI IMG/M metagenome (GOLD analysis project Ga0272446, IMG submission 194587) | Hot spring microbial mat communities from Yellowstone National Park, WY, United States - YNP-CB-006-1 | ecosystem: Environmental > Aquatic > Thermal springs > Hot (42-90C) > Sediment | place... | reverse complement strand
GAAGTACATCAGCACCTCGAACGCCTCCTTCGGGTGTTGGCTGCCCTTGAGAATGCTGAAGGTGTCGGCGTCCAGCACCGAGACAACCGTGCCGTCGTTGGATGGCATCGGTGCAAAGTCGAACTTCTGTACGATCTCCGGGTTGATGCAGCAGAGATACCAGGTGTTGGTCACGGCCATCGCCGTGCGACCGGCCGAGAACGCGTTGCCGCCGATCTCCTGGGCGCTCTCCTGCGGATTGCTGATGGCAATGCCGTCCTTGAACATGGCATCGTAATACCACTGCACAGCGTCCTTCCATGCGTCAGGGAACTGCGCTGTAACGCCATCCTCGGCGACCAGGCTGCCGTTGCCCCACGTTGCGCCGACATTGGCGACATCGTTGCCCCACTGGAAGTTGAAACCCCACTGTACGACGTTATCCTTGTCGAAGCCTTCCTGCGTCGCATCCAGGCCGTTGGCATCGACGGTCAGTTTCCTGGCGAGTTCGGTGAACGTTTCCCAGGTCCAGTCCTGGCCTTCATACTGTTCGCCGTAGGCAGCCGGTGGATAAGGGAGGCCAGCCTCATCGAACAGGTCCTTGTTATAGATCACTGTCATTGGGAAGACGCCGAAGGGCAGCCCGATCTGCCCCTGCCCAGGCACGTCGTAGAACTGAACAAGCGCCGATTCATACTGGCTCAGGTCCACGTTCATCTCTGCGATGTAGGGGCTGAGGTCGAGCAACTGATCGTTGAAGCCGGCGCGCCCACCTACACCCACGGGGCCGATGATGTCGGGCGAGTTGCCGCCCGCGATCATCGTGGCGAGCTGCTGCTGCGCCTGCTGGTTGGGCACAATGATCGTCTCCAGTTCAATGGTGGGGTGATTTTTGTTGAATTCGGCAACGAAGGCGTTTTCCTTCTCGACTGCCTCCGGCGCGCTGCCGGCGCCGAGACCGATGTACCAGACGATCTTGGTCTTGCCTTCACTTGCCGCGGCGTCAGCCATGGGCGCTGCGGCAGCCGGGGCGGCCGTGGCCTGGGCGTCGGCGGCCGGGGGCGCCCCAGCCGGCGCTGTCGGCGCACAGGCCGTTAAGACAAGGGCGAAAATGAGCAATAGCGAACTAAGCACGGGCCAATACCTGCGCATGATGGGAACTCCTTATTGAGACTGAACGTGAGAATAGCGTTGCCGGACGACTGAATAGACTGCGCCAACGCGCAAGCGGATCATGCGATCGGTTCGAGTACACCTCCTTTGACTGACGCCTGGTTGGCTGGCGAGGATACGCAAGGCAGGCAGGACGAACGCAAGATCAGCGATGTCTTGAGTACGACGCTGTTGACGCTGCGATCCCCGCGCAGAAAATTCGTCGCCAGTCGCACCGCCGTCATCCCGATCTCGTACAACGGCTGCTTGATCGTCGTCAGCGGCGGCGACGCATGACTGGCTTCCGGCGTGTCATCAAAGCCAATCAGCGAGATTTCTGCCGGTACGCTCACACCAGCGCGCTGGCACGCACGCAGCGCACCGAAGGCCATGATGTCGTTGCTGGCAAAAACGGCGGTCGGCCGCTCGGTCATCTCCAGAATTTCCATCATTGCGCGTTCGCCGCTGGCGCCGCTGAAATCCCCTGGCACGATCAAGCGTTCTTCCACAGGCAACCCGGCCTGAGCGAGTGCATCTCTGTACCCGTGCAGACGCGCCACGGCAGATTCCTGGGAGGCAGGTCCTGTGATCAGCGCAATCCGTTGATGTCCCAACTGCAACAAATACTTCGTGGCATCGAAGCCGCCCTGATAGTCGGTTGTCGCTACGTGCAGAATCTGCGGTGATGCCAGCGTCTGGTTGACCAGCACGCACGGAAAGCCACGCTCCACCAACTGGACAAGGTAGGCTTCATTCTCCACCTTCGTGCCGTACAGATAGATCAATGCGTCGATATCCTGACGCGTTAGCTCCATGATTAACCCCACCGGATCGGCGCCAATATCATGGGGGAGATGCACCTCCAGATCACAGCCCGCACCCTGCGCGGCATCGGTGATCCCGCCCAAGACGGCGATGGCGTAGGGATTGTTCAGCCCGTTGGTCAGGACGCCGATGCGCCACACGCCGTCGCTGCGCCGTGCAGGCTCGCGTCTGAAGTAGCCAAGCTGATCGGCAGCTTCGAGAATGCGCTGGCGCGTGCCGGGCGACACACCGGCTTTGTTCGCCAGCGCACGCGAGACGGTCATTACCGAGACGCCGACCATGTCGGCAATTTGCTGAAGATTTGTGCTCATGGTTTGTTGCTATCCAAGAATCTCTTGACAAGATTAGCGTAGAAAAGTATCATTGTCAACGCGCAAAAATTAACACATTTAACGTTATATGTAACTGCTTGCGCCTTTCAGGGTCAAATCACACGCATCGGACGCCGCACTCAGGAGCGTACATGGACTGGATAGAGCCTCCACCGTTCGCCTGTGGTTCAGCAGCACAGCATCCTGGAAGCAAAACACGCTGATAATCTGAAGATCGGTTCATTCTGTCTGAAGTGTGCATCTTGAATCCGGATTGGGCAACTCCTATAGTATCTGAGGCATGTCGAGCAAAGGGGTGCAGATGAGCATGGAGACCGACTGGCGCAACCAGCCACGGCGTGAGGTTGCCAGCCACGACCACAAGCGCATGGTGCAGGAGCGGCACCCCTTCGACATCATGACCGTCGATATCTTTGCCCATCAGCCATCGCCATTGCACTGGCACGATGCGGTGGAAATTGGCTATGTCGTGGCGGGGCGCGGGTTGCTGGTGCTGCCGGAGCATGAGTATAGCCTGACGCCGGACACGATCTACGTGATCGGGCCAACCGAGCAGCATATGGGGTACGCGCAGGATGAACTTCGCCTCTTTATCGTCCATTTTCATCCGGGTATGCTGCAGGATGCATACTTTGGTGATCTCAACAGCCCGGAATGGCTCTTGTCCGTGGATCACTTTGGTCGGTTTCAGCCGCAAATTCCCGGCGATGGTGCTGATGCGGCGCGCCTGCTCACGCTGCTGAAGGAGATTGAGGCGGAAGCTGCACTGGCAGCGCCAGGCTGGCCGGTAGTCGTCAAAGGACTGCTGCTACAGATCACGGGTCGCCTCTTTCGTTCCTTTCAGGCGTCAATAGCCGCCGAGGAAAACATCGCGAGGCAGGGACTGCTCAGTCGCCTGACGCCAGCGCTGCGTCTGATTGAGCAACGTATCGCCGATCCACCCTCGCTGGAGGAAATGGCGGCGGAAGTCGCGCTGCACCCAAACTACTTTTTGGCGCTCTTCAGTCGCGCCACGGGCCATACGCCGATCTCCTATCGAAATATGCGGCGCATTCAACATGCCTGTCACCTGCTTGCGACAAGCGATTATCCCGTCGCATGGGTGGCCGACCAATGTGGCTTCGCGGCTGTCCAATCGTTCAATCGCATGTTTCGCCAGTTTGTTGGGGAAACGCCAGCCAGCTATCGCCGAAACGTGAGCAGACGCAGCGATAGCAGTGCGGAATCATCCATCAGAACGGCGTCATGATTGGGGCGGCGTTCATGGAAAAAATCGAAATTCTCTGGGGAGCACTTCGGAGGAGAGATGTTGACAGAACCTGGTCAGTCGGCGCGGACAATCGCTGCCCGCCTACGCCGACCGTGACTGGGAACTGGGCGCGATGGCGGCGCAGTGCGGACTCTCGCGCACGCAGTTCAGCGCCTACTGCAAGGAACTCACCGGCCTGACGCCGATGCAGTACCTGATGCGCTGCCGCGTCGAGCAGGCGGCGCGGATGTTGACCCTGCACCCGGAACTGAGCATCACTGAGATCGCGCTTGCCTGCGGCTTCAACTCCAGCCAGTACTTCGCCACGGTCTTCCGCACCTATCAAGGCTGTACGCCTTCGGCGTATGCCGCCCGACAGGATCACCACTCGCCAGCGTACTCGCACGTGTAGGGCGCCAGCGTCGCCGTTGTCCACGCCCAGTGCAGCTCGACGAGTTGGCGCAGATGCAGCAGGTCGTGCGCCACCCACGCCGCCAGCAGCTTACCCGCCGCGAACGGCTCGCCCCACGGCGCGATGGCGCTCGTCTCCCAGTCCGGTGCGGTAAGGCTGCGCAGCCAGTCGAGCGATCGTTGGCGCTCAGCCATGAACGCCGCCAGCGATTCGTCCAGGTTGCGCACATTGTAACGCCGCGCCGTCACCCACCCGGCCGGGTCGATCGGGGGCCACGCCGCGCCGGGACGATGCAACGTGTAGTCAATGCGCACGCGGAAATCTTCCCGCTCCTCATCCAGCAAATGATTCACCACCTCCAGGATCGACCAACTGGCTGCGTCTGGCTGCCAGCGCGCCTGTGCCTCACCAACGCCCGCAACCAACGCAGCGATCCGGTGTGCGTTCATCTGCATCGTCGCTGTGATCTGCGCAAGCTCCACCTGTGACCTCCTGTTCCCGTTAACCTCAGCCGCGTTCTGAGCGCTTGTTTGCCTGCGCCAGGCTGTCAAGAAGAGTGCAAAGACAAGTCTACCACCCGGAAAAGTCCCGACACAAACTGTCCAATTCTTCCCGACAGACGCCGCCGGCTGTTTTTGCTATCCTACTTGTGAAGATTTTCACACGATGGAGGACGCAGCACCCCTTGCACGGAGGCGAGCATGGAAATACGGCTACTGTTTGCTACACCAGACCCGGATTCACAGGCGCTGCTCAACTCGCTGCTAACTTCTGCACTGGAGCTGACGCCGCTCAATGTCAGCGTCGCCTACGCAAACACGCAGGATGGGTTGCTGGCGCGCGCCAATGCTGGCGCGGACGATGTCGTCGTGCTCGACTGGCTGATGGCGAAATCCGCGACGGCGGCGCTGGTGACGCAATTGCTGGCCGCTAACCCGCAGTTGCGCGTGGTCACCTTGCTGCCGGAAAGCTATCGCCAATATCGCAAGCAGGTCTGGCAGGCGGGCGCGTGCAGCAGCATCGCCAAGGAGAACATGGAGCAAGAGTGGTTCTCCAGCGTGCTGTGCATCATGCACCGTGCGATGCAACGTGAGGCGCGCCTGCATGCCTTCTATCAGGGTTTAGCGACAGCGGAGACAGTACGCGAACCGGCGGCCTGTTGCGTCGCTGCCGATTGATCATCTTCCGGGAAGCTGCGCAGCTTCCCGGAAGATTGGAGTGGCGCGCCACACGCCACAAAAGGACGAGTTATGGGAAAAGTACAGTTACAGATTTCACGCCGCACCTTTCTCAAGAGTGCGCTGGCTGGCGGCGCCGGGCTGACGCTGGCGGCTGGTCAGTTACAACCAGCGCTGGCTGCGCCTGGCGCAGAAACAACGACACCCTGGTATTTTCGCGGTCAGATCAAGCGCACCTACAGCGTCTGCGACATGTGCCCCTGGCGCTGCGGCATCATTGCCCACAGCGTCGATGGCCGCGTCTTCAAGATCGACGGCAACCCGGCGGATCCCAAGAGCCGCGGGATGCTGTGTGCGCGCGGTCAGGGGGGGGTCTCCTTCATGTACGACCCCGACCGCCTGCGCTCACCGATGGTGCGCACCGGCGAACGCGGCGAAGGCAAATTCCAGGAAGTCACCTGGGAGGAGGCGCTCGACCAGACCGCCGAAAAGCTGCTGGCGATCAAGGAACAGTACGGGCCAGAGTCGGTGGCAGTCTTTGGACACACGTCCGGCGAGTTCTGGTTTGCGGATTACTTTGCGCAGGCGTGGGGCACGCCCAACGCCGCAAAGCCGTCATCGTCGCTGTGCACCAGCCCGCGCGAAGAGGCATCGAACCTGACCTTTGGCTTTCCTGTCGGCGGTCACGAACCGATCGACTGGGAAGGGCTACGCTGTCTGACGCTGATCGGCAGCCACATCGGCGAGGATTCGCGCAACACCGTGATGCAGGATTTTGCCAACGCCTGGGCGCGCGGCGCCAAAGTCATCGTCGTCGACCCGCGCTTCTCCAGCGTGGCGGCGAAGGCGGACTACTGGCTGCCGATCAAGCCGGGCACGGACACGGCGCTGCTGCTGGCATGGATCAACGTGTTGATCACCGAAAAACGCTACGACGCCGACTACATCGCGCAATGGGCGCAGGGCTTTGAGGAGTTGGCGGCGCACGTCGCCGAGATGACGCCGGAATGGGCCGCCGCCATCACCGAGCTGGACGCCGGGCTGATCCGCACCACCGCGCGCGTCATGGCGGACAATCTGCCGCAGTCGGTCATCATGCCGGGCCGCCACGTCACCTGGTATGGCAACGACACACAGCGGATGCGCGCCGCCTACATCATCAACGCGCTGCTGGGTGCGTACGGGCGCGAGGGCGGCATCTACTTCAACAAGTCGCCGTACATCGAGGCGTATCCCCACCCACCCTTCGCCGTGGCTGGCAGCGCTGGCGGCTGCTCGGCGGAGCCAGGCGCTGAAAGCGCTGAGCTGCCGTTGGGACCGTCGGGCAAGGCGCGCGCTGATGGCGCCCGCACCAAATTCCTGCGCGGGGCCACCGCAATGCAGGAGCTGATCGAGCCGATGATCACGGGCGAACCCTACCCGATCAAGGCGCTGATCGTCTACGGGACCAACCTGCTCAACACCGTGCCCAATCCGGAGCGCACAATCGAGGCGCTGAAGAAGCTCGATCTTGTCGTCGTGATCGATGTGCTGCCGATGGAGCATGTGGCGTGGGCGGACGTGGTGCTCCCCGAAGCCACAATTCTGGAGCGCTTCGACGACCTGTGGACCGTTTCGCACAAGACGCCCTACATTGCGCTGCGCGACCAGGCCGTCGAGCCCTACGCCGACGCCAAACCGGCGTGGTGGATGGCGCGCGAGCTGGGGATGCGCGTCGGGTTGGAGAAGTACTTCAAATGGGAAACGGTTGAGGAGTTTGTCGAAACCCGCCTGAAGACCATCGGGTATTCGATTGAAAAACTGCGCGAAGAAGGCGGCGTGATCGTGCAGAAGGGCAAGCCTTATCTCGCTGACTTCAAGAGTAACTCGCCGTTCCCCACCAAATCCGGGAAAATTGAACTGTACTCCGAAGAGTTGGCGCTCGCCGGGCAAGACCCGCTGCCCATCTACACCCCGACTACGGAGCCGCCGCAAGGCTACTTCCGGCTGCTCTACGGGCGCCATCCTGTGCACACCTTTGCCAAGACGCAGAACACGCCGCTGCTGCATCAGTTGAACCCGGAGAACGACCTCTGGCTCAACGCTGGCGTGGCGGCGTCGATGGGTATCAAAGATGGAGATAAGGTCTATCTCGAAAATCAGGATGGCGTGCGTAGCGGCCCCATCAAGGTGAAGGCGACGCAGCGCATCCGTCCCGACGCAGTCTTCATGTCGCACGGCTTTGGGCGCAACGCACCGCAGCTCTCGCTTGCCAACGGGCGCGGCGCCAGCGACGCCGCGCTGATCTCACGCTACGCACTCGACCCGATCAGCGGCGGCGCCGGGATGCGCGTCAACTTCGTCCGCATTGTGAAGGAGGCATAAGATGGCGATCAATGCCTTTTTGCTCGATATTTCCCGCTGCATCGGCTGTGAGGCGTGCGCGGCGGCGTGCATGACCGGCAACGAGTTGCCCGCCGGAACGCAGTATATTCACCTGACCGAACAGACGCGCGGCGAGTTTCCCACCCTTGCTGGCAGCTTCAAGAATCACCGTTGCTACCACTGCGCCGACGCCGCATGCGTCAAGGTCTGCCCGACCGGCGCGCTCTACAAGGAAGACGGCATGACCCGTCTCAATCGCGAGGTCTGCATCGGCTGCGCCTATTGCACCGACGCCTGCCCATTCGAAGTGCCACAGATGGTGAACGGTCGCTCCAGTAAGTGCGATGCCTGCGCCAGCGTCACCAAAGCGGGCGGCGAGCCGTGGTGCGTGCGCACCTGCCCCAGCGACGCGCTGCGCTACGGCGACCGTCAGGAAATCCTGGCTGAGGCGCACCGCCGCGTCGAGGCAGTCAAGGCGCGCTACCCCAAGGCGCGCGTCTACGGCGAGAGCGAAGCTGGCGGCCTGGGCGTGATCATGGTGTTGCCGGACGACCCGGAGGTGCTCGACCTGCCCGCCAACCCGGATGTGCCGCTGCTGGTCAACACCTGGCAAAAGGTCGTGCAGCCGGCCGCGTTGGGGCTGACCGCGCTCAGCGTTGCCGTGACCGGCGTCGCCGCCGTGATCGCCCGGCGCAACCACATGCAGGAACTCAAGCAGTTGCATGCGCAGCAAGCCAAAGCTGCGCCAGAGGAACGTCAGGAGTGAGGTGACGCAATGACGACGGCAAATTCCGTGATGGGACAGACAGATCGCGTACGCACCGAGGAAGAAAAGCTGCTGCGCTATCGCGTCGGGCAGCGCATTGTCCACGCTGTGCTCGCAACTTCGTTTCTGATGCTGCTCTTCACCGGGCTGATGATCCTGTGGCAGCCGCTAACGCTATGGGCGCGCGACGGCACGTCGGGCGTCATCCACCGCATCGGCGCAGTGCTCTTTCTCCTGGTGCCAATCCTGTACTTGATCGTGGATCGTCGCGGCGCCAGGGAGTTGCTGGTCGAGTCCTTCACCTACGACAGGGACGACATCGAGTGGTTCAAGCACGCCGGGCGCTATTTCATCGGGCGCGCTGTCGGGATGCCGCCGCAGGGGCGCCTCAACGCCGGGCAGAAGTTGCACCACGCTGGCGTCGTGCTCATGTCGGCGACGGTCGTCTTTTCGGGCATCCTGATGTGGTTCGCCAAAGGCAACCTCGGTGCGCAGGGATTAGCGCTGGCCGCCTCGATCCACGACATCTCGATGCTGGCGTTGACGGTGTTGCTGGTGGGTCATCTTTACTTCACCTTTGTCTACAAGGCGCTGTCCGCAATGACGACCGGCTACGTCCCGAAAGAAGATGCTCTGATCGAACATCCCAAGTGGGTGGAAGAGATCGAACATCAACAGACGCCGGGCAATTGACTCATTTGTTGGCAATGTCCGCAGCGAAGCGAGAGGGAGAAAGAGAAGACAAGATGAGGAGACACGATCTCCAATCTCCAATCTCCAATCTCCTAATCTCTTCCCTGTAACTGCGGCTCATCTATTCGACTTCCTTATTGATAGTAGGAGTGAGGGTTCTATGTCCAAACGAACAATCTCCATCTTCAGCCTTTTGCTGGTCATAGCGTTGATAGTGGGCGCTTGCGGTGGCGGCGACCAGGCGCCGACCGCCACGCCCGCCCCGGCTGTGCTGGCGCAAGACACACCAACGCCAGTCCCACCGACCGCCACACCGGTCCCGACAGAGGCGCCAGCAGCAGAAGCGCCAGTTGCCGAAGCGCCTGCGGCGGAGGCGGCTGCCTTTGACCTCACCGCGCTGGTCGGCGAATTTGCCGCCAACATCCCTGAAGGCTGGATGAACGTCGGCAAGATCGACGATGTGAAGGCGGCAATCGAGGCCGGCGCCTACGTCATCGATGTGCGTGAAGCCAACGAATACGCCGAGGGGCACATTCCCGGCGCTGTGAATATCCCGATTCGTACGCTGGCGCAGAATCTGGACAAAGTGCCGACCGATCAGCCGGTGCTCGTCTATTGCGCCTCGGGGCATCGCGCCGGCATGGCGACTGCCGCCCTGCGCGAGTTGGGCTATGACAACGTGCGCGCGTTCTCCGGCGGCTGGAAAGCCTGGAGCGGCGCCAATGAAGAAGTCTCCACCGACGCCGCCGCAGCAGGCAGCTTTACGCCTAAAGAGGTAGCGCCAGAACTGCTGGCCGCCGTGGATGCCTTCCTGTCCGCCATCCCCGAAGGCTATTACATCGTGGGCACGGTCGAAAAACTGCAGGAAGCGATTGACGCTGGCGCGGTGCTCATCGACGTGCGCGAAGAGAGTGAATTCGCCGAAGGCGCCATCCCCGGCGCACTCAATATCCCACTGCGCACGCTGGTCGCCAATCTGGATCAGATTCCGCAGGATAAGCCGGTCATCACCTACTGCGCCTCGGGCTATCGCTCGGCGCTGGCAAACGGCATCCTGCACACGCTGGGTTACGATAACGTCCGCTCCTTCCCGCCGGGGTACGGTGCATGGGAAGCTGCACAGGGTGAGTCCGGCGAAGTGCCGGCTGCCGTGGCCGCCGCTGTCACTTCCGACTTCGAGATCGTCGGCGCGGTCGATGCCTGGTTGAGCGCCCTGCCCGAAGGCTACCTGGCCGTTGGCAAGCTCGACGCCTTCAAGGATGCCATCGAAAACACGAAGCCGCTCTTGATCGATGTGCGCGAGGCGAACGAATACGCTGAAGGGCACATCCCCGGCGCCATCAACATCCCCCTGCGCACCCTGACGCAGAACCTGGATAAGATTCCCGCCGATCAGCCGGTCTTCGTCTACTGCGCGTCTGGTCTGCGCGCAGGCACGGCGTTGACAGCGCTTGGGCTGCTCGGATACGACAACGTGAAGTCCTTCCCGCCCGGCTGGAAAGGCTGGAGTGAGGCAGGCGAGGAAGTCTCCACCGAGGCCGTGGAGGCCGCCATCGTGACGCCGAAGGATGTCAATCCTGAGATGTTAGCCGCCGTGGAAGAATTCCTGATTAACATTCCAGAAGGCTACTATGCGGTTGGCACGGTCGAAAAAATGGCCGAAGCGATTGAAGCTGGCGCCTTGCCGCTCGATGTGCGCGAGGCCAGCGAATTCGAGCAAGGTCACATCGCGGGCGCGCCCAACATCCCGATTCGCACGCTGGCGCAGAACCTGGACAGCATCCCCACCGACCAACCGGTGATCGTCTACTGCGCTTCGGGCCATCGCGCCGCCATAAGCAACGCCGCCCTCCACATCATGGGGCTAGACAACGTGCGCGCCTTCCCGCCCGGCTACGGCGCCTGGGAAGCTGCGGGCGAAGCGACCGAATAGCCGCTGCTGATTTCTGACAACGCCTCATAGTCGCTCTTCTGTCACCCTGCCGTTCACGCCAGACGGCAGGGTGACGTATTTTCTGACGCACCCATCATTATTGTGAAGGAATTCACAAACTGGCCTTCTGGCTATTTACCCGCTCGCTGAACTCTGCTAGACTGATCTTGAGCTTACGCAGATTCTCGTGTGTCACCTTCCTGGAAGCTCTTAGCTTCCAGGAAGGTTGCTGAGCTAAATACGTAAATCCTATGATCGTGTACGCTTCGCCTTGAAAGAAGAGGTTTGCACATGCCTCGATGGTCTTTCGTTGCACCGAGATAGGCTGGCGAGGGCTCGGCAGTGACGCCGGTCGTGCTCTGCCAATCGATGTTTGTTACGCTGCTCATGACGGCGTCCGGGTTGTTTGATCAATCTTGGGCGCTGTTGTTTTTTTTCAAGGCAATGCGCCCCTGGAGAATACGGAGAGTCCCTATGCCTGATCGAGAACTAGACAATCGGTTATTGATCCTGGAATATGCAGACCTGCAGCGGCTCTTCGATGCCCTGCACGCGCGTGGCTACAGTACGATTGGCCCTCACATTGAGCAGAACGTGATCGTCTACAGCGAGATCCGCACAGTCGCCGAGTTGCCGATCGGCTGGACTGACGTGCAGGAAGGTGGAGCCTATCGGCTGGAACGGCGCGACGATGCAGCGCTCTTTGGCTACACCGTGGGTCCGCACAGTTGGAAGCGCTTTCTCAGCCCACCCTTGCGGATGCTCTGGCGAGCGCGCAAGACGCCGGAGGGCTTCGAGTTCCTCGATGACAGCGCGCCGCCGCCCCGCTATGCGTTCATCGGCGTGCGCGCCTGCGAGCTGCACGCTATCCAGCGGCTGGATGCGATCTACACGGGCGGCGGCGTGATCGACGATGACTACCAGGCGCGGCGCAGCGCTGCCTTCATCGTGGCAGTCAACTGTGGCAAGGCAGGCGCCACCTGCTTCTGCGCCTCGCTGGACAGCGGCCCTGCCGTCGGGCCTGGCTACGACCTGGCGCTCACCGAGTTGCTCGACGGCGAGCATCGCTTTGTCGTTGCAGTCGGCAGCCCGCGCGGCGCCGAAGTGCTGGCTGAGCTTCCGCATCGCACGGCGACCGAAGGTGAGATCGAACTGGCGGAAGCGGTGGTGGCGCAAGCGGCCAGCCAGATGGGGCGCACACTGGAGACCACCGGCTTGCAAGAGTTGCTCTACCGCAACATCGAACATCCGCACTGGGACAAAGTGGCCGAACGCTGCCTGACCTGCGGCAACTGTACGATGGTCTGCCCCACCTGCTTCTGTTTCACCATCGAGGACACCACTGACCTGGCTGGGCAGACCGCCGAGCGCTGGCGGCGCACCGACTCCTGTTTCTCGACGGCTTTCTCGTTCATCTCCAGCGGCAGTATCCGCACCTCGGCGAAGGCGCGCTATCGCCAGTGGCTGGTGCATAAGCTCGCCGCCTGGCAAGAACAATTTGGCAGCATCGGCTGCGTCGGCTGTGGGCGCTGCATCACCTGGTGCCCGGTCGGCATCGATCTTACGGCGGAGGTGGCTGCCCTGCGCGCTGAGGACACCGGCCAGGCGCCCGCCGAGCCGCTTTTGGAGATGGCGTGAGAAAGGAGGAGACGATGTTGATGCAAACACCTTTGCGCAAACTGGAGCGCCCCGCCGCCCCCGTGTATGGCTCCAACGCCTGCAAGCCCTATCGCTGCCGCGTCACCAGGCGCGTCCAGGAGAATGACGACACCTTTACCGTGGAGTTGACGCCGGTGAGCGCGCGGCAGCACGGCGCCTTTGCCCCTGGCCAGTTCAACATGCTGTACGTCTTCGGGCTGGGCGAAATTCCCATCTCGATCAGCGGCGATCCAGCAGATCCCGATCGGCTCGTCCACACAACGCGTGCGGTCGGCGTGGTGACGCGCTGCATGGCGACGCTGCGTGAAGGCGACGTGATCGGCGTGCGCGGCCCCTTTGGCACGCACTGGCCCCTGGATGAGTTGAAGGGCAGGGACATCGTGATCGTCGCCGGCGGCATCGGGCTGGCGCCGCTGCGTCCTGCGCTCTACCAGTTGGTGGCGCAGCGGGGCGAGTACGCGCGCGTCGTGCTGCTCTACGGTGCGCGCACGCCGGAGGATATGCTCTATCGCGCCGAGTTGGAACGCTGGCGGGCGCGCTTCGATCTCGAAGTCTACGTCACCGTGGATCGCGCCACCGGCGACTGGCACGGCAACGTCGGATTGGTGACGGCGCTGATCCCGCGCGCGCCTTTCGAGCCGCGCAACACCGCCGCGCTGCTCTGTGGTCCCGAAGTGATGATGCGCTACGCCGTGCAGGCGTTGCAAAAACGCGGCGTCGGCGCGACGCAGACCTGGCTCTCGCTGGAGCGCAACATGAAGTGCGGCATGGCGATGTGTGGTCACTGCCAGTTCGGGCCGCACATCGTCTGTCGCGATGGGCCCGTCTTCCGCATGGATCGGATTCAGCGCTTCTTCGGCAAGTGGGAGGTGTAGGATGACGACCAAACGCAAACCACGGCTGGCGGTCTGGAAGTTCGCGTCGTGCGACGGGTGTCAGCTCAGCCTGCTCGACTGCGAAAACGAGCTGTTGGCCGTCACCGGCCAGGTCGAGATCGCCTATTTTCTGGAGGCGTCGCGCGCCGTGCTGGAAGGCCCGTACGACGTGTCACTGGTCGAGGGGTCGATCACCACGCCAGGCGACGCCGAGCGCATCCGCGAGATTCGCGAGGCGTCGAAGTTCCTGGTCGCCATCGGCGCGTGTGCAACCGCCGGCGGCATCCAGGCGCTGCGCAACTTCGCCGACGTGCGCGAGTTCGCAGCCGCGGTCTACGCCCACCCGGAGTACATCGACACGCTGCAACGCTCGTCGCCCATCGCCGAGCATGTTTTCGTTGACTTCGAGCTGCGCGGCTGTCCGATCAACAAATATCAACTGGTCGAGGTGGTCAGCGCCTACCTGCATGGGCGCAAACCCAACATCCCCACCTACAGCGTCTGCATGGAGTGCAAGCTGCGCGGGACGCCATGTGTGATGGTGGCGGCGGGCGTCGCCTGTCTCGGCCCGGTGACGCAAGCAGGCTGCCAGGCGCTCTGTCCGGCTTACGGACGCGGCTGTTATGGCTGCTATGGCCCGATGGAAACGCCAAATACGGCGGCGCTGGCGGCCTGGTGGCGTCAGCAACTCGGCATTGCGCCGGAGGCGATTCAGCGCGCGTTGCGCACTTACAACGCTGGCAGTGAAGCGTTCCGCAAGGAGAGTGAGGCTCATGAGCACGCTCACAACTAAAACCGTTCGGGTGGATGCGTTAGCACGCGTCGAAGGCGAGGGCGCCTTTCACGTCAAGGTCAAGGAGGGCAAGGTCGAAGAGGCCGAATTGCGCATCTACGAGCCGCCGCGCTTCTTCGAGGCATTTCTGCGCGGGCGATCCTATGCCGAAGCGCCCGACATCACGGCGCGCATTTGCGGCATCTGTCCCGTCGCCTACCAGATGAGCGCGGTTCATGCCATGGAGGAGGTCTTCGGCGTTGTGGTGACGGGGCCGCTGCGCCAGTTGCGTCGGCTGCTCTACTGTGGCGAATGGATCGAGAGCCACGTGTTGCACGCGTTCCTGCTGCACGCGCCCGACTTCCTGGGCTACGCCGACGCCATTCAGATGGCGGGCGACCACCCTGACCTGGTGACGCAGGCGCTGCGTATCAAAAAGGTGGGCAACGACATCGTGGCGCTGCTCGGCGGGCGCGAGATTCACCCGATCAACGTGCGCGTCGGCGGCTTCTACCACATCCCCAAACGCCGTGAATGGGACAAGATCGTCGAAGAACTGAAGTGGGCGCGCGATGCGATGATCGAGCTGGTGCGCTGGACCGGTCAGCTTCCCTTCCCCGCCTTTGAGCAAGAATACGAGTTCGTGGCGCTGCGCCATCCCGACGAGTATCCCTTCAACGAAGGGCGGCTGGTCTCCAACCGTGGGCTGGACATCCCGGTGGCGGCGTTCGAGGAGTTCATGGTCGAGGAGCACGTGCCGCACAGCACGGCGCTGCACGCCGCCATCAAGGGACGGGCAAACTACTTCGTCGGCCCGCTGGCGCGCTACAGCCTCAACTTCGACCGCCTCTCGCCGCTGGCGCAGGCGACGGCAAAGGAAGCCGGGTTGGGCGTCGAGTGCCGCAACCCCTTCCAGAGCATCGTCGTGCGCGGGGTGGAGACGCTCTACGCCATCGACGAAGCGCTGCGCATCCTGGACGACTACGCCATGCCCGACGCGCCATGCGTCTCCTACACCGTGCAGGCGGGCGTCGGTCACGGCTGCACCGAGGCGCCGCGCGGCATCCTCTACCATCGCTACGTGCTGGATGAGCAAGGCATGATCGTCGCCGCGCAGATCACGCCGCCGACCGCGCAGAATCAGGCCACCATCGAAGCCGACCTGCGCGCCTTCGTCGAGCCGCGCGCGCACCTGCCGCTCAACGAGCTGACCTGGCAATGCGAGCAGGCGATCCGCAACTACGACCCGTGCATTTCGTGCTCGACGCATTTTTTGCGGGTGGAGGTGGAGAGGGATTGAGCGCGCTGGCGACCGAGTTTCTATCAGCACACCACACGAATAGAGCGGGTTACGTCCCCCGTCTCCAGGGGGAGACGGGGGAATTATCGTGCGATTTGACGGGTAAATAGCTTTATGGGGATAATATCTGTCAGTTAGCGTGACAAGATGCCTGTGACGGATAATAATCGTCGGTTTGCTCGATAATGACAAGTTAGGCTTACGCCGAATTTACTGCAAGACCTTGCGCGTGGACTTTACAGTCTTGCAAGGACGGCTTGACCTTGCAAATTTGCAAACTGTGGAAGCCGAAACGTGATTTCGTTTTCGGCGGCGAAG
>Ga0272446_1004713_pt1 | contig 15807 bp, 12 predicted proteins | sample YNPCB0061_FD_194587 | JGI IMG/M metagenome (GOLD analysis project Ga0272446, IMG submission 194587) | Hot spring microbial mat communities from Yellowstone National Park, WY, United States - YNP-CB-006-1 | ecosystem: Environmental > Aquatic > Thermal springs > Hot (42-90C) > Sediment | place... | reverse complement strand
GCGCAGGTGCCGTCATGACCACCTCCCCGACGAGACCGGCGCCAACCACCGTGTGCGCCGGCCGGCGATGACGAAAATGTAATCTCGGAATGCACCGACATAAACGGCTGGTCTGGAGCTTTTCGCGTACGGGACCGAAGCATTCAGCGGGCTTGTGCTACAATACGGCAGGGCAACGCCAATGATCAGAGAAGCCATGCCTGAGTATCTTACGACCATCGGCCTGGAGATCCACGCCCAGGTGCGCACCGTCTCAAAGATGTTCGATGGCTGCAGCGCCGACTACGCGGGCAGCCCGCCGAACAGCCGGGTCTCGGTGGTGAGTCTGGGGTTGCCGGGCGCGCTGCCGGTGGTGAACGCCCGGGCCATTGAGTATGCGGCCCGCTCGGGCCTGGCCCTGAACTGCACGGTCAACACGCATTCGGTCTTCAGCCGCAAGTCCTACCCCTATCCCGATCTGCCGAAAGGCTTTCAGATCACCCAGTACGACGAGCCGCTCTGCTCCGACGGATGGGTCGAGATCCGCTTGCCCTCGGGGACCACGCGGCGGATCGGGATCGAGCGGCTGCACATCGAAGAGGACACCGGCCGGCTGGTCCATGCGGACGACGGCTCCTCGCTGATCGACTACAATCGCAGCGGTGTGCCGCTGATGGAGATCGTGAGCCGCCCCGACATCAGCACCCCGGAAGAGGCACGGCTCACCTTCGAGAAAATCCGGCAGATCCTGGTCTGGATCGGGGTCAATAGCGGCAACCTGGAGGAAGGCGCGCTGCGCTGCGACGCCAACGTGAGCGTGCGCCCGCTGGGCCAGACGAGCCACGGGTCGAAGGTCGAGATCAAGAACATCAACTCGTTCCGCTTTGTCGAGCGGGCGCTGGCCTTTGAGATCCAGCGGCAGATCGCCGTGCTGGAGGCCGGCGGCGTGATCCCCCAGGAGACGCGCGGCTGGGACGAGGTTCGCGGCGAGACGGTGGGCCAGCGCTCGAAAGAGTTCGCCCACGACTACCGCTACTTCCCCGAGCCGGACATCCCGCCGCTGGTGTTGAGCAGCGAGTGGATCGCGGCGCGGCGCGCCGAGTTGCCGGAGCTGCCCGATGCTCGGCGGGCGCGCTTCGAGGCCGTGTACATGCTGAGTCCGCAGGATGCCGACCTGCTCACCCTGGAGCGCGCGATCGCCGATTACTTCGAGGCGGCGGTGGCCGCGGCACAGGGGATGGGCGGCACACCGAAAGACGTGGCCAACTGGGTGCTGAACGAGGGCTTCCGCCTGCTGAAGGAGCGGAGCGAGCCGGCGGGGCGTATCGCTGAGCGCATGCCCGTAGCCCACATCGCGACCCTGATCGACCTGGTGGCGAAGGGCAGCATCAACCGCGGCGTGGCCAAGCAGCTCTTCGAGGAGTGCTTCGACAGCGGGGCCGACCCGGCGCAGCTGGTGGCCGAGCGCGGGCTGACGCAGATCAGCGATAGCGATGCCCTGGTCGCCGTGGCCCGCGAGGTGATCGCCGCCAACCCGAAGGTGGTGGCCGAGTACCGCGGCGGCAAGACCAGTGCTATCCAGTTCCTCGTCGGCCAGATGATGCGCGCCACCCGCGGGCAGGCCAATCCGCAGGTCGCCCGTGCGCTGCTGGAGGCGGAGCTGGGCGCGTGAGGACCAGATGACCAGCCAGGACGACGACACAACCCCGCATCCACTGGCGCTGCTCGACTCGGCGCGGACGAAGTATACGCTGGCCCTGGGCCGCCTGCGGCGGGGGCCGCCGGAACTGGCGCTGCTGAGCCTGCACGGCAGTGTCGAGGACGTGCTGCGCGCCCACGGCCTGCGGCTGGGGCTGCCCGCAGCCTACGAACCGTTTCCCGTGCTCGTGGCAGCGCTGACGACGGTCAGCCAGGCGCCGCTGAGCCCGGCCGAAGCCGAGGGGGTGCGGCGCATGCACCGCTTGCGCGGGCGCATCGCCCACGGCGAGCAGGTGGTCGTCGCCGGCGAGACGATCGACGCCTACCGGCGGCTGGCCGCGCGCCTGCTGCCTCGCTATGGCGTGCTGGTCACCCCGCCTGAGGAGCCCGCGGCGGAGGTTACGCACAGGGCGCTCACCACCACCGCGGGCCGCCGCGAGCGTGCGCCGTCCCCGGCTGAGACGAGCACGCTGCTGGGCAGCGTGGGTGGGGCCGCGCGCGGCGCGGCAACCCCGCCGCGGGAACGGACAGTCTACCCCGATGCGGAGCTTGCGCGCTACCTCGGGCGGGCGCGCCCGAGCCGCGCCACCAGTGAGCTACCGCTGGCGCGGCAGCTCAACGCAGCATCGCACCGCCGCGGAGCGAGCCTGTCCTGGGCGGGCGGGCCGGCCTGGCTGTTGCCGGTGCTGATCGTACTCAGCATCTTTCTGGTAGGCACGGTGATCTCGATCAGCCTGCAGCAACGGGGCGCGGCCCCGCTCGTGCCCACCGCGGTGCTGGCCACGGCGGACGGGCGGCCGGCTGGTGCGCCGCAGCTCACCACCGCGGCGCCGCCGGGCGAAGCCCAGCCGGGGCCGGGCCTCGCGCCAGGACAGATCGCCTATGTGCGGGGCGACATCGAGCTGCTGCGGGTCCTGGCCCAGCCGGGTGAAAGCCCCGGCAACCCGCTGGTCTACGGCCTCGGACCGGGCAGCGCCGTGACGGTGGTGGGCGGCCCGGTCGAGCTCAACGGCGAGACCTGGTGGCAGGTCCAGAGCCCGCTGGGCGAGGGCTGGTGCGCCGGGCAGTACCTGGAGGTGCGGGGGTGACGCCGGAGTGGCGAAATGGCAAACGCTGCGGTCTTAAAAACCGCTGGGGGTAACCCCTTACGGGTTCGAGTCCCGTCTCCGGCACCAGGATTGGGATGCAGTAAACGGCCCCTTCACCAGTTCGGTGAAGGGGCCGTTTTCGTGGCGCATGAGTCATTGCATGAGTCATTGGAAAAAAGTGACTCATGTGTCCTGCTTGGTCCGCCTCAGGCGCCGCCCGAGGCTGGCGATGGCGTCCGCCTTCTGGTCGTCGAGGGCGTGGGCGTAGATCATTGCGGTGATCGCAGGCGAGCTGTGGCCGAGGATCTTGGAGACGGTCACGAGGGGCACACCGTCGGCGAGCATCAGCGTGGCGGCGGTGTGGCGCAGGTCGTGGAAGCGGATGTTCGGCAGCCCGGCCTTCTTCAGCGCACCCTTGAACTGCTTCACCAGGTCAGAGAAGTGGATGGGCGCCCCTGTGTCCGTCACGAAGACCAGGTTAAACGAATTCTTCCAGGTGGCACCCCGGAGGGCGGCCTCCTCGGCCTGGATGCGTCGGTGCTCGCGCAGCAGGGCGACGAGGTCGACGTCGAGCTGGAGCACTCGGTCGCCGGCCTTGGTCTTGGTCGTCTGGAGCACGAACATCTTGCCGCCCGCGGGATGCTTGATGCGCTGGAGTTGCTGGAAGACACGCAGGGTGCCGACCTCGAGGTTCAGGGCGTCCCATGTGAGGCCCAGCAATTCACCCTGGCGCATACCCAGGTTGATGGCCAGCCAGTAAAGCGTCTCCCAGCGGTGGCCCTTCAACACGGCGAGCAGCGCCTGGGCCTGCTCAAAGTCGAGGGGCTGGATGGGCGGGGTACGCACGGAGGGCAGCTCGATCTCGTCGGCGGGGTTCTTTGCGATGTAGCGCTGCCGCACGGCCACGGCGAGGGCCTTGTGGAGCCGGGCATGGGCGTTGCGCACCGTCTGGGCGCCGATCCGGGTGTTCAGGGTGTTGACCCAGGCCTGCACGTCGGCGGGGGTGAGCTGGCCCAGCTTGCGGCGACCAAGCTTGGTGCCCTTGATGTAGCGCCGGACGACAGCGGCGTAATCCTCTTTGATCTTTGGCTTGAGGTTGATCGCAAAGGTCTCTAGCCAGGTGTCGCACCACTGCTCAACGGTGGGCTGCTGGGCAGCAAGGTCTACCCCTTGTTCCAGCTCGGCGAGCATCTGCTTGAGCTTCTCGCGGGCCTCGCGCTGCGACTTTGCCCGCTTGCGCTTCGGTGGCGCACCCTCCACCCGCACCTGGGCATGCCAGATGCCGGAGTCCTTCGGTGATTCGTAGATTGAGCCTTCACCATTCGACCGACCCTTGGTGCGTCGTGCCATCGCCAACTCCTGACGCTTGTGCCTGATTCACCACACCGCTGGTTGTGGTAGACTATACGAGACGAACGGGTGTTTGTCAACAGTAAACGCAATATTGCGCCGTCACCAAATTGATGCCTTTGTACGATCTATACGGCTTTATCTGAGCATCGATAGGCACACAAAAATGGCGCGATACTATTGACAGTATGACCTGCGTGGACTATGATTGACTGAGCGCGGCGAGGCATGGGATGCCGCAGCATGGTAGGAGTACCCACCGTGGATGAGGAGCAGCTTCGCGCGCTGATTGCCGGTGGCGAGACCGCGACCGTCGAGTTCAAGAGCAGCGCCGCCCGGCCGATCGACATCGCGGTACGCATGTGCGGGATGGCCAACAACCGCGCCGGAGGGGTTATCATCTTTGGTATCGAGGACGCGACTCGAGCGATTGTGGGCATTCGCGACCCGAGCCTGACCAACGACGTGGTGCTGCGCGCCTCGCGGATGATCAAGCCGGCCGTCTCGCTCAGTGAAACCAGTGTGCAGCAGTGGAGCCTCGACGGGGTCACCCTCATCACCGTTGTGGTGCCGCCCAATAGCGGGCAGCTCTACCAGTACGATGGCGCCTGCTATGTTCGGCGCGGGACGAACACCGTGCCACTCTCCGTCGCGGAGATCAAGGCGTACCTGAACCGCAGTGGACAGGCAGGCTGGGAGCTCGCCCTTGGCCCGGACTGGATGAGCGTCGAAGACCTGGACATCGATGCCGTAGAGCGTTATCTGGCCTACCGGGCAGAGCGCAGCCGCAACCGGAAGCGGCTCGGCGAGGCAGCGGAGCTCCTGCCGGCGCTCAAGGCAGTAGCTCGTGATCCGGCCAGTGGTCAGCTGCGGCCGACGCACGCCGGCATTTTGATGTTCGGGCTCGACCCGCAACTGCCGCTGCCCCAGAGTGAGGTCGTGTGTATCAAGTACGCCGACCCGCTGGGCGTGCGGCGCTACATCGACCGGAAGAACCTCCGCGGGACACTGCCAGAGCTGATCGACCAGGCGAGCCGGTTTTTGGTCCAGTACACGCGGGTTGGGGCGACCATCCGCGGCTTCTACCGCGAAGATGAGCCCGAGTATCCCCACGAGGCGTTGCGTGAGGCGGTGGTCAACGCGGTGGTGCATCGCGACTATAGCCGAAGCGGGGAGACCGTACGCGTCTTCATGTTCCCCGACCGAGTCGAGGTGCGGAGCCCTGGCGGGCTCCCGCCCGAGCTGACGATCGATGATGTGGTTGAACTCCGGGCGACGTCCGTGCCGCGCAACGAGGTGCTGGCGGGCTTTCTCCGCGACATCCCGGGCTATATGGAGCGAGTCGGCTCGGGCCTTCGCTTTATGGTCACGGAGATGCGGGAAGCCGGCCTGCCGGACCCGGAGTTCAGCGACCATCTGGACTTTATGGTCACCTTCCGTAACGGGCAGCCGGCCGAGGAGTCGTCCGATCTGAACCCGCGCCAGGTGATTGGGCTCAAGCTTGCCAGGGAGCGAGGGAGCATCTCAACCCCAGAGTATTGCGTAGCGACGGGCGCCACGGATCGGATGGGGCTCCGCGATCTGCAAGACCTGGTCGCGAAGGGTCTGCTGGTGGCGCGCGGCAAGAAGAAGGGCCTGCGCTTCTACCTGACTTGACTCACCATAAGGAATCGACATGGATAATCGACATATATGTCGATTATCCATGTCGATTATCGGCGTCCGGCGTCGGCGTCCGAACAGGGTGCGGCGGCGGTTGCTGGTTGTGCGCGGCAAGCGAAGGGGTCTTTTCTGCGCTAATGACCCGTTGTGTCGGCGCCTTGTTGCTCGCCACCGCAATTTCGTCATGTCATTTCATCACCGGTGACGAAATGACGTGACGAAATCACACCTGCACCCATGGCATCTCGCTAATCGCACCAACCTCAACCTCAACCGCGAACGCTTGATAGACAGCACAGCGATGGAGTAGTATAGAGTGAAGATGTTGTATTGGGTGGTAATACTAGCTTGGAAAGCCAAGACCGCGTTCGCGAAGGCTTACATAGCGGTTCGCCGCAATTATAAGGTGATCGAGCGTCTCGACATCAAGGAGTTTTCCGGCTTCCACAATTTGGCGAGTAACCAGAATATCCTCCGGTGATGGTGTTGGATCGGTTGAAGGGTGATTATGGGCGACCACGATTGAGGCAGCATTGAGGCGAAGCGCCTCTTTGTAGACTTCTCCTACCCGAATCATCGCGGTGTTCACCGAACCGCGATAGACTTTCGCGATCTTGATCAGCCTGTTTTTGGTGTCAAGGCACGCTACCCACAGTTCTTCCTGGTCGAGGCCCATCATCTCAGCCATAAAGAGCTGGGCGACATCAGCGGGGGACTTGACCTGGAAGCGGCCCTCGTAGCCGGCGACCATCAGGCGTCGCCCAATCTCCAGGGCCGCCTTGAGGTTGGCTGCGCGCCTGGTGGTACCGAGGCTGGCGGTGACGGCGCGAAGGTCGGCACGGAGCAGGCCGACCCAGCCGTGATAGTCGCGCAGGCTCCGCTCACATACGTCGAGGTCGGGCTGGCCGGACACCAGGGCGAGCAGTTCGGCATCGCTCAGGGCGTCCGGGCCGCGGTCGGCGATCCGACTGATGGGCTGCTCGTGGAGGGGGAGCTCGCGGATACGCATTAGCGGCCTCCCCTGTTCATACGGTCGGTGATCGTGATCACCCGCAGGGCCAGGCCGAGACGGTGACCCAGCTGGATGAGGTGCGCCACGCGCTCGGCGGCCGAGGGATTGGAGAGGACCAGGTCGGCATAGCGCGCCTCGAGGCGCTGGTGAGAGCGTTGCCCACCACGGCGACCGTAGCTCGCGGCGTTCTCGCTGGTGAAGCGTGCCATCGGTGTGCCCTTCCGGCTTGTCTCGAAACCTGGGCACATCGGACCAGCCGCAGCTGCGGCTGGTAGGCACTGGGGCACATTGGGCGTATGGGCTCTGTTCCATGGGCTGGGGGCGCGTAGCGTACAATGGGAGGCACCTATGCCTTGACGTTGTTTGGAGCACCTTCCACAGGCCGTTCGGCTTCAGGATGCGTGGCGCCTACGTCGCTACGGTCTGTGCCAACGGTGATCTGTGCGTACCAGGAATGGCGCGGCCTGGCCGAGACATGCCTATCGTCAGCGCCGCGCACAAGGAGGAGAGCCAGATGCAACCCCCAACCCTGCACGATGTGCTGGCGGCCCGCGGCCGCATCGCGCCCTATCTCGCCCGCACACCCCTGCACCGCTACCCGACCCTTGACGCACTGCTCGGCACCCCGACCTGGATCAAGCACGAGAACTACCAACCAGTGGGAGCCTTCAAGATCCGTGGCGGGATCAACCTGATCGCGCAGCTCAGCCCCGATGAGCGCGCCCGTGGGGTGATCGCGGCCTCGACGGGCAATCACGGGCAGTCGGTGGCCTATGCCGCGCGCCTCTTCCAGGTCGCGGCGCGCATCGTTGTTCCCGAGGGGGCGAACCCGGGTAAGGTGGCGGCGATGCGGGGGATGGGCGCTGAGGTCATTGTTCACGGCCCAAGCTTCGATGCCGCTCGCGCCCACTGCGAGGAACTGGCCCGTGAGCACGGCTATCGCTACATCCACTCGGGCGACGAGCCGGCACTGATCGCCGGGGTGGCCACGGCGACGCTAGAGATGATCGAGGACGAGCCGGGGCTGGAGGTGCTCATCGTGCCGGTCGGGGGCGGGAGCGGGGCGGCTGGCGCTTGTGTGGTGGCCAAGGCGATCGACCCGCGCATCCACGTGGTGGGGGTGCAGGCGAGTGCGGCACCCGCAGCCTACGAGTCCTGGCGCCAGCGGGCGCTGGTGAGCCAAACGAGCGCAACGTTCGCGGAGGGGCTAGCGACGGGGGCGGGCTTCGCGCTGCCCCAGGCCATCCTCTGGGAGCGGCTCGACGACTTCGTGCTGGTGGAGGACACGACGATCCTGCGGGCGATGGGTTGGATGGTGGAACACGCACACACCCTGGCGGAGGGGGCCGGGGCGGCGCCACTCGCGGCGGCCCACCAGTTGCGAGATGAGCTGCGCGGTCGCCGGGTCGGCCTGGTTTGCTCAGGCGGGAACACGTCCCTCGCCCACCTGCGGCAGGCCCTGGCCGTCGGCGAGGGGCTCTGAGGCCGAGAAAGGCTATGCCTGCCCTGATCCAACGCTGGCGCACGAACTGTCTAGTTTGGAATCCAACGACGGTCGATGTCGCGCTGTTGCTCGGGCAGTTGGTGGCCTGAGCACGAGGCTCTGGTGGATGGTTGTCGCAATGAGTCGCGCTTCGGATGATGAGGACGAGCGCATCCTGCTCCCGAAAGGTACAACAGACCATGCGAACGATTGACCGCGAGACCTCGGCGCTGCTGGTGGTGGACTTCCAGGCGCGGCTCATGCCCGCCATCGAGGACGGCGCAGCAGCCGTCGCGAATGCCCGGCGCCTCCTTGCGGCCGCGACGCTCCTTGATGTGCCGGCCCTGTTCACCGAGCAGAACCCGCGCGGCCTGGGCGCAACGGTGTCGGAGCTTGCGCAGATGTGCGCCGAGCGAACGGTGCTGGACAAGATGACCTTCGACGCCTGCCGGGCAAGGGACACGCTCGATTGGCTGCCGGACCGCCCAAGCCTCATCGTCACCGGGTGCGAGGCGCATGTGTGTGTGCTGCAGACGGTGCTCGGCCTGCTGGAGGCGGGCCGGAGGGTCTTCGTCGTGCAGGACGCGGTCGGCTCGCGGCGTGCGGAGAGCAAGGCCGTCGCACTCCAGCGCATGGCACGACACGGCGCCGAGGTTGTCACCGCGGAGATGGTTATCTTCGAGTGGCTGGTGAGCGCGGAGCACCTGCGCTTTCGTGAGGCGATGATGTTGGTCAAGTAGGCGGCCCGCAGACGGGTAGGCTGGTCTCCGGCACCGCAGCGATCACAGCATCTTCGTCAGTATCTGAAAAGAGGGCAAGCTGAACCCAATCCGCACGGTTGCCCTGGGGCGTCTGTTGTTCTCGGCCGACCAGTGGCGTGGTTGCGACAGGCGCAGGGTGGCCCGGCTCGTCTCGCGCCTTCCGCACCATGAGCCCGTCAGCGACCACCTGGAGCCAGCGCACGCCACGCAGTGAGCAGGGGTACCAGCGATGCTCGGTGATGCTGCCGCTGCCCAGGTGCTGAATGCGCTTGCCGTAGCGCTCGATGGCGCCCGCATCGTTCACCCGATAGTGGCCGGTGCGCCTGGTCCGCACGTAGAGCCACGGCTGCGGCGATCGGCGGGCAGTGCCTGGGCGGGGCAGGATGTAGGCGACCTGCGTCGTCTTCAACTGCTCCTCCTCGCGGCGCAGCCGGCGGCGCTGGCTGGCCGTCATCCCCAGGTCTGCGAAGGGCGAGACAAAGCGGTAGGGGCGGGCCTGGGCGGCGATGAGCAGATTCCAGACGGAACCCTCCGCCCACTGGCGTCTGCGAACCTCGGGCGGCACACGTTGGCGGGCCATAGCTGCCTCCAGAACGCGCGAGGGCGCCGCTGAGCAAGCGGCGCCCCCACAGCGGTGAACTCGGTGCGGCGAGATTCAGAAGAGCGAGAGCTGCTGGACCTCCTCGGCGGGCGGCTCAGGCGCGGAGGCGGTCGCCCTGGTGCCACCAAAGCGCTCGCCGAAGCGCACCTTCGGCCTGCTCTGCATACGGAACGTCCCGACGCTCGAGGGCGCGCCTTGTAGGGTGGCGATATGCGTTGACTCGGCTGGTGGCCTGTGGAATACCACGGCGCGCTCTAGCCGCTCCGGCTGGCCTGGCGTGTGACGCACGGTGCCACGGTCCAGGCGCTCGACCTCAGCGGCCATCCAGACGAGCGACTCAGTTGCCGGCGGGAACGCTGAATGCTGCTCGTCCCAGCCGTCGGCAGCACGCTCCTGCTGCGCCAGGGTCAGAAGGATGTCCGCCAGGGCGACCTCCTCAGGGGCTACCTCAGGGGCCAACGGCGTGACCTCGCTCTGGTGTGTCGGGGCTTCCTCCCCCTGAGCTGCCGGCCCGGCCCGCTCGGCGCGCTCACGCTCCTCCTCGGCGGCGAAGGTCGCGTTGATGGCGCTTAGCTCGCTCACGGCCGCGTCGCAGGTCGGCTGGCCGTCCCAGGTCTCCAGGCGAACCAGCTCCCGCTCGATCGTCGCGATGCGCTCCTGCGCCTGGGCGATACGCTCGCTGAGGCGCCGGATCGTGGCGGGAATCTCGCTCACAGTGCGGCCGACGCTCTGCCAGATGCCGGTGTCGGTGGAGGCGTTCACGGCGTCGAGGGTCGCGCCGTCTGGGAGGGTCAGGCTCAAGTCGGCGGCAAAGACGGCGTGGGCCTGTACGACCAGGTCGAGGCCGCGATAGCGGGCGACGACCCCAGTGACGCGCTGGCGCTGGAAGGCCGCCGTGCTCTGCGTGTCGTGCACGAGCCGTCGCACCGCCGCGCCCGCCTCGGCTCGCTCGGTGAAGCTCTGGAACGCCATGCTTCCCAGTGCCGTGGTGACCTCGGCGTGGAACGGCTCGTTGGGGTGCCTGGCGACATGCTCCTGGGCTCGCTCCCACAGGGTGCGCCGGCCCTCCACCCGACGGATTTCCTCCTCGGTGAAGTGGCGCTCGACATGGAGATTGCGCCGCGTGTCGAGCCACACCGCGCGTACCCGCTCCAGCCGGGCGACCTCCGCCTCCAGCTGCACCTTGCGCACAATCTGCGGGTTACCGCTGGCGATCGCTTTGATCTCCGCGGCCGAGAGCACGACGTCGGAGGTGTCCTCAATCGTGCGGGCCGTGATCTCCCCGGCCAGGGCCTGCTCGATGAAGCGGGCTTTGCTCTCGACCAGCTGATAGAGGTAGGCATCAAACGAGCCTTCGGTGATATACGAAAACACGTACACCTGCGGCCACTGGTTGCCCTGGCGGAGGATGCGGCCGTGGCGCTGCTCGAGGTCACCGGGGCGCCAGGGGCAGTCCAGGTTGTGCAGGGCGATGAGGCGCTGTTGGACGTTCATCCCCGTGCTCATCTTGCCCGTCGAGCCGATCAGCACGCGTACGCGGCCCTCGTTCACTGCGGCAAACAGGGCGTCACGCTGCGCCTTGGTCTTACAGTCGTGAATGAAGGCGATTTGGTCGCGCGGGATGCCCTGGGCGACGAGGCCGTCGCGAATCTCGTAGTAGACGAAGTTGCTTAGCCAGCGCTCCTCGGCGGTCTCGACTTCTTCCAGTGCCTCGCTGGGCTCGCCCTCCAGTTCAGCGGTGGTGAGGCGCGTCGGCGGGTCGTCCGCGCCACGGCCCGTGCCCTTCGGCGTGGCCAGGTCGCAGAACACCAGCTGGGTGCCTCGCAGCGGGGTGTAGGTGTGGTAGAGCTGGGCGATGTTGGCGACCAGGGCGGCGATCTTGCTCTGGCGGGGCCGAGGAGCCTTCGGTACGACCAGGCGAATGTCGAGGGCGGCCTTGCGCCCATCCCCCACCACGCGGAGCATATTGTCCACCGCCGGGTCCACCCGGCCGCTGCGAAAGGCGTCGGCGCGAGCGGCGAGTGACTGAACAAAGCGCTTCATGGCGGTCGAGGGTGGCACGACCACCGGGATGACCTTGCCGGTGACCAGGGTCGGCTCAGGGAGGCCCATCTGGGCCTTGGTGCGCAAATTGAGCACCTGGCGCCACATCGCCGACATCTCAGGCAGGTTCACGAAGGTCGCCAGCCGCGTGTTTATGCGGAATCCCGATCCATCGGGCTTCATCTCGAAGGCCATCTTCGGCTGGGCGTAGAGCGAGACCCACTCGTCGAAATGATGGATGCCGACTGCTTCCAGCTGCGCCTCCTGGAGGTAGAGCTGCATCACATACGCCTCCCCGATCGTATTCATAATTGGGGTGGCGGTGAGGAAGACGACCTTCTTGTGGCGGCGCAGCAGGTCCCAGGTCTTGATGCGCATATCCAGGGCACGCTGGCTGTGGGCCGAGGGCAGCCCGGCGATGTTCGTCAGGCGGGTCAGCGTGAACAGGTTTTTGAATTCATGGGCTTCGTCGATCACCAGGAGGTCGAGGCCGAGCTCCTCCCAGCTGATCGTGCGGGCGCTATCGCGGGCGATGCTGTCGGCCATGCCCTGGAGGCGCTCCTCGAGCTTCTTGATGGCGCGCTCGATCTGCTTGAGCGAGCGCTTCTCATCGCTGGTGGTCGCGGTGGCACGCTGCTCCTCGAGATAGGCGCGCAGGCGGTCGGTCTCCTTGTCGCGGAACGTGGTGACGAGGTCGGCACCCAGGGGGAGCAGCTTGAAGCTGGTGTGGGCGATGACGACCAGGTCCCAGTCGCCGGTGGCGATGCGGCTCAACACGATACCGCGCCGCTGCTTGACGAAGTCCTCGGGGGCCATGGCGAGCACCTTGATGCCGGGGTAGAGCCGCCGCGCCTCGTTGGCCCACTGGCCGACCAGATTGTTCGGCACCACGGCGAGGGCCTTGGAGCAGAGGCCGAGGCGCCGGGCCTCGACGGCGGCGGCGATGGCGGTGAAGGTCTTGCCGCCGCCCACGGCGAAGCCGAGCAGGGTGCTGGGGCGCTGGAGGATTTGCCAGACCGCGCTCTTCTGGTAGGCGGCCAGGTCGCCGTCGCGGAGCAGGGAGGTATTGATGCCGGGGAAGGAGAGGTGGCTGCCGTCGTAGACCCGCATCCGCGTGGCGTTGAAGCGCTCGTTGTAGCGGGCACATAGCTCATCAGCGCGGGCTCCATCCTCCCAGACCCAGCGCTGGAAGGCCTGGATAATCGCCTGCTGCTTCTCCTGGGCGGCGACGGTCTCGGCAGGATTAAGCACACGCTTCTCGCGCTCACCGACGGTGACCAGGTCGTAGACCGTGATCGGCACCCCGCGTAGCGAAGCCTGGAGGATGTCGATGGCGTCGGCGCGCTTGGTGCCCCAGCGGGTCGTGGCCTCCACGGCAAAGGCTCCCTGCTTACCGGGGTCACTGAGCATCCACTCGCCGAGCGTTTGGCTATAGGTGGCCTCACCATCCCAGGTGGGGAGCAGGGTCTTGATGAAAGCGGTGACGACCGGGCCGGGGAGCCAGAAGGCGTTGAGGTTGACGATGATCTCCTTCGGGCCGAGGGGCGCGGGCTGGACGGCCTGGAGGGCGGCGACGTTGCGCTGGAAGGCCGGGTCGCGCTCGGCCCAGACACGGGCGTCACGCAGCTTGGCGACGACATTGTCGCTGAGGTAGACGTCGGCCAGCTCGTACTGGCTGGTACCGGGGAGGCGATAGACTCGCTCGTCGAGCGCATCGAGAGCGGCAGCGGGTGTGATGCCGGCCAGAGTAGCAATGTAGGCGAGGTCGAGCCCGCCACGCTCGTCGAGGCAGCGCAGCAGGGCCTCAGTGGGCGTGAGCGTGCCAGGCAGGGCCGGCTGATGGGGGCGAAGGGTGCGTTCGACGAAGATGCGCTCGCGGTCGGCAAGCCAGCGACCGCTCGGCGTGCGGCGGGGATTGCGCTCCAGGGCGAGGAGGAACTGGAGTTCGGGCAGGTCGCCGAAGAGGCGCGTGTTGCGCGGGTCGTGAATGACCCCGAACTGGAGCACGAACGCGCTGTAGACCCGGTTCAGCTCGGCCCGCGCCGTATCGACGCCCGGCTCATCGTTCAGCTCAGCGCGGATGAGGGCCTTGGCGGCATTGTAGATGCCCGCGAGGCCGGCGGCGCGCTCCTGGGTGACGCCCCCGATGGCGGGGATGGCGATCTGATCGGCACGGCGCTCGTGGAGCGGGGTCAGAGTGGGGTGATTGTGCTCGGCCTCCAGTGCCTCGGGAGCAAAGGGGGCGACCACGTCCAACGGGAGCAGGGCCTCCAGGCGCGAGCTCAGGGCCACCGCGAGATCACCTGAGGGCGGGGCAACCTGGAGCCAGAGGCTGTGGTCGTTAGCGACAACCATTGGCTGCCCGATCACCCGCTCAGGCTGATCGAGCCAGCTCTGGTTCACGGCGACCCGCGCTTCCGCAAGCAGCTCAGGGTCCTTGATCTCCCGCGTGTAGCGGGAGCCGAACGTCATCGAGCGGTGCTCGGTGGAGCGGGGGTAGTCGGCCTCGGCTGTGGTGAGCCAGCGGGGCTCCTCGGGAGCGGGCTGGAGCTTCTTCTGAAGGATGATCAGATCGGTGGCGCTCTCCGAGCCGCTTATGCGCCGGAAGACGCCGTTGGGCAAGCGGAAGGCACCCAGGAGCGTGGCCTGCTCAGCAAGAAAGGTGCGGACTGCGCGGGCCTGTTTGTCCAGTGTACCCCAGCTCGTCAGGAAGACCACCAGGCCACCGGGGCGCACGATCCGCAGCGCCTTGGCGAGGAAATAATCATGCACTTGCGCCCTTAGCGCCGCCGGGATGTGAAGGTCGTGGACGCTGATGTCCCCGAACGGGACGTTGGAGATCGCCAGGTCAAACCAGTTCGGTGGGAGATCGACCCGCTCGAAGCCGGTGCCGCCGTGCAGCGTAACATCGGGGTGAATATGGTGAAGGATACGCGCCGTTACCGGGTCGAGCTCGACCGCAGTGATCTCGGCCCGCTCCCGCAGTTCAGGGGGCATTGCCGAGATGAAGTGGCCCACGCCGGCGGCCGGCTCGATGATCCGGGGCTGTTCCAGGCGCGCAAGGCCGAGCTGCTCGACGGCCTGCCAGATGACGGTGATCAGGTCGAGGGGCGTGTAGAAGGCGGTGAGCGCGGCCGTGCGCAGGTGCCTGGCGTCGTTCGAGGAGAGGAAAGACGCGTAGCTCTCCTGGACGACGTAGCGGCTGACCGCCGGGTCGTAGCGGAAGAGCCGGTTGAGCAACGCCGACTCCCCAAACGCGCTGTAGTGCGCCAGGGCGAACCGCTCGTCGTTCGTCGCCGGTCGGCCCTCGGTCTCGAGCTGATGCACCAGCCTGAGCGCAGCAAGGTTCTTCTGAAAGCGGTCGCCGGGGCCGGTGAAGGTCAGGGCCTCGGGCGCGAGGTGAAAGGCCGGGGGGCAGGGCAGTGTCGTCACAGCAGCGCTCCTCTCGGGTGCAGGAAGACTGCCGTGAGCGCATCACGCCGCCCAGGCGGCGTGATAGAATCTGCGGGTGGGAGGTTGCGCCGGCGGAGCGTGGTGCGCCAACGTCAACAGGAGCACGCTGGGATGTGGTTCATCGTCTTCTTCGGCACCCGCGAGGTGGTGCGAGATGCCGACCGGCCCGGGGCGGGTGACTACCAGACCTGCCCGCGCTGCGGCCAGTACGCGCTCTTTCGCGGGCGGAGCGCACGGACCTGGTTCCATCTCTTCTGGGTGCCGATGATCCCCCTGGGCCAGGCTACGCCGATCGTCGAGTGCGGGAACTGTGGGCTGCGGCTCGTTAGCACCAGCTGAGATCGCTTGCATGGGCGATACTCATCAGCGACTATGTTCGTGTGGCAACGCGGTCTTCGGTCGGGGTCGTCGGCCGCAGTGCTGGCTCGCGGTAGCCGGCGCCGGCACAGACAAGACAACGGCCGCGCTGGCGGCCGCCACATTCCGGGCAGCGCGGATCGCCGCGGCGGCGTGCAGCGCGGATCCGCTCGCGCTGGATTGCCGCCCGCTCTTCGCGGCGGGCGTGGGTCCAGATCCAGTCCAGGTACTCGGCATGCAGCTCCTCTTCGGATGGCGCGCCGTCCCAGGCCATCGGATCGTCGTGACGCAGGATCATCGGGGGTGCTCCTCCAGGCTGC
>Ga0272446_1004712_pt1 | contig 15812 bp, 10 predicted proteins | sample YNPCB0061_FD_194587 | JGI IMG/M metagenome (GOLD analysis project Ga0272446, IMG submission 194587) | Hot spring microbial mat communities from Yellowstone National Park, WY, United States - YNP-CB-006-1 | ecosystem: Environmental > Aquatic > Thermal springs > Hot (42-90C) > Sediment | place... | reverse complement strand
CGAGACGGGTCTCGTTGTCACGCCCTTCCTGCCTGGCGACTCTCTCCTGTTCGCAGCGGGCGCCATCGCAGCCAGGGGCGACATGAACGTGTTGCTGATCGCGTTCGCGCTGGGAGCAGCGGCCCTCTGCGGCGACAACGTGAACTACTTCGTCGGCAAGATGCTGGGATCTCGGCTCGTGCGCAAGGAAGGAAGCAAGCTCCTCAATCGCCGGCATCTGGAGCGCACGCACGCCTTCTTTGAGAAGTATGGCGGCAAGACCATCATCATCGCTCGGTTCGTCCCGATCGTGCGCACCTTCACTCCGTTCGTCGCCGGCCTGGGCGCCATGACGTACCCGCGATTCCTTGCCTACTCGGTGGTTGGTGCGACGCTCTGGGTGGGCGTCTGCGTCACGGCGGGCTACTACTTCGGGCGTCTGCAGGTCGTCAAGGACCACTTCAGTCTGGCGATCCTGGCCGTCATCCTGGTCTCCTTGGTGCCGGCAGTGGTCGAGGTGGTCAAGCACCGTCGCCAGAGCGCGCGTCAGGCGCCGATTGTCACGCCTGCACCAGATTGAGCCGTGCGGCCCGAGAGCCTTCGAGGCTCACCGGGCCGCGCAAAACCCTCCTGAACCGCTCCGCGCTGGTCACGCCATCCGGACGAGACGGCGGACCATGTACGGAAGGATGCCGCCGTTCCGCATGTACTCGTACTCCTTCGGCGTGTCCACCCGGAGCAAAGCCGGAAACACCTTCTTTCCCCCCGTCTCGTTCTCCGCGGTCACCGTGACCCGCGCGCCGGGGCCCTCGCCCGCCCGAACTGCATCCGCCAGGCCGGTGACATGGTAGGTCTCCCGACCTGACAGCCCGAGGGAGTCGGCGGTGTCGCCCGGCATGAACTGAAGGGGCGCGATCCCCATGCCGACCAGGTTCGACCGGTGGATGCGCTCGAAGCTCTCCGCCAGGACCGCCCGAACCCCCTGCAAATAGGGACCCTTCGCGGCCCAGTCCCGGCTCGATCCGCTGCCGTACTCCTTGCCAGCGATCACCATCAGCGGGACGCCGGCGGAGCGATAGCGCACGGACGCCTCGAAGATGCTGACAACCTCGCCGGTTGGCAGGTAGGTGGTCCAACCTCCCTCCGTCTCCGGCGCCAATCGGTTCCGAAGACGGATGTTGGCGAACGTGCCTCGCACCATCACCTCATCATGGCCTCGCCGCGCTCCATAGGAGTTGAACTCGCGAGGCGTGACCCCTCGCTCAATCAGCCATCGGCCAGCCGGCGAATCGGGCCGAATGGAGCCCGCGGGCGAGATGTGGTCGGTGGTGACGGAGTCGCCGAGGAAGGCCAGCACCCGAGCTCCCTTTATGTCGGCTGTGGTCTCCGGCACCTCCGGCGTCATCCCGTCGAGGTACGGAGGGCACTTGATGTACGTCGAGCGGGCGTCCCACGGGAAGAGCGGGCTCTCCGGCGAGGCCAGGGCCTCCCATGTCGCATCGCCCTCGAAGACGCTCGCATAGTTCTCGCGAAACGCATCGGTCTGCAGAGCGCAGATGGCCATCTCATGGACCTCTTGCTGAGAGGGCCAAAGGTCCCGCAAGTAGACGGCCTCGCCGAAGGTTCCGGTGCCGATGGGCTCTGTCATGAGGTCGATGTCCATTCGACCCGCGAGCGCGTACGCAACGACGAGGGGTGGCGACATGAGGTAGTTGGCGCGCACCTCGTGCTGGATGCGTCCCTCGAAGTTGCGGTTCCCTGAGAGCACGGAGCAGACGACCAGCCTGCCACGCTCAATCGCGGCAGAGATGGGAGCGGGCAGCGGGCCACTGTTGCCGATGCAGGTCGTACAACCGTACCCCACGAGGTGGAAGCCGACGAGCTCGAGGAAGGGCAGCAGGCCGGCCTCGTCGAGATACTTGGTCACCACGCGGCTTCCGGGAGCCAGAGATGTCTTCACCCAGGGCTTTCGGCGAATGCCGCGTTCGATGGCCTTCTGCGCTAGCAGACCCGCCGCGAGCATGACGGAGGGGTTGGACGTGTTGGTGCAGCTCGTGATGGCGGCAACCACGACAGCCCCGTGGTTGAGCGTGAAGTGCTTGTCGTCGAGTTCGACCGGCACCCCCGCTGCGTGGGCCGGGTCGTGCACCACGGCGGCGGGTCCGGCGAGCACCGGCAGTGCCTCGCGGAAGCTCGCGGCGGCTCTTGAGAGCGGAATGCGGTCGTGCGGGCGTCGAGGACCGGCGATGCTCGCCTCGACGGTCTCCAGGTGCAGCTCCAACACCGCGCTGTATTCGGGCTCCGGAGCACCCTCCTCAACGAAAAGCCCCTGGCTGCGCGCGTAGCGCTCGACCAGCTCGATCTGCTCTTCAGGGCGTCCTGTCAGCCGGAGGTAGGCCAGCGTCTCGTGGTCGATGGGGAACAGGCCGCAGGTGGCGCCGTATTCCGGCGCCATGTTGGCGAGCGTAGCCCGGTCGGCCACCGGTAGCCCCAGCAGGCCCGGGCCGAAGAACTCCACAAATCGACCGACCACGCCATGGCGGCGCAGCATCTCGGTCACGGTGAGGACAAGGTCGGTGGCCGTCGCCCCCTCTCGCAGAGTGCCGGTGAGGCGAACGCCCACCACCTGCGGAACGAGCATCGAGATCGGTTGGCCCAGCATGGCGGCCTCCGCCTCGATTCCTCCCACGCCCCAGCCGAGCACTCCCAGTCCGTTCACCATGGTGGTATGGGAGTCGGTGCCCACCAGCGTGTCGAGGAAGGCCTCAGGCGCTTCGCCGTCATCGGAGGCGCACACCACGCGAGCGAGGTACTCCAGGTTCACCTGGTGGACGATGCCCGTGCTCGGGGGTACCACGCGGAAGTTGTCGAACGCCTTCTGCCCCCATTTGAGGAAGGTGTACCGCTCGCGGTTCCGTTCGTACTCCAGCGCGGTGTTCTGGCTCAGCGCTGTGCGCACGCCGAACACGTCCACCTGCACGGAGTGATCGATGACCAGCTCCACAGGCTGCAGCGGGTTGACGCGCGAAGGGTCGCCCCCCAGATTGGCGACGGCTTCCCGCATCGCGGCAAGGTCCACAACGCAGGGGACGCCGGTGAAGTCCTGCAGGAGGACCCGTGCAGGCGTGAACGCGATCTCGCGCTCGGGTTGCGCTTGGGGCTCCCAGCGCGCAACGGCCAGGATGTCGTCGGCCGTCACCGTGACGCCATCCTCATGCCGCAAGAGGTTCTCGAGCAGGACACGGATGGAGTAGGGCAGCCGCGAGATCGTCGCGCCCTGTGCGTCGAGGGCTTCCAGACGGTAATAGGTGTACTCGCGCCCACCCGAGACCAGGCGAGCTGCCGCGCCGAAGGAGTTGGCACTCACGGTCTGCACCTCCCGGTGTGAACGAAGAAGTCCCCGGGGCGTGCATCGGGCGCGCGCCCGGGTCGGGGCACACGACACGGCCAACCGCTACCGCTTCGGCCCAGTGCGCGCCGGAACGGCAGCCAGTCAGTTCGGGATCGCGCTCGAGCGCGGTCCTATCGGTCAGGGAGCCGTTGGGGCCTCCGCGGGCGCCGGCTCCTGCACGCGCGCGCCGCGCCGCGAGCCGGGAGGCACAGGCTCCAGCAGCATCTCCTTCGTATAGAGGAAGTCACGGCGCTCGTAGTCGGCCAGCTCGAAGTCCTTCCGCAGTACGATGGCGCCCGTCGGACACGCCTCCTGGCAGTAGCCGCAGAAGATGCAGCGCAGCATGTTGATCTCGTAGCGGCGTGCGTAGCGCTCGCCGGGCGAGTATCTCTCCGTGTCGGTGTTCTCGGCCGCCTCCACATAGATGCACCGTGCGGGGCACGCGCCTGCGCACAGGCTACACCCGATGCACTTCTCGAGACCGTTCTCGTAGCGAGTGAGGTAGTGACGCCATCGGGTCCGCTCGAACTGCTCGCGGCGCTCCTCAGGGTACTGCACCGTGACCTGCGTCTTCTTTCGAGCGGCGAGCATCCCCGCATAGTGTTTCAGCGTGAGGGCCATACCGCGCGCGATGGGCTCGAACGTCTCCCGGAGAGTCGATGGCATGGTAGTCTAGGCCTTCAGGGTCGGTGTCAACTCGAGAAGCCGGCCAGACGAGCCGGCCTTGATCTTCTCCTGCAGTTTCATGATGCCGTAGATCAATGCGTCCGGGCTCGGGGGACAGCCAGGGACGTACACGTCCACCGGCACGATCTGGTCGACGCCCTGGATGATGGCGTAGTTGTTGTAGACCCCGCCCGAGGACGCGCAGGCGCCCATCGAGATCACCCACTTGGGGTTCGGCATCTGGTCGTAGATCTGGCGGATGACCGGACCCATCTTCGTCGAGACGCGGCCGGCAACGATCATCACGTCGGCTTGTCGTGGAGACGGGCGAAACACCTCCGCCCCGAACCGGGCGAGATCGAACCGCGACGCCGCGGAAGCCATCATCTCGATGGCGCAGCACGCGAGGCCGAACGTCAGAGGCCACAGGCTGTTGCGGCGAGCCCAGTTGACCAGTTCGTCCAAGCGGGCAAGCTGGAACGCCTGGCCCACCGGGCCGAGACCCGGCGCGGCCATGCTCGAGTCGTGTGCGCCTATCTCAACGGTCCTGCGGCTCATTTCGCCTCCCCTTACGGTACGCGGGTTTCCTGAACTACTTATAGGTACCGAATGCGGGCCGGCCACTTCTCCCACCCCGCGACGTCGCGTCGCATGGCGGATGCTTTCCCATGCTAAGCGCGCGTAGCCACCATTCTAGCTGTTTTGGCGTCGCGAGGCAACACAGGTTGCAGCTTCAGGAAGCGGATCGGTGCCGGGGACAGGCTGTTCCGGTTCAGGGTAGACGGCGTTGCGCGGAGAGATGCGAGTGCAGCCTCGGGCTTGGAGGGGACTGTCGCTCTATTTGCTACGTTCGATAGGTAACGAGGCGGGTAGAGGGGACGGACGACTAGAAGCGCACCTTGTAGTCGACGTTCGTGCGCAGCTCGTTGGGCTGGCCATTCTGGTTCATCGTCCAGGCGGTGTTGAGGGACACGTAGTTGTCGTTGTCGACCTGTCGATCGTAGCCGAGTCGCAGCGTGTGCGCGTTCGTGTTGGCGCCGTTCAGCGTGTTGATGTCCACGCTGTAGCCGACCTGCACCGCAGCCAGCCGATCCACCTTGCCGGTCAGAAGGGCGCCGAAGCGGTTGGTCTTCACCCTCTGGGCCATGTTCAGCATCGTAGTGTAGTCGATCGTAAGGTTGGCGGCCTTGCCGAGGTCGCGCCGAAGGGCGAACGCGGACGAGACCAGAGGCTGGAGCTGGCCATTCTGGGCGGCAGGCAGCGACGAGTAAGAGTAGGTCACGTTCGTGCGCTTGTCCATCCGGTAGTCCAGGTTGTACTGGCGCACCAGCTGCAGCGCTCCCCGGTTCGTGTTGCGTGCCGAGTAGGTGAAGCTCGCGTGGAACGGCAGCTTCTGGTCCTGGTCGGTCACGAAGCTGAACGTCCGCGTCTGGGCGCTGTTGTTCTTGGGGTCGAGCATCCCACCGTACTCAACGGCGAGCTGGTTCCTGCCCAGCATGCCCTGGATGCAGCCAGCCACCGTCTCGCTCGTGAGATTGCCCTTCTCCTGAACCGACGCGTAGCGGGTCGTCAACGTGACTTGCTTCAGGCCCAGCGCGTTGCCGGGCTTCGCGTTGCTGATCGCGATCTCGCGCGTGGAGCGCAGGTTCGCGCCAGCCTGGCTGATCTCACTGAACGTGCCGGCGAGGTTCAGGTTGCGAGTCAGCATGCCGCTCAGCGTGTACGACTGCGCCGTGACATCCTGCCCGTTGTTCGTGTCGGTGGCTGCGTAAGAACCGCTGAAGCTCAGCCCGCGGTGCATCTGCCAGTTCCAGAACAGCGCGTTGGTATCGCTGGAGGGCTCGTTCCCCCGGTCCACCGAGAGCTTGTTGAAGCGCAGCCCCAGGGTCCGGCTAGCGCGGTAGTTCAGATCGAGCTGCGTCGTGTTCTCAAACCGGTCGTCGCCGATTCGGACCCGCTTCATCTCGGCGAGCAGGTTGTTGGGCCGGCTGCGATCGGTCTGGAAGTTCAGGTAGTCGGTGACGATCGTGGGCTGGCTCGCGCCGGCGGCAACCGTGGCAACGACATCGCGGAACGCGCTGATCTTCATGCCGCCCGCGAGCTGCTGGTCCACGCTCAACAGGTTGTGGCTGCGGCCATTCCGAACGCGGCCGCCGTCTCGGGTCGAGTTCCCCTCGGTCAGGAAGTTCATGCTACCGCCGCGGTTCATCGCCCAGACCAGATTGTGCCGGAAGGCGTTCCGCGTCTCTTCCGTTCGCATGTGGCGCGCGTCGTAGGTGTAGGTGTCGAGCATCAGGCCCTTGATCGAGGTCAGCTTGCCCGTAAAGGCCATGCGGCGGAAGCCGCGCTCGCCCTCGATGCTCGCCTTCTCGGCATCAGACAGACCCGCCATATCGCGCGCGCGCGCGAAAGCTTCATCGATCTCGGCCAGGTCGACGCGCGCCTCCAACTTCTGGCTGGCGTACGCAAAGGACTGCCGCGACATGCCTGCAGCAGAGTCGCTGGCCGTCATCTGCGAGAAGGCAAGCGAAGAGGCCTTGTTGAGACGCAGGTTCAGACCCATCGCCGTGCGGTGCATCCCCCGCTCGTTGCCGAACTGCGACCGTTCGAAGTCACCGAGGCTACCGAGCCTGGCGAACGAGTCAGAGATGCGCTGATCCAGGTAGTTGAACGCGAAGTTGGCGCCGGTCAGGCTCAGAGCCTGGCGACGAATCGCGCCACTGCCGTCGCTAATGCCGAACTGGCTGTACTGGTAGCCGCTCGCCTTGCCGAGCGTGCCGTCGAACGCGAGACGTTGTCGCTCTAGTCCTGCCTCGAGGGCGATCTGCTCCTTGTCCTTCGCTGTCACCTCTCCGGCAGCGGCTTTGGGGTTGAACTGGCGTCGGATGTCGAGCGCCAGCGCGGTCTTGTCTGCATCGCTCAGGTCATTCAGGCGCGCAAAGCCGCGGTCGGCGCTCCGCTGGCTCATCGCCATGTTGAACCGCCCGCTGCTGTAGTCGAACGCCTGGCTCGTCACGCGGCCGGTACGGTCGCCGATCGAGTTCTGGCTGAACCCGAGCGCGCCTCCCTTGCCCATGGCGAGGCCCAGCGACAGGTTGCTCCGGCTCACGCCGCGCTCGCGCGCCCACTGGCCGGCCTCCGCTTCCCGGAGGCTCTTGAAAGCCTGGAAGCCAGTGTCGATCCGCTGCGTGCTGTACTGCAGGTTCAGGCCGCCGGACTTGTAGCCAATCCCCTGCCGCACGATCTGCCCGGTGGCGTCGTTGATCGTGTCCCAGTCGATACCCAGATTGGAGGTCTTGCCCGTCTGCAGACCCATTCCCAGTCCAAGCCGGCGAATGCCTCGCTCCTTCTCGAGCGCACCGATCAGCGCCAGGCTCTCGGCGTTGCCCGCGTGGGCGCCCCGCATCGCCTGGAAGCCGTTGAACGATGCGCCGACGTCCTGATAGCTCGCGCGGAACGTCGCCGCGCCGGTCTTGACGTTCAGGTTCTGCACCATGAGGTGGCCGCTCTGCGCCTGCTGCGCGTTCGGCCGTGCCTGTGCGGCCCGGGTCACGGGGTTCACGATGCGGTTGGCATTGCTCTCCGCCGGGTTGCTGAAGTACAGCAGGCTGCTCAGGTTGCCCCCGGCGCCGAGCTTGTTGTTCATGCTGAGCCCGTAGGTGGTGAAGTCCAGGCCCCCGGCGCCAGCAGCGGAGATGCCGTACGACAGGTTCAGGGAGGTGCCGCCGAACTGGAAGGCAAGTCCAGGCGCCGCGACTGCGGAGCGGATGCCGTCCTGCGATGGCACGTAGGCGTAGGACACGCGGATGGTGTCCATGCGGCGGACCGCCTCCAGGAAGTAGAGACTGCCGTTGGCCGGGTCCACGAAGTAGTCGACGTTGCGCTTCAGCGTTCTGGCGCCGACCGACACGCGGAGTGTGTCGGGCACCAGACCGCCGTGCGTGAGCACATAGCCGGCCCGAGTTCCGTTGCCGCGCAGCACTTCCGTGCACGGTACGGTCTTCTCGGTTGGCGTGCCCTTGGCGTCCAGATAGGACAGCTTCTGCTCCATCACGCCGAGAGCGTTCGGTGCCGGGCCGCTGATGGACGGGCCGGGAACCGTCGTCTCAGACGCGGCGACGCCGCCACAGCCAATCGCCGCGGCGGCCAGGAGCGCGCTGATGACCTGCTGACGCTTTGTCTTCACCATCGTGGCACCTCGCATCAACGACGCGTCGACTTCCACAGCACGTGTCCGGCGTCGAAGTGACCGTGCTAGAACGTGCCCCGGATCACGTCAACGCGGATCTGGCGATCCTTCATGCTCTGAAGCACCTCGTCGCTGAGCCCCTCGTTCTGCTTCTGCTTCAGCGCCCGCTTCAGGTCCGCCAGCGTCGCGACCTGGCCGGGGCTCAAGGAGCGCGAGGAGACCAACTGCACACGCGGCGTCTCGGCGGGGCTCGCCTCGGCGGTCAGAATGGTCGTCTGGGGCGCCGGCTCAGTGGTGGGCGCCGGTTCCGCCGTCGCGGGAGCGGCATCGCCCATGTCGGGGAGATCGAGCAGGCCCGCCGCGCTGGACGGAATGTCACTCTGCTTCCCGGAGGGTCGGGGCCGCGAGGCGCTCCGGCCGTTGGCAGTGCGGGCCACGCGCGCCATAGCGGTGGTCACGCGGGCGCTGGACGCGAGGCGGATGCGCCGCACGCCGTCGGCTGCCGCCGTCCGGGTGGCTGGCCTGGAGGGCACGCGCAGCGCGTCGATCCCTCGGGGACCGTCACCTGCCGTCGTTGGGTAGGCCGGCTCCGTCGGCTGGCTCTCTGCGATCACGGCCGCGCCGCCCGGCTGGTAAGCGACCGGACTGGGTGGACCGCTCTGGTTGCGGAGCGCCACCATCGTCAGAGCGGCTGCGGCGCCGGCAGCGGTGAGGGCGCCATACCGAGCGGGAATGGGTGACAGGGCGCGGCGGACAGCCATTCCGATCCGATCCGCGAAGGTCGGCCGGCTCACGGTGGCCGCAAGGATGGCCTCGCGCATCGCCGCCGGCGGGGCAACTTCGGGCACGGCGCTGAGCGTCACGGCCGTGCTGCGAAGGAACTCGAGATCCGAAGCGCAGCTGGGGCACTCGGCGATGTGCGCTTCGACCATCGCCGCCTCGGTCGCGTCAGCCTCGCCGTCCACGTAGACGGAGAGCAAGTCCCAGACGCGGTCGCAGCAGTCCATCTTCTCCTCCTGTCGGTCGTTGGTCCGAACGGTCTGCTGGTTGAACTCGTCCTGCTTCATCGCACTGGCTCCTGATCAGGAAATCGATGATGTCGCTACCGAGGCTTGTGACACCGGGGAATGGGCAATGTTGCAGGTTTTTCGCGCACGCGCGATCATCTATATGCGCACGGGCTCTGAGCGTCACTGGGAGGCTGCTTGACCCTCCCAGGGGTGCGACCTATAATGGGGACGCTCTACGAGAGGGGCGACCGGCTCGTTGGACGACGACCAGATCATCGCGTACGTGGCGCAGGCGCTGGGCATCAAGATGCGTCCCGCACGCGTCATGCGCCTGGGTGGCCGTCAGGGCATGGTGGTGGCCCGGGTCGCCTTCGACGGCCGTGGCTCTTGGGTCTTCAAGGCGGTCCGACGAGCCGACCAGAGGGAGGTTGCCCTTGCGGCCGCCGTGGCGGGGTTTTCGGGCGGTCGGACGCCGGCGGTGTACGGTTGCGAGGTGGATGAGCCCCGAGGTGTGTCCTGGATCGTGATGCAGGATGTCGGTGACCTCCGCCTGCGAGACCAGCCGGATGCAGACGCCTTCGCCGCAGCGGCCGACGCCCTCGCCGCCATTCAGATCGCTGCTCTTTCACACCTTGACGATCCCGCCCTCGCTAGCGTGCCCCGCTTGGGCGTCTCTCAGTGGGAGGATGTGGCGCTGGAGGTCCTCGATCAGGTGGGCTCTGCCGCGCCGCAGGCAAGCCGGGCCGGGCTGGAGGATGCCGCCTGGGCAGCGGGCGAGGCTGCCAGCGTGACGGCTACGCTGCCGGTTTCGCTCGTGCACGGCGATCTTCATACAGGCAACGTCGCGATCCGCGAATGCGGGGGGCCATGCCTTCTCGACTGGGGCTCGGCTTACCTAGCGGCCGCCTTCTTTGGGTTCGAGGAGCTCGCGGTTGCTTCCGGCGGCCGAATGCTGGTTCCCGAGATCGAAGGCCGCGCGCGAGCTGCCTACCTTCGCCGGTGGGCTCCTCTGCTCGGCAAGCCAGGCCCGCTGGCGCGGCCGTTGCTCGCCTGTCGCCTACTCCTGCGATTGGAGGTGGCTCGCCAGGCCCTACGCAGACTGGAAGACGGCAGAGAGGCCCAGTTCGACGCGGCCGCGGCCTGCCGCCTCGCGTCGGACGCGCTGCGGCAATGGCGCAAAGCGAGCGGGACCGGATCGTAGTTATAAGTTTATGGCCTGAAACCTACACATATGGAGAGCTTCCGCCAGTGAAGCATGTGCCCCTGCAGATAGGCGTCCTGGTTGGATCGCATGGCCGCGGCACGAACCTGCAGGCGATTCTGGACGCCTGTGCTGCGCCTGACGGTCCCGGCGAGGTGCGGCTCGTCATCGGATCGCGCGAGGGAGCCCCCGCGCTGGAACGCGCCAGGGCGGCGGGAACCCCCGTGGCTATCGTGTCGCCACGGCGCTACGCCGGCGATGACGCCTATGGCGCCGCACTCCTCGCAGCGTTGCTTGATCGTGGCGTCGATTTCATCTGCTTGGCGGGCTACATGCGACTGCTTCCGGCAGTCGTTGTGCGAAGGTTTTGGCCACGAATCCTTAACACTCATCCTGCTCTCTTGCCGTTCTTCGGTGGTGAAGGGATGTACGGCGAGCACGTCCACCGCGCGGTGCTGGATAGCGGAATGAAGGTGAGCGGGTGCACGGTGCACATCGTGGATGAGCAGTACGACCATGGCCCCATCGTTGCCCAGGAAGCGGTGCCCGTGGAGGAAGATGACACGCCCGAGACGCTCGCGGCCCGCGTGCTGCCGGCCGAGCACCGCACCTACGTGCGGGCTCTGCGGCTGTTCGCGGAAGGCCGCGTGCGGGTGGAAGGACACCGCACCGTCATCGCGCCTCCGGGGAGTGGGGTGATGGCCGGCGGCAGCAGTGCAGTTTAGAGGCCCAGACTTATACATATGCGCGGCCGCGGGTGGCGACCTCGCGGCACGGAGGCGGCTATGATCCGAGGGGCGGTGGCACTGTCGTTTGGTGCGGTGGCGTTCCTGGTGGCTGGCAAGCCCAGCGCAAGGGGGGAAGTGAGAGTGGAGAAGGTGGCCTACTTCGGGCAGCCGAACTGCTATCGGCTGACCAATGGGGTCGTCGAGGCGATCGTTACGACAGACGTGGGGCCTCGGGTGATCCGGTACGGGCTGGTTGGCGGGCGTAACCTCTTCGCGGAGATGCCCGACGACGTGGTGAGCACGGAGCTGGGCGACTGGAAGCCGATGGGTGGGCACCGACTGTGGCATGCTCCGGAAGCCAAACCTCGAACGTACTCGCCCGACAACGAGCCCGTCAAGTTCGAGGCGGTAGGCGCAGATGCCATCCGCTTGACTCAGAAGGTGGAGCCCGCCACGGGTATCGAGAAGGAGATGCTGGTGAGGATGGACGCCGAGGGCACGGGCGTCACCGTCACCCACAAGCTCACCAATCGTGGGTTGTGGCCCGTGGACCTTGCACCTTGGGCTCTCACCATCGTGGCAGGGGGTGGGGTAACAATTCTTCCGCAGGAGCCCTTCCGCTCCCACGATGACTACCTGCTTCCGGCACGACCGATGGTGCTGTGGCACTACACGGACCTGACCGACCCCCGGTGGACCCTCGGGAAGCGCTACATTCGACTGCGCACCGACGAGAAGCTGAACTACGCCCAGAAAATCGGCATTCAGAACAAGCAGGGTTGGGCCGCTTACCTTCTCGACAAGGTGCTCTTCGTGAAGCGGTTCCCCTTCGTGGAGGGGCGGGCCTATCCCGATGAGGGCTGCAACACCGAGACCTTCACAAAGGGCAGCTTCATGGAGGTGGAGACTCTCGGGCCCATGCATCGCCTGGCGCCCGGGGAGTCGGCGCTCCACGTCGAGAAGTGGTACCTCTTCCCGAACGTGGACATCGGGACCACGGAGGCCACGCTCGACGCAGCCATCACGCCGCTCTTGAGCCTGGCGACACCCGCACCGTGAGCGAACGCGACGGGACCTTGCCACCGGAGATGAACCTGACGGCGCGCGTGCTTGTCTTGCGCGAGGGCGACGACGTGGGCGTCGCCCTCGCGCCGCTTCAGGCGAGCGAGACAGTGGATGCTCTCGGGATCCGGTGTGTCGACGCGATTCCTGCAGGGCACAAGATCGCGCTTCGGCGGATTGCCAAAGGCGAGTGCGTTCGCAAGTACGGAGAGGTGATCGGTCGCGCGTCGCAGCGCATCGGCCTGGGTGAGTGGGTGCACACCCACAACCTGCAGGCCGATCACGTGGATGCCATCCCGCAGGCACCCGTAGAACAGACCCCTGTGGCGCGGGAACCGCTGGGAGCGGGCCGCACTTTCGAGGGGTACCGCAGTGCCGACCGGCGCTCGGGCACACGCAACTGGCTCGCGGTAGTCTCGTCTGCGAACTGCTCAGCAGACACCGCGCACCTCGTCGCTGAGTGCCTGAGGACCAAAGTGCTCCCGGAGCACCCGACCATCGACGGCGTGATGGCCGTGACACACGGGAGCGGTTGCGGCCTGGTCGAGGACGGACCCGAGCATGTTCTGCTGCGCCGATGCCTCAACGGCGTCTTGCGGCATCCCAACGTGGCTGGCGCGTTGGTGATCGGACTTGGCTGTGAGGTGAACCAGCCACGTCAGATGGTGTCCGGGATCTCGCTTCCCAGGGCAGGGGGCTGGCAGCCGCCTTCCGTCCTGGTTATGCAGGAAGCCGGGGGTGTCCGCAAGACCGTTGCTGCTGCGGTGGATGCGGCGTTGCCACTCGTCCGGCAGGCGGCTGCGCGTCGCAGGACGGCGTGCCCCATCAGCGACCTTGCCGTCGGCACGAACTGCGGGGGCTCGGACGCGTACTCGGGGATGACGGCCAACCCGGCCCTGGGCATTGCGGGCGACCTGCTCGTGGGCCATGGAGCAACGTGGGTGCTCGCCGAGACCCCCGAGACGTACGGGGCGGAGCACCTCCTGACACGACGCGCAGCCTCTCAGGAGGTGGCCGACAGGCTCCTTGCACTGATGAAGTGGTGGGAAGGGTACACCGCGCGCCACGGTGCGGTCATCGACAACAACCCCGCGCCGGGCAACAAGGCGGGAGGCATCTCGACCATACAAGAGAAGTCGCTCGGCGCCGTGACAAAGGGCGGCTCTACACCGCTCATGGCTGTCTATGGCTATGCCGAGCCCCTCGCCGTACCCGGTCTGTGCTTCATGGACACGCCGGGGCATGACCCCGTCTCGGTGACCGGTCTCCTGGCGGGAGGCTGTACGCTCATCGCGTTCACCACGGGGCGCGGCTCCTGCATAGGGATGCAGGCCGTTCCGGTTCTGAAGATCGCCACGACGAGCGGCCTCTACGAGCGCATGCGGGACGACATGGATGTGAACGCGGGGGTCGCGCTTCAGGGGGTCCCGCTGGCCGACCTGGGCCGCCACATCGCGGAGGAGCTCATCGCGGTGGCGTCCGGCAAACGCACCAAGGCGGAGGAGCAGGGGCTGGGTCAGACCACCTTCGTTCCGTGGGCGCTCGGTCCGGTACTCTGAAGGCCGTCATGCGGCGGTCCGTCTGACGATCTCGGCAGCCGCGTCGGCCATCGTCAGCGCTGGTGTGATGGAGGTTCCTCGCAGCAGGGCGGCGCCCTCGGCGGCATTGGTGCCTGCCAGGCGAACGACGATCGGTACCCGGATGTCCATCGAACGCGTCGCCTCGAGAATGCCGCGAGCTACCTCGTCTCCCCTGGTGATACCCCCGTAGATGTTGAACAGGACACCGCGCACGTTGGTGTCCGAGAGAACAAGCGCCAGGGACTCGCGGACGACTTCGGATCTGGCTCCGCCACCGATGTCGAGGAAGTTCGCGGGCTTGCCGCCGGCTCGGGCCACCGCATCGAGGGTGGCCATCACCAGTCCAGCGCCGTTCCCAAGCACGCCGATATGGCCTCCCAGACGCACGTACTGGATGCCTTTGCGGTGGGCCTCTGCTTCGATGGGGTCTTCCTCCGAAGCATCCGTCCACTCGGCCAGCTCGGGGTGGCGGTAGAGGGCGTTGTCGTCGATGCTGATCTTGGCATCGGTGGCGAGCAGCCGGCCGTCCGAAGTGACGGCCAGGGGGTTCACCTCCACCATGGTGGCATCCGAGGACGCATAGGTCTCGTAAAGAGCGCGGAGCGTCCGCATCAGATCTGCTCGTTGTGCCAGCGGCATGGCGGCCTCATGGCAGAGCTGGCGCAACTGGTAGTCCCGGAGCCCGATGGCGGGGTCGACCTGCGCTCTCGCGATGGCCTCCGGGTGCTCCTCCGCGACCGCCTCGATGTCCATGCCGCCCATCGCGCTCAGGATGAGCACGCTGCGCTGCGACGAGCGGTCCGGCACGACGCTTGCATAATACTCCTGCGCGATATCGACAGGCTCCTCGGCGAGCAGCCTTTCGACGCGCACGCCCTCTGGCGCCTGGTGCGTTCGGAGCACCATGCCGATCATCTCGGCGGCGAGCTGCGCCGCATGCTCGGCGTCCTGCGCAACCCGAATGCCGCCGGCCTTGCCGCGTCCGCCCGTGTGGACCTGTGCCTTCAGGACCACTTTGCCGCCGAGCTTCGCGGCGGCGGCACGCGCGCCTGCAGCGTCCATCACCACACCCGCACTGGCAGGGATGGGTACGCCGTGCTGTGCCAGCAGGGCCTTGGACTGATACTCGTGTAGCTTCACCTGTGTCTCCTCGTCAGGCCAGCGCGCTTCGGCCGATCATAGCTTGGCTTGGTGCGAGGGGTCAAGACCGCGGCGCGACGGTCTCGGCAGAAAGAGGGGCGGACGGTGATCTCCCCCAGATCACCGTCCGCCCCTGTCCCGCCGGCACGGTAAGAGCCATCAGGGCGCGCCCTCCCAGCGGCGGACAGCTCATCATCGCGAGACGCGCCGCTCAGGCGCGCGAACCGGCCGCCAACTGGCCAGCGGGCGCGGTATCGTCACCGCTGGTTCACAGTCGGGTTTGCGCGGCGCCGTCTGCCGCTCGACCAGACCCATGCCGGCGCAGGCTCACCTGCGCGGGACGAGACCCGACCAGACGAGGGGCGGCGCACCGCTCACCTGGCCGGGTCGCACCTCAACGACAAAGGGGCCGGAGTTGCTCCACGCGCCGCCTTCGATCCCGTAGCGCATGCGCACATATTCGGTGAACGACGCTCCACGCGCGCCCGAAGCCTCGACGGTGTCTGGCTCGTACTCCATGCGGTAACCGCCCGGAGCGAGGTTCGGAAGGATGTAGGCGCCTTCGCGATCGAGCGGGACGAGCGCCTCAATGGGTCCATCGACGGTGGAGCCTTCCAGACGCCACAGACGCAAGCTCACGGCACCGCGTCCCATCGGTCGCGATCCCACCCGTACGCTGCCAGTGATCGCTCCGCCGGCGGTTCCCGTCAAGGGCGGGAACGGGGTGGGCGGCTGCGGGACGGGCGCCATGGCAAAGGGCTCTCGAGACAGCTCCAGGCGCAAGAGGCGGTGACGCGCCCCTGCCGGCAGACGGAGCAGGACGGGCTCCGAGTCCCACAGGGCGCCGCGCCAGCTGGCGCCGGCGG
>Ga0272446_1004711_pt1 | contig 15813 bp, 12 predicted proteins | sample YNPCB0061_FD_194587 | JGI IMG/M metagenome (GOLD analysis project Ga0272446, IMG submission 194587) | Hot spring microbial mat communities from Yellowstone National Park, WY, United States - YNP-CB-006-1 | ecosystem: Environmental > Aquatic > Thermal springs > Hot (42-90C) > Sediment | place... | reverse complement strand
CGATGTCGTGCTTTGCGGGGCCTCCGGGGCGTTGTGCGGTGTCTTGGCGACCGAGGCCGTCTGGGTCTTTCTCTATGGCCGCTACCTGCCTCAGCAAATGGCTCGACGCGGTCGGCAGCAGATCCTTACCACCGTGGTTCTCCTGGTGGTCATCAGCCTCGTTCCTCGCGTTTCCTGGGAAGCCCATCTGGGCGGAGCGGTTGCCGGCGGCGTGATGGCGCTGCTGCTGCACTGGCAACGCTTTGGCCCAGTCAGTGCGGCATCGTGGCTTCTCATGGCTCTCGTGCCGCTGGCGAGTTGGGCGCATTTGCAGTACGCCCGGCAAACCTCGCCAGCCTGGCTGCAACTGGAGGGCATCCACGCTCGCGAGGTCGGCGTTCCGGCGGTGTCCACCGTTCTCGAAGAAACCTTGCAACTGTGCGAGAACGACTTGCAGGAACTGATGGATCGCCATCCCACTCGAAGAGAGGAAGCCCAAATCCAGGCCGTCGTCGCCCGGTTGCAACAGCAGCGACAACGGCTAGCCCAAGTGGCCGACCAAGTCAAGGCACTGCGTTCGCCAGTATTCCGCGAGTTGCGGCAAACAGGACTGCAAGGGCTGGATGCTGCCGACCGACTGTGCCAAAAGGCCATCGACTATCTGCAAGCGGGAGCAAAGGTCGGCAAGGCCGAGGAACGAGCCATTCGCGAGTTGTTCGGCCAAGTGGATGATCTGGAAACGCAGTGGCGCGAGCAAGTCCGGCAACTTCCGGCCGCTCAGAAGTGACCGCGATCAGTCCTCTAGCAGGGTGACTGTGCCCTGGTTGCCGTCCACGCGAATACGCTGTCCCGTGTGGAGGCGGCGGAGCACGCCGGGCAGTCCCGCCACGGCGGGCAGGCCGAACTCGCGAGCTACGATGGCTCCATGCGACAGCACGCCGCCCGTCTCCATCACCAGTCCCGCTGCCCGAACGAACAACGGCACCCATGCTGGGTTGGTCGAGGGACAGACCAGAATAAACCGATCCGTCGCCTGCGTCATCTGCGGATGCTCCAGAACGAGAGCCGGCCCTTCGGCAACGCCGCTGGACAGCGGAATCCCTGACAAAACCTGCGTGCCCTCGGGCGCGACCGGCCTGCCGATGGCCTCTAGGTCGTCGCTGAACAGAACCGGCGGCAACTCCAGCCCCAGAGCAACCGTGCGCCGTCGCCGTCGCTGGGCAATTGTGGCTGACAGATCCGCTCCTTGTACTAGTTGAGGTAATTCACTGGGTGTCAGATAGAAAATGCCCCCTTGCAACTCGAAGCGGCGATCTAGTTCTAGCAAGCTCTTGCGGATCAGAGCGTAGCCTAGCAACAGATAGTGCTTGGCAGCTTCGCGCAAGCCCAGGAAGTCATGGACACGCTGGACATCGTCGTGCAGCAAGGCACGCTGGGCGGCATTCAGCCGCGATTCCCTGCGCAGACGATCCTCGATAGAGAGTTTCTCACGAGAGGGGCTTACGAAGCGGCCAGTATCTTCCAGCGTGCTGGGATCTTCACGCCAGCGCGGAGCAGACAACTCCATCTCGTCGTTACCGTGGTGGCCAAAGCGAGCGAGGAAGGTGGCCCGATCGAGCCGCCCCGCTGCTAGTTCGGCTAGCCCAGCGGCATAATCGACCTCGGCGGGAGGATGCACGTTCATTACTAGTTCGCGTACAAATTCGCGCGATCGCCCTGGGCCGAGAACCCCAGCGAGTTTCTGCTCCAGTTCCGCCATACACAGGGTGGCCAAGGCAGTTGGTTTGAGACTTTCGCGAGCGAATTCCACTAGAGTACGCTGCACCCAGTGGCCGAAGAAGTCCACGACCTGGTTGACCGGCAAAGCGGACAGATCCTGTTGCTCGGCGGCCTGGGTTTCCCGCACGAAGGGCAGCACGATCTGCTCGCGGAACCGATTGGCATAGCTTCGGGCCAGCCGTTGCCGTCGCAACGCTCCCAGGAGCATTTGCAGCGACAGTCGCGGCAGGGCAATCGGCAAGAACAGCCAAAAGTGCCAGGCGAACCGCGCGGGATTGATGGTCGGCGTTGGATACAGTGCCCGTCGCGGGTCGGCCTTCAGCGCAGCGAAGGAATGCTCGAAGGGCACCTCGCGATAGTGCAACTTCGGCTCGCGGCTCAGATTGCAATAGGGCCGGCCACACACCAGATCGAAAATGCCTTCCTCATCGAGTGCCGGATCGGGGTCGAACCCCAGATCGCGGAACATCAAGCCGAAACCGCCCTTGCCGGACATCAGATAGCCGTTGACTACCGCCCAGGTCATCGGCGTGGGAGCGGGCAGGATCTCCGCGAGGTTGAAGCGGGCCCAGACCGTTCCGCCTGGAGCGATACGCGAGCGCAGGGCCGCGATTTCTTCCCGACGAACTTGCTCACGCTCGGCAGCCCCGCTGGCCGTGATCGGGCGGGCTTGTAACAGCCAGAATCGGCCCTCGGCATAGGCCCATTCGACATCGCGGGCATCGCCATAAAACGCTTCCACTCGCCTGGCCAAGTCGAGCAATTCGGCGAGTTGCTCGTCGCTCAGGCATCGCTGCGTCTGTCGCTCGGTAGGCACGGGTTCTTCGCCGATTATCGTGCGCTGGATGGTCTTGACTGCGACGTGATAATCGATCAATTTGCCCGTCTCGCGATCGAGATGGTAGCGATCCGGGGTCACCTTGCCCGAAACGACGCTCTCCCCCAGCCCCCAGGATGCCTCGATGAGCAGTTGTCGGCCGGTCGCGTCCATCGGATCGCGAGTGAACAGAACGCCGGCCGATTCAGCGGGAATCAGCCGCTGGACGACCACCGCCATGCTGTCCTCTCCCGACAGACCTTGCTGCCGACGGTAGGCCGCAACCCGCTCGCTGTCCAGCGAAGCCCAGCACGCCTCGATGGTTTGCAGGATGGCCGCTGTCCCCTGCACCCCAAGAAAGGTCTCGGCCTGACCGGCAAAACTGGTGACGGCCCCATCTTCAGCAGTGGCACTAGAACGGACAGCGACCGGCCCATCGCCGAGTTGCTGACACGCCTGCTCTAGTGCCGCTACCAGTTGCGCATCGCTGAATAGGGATCGTCCGATCAGTCGGCGATGAGCCGCTGCGGTCAGGCAGAACCCAGCAGGCACAGGCAAACCTGCAGAGGCCATCAGACCCAACGACAACCCCTTGCCTCCTACGAGAGCCACATCGTCGCGGCCGATCTGGTCGAAGCGAAGAATCTCGTTGGCAGGATGCATGATCGACCTCTGTGTGCAGCGAGCCAAGTTGCCTGAGCAGCTCGAGGCGGGGTATTACTGGGCTTCGAGGCAATGCAGTTCGCCGATCCGGGCCGCTCCCTGGAGCGTCAGTCCCACATACAAGCGACACACTTCGCGGCCGTCGCGATCGTGGTCAATTTGGAGAGCCGGCGTGCTGATGGCCTCGACGGCCGTGCCGGCCTCGGCACCCAGCAAGCGACTCCACAGCAGCTTGCCACTGGCCGGTTCCAGGCAAGCCAGTTGCCCAGACAGGCTGACGGCATACAGTCGGCTCGCCAGAGCCGACGATCCGGGCGGCACATCCAGGGTTATCCCAGCCACGACTGGGCTGCCCAGGCTGAATCGCCATAGTTGCTCACCATCATGACGACGTAGACAGTAAAGCGATCCATCGCGGCAGCCCGCATAGAGCCGCTGGCGATCCGCTGCCAGAGGAGCCAGCATTCCGTCCGGCATCGGCTTGAGCCACACCGATTCGCCTGTCTGGACGCGCAGGCATTGCAGAGTACCGGCCGGACGCGGGTCGGCCTCGTTCAGTCGTCCGTTGCCGGTGCCAAGGAACAGAAAGTCGCCCGAGACGATCGGCCGCGACCACACCGGCAGGCTGGTGTTCATGCGCCAGAGTTGCTTGCCGGTGGCGGCATCCAGACAAAACAGAGCGGTTTCCTTGTGGGTGTCGCCAATGCCGCAGCCGACGTAGACGCGGTCGCCGACGACCACAGGCGGAGCATCGATGTGAAAGCCAGGGAAGTTCCACACAGCCGAGCCGCTGCCGGCATCCAGGCAGTATAGCCCGTCATCGCCCGCACCGATGTATAACCGCGAACCGGCCAGCCAGGGGGTCGATTCAGTGTGGCTGGAAGTCTGGAACTCCCACAGACGCTTGCCGGTTCGCACCTCGAGGCAATAGACCTTGCAGTCGTAGTCCTGGTGAAAGCCCTCACCAATATAGAGCCGCTCGCCCTGAACCGTGGGAGTCGAGAAGACTTGCTTCATCTTCCTGTTGTTGTCGAACTTCCAGACCACCTTGCCGGTCGCTCGATCGAGGCAATAAACCGCGCCATAAGGAAAGAAAGCGTGATCGTGGGCCGCAGCGATGTAGACGTGTGGCCCGACGACCAACGGTGACGAAGAGATCGCCCCGCGTTCGGGCAGGCGAAATTTCCAGGCGAGTTGTACGCGAGTCGGTTGCTCGCTGTTGACCTCGGCGGCTTCCAGTCCACCGATGCCCGAAGGCATCGCTACCCAGGGCGACAGCGTCACACAAATCACTGCCAGAGCGGTCAGAACAACCGCCTCGGTGGCCAACGCGGGCACCAATCGCGGGCCGCGCAGCCACGTCCACAGCACATAAACCGTGCCGACCCACATCGCCAGCACAAAGGCCGTCACCGGCAACAGCAACGGCTGAAAGGGAGAATGACCGAGAAACCGGCACACCACAAAGCCAATCAGCCCGAGGTGACTGACCACGAGCAAAGTGGACAATTCGACCACTCCAGCGATCAGCGGTGCCTCCCCGAACTGCACGCGGCGAAGGTGTCGGCCCCAGGCCCAGCACACGCCGATGATGGCCAGTATCGACATGGCTGTCCACAGCGCGTTCTGACTGCCCCACCACGACCCCACTAGAGCATCGGCAAACCAGTCTTGTAGAAAGTACAGCGTGCTGATGGTTCCGCCGATGGATAGCAACACCAACCAGCGTGTCCAGCCGCCGAAGACCGCCGGAAACAGCAGTGCCAGCATGGCCAACGGCCCACCGACTAGCACGGTAGGAATCACCCCACGCAGCGGCTCGGTGTCGGCTCGTCGCCATGCGCCTTCTTTGCCGGGAGTGACTTCCGGCCCCAGACCGGGCTTTTCTCGCTCGTCGGGAGCGGGCGGCTTTTTCTTGCCGGCCAATGCGTCGCGGATGACTTGCACCATCTCAGGCGTGGTGCCCTTGAAGGTGCGGCGGAGATACGGTTCCAGATGCGTAAAGGCCCAACGGACTTCCTGTCCGTCGGCCGTGCCCACCAGGGAAAACCAAGTGCCATTGGTGAAGGCGAAGCCGCCGTAGTTGCCCTCGCGTTCGCTCAACAGCAGCACCACAGGGAGTTTGACAGCCAGTCGCTTGAGCAGCTGCGGCGACTCCTTGAACTTGATCGCTCGCCCATCTCCCTTGAGCAGCACCGGCACCTTCTTCCAGGTCGGCTTGCCCTTGAGAGCCTCGTCGATGGCGAGTACCACAGCAGGCCGCTCGCCATCTAGCAACTCGACTCGCGTCAGCAGAATCAAATTGGCATCGCTGATGAGATCCTGCAAGGCCGTCAGCCGTGTGATCAGTGCCTGGCTCGGCGCGACCAGCAGCACAACGAGCAGTACAGCTGCCACGATACGAACAGCGAGAACACCTTGTCGCATGGCTCCCCTCGGAAGGAACGAAGCGGGCGTTGATTTCCGATCCTTTGCTTGTTCATCATATTAACCACTTTTCCGCCGTCCTGCCCAGCACCAAGCACTGACAAAAATGGCGAGCGAGCCCGCTTTCGTCTGCCACATTGGCAACTCGAATTGCCAAATCGAAGAGGCCCTCCTGACGCAAGTATTTATTGAAAAGATATTTATGGCATCGATCCAAGAACCGGCACGGTTGTTGCTTGGCAAAGTGCAATCGTGAATTGCTTGCTATCGTGACTCTTGAGGAGACACTGAAAGATGGGAGCTAAGCAGCTGGTCTACGCGGATGATGCCCGGCAGAAGTTGCTGACCGGCGTCAGCAAGCTGGCCCGTGCGGTTCGCTGCACGCTGGGGCCACGTGGCCGCAATGCCGTGCTAGATAAGGGCTGGGGTAGCCCGACCGTCACCAAGGACGGCGTGACTGTGGCCGAGGACATCGAACTGTCCGATCCCTACGAGGACATGGGGGCCAAGCTGGTCAAGGAAGCGGCTAGCAAGACGAGCGACGTGGCCGGCGACGGCACGACGACGGCTACCGTCCTGGCTGAGGCCATCTATCGCGAAGGTCTGAAGATGGTGGCGGCCGGCCACGATCCGATGGCTCTGACTCGCGGTATCCAGAAGGGCGTGGATCGGGTGGTTGAGCGGCTGCACAGCCTGGCCGAGAAGATCGATGCCAACGACGAGAAGTCGATCACCGAAGTGGCGACTATTGCCAGCAACAACAACACCGAGATCGGCAGCAAGTTGGCTCACGCCATGAAGCTCGTTGGTGCCAGCAATGGGGTCATCACCGTTGAAGAAGGCAAGTCCAACGACACCGAAGTCGTCGTTGTCCAGGGTATGCAATTCGATCGCGGCTATCTCTCGCCGCACTTTGTCACCAACCAAGAACAGGTCATCGCCGAACTGGATAACCCTTACATCCTCATCTACGAGGAAAAGATCACCTCTGCCAAGGCCCTCATTCCGCTGCTGGAAACCATCTCGCGTAAGAAGGAACCGCTTCTGATCATCGCCGAGGATGTCGAGGGCGAGGCGTTGGCTACCCTGGTGCTGAACAAGCTCAAGGGTATCCTCCAGGTTTGCGCCGTCAAGGCTCCCGGTTACGGCGATCGTCGCAAGGCCATGCTCGAAGACATCGCCACTCTAACCGGCGGCAAGGCCATCTTCAAGGATCTCGGTATCCAACTGGAAAACGTCCAGTTGACCGATCTGGGCCGAGCCAAGAAGGTCAAGGTCGATGCCGAGAACACCACGATCACCGAAGGGGCCGGCAATCCCAAGGCCATCGAAGGCCGTTGCGAGATGATCCGTCGCGAGATCAAGACGACCGACAGCGAGTACGACCGCGAGAAGCTGCAAGAGCGCCTTGCCAAGCTGGCCGGTGGCGTGGCCCAGATCAAGGTGGGTGCTGCTACCGAAACCGAAATGAAGGAACGCAAGGCTCTCTATGAAGATGCCCTGCACGCCACCCGAGCCGCCATTGCCGAAGGCATCGTTCCCGGTGGCGGCGTGGCTCTGCTGCGAGCGCGTGAGGCTCTCAACGACCTGAAGCTAGAGGGCGATGAACAGAGCGGTGTTCAGGTACTCCGCGACGTCCTGGAGATGCCCTTGCGAGCTATCGCCGAGAATGCCGGTCTAGACGGCTCTGTCGTGGTCAACAAGGTGCTGAAGAGCAACGACAAGAACTTTGGCTACGATGCCGACAAGGGCATCTACACCGATCTCCGCAAGGCCGGCATCGTCGATCCGGTCAAGGTGACTCGCAGTGCCCTTCAGAACGGCGCGAGCGTGGCCTGTCTGCTGCTCACTACCGAGTCGTGCATCGCTGACATCCCTGAGCCGAAGAAGGATGAAGACCACCACCCGCACCACGATCACGGCGGCATGGGCGGCATGGGCGGGATGATGTAATCCCTGACACCCCGAGCATCAAACAATCAAGGAGTATTCACTCATGGCAAACGAACTCAAGATTCGTCCGATGGAAGATCGGGTTGTTGTCAAGCCGCTCGAGGCCGAAGAGAAGACGGCCGGCGGTATCGTCCTGCCGGACACGGCCAAGGAGAAGCCGCAACGCGGGCGTGTCTTGGCTGTCGGCCCGGGCAAGCTCAACGACGAGGGCAAGCGGCAAGCTATGACCGTTGCCGTCGGCGATGAGGTTCTCTATGGCCGCTATGCCGGTAACGAAATCGAAATCAACGGGCAGACCATCAAGATCATGCGTGAGAGCGACGTGCTCGCCAAGATCACCAAGTAACCAGCACGGACGACCGGCAGACAAACGAGGAGAAATCGCCCTTGATCTGTCTGCCGGTTGCCTCCGCTTGAACACATACGGGAGACATCATCGCAATGGCTAAGCAATTGCTTTATACCGACGATGCTCGCAAGAAGCTTCTCGCTGGCGCGGAGAAGCTGGCCAAGGCCGTGGGCGTGACCCTTGGGCCGACCGGCCGAAACGTCATCATCGACAAGAGCTTCGGCGGCCCCAGCGTTACCAAGGACGGTGTCACGGTCAGTAAGGAAATCGACCTGCCCGATCCTTTCGAGAACATGGGAGCCAAGCTCGTCAACGCTGTCGCTCAGAAAACCAGCGACGTGGCCGGCGACGGCACCACCACGGCGACCATCCTGGCCCTGGCCATCTATCAGGAAGGTCTACGCAATATCACCGCTGGGGCCAATCCGATGGCCGTCAAGCGCGGCATCGACCGTGCGGTTGCCGCGGTCAACGAACACCTCGGTAAGATCACCCGTCGTTTGACCTCCAAGACCGAAATGCAGCAGGTCGCGGCTATCAGTGCCAACAACGACCCAGTCATCGGCAAGACGATGGCCGATGCTTTCGAGAAGGTCGGCCGTGATGGTGTCATCACCGTCGAGGAAGGCAAATCCTCCGAAACCATTCTCGAATTCGTCGAGGGTATGCAGTTTGACAAGGGCTACTGTTCGCCGTACTTCGTCACCACTCAGGAGATGACCTGCGAGCTGGAGAATCCCTACATCCTCATCTACGAAAAGAAGCTGAGCAACGTTCCCGACATGTTGCCGCTGCTGGAGAAGGTTGCTCAAGCAGGTCGGCCGCTGCTGATCATCGCCGAGGATGTGGAGAGCCAGGCACTGGCGGCTCTGGTCATCAACAAACTGCGTGGCACTCTTCAGGTCTGTGCTGTCAAGGCTCCGGGCTTCGGGGATCGTCGCAAGGCCATCCTCGGCGACATTGCCGTCCTGACCGGCGGGCAGTTCATCAGCGAGGATCTCGGTCTAAAGCTGGAGAACGTCACGCTGGATCACCTCGGCCAGGCTCAGACGGTTCGTGTCGAGAAGGAATCGACCACGATTATCAACGGCAAGGGCAAGAAGGAAGACATCAGCCGCCGCATTGCCCAGATCCGAACGCAGATGGCTCAGACCGAATCGGAGTACGACAAGGAAAAGTTCTCCGAACGGCTAGCTAAGCTGACGGGCGGCGTGGCGATCATCAAGGTCGGTGGTGCTACCGAGGCCGAGATGAAGCAGACCAAGGGCCGCGTCGAGGACGCTTTGCACGCCACCCGCGCCGCTGTGGCGGACGGCATCGTTCCTGGCGGTGGCACCGCGCTGCTGCGTTGCATTCCGGCGGCCCAGAAGGTCGCTGCCGAGTTGCAGGGCGATGAGCGGTTGGGGGCTGAGATCGTCATTCGTGCCTTGGAGAAGCCGATCCGCACCATCGCCGAGAATTCCGGGGTCGATGGCGCGGTGGTGGCCGACGAGGTGAAGACTCGTGGTGAACAGAACCCCAACATCGGCTATAATGCCAATACGGGTGAGTATGTGGACATGTTCGAGGCGGGTATTATTGACCCGACCAAGGTCACCCGTAATGCCCTACTGAACGCGGCTAGCATTGCCGGCCTGATGCTCACGACCGAGGTGATGGTCACCAAGATCGATGAGGACGAGCCGGGCAACAAGGTCACCGGTGCTATCCGCTGATTCCTTGTTGTTTGCTTGCTGTCGTTCTCGACTTTCAGCAACTGTTCCACAGGCCGGATGAGAACGTCTGGCCTGTGGGGCAGATGAAAGCAGGGCATGTGGCAGCGAGTAGACTTGTTAACCAAGAGTGAATTGCCATGGCCGCCAAGCGAGATCTCTACGAGGTACTCGGTCTGACCAGGGATGCTGACGAGGAAACCCTCAAGCGAGCGTACCGCAAGCTGGCCATGCAATATCATCCCGATCGCAATCCGGGAGACGAGGAGGCCGCCAAACGCTTCAAGGAGGCTGCAGAGGCCTTCGAGATTCTTCGCGATCCGCAGAAACGAGCCCGCTATGACCGCTACGGGCATGCCGGTCTGGAGGGAATGGCCAGCCACAACTTCCGCGATGCCGAGTCGATCTTCGACGTATTCGGCGATCTGTTTGGCGATGTGTTTGGCGGTCGACGACGGCGTGGCCCACGGCCGGGCAACGATCTGCAACTAACCCTCGAAATCGATCTCGTCGAGGCTTACACCGGCGTGCGACGCGATCTCAAAATCCCACGCGCCGAACGCTGTCACACCTGCTCAGGCACCGGAGCCAGACCCGGTTCTCAACCACGTGTTTGTTCCCGCTGCAACGGTCAGGGCGTGCTGTTGCACGGCCAGGGCTTCTTCCGCATCCAGCAAACCTGCGGGGCCTGCCAGGGACAGGGAACCGTCATCATCGATCGCTGTCTCGACTGTGGCGGGCAGGGGTCGATTACCGTCGAACGCGAATTGTCGTTGCAGATTCCGCCCGGCATCGACGATGGCATGACCATTCGTCTACAAGGCGAAGGCGAGGCGGGCGATCCTGGCGCACCGCCTGGCGATCTGCACTGCATCATTCGCGTTCGCCCCCATCGACTGTTTGTGCGTCAGGGGCTGGATCTGCACTGCGAAGTGCCCATCACTTTCAGCCAGGCCGCTCTGGGCGGGCCGTTGGAGGTGCCGACTCTCGAGGGCAAATACACTACGGTCACCTTGCAACGTGGCACACAGACCGGCGAAGAAATCCGCGTGCCCGGCAAGGGCATGCCGCACGTTCGTGGTGGACGAACTGGTGATCTGGTCGTTCATCTCCGCGTCGTCACGCCACGCAACCTGAGCCGACGACAAGAGGAATTGCTCCGCGAACTGGCAGAGATCGACAAGACGAACATCGCTCCCGAACGCAAAGGCTGGCTCGATCGCGTTGTCGAATTCTTCGCCTCTCCCACCCAGTCAGCTAGTGAAAATACTTCGGGCAAACGACCCTGAAGAGGAGTTCTGTCTTCATGACGGAAGAAAAACAAGCACCCACAGAAGAACAACCTGCCAGCGAGGCCCCTCCCACCAACGATACGATGGCAGCAGAGTTGGAGTCCTTGCGGATGCAGCTACGCGCTGCCGAACAGGCGCGTGATGACTACTTGAAATTGGCTCGACAGATCCAGGCGGATTTCGTGGATTATCAGAAGCGCAATGCCCGCGATCTGGCTACGGAACGCCGCTACGCTCAGATTCCCTTGGCTGCCGATCTGCTGCCGGTTTTGGACAATCTAGAGCGTGCCCTGGATGCCGCCCAGAAGGCCGGCGACAACGGCCCACTGGCTCAGGGCGTTGCTATGGTGCAGACGCAACTGCTCGACATCCTGCGTCGTCACGGGGTCTCACGCCTGGAAGCCGCCGGTCAACCCTTTGATGCCGAGTTTCACAAAGCCGTGATGCAGCAACCAACGACCGAGCAACCTCCTCAAACCGTGTTGCAAGTCCTCGAACCAGGTTACATGTTCCACGAACGTCTACTCCGACCCGCTAGTGTCATCGTGGCGGTTGCTCCTTCCTGAGCGGCTGCCCAGAAGTACTCGTCTTGCTGCTTTTGTTCGTAGAGGTTTTGACCATGCCGACCTATGACTACGTCTGTGATGCCTGCAATTATCACTTTGCAGAGTTGCAATCGTTCAAAGAAGATCCGTTGAAAACCTGCCCGAGTTGTCGCGAGGATCGCCTCCGTCGCCTGTTCGGCACGGGAGCAGCAATCCTGTTCAAGGGATCCGGCTTCTACGAGACGGACTATCGCAGCGACTCCTACAAGCAAGCGGCCAAGGCCGAAAGTGAGGCCATCAACAAGGCGTCGGAGTCTTCCAAGACTGACCCCGGCAAGACCACGACCAGTTCGGACAAGACCACGCCAGTTGCCAAGAATGCGTGAACTAAGTTGTGCCACCTGTGGCGAGCCACTGCCAGGGCCACCGAGCAAGTGGCCCTACTTTCCCTTTTGCAGTCGGCGTTGCAAACTGATCGATCTGGGCCGTTGGCTCGACGGCCGCAATAACCTGCCGGTCATGGAACCGGAGAACGAGGCATTCGACCCCCCTCTGGAAGAACGCGAACCGGATGCGTCCTGAATCGCGTAGTTGAGAACCGATCGTTTCCCGTCTTTCTCGGCTTTTGCTCTTGGCTGCCTCCTCTATCTCTGTAATAATAGTGAACAGATGGTAGATGGTAGGGGCAGCGTGTCATGTGTTATGTGATCGACGGCTACAACTTACTCTACGCTCTGGGCCGACTCACAAAAAAATCCGGTCAAGCCGCTCTACTGTCAGCACGCCGCTGGCTAGCTCAACAACTGCAAGCCGGACACATCCCCGCCGATGCCCTTGTGGTCGTCTTCGATGGGGCACAATCGCCGACCTTTGGTATCGAGTCCGCTGGTCCAATCGAGTTTGTCTTCGCCTCGTCTGCCGATGATCATATTGAAGATCTGATTAGTGAAGAGAAACAGCCGGCACAACTCACTATCGTCTCTGATGACCACCGCCTTCATCAAGCCGCTCGCCGTCGGGGCTGTGCCTGGCTAGGTTGCATGGACTTCTGGGAGCAGGTGCAAACGGTTCCACGCCCCGCCCCGCAACCGCGAGTCACGGAATCCTCTGCCAAGCCCGAACGAACCAGTCCCCAAGAAGTCGATCGTTGGCTAGAGGTGTTCTCCCAACCTACTGCTCCGCTTCGGCGGACACCACGGTAGGCAGAGGGCAAAACCGAGGGCATCGCAGAAAAGAGCGAACCTTTGGCGAGCAGTACGGTCTTTCCCATAGCCCGAACAAGGCGGAAAGAAGCGACAAGCCTTTGGGCTGGACTATCCGCTGAACAAGTGGCTGTGGTAGAATCTCTCCATTCGCCTTCGCGGCTCGAAGGTTGTTCCGAAGTAGGAGATTGCAAGATGAATCCCGAACTGCGTCGTCGCAGTGAAGACTTGCTGACCCGACTCACCCAGCTTCGAGACTCTCTTTGACATCGATGCCAAGCAGAAGCAACTGGATAGCCTGGCAGCGGTCATGGAGGCCCCCGGATTCTGGGACAATCCGGAGAAGGCCCGACAAGTGATCAGCCAGACCAAATCGCTCAACCACCTCCTCAAGCCGTTCCGCGAGTTGGAAGCCGAGGGTAAGGAACTCGAAGCCCTGTGCGAACTAGCCGACGAGGACAACAGCCTGGAACCGGAACTGGAAAACACGCTGGGTCGGCTGGAAAAGACGTTTGACGACTTTGAACTCAAGGCCATTCTCGACGGGCCGCAGGATGCCAGCAACGCCTACCTGAAAGTGCAGGCTGGTGCTGGCGGCACCGAGGCTTGCGACTGGGCACAGATGCTGGTTCGCCTCTATTCCCGCTGGGCCGAGCGGCACGGCTACTCGGTCGAACTGGTCGATGAGGATCGCAATGAGGAAGCCGGCGTGCGCAGTGCCACTCTGCACATCATCGGCGAGTACGCTTACGGCAACCTCCAGGGCGAGACGGGAGTCCATCGGCTGGTGCGAATCAGTCCGTTTGATGCCAACGCACGTCGTCAGACCTCGTTCGCGGCCGTCGATGTGCTACCGGAACTCGACGACAGCATCCAGATCGAGATCCGGCCCGAAGATCTGATCCGCCAAACCTTTCGCTCAGGCGGTCCGGGCGGACAGCATCAGAACAAGACCGAATCGGGCGTTCGCTACATCCACAAGCCGACTGGCATCGCGGCCGAGAGCCGAACCGAACGATCGCAGCACAAAAACGATGCCAACGCCTTGAAACTGCTCAAGGCCAGACTCTATCAGGTCGAGGAGCAGAAACGCCGGGCCGAAGTCGAACGCATCTATGACGAGAAGGGCGAAGTGTCGTTCGGACGACAGATCCGCAACTACACCTTGCAGCCCTATCAACTCATCAAGGACACGCGAACGAATGTGGAAACCTCGCAGGTTCAAAACGTCCTCGATGGCGACATCGACGAGTTCATTCAGGCATGGCTGCGACTCAAGGTCGAACAGAAGCACAAGAAGAAGTAAGACGGAATTAGCTCCAGCCGCTGACGCGAGGGGGCTAGCGAGCCGGCCCGCGTTAGCGGCCGGAGTGGCTAGCTCCACTCGCTGTTGTTTTACCCCAACTCACGCTGCAGGCGATAGGCGCGGTAGGCCTGCGCATGATCGCCTGCGGCCAGGGCGGTGACGGCCAGCAGTTGCAGCGACTCCTCATCGCGACGAAGCTGGTCGGCTAAGGCAGCGGCCGACTGGGCCTCGACGGGGGAATGATCCGCCAGGGCACGACGCGCCAGAGCTAGAGCCGCCTGACGCTGTTGTTCCAAAGTGTGTAACAGCGTCAAGTCGGCCTTGCAGCGACGACAGGTGGTAGCCGTGTTGTCCGCTTTGCACACTGGACAGCGAATGACCATCAGGCATCCTCAAGGTAGAAGAGGGTGTCGGCCAGATCGTTGCTGGCGCGAGTGACCTCCGCCCACTTGCGTTCGCTCAGAGCTTTCTCTACTCGGTTGATAAGGACTTGTAGTTCGGCCTGATCTTCGGCAGGAGCCTTGGCCTTGAGGCGTTCGGCTTTCTCGATTAAGGCTCGTGCCTGCACCGTTTCGCGATGTCCGTCACGTGGGCCGGGAGTCAGTTCGGGCAACGGTTGATCGGCTGAGGCGATGGCTGAATCTGGAGTCTCTGCCCCTTCCTCGAACGATTCTTCGTCCTCGTCGCCCTCGTCGGCCCACAGTCGGTCGAGCCGATCCTGAGCCAGCGACTTTTCCGTGCGCTGGAAACGAGCCAGGGCGTTGTCGATGCGAATCTTCTTTTCCAGTCCGGTCGCGCGTTCCTTGGCGGAGACTTCCAGAACGCCATCGAGCGACAGGTTGAGTTGCACCAACAAGGGATTGCCGGCCGGCACCCGCGACAGCCCTTCGATCAGGAACTCGCCGACGTGATGGTTGTTCCGCACATCGGAGTCTTCACCCTGATAGACCTCGATCTTGACGGCCTCCTGATTGTCCGAATAGGTGTAGAAAACTTCGCTCTGAGATGTGGGCAACGGAGTGTTGCGACGAATAATGGGGGCGAAGTGATGGAAGAACTCCGTGCCCATTGGGCCATTGCCGACACAGCGAATCCCTAGGCTGTGGGTGGCGATATCGACCAGCACCGCACCGACATTCATGCCGGCGATCACTCCGGCCTCGATGGCGGCCCCCATTGCCACACACAGATCGGGGTTGATTTCCTGATGGGCTGGTTGCCCCAGTCGTTCCTCGAGCAGTTGACTGATCAACGGAGTTCGCGTGCTGCCGCCGACCAGCACGACCTTGTCGATCTGCGAACTGCTCAGCTTGGCATCGGTCAAGGCACGCTGAACGCAGTCCATGGTGCGTAAGATCAGCGGACGGATCAGCGACTCATACTCGCCTCGACTGATCTCCATCGACAGGTGCAACGGCTTGCCGTCCTTCTCGGCGATGAACTCCTCTTCGATGCGGGCAAAAGGATGAAAAGACAGATGCTTCTTGGCATTCTCCGCCGCTTGCAGCACGCGCGAGCGCGCCAGCAGATCGGCTCGCAGGTCGATGTCGTGTTCTTGCTTGAAGCGATCGCAGATCAGATGGAGGAGCAATTCGTCGAAGTCGTCGCCGCCCAGTTGCGTATCGCCGTGACTGGACAGCACCTCGACGACACCGTCCTGGGCCTGCACGATGGACACATCGAAAGTGCCGCCGCCCAGATCGTAGACGAGCATACGCGACAACTCACGGTGCGACGGGTCGTAGGTCAAGGAGGCGGCGGTCGGTTCGTTGAGAATGCGAACGACTTC